>ERZ778027.4742-NODE-4742-length-11196-cov-3.041109_pt1 | contig 11196 bp, 11 predicted proteins | sample MGYA00375757_ERZ778027 | MGnify/ENA primary metagenome ERZ778027 (study PRJEB29350, sample SAMN05389817) | bioreactor metagenome | isolation source: Ammonium sulfate bioreactor | place: South Africa: University of Cape Town | collected 2014-02-18 ... | reverse complement strand
ATCAGAGAGCTCCCCTGCTCTCTCAACGTGCAGGAATGCTAACGCAAGGCCACGGCCTGCACAACAAAATCTGTACAAGTGTACAAACTAGCTAACCTATTGGGGATACAGCCCACTGTCCGTTGTTGCTAAAATAGCTGCAATACAGCCATTTTATAGCTTTATATGAGTCCCGATTGTTTTTGTTCGATTGACATAAATTGTTTTCAATCCGATAGTTGATCGCATGTTCATTTTTCCAAACAGTTGATCGCGATGGCGAGTCTAGAAACGCGTGAGCGGATCATTGCGACGGCCGCCCGCCTGTTTGCCCAATATGGCTATCACGGCGTGTCACTGCGCCAGATCGCCAAAGAAACTGGCGTACAAGCCTCGTTGGCGCAATATCATTTCAAGAACAAGGAAAGCGTTTTCCGGGCGGTCTTCGAACGTTGCATCCTGCCAATCAATCACAACCGCATCAATAAGCTCGACCAGTTGACACGGCACGAAGCGGAAGGACGGGAAATCAGCCTCGATGAGATTGTCCGTGCATTTGTCGAACCCACTGTTCTCGTGGCACGCGAACGTGGGACAAGCGGCGCCTTCTATGCCCAGTTGATCTCGCAGATCACCAACGATCCGCAAGAACACGCACGCCGTATCTCGCACGAATTCACCGATCCAATCGCACGCCACACCATGGCCGCTATGAAGAGCTTTTTCGGTGAAAGCGATCAGGAAATTTCGACGTGGTGCTACCTCTTCGGCGTGAGCGCCATGTTAGGAGCTATTTCCCGCACCGGCCGTGCCCGTTTGTTATCAGGTGGTTCCTGCGACCCCGACGATACGGAACGCGTCCTTTCGATCCTTGTGCCATTTATCGCGGGAGGCATGCGAGCCGTGCTTGCTGCACAGCCGAAAGCACCGGGCGTAGCAAAATCAAAGAGACGTCAAACCAAGAAGTGACCAAGGGCTATCACGTAACGAACCAAACAATTCTGGGCCACCAAATTTAAGAATGCGACAGTATACTATTCAGGATGCGAACCTGTATCGAGGCCGCACTAGCCGCGACATTCTTCGCAAAGTTAAGAATGAGACAAACGAACTATTCGCTCCCAAGCCACCTCAACATCAGGACTTTTTAAGCACTGAAAGAATTGAGCTTCCTTCTCCGCAAACTTTTTTAGCTGGGAGGAAAAGACTTTTAGCTTGATCGGGCGATATCTTGGCGTGCCCGTGCTCGTGACTATCAGCTAGTGGTCGCCGTGACATATCAAGAGATCAAGAGGCGCAGCATGTAAGCGCTGCGGCCCCGTTTGAGCGATCTCGATCGTCTCGGCGAAAACACATCCGGTAGAACCGTCAAGCCAATTCGGATCGACGAGATCAATGTTGAAGGCGAACACCATGCCAGGCACGAACTGAACGCCCGCCGATTTCAAGGCTATCTTATCAGATTCGAGCGCATGGAGGCGATATCGAGGATATTCCAGAGATCCGAGCCCGTGGCCATGGATACGGCTCTACGCCCGAACTTCAGCGCCAACTGCGAATAGCAAACCAGCTACTGAAATACGATCAAAAGGTCTTTCGATTCGATTTGGTCGCCGGCGCGCACCAACACTTGAGAGATCACGGCATCGCGCTCGGCATGCAGGACCGTTTCCATCTTCATAGCCTCGATCGATATCAGCACATCGCCAACCTTTACGGCCTGCCCCGAGGCGATGGTGACCATCGATATGACACCTGGCATCGGCGCGCCGAGATGCGCTTCATTCCCGGCCTCAGCCTTCGATCTGTTCGTACCGCTGGAAGCACCGTGGGCCCGGTCGGGCACCTTGACGCGGCGAGGCTGACCGTTCATTTCAAAAAACACGGTCACCATGCCCATTTCGTCCGTCTCTCCGATGGCAAGACAGCGAACGACGAGGGTCTTGCCCTTCTCGATATCGACGAACACCTCGTCCTCGGCCTTCATGCCGTAGAAATAGATCGGTGTCGGCAGCACGCTGACAGGCCCAAACGTATGATCAATCGCCGGCGAAGACAATTCTTTCCGCGCATATGGAACCGACCGGATGGCGGCCAACGGTCCGATGTTAGCACGATCATTTCTTGATCGGCGTGCACAGAAAACCAGCATGAAGCGCTAGTAAGGCCCCATCGGAGTCATGCCAAAAAGCGTCTGGCCAACCAACATGCTTATACTTCTTGTATCGAGAGATATATGACCGGCAGCGGCATGGATATCGCGCCAATGCCTTTGCATGGGAACCTCAACATCCATTGAAGAGGCACCTGCGCCTGCCATCAGAATATCGACCGCAGTCACCGCCTGCTTTGCCGCAAACCCGATCGCTCGCCTTGCACTCATACGCTGCTCGACCGACAGAAGAGTGCCGGACCGAAGGATGGTTTCGAGCCGCTCGATCTCGGACAGAACAAATGTCATTCCTGCGTCGATCTCAGCAGATGCTGCCCCGGCGCGTTCCTGGACGAACGGGTTCTGCGCGGCGTTCAGAGACACGCCTTGCCGCATCGTGGCACGCTGCTTTGCCGCCATCTGCTCCACAAACCATTTTAGAGCGCCTTGTGCCATTCCAAGAAGCGGCCCGACCAGAGCACAAGCCCCGAAGGTTGAAAAAACGAAGCGCGGCAGCAAACAGTCATCGATAGCAGCACCAGGCACGGAACCGTCCGCTATATCGTCAAAGCGAATAACTCTGTGCGTAGGCACGAAGAACGGATTATCGGCATAGACTGTCTTCGAGCCGGTTCCCTGAAGGCCCGAAACGCGCCAGCTTGCCTGGTCGATATCGAAATCCCTCGCGGGCGCGAGAAACCAGCCGGTTCCCTGATTGTCGGGCAGCATTGCCGATACGAAATGCCAGTTGGAGTTCTCGCAATTGCTTGCAAACGGCCAACGACCCGAGATTTTATATCCCCCCTCAACGGCTTCGCACTTGCCGGTCGGTATCACCGTGCCAGCGACCAAAGCGTCTGGATTTTCGCCCCAGACATCGCTTTGCGCCTGGAGAGGCCAATAAGACAGAAACCAACTGTTGCAGTTCGCGATCGACGCACACCAGGCCGTGCTTCCGCATCCCTGGCCCAGTTCAAATCCCAAACGAAGGAGAGCCGATGGCTCATATTCATATCCGCCGAAGCGAGCCGGTCGACACAGCTTTAAAAGACCGGCCCTGCCCAACTGTTGCATCATATCACTGGGGGGCCGCCGCTCCTCTTCGGTCCGACGCGCGTTCTGGCGCAAAAGCGGAATGAACGATGAAGCGGAGGCGATGATCTCTTCCATCTTTGGCTTAGCGGAGGATTGACGATCGCGGTCCATGCTCATCCCGACGCTCGCAACTCAAAACTTTTGTCGTACAACCGTTCTGAACGATGCGCGATTTCCCACCAATTCCCGTCGATATCCTGCAAGCAAAAGCTGGAACTCGCACTGGTGCGCGCGATCGGCAGTATGTCCCTGATGCCGTATTCCTCTTTCAGTTTCTGGGCCGCCTGATAGGCCGCATTGACGTCCTCATCGGTCGTCATATCCAAGCACCACCGGGAGCTGATCGGTAGCGCTTTTGCCCGCTCGCCCATACATATACAGGCCACCATCCAGCCGCCGCCACACCGCACCCAAAGCGCCGGCATACCCCGCCTGACTGTTTCAAGCCCCAAGAACTCCGAATAGAAACGCCGGGACTTGTCGATATCGCGAACTTCAAGCGTACCGTGCGAAAGAGCCATCGTCCAGGGCGCATGAATGGCTTCAGAATGTAGATTGGTTTCCATAGATTGAACTCCCCTTTATAGCCGTTCAGCCCGACCAGTTTGCCTCGTCGCCTCTATCGAACACTTCATCATTGCTCTCACCGCCCGGGCGGGATTCCACCTCCCACCAATTGCTATCAAGATCCTCCACATAGAACGAATAAGTCCCATGTTGCAGGCGCGGTTTGCGTACCGACTTCAGTCCCAGCCGATCTTTATGTTCTGTCGCAAAAGCGTGAACCCGGTCGACTTCTTCACTGGATCCAACATCTATGCCCCAATGTTTTAGAAGCGAGGGCGCCGGTCCGCCAGTCGCTTCTCGTATGTCCATCACCCAATAGACGCCGCCGCGACGCTGCCGAAGGACATTCGGATCACGATCCCGTGCGAGCATGCGACCAGGCTCGACTTCAACGCATTCCAATCCCAGGAACTCTTCATAGAGCGCTCGTGCTCGCTTAAGATCGCTCGTCACCAATGTACCGCGCGAAAGGATACTTGGTTTCAGGATCGGCAACTTCCGGACGGCGCCATCGGACATATCATTGGCCACGATAAATATCTCCTATATCCAGATGGTTTCATCGATCCATTGCGCGGCGGCGCAATGCTCAACGCTTGGCATCGTCCACTTTCTCCCAGATCAGCATGCTGGTGCTGATTTTTCCATCGGTAGGGGCCGGACTTTGATTGGTCGTATAGATGAGCCTTCGGCCTTTCTTTTCGACCGATCGCACGACATCCGTCCCGGTGAGGATACCATTCCAGGACGCATCGATATGATGCACTATTTTCTTGCCGTCGAAGTCGAACGTGCCGGAATATGCCGCCATGGACTCGAAAAGCTCGGCGCGGTTCGCATCCGTCAGCGTCTTGAATGTCAGCTTCGGACGGTCGCTGCGGACCATGAGAACCATCATGCGACCATCCGATCCGTACATGATATATCCAATCGGATCCTTACCGAAGCTGTCCTCGGTTTGGCCGGTCTCAACAATGGTGCGTGTGGCGCTTATCAAGCGATAGGTTCCCGTAAGCTCTGACTCAGCAAAAGCCGGGCCGGAAAAATACAACGCACACGCAAAGATGAATAACCGCACTGCTTCAAGCATTGGAACCTCCCAAATCAGGATACAGGATTTGCGTCGATCAGAACGAAGGCGAGATCGGCCGGCTTCCTGGAACGGTTGCTCCACGCGTGACTTGTTCCGCGCTGAACCAGGACATCGCCGCTTTTCAGCAGTACCTCGCCCTCGTCCATCAAGGCATAAATTTCGCCTGATAGAACGATGACATAGTCGATTGTATTGGTCGTGTGGAAACCCGGAGCGCGGCTTGAGGCGCCCTTTTTCAAAGCTGTCACTATGCCGGACCCATCGTCCCCTTCCGACAATTGCTTCTTCAATGCAGTGTGCTGCAATTTTTCGGGCATGAAGCGAATGGTTCGAAATATCGATCCACCCTTTGGCGGCTGAAGACGCATCGGACGATCGGTCGGATCTTCGGAATCAACCGAATTGTCGGCCGGCGTCGAGCGCGTTTCCCACACCTCGGTCACCGTCACACCCTCTGCAGTCCGCTGATAGACATGAGGAGCGGCGGTATCCCTGATGAAAATGGAACGTCCTTGAACATTGTGCCCGGTCACGACCCGCCGCACTTGCGTTGGGCGTGGCCTATCCTCGGCAGCAGCGCCTGCCTCACCCCCGATCGCGCCTGACGTGAGACCAACGGCCGCTGCCATAAAAGTTCGACGGCTTGTGCCCCTCATCGCTTCCCTCCCCTTCCTGATCGCCAAGCTAAATTGACATACTACTCACTTCTGATAATAGTATCAGTTATTGATTGGAGAATGTCAACACGGCTGCTGTCGTCCGGTAGGGAGACCGACGACATGAAATTCGGCCGTGGGCGATATGAGGAGGGGTTGAGGATGGGGCGCGATACGAATCAAAACGGCGAATTGGCTAGGCTGACCGCTGTAAAAGGGGAGCGAGGTTGGAGCACGGTTATAGCGTCCTGCATCGGACTTGCTGTCGGCCCGAGCACACTGACAATTCTTGCGTTCAGTGCTTTCATCGCTCCGCTTGAGCGAGAGTTTCAATGGGGCATTCCGGCCATTGCGTTGGGAGCGTCGATCATTTCAATCATGGTCGTAATTGTTTCGCCGATCCAGGGATTCATCGTTGATAAATTTGGCAGCCGGCGCGTCATTTTGTGGAGCATTCCGCCGTTTGGCCTCTCTCTTTGTGCTCTGTACTATCTGCCAAATAATCTGCCGGTATTTTATATGGCGTGGGTGGCCATTCCGGTTTGTGGCCTCGGCTTGTGGCCAGTGTCGTATCTGCGCGCGACCGCGGGGTGGTTCGAGAAACGCCTCGGTCTCGCGTTGGGGATCGCCAACGCTGGAATCGGGTTGGGAACTATTTTTGTCCCCCTGCTGACTGCCTATCTGATCTCCAATTTTGGATGGCGCGAAGCCTATCTGGTGCTTGGCATGATCGCCTTCATCGCGTGGCCAGTGGTTTATTTATTGTTTCGCGACCCCGCCCCTGCTGCCTCAGGCGTGCAGATGACCGGCGAGACTCTTAAGGAGGCTTCGCGATTGAAGCCTTTCTGGGTCATGACAGTTACTTTTCTTCTTCTGGGCGGATGCACGGCTGGATTGATCGTTCACCAGGTGCGTATTCTTATTGACGCAGGCATTCCAGCAGCAACCGCCACCGCGGTGCCCGCAGCATTTGGACTAGCCGTGCTGATCGGCCGACTTGCTACCGGCTGGCTGCTCGACCGGTACTCGGCGACAGCTATTATGACGGCTATTCTTGCAGGCGGTGTTTTGGCAACTGCGTTGCTCGCTTCAGGTCCATCTATCACGTCAGCGATATTTGCCGCGGCATTGATCGGCCTGCTCACGGGCGCCGAATTCGACGTCCTGAGCTATATTATCCCGCGCTACTTTGGCCGTCTCTATCTGGGTCAGATATACGGAGCGATCTTCGCCGTGTTTCAGCTTTCGAGTGCTGTTGGGACCTTGCTGCTGGGAATGGTACGAGGCGCTTATGGGACATATTCACCAGCACTTTGGGTGATGGCCGGCATGTCCGCAGCCGCAGCGCTTATTTTCGCTCAACTTGGACCCTATAAATATCTGAGCACCGATGCAGCCCCAGAACAAGTTTTAGCACCGGCGAAAGGCATGCTCTAAGGATGACCATCCTGGTATCTGCCCGGTAATATTTTTTTGCCTGTTGCACGGCGGCCGGCACGAGCCTTGGCGCGCGAATGCCCGATATCTCGCAGCGAATTCTGCCATCTTCGACTCCGTCCATTTCAGCTCGACCGTGGCCACGGCGATAGCTATATGATTATATGATCAATGGTGATTTGTTTTCCAATAGACGAATCGGTTGCAGCTGTGGCAGCTCTGTAAGGAGAATCAAAGAGATGGTATCGAAGCCAGAACAGCCGCGCGAACAGAAACTGGCTCAGAAATCAACTGCTCCCGCCAATGCCTCAAAAGCGCCTCGTGCGGAGCGGACGAGGATGAGGACGCGCGAGAAACTCGTCACTGCGGCGCGAATTGTCATGGCAAGGACGGGTGTGGAAAAGGCGACCATTGCCGAGATCGCCAGCGAAGCCGATGTCGGGTTTGGAAGCTTCTACAATCATTTCTCATCTAAAGAAGAGATAGCAACCGCCGTCTTCGATGCCCAAACCGAAAAGCTGGCCGAGGTCCTGGACAATGTCCGTGCCACTGTGTCTGACCCAGCGCTGGTTATCAGTTTTGTGCAACGGCTCATTCTTCACAAGGCACATCTGGATCCCGTTTGGGGTTGGTTTATTGTGCGGGCTCAGAGTGCCCTCCCCCAGATGCAGAAGGCATTTCAGGAGCGCGGCATCATGACCTTCAAACGTGGCCTGGCTGAGAAACGGTTCCATTTCAAAGACGCCGATGTTGCGATGACAATTACTTTGGGCGGATTGATCGCCGTCATAAGAAGCATGCTCGAAGGCAACCTTAAAGGGGCCGTCGAAACTGAATTCGTCGAGCTGATGTTGCGCATGTACGGCGTGAGTTTAACCGAGGCCAAGTCTTTGGCGCGGCACCCGATCCCGAAAGAACTTCTAAACGCCTTAGCGTAACAGCCGTGCAGGAATGCAAGCGGCGGCGCTGACCATCTCGACGATAACCGCGCGCTCTGCGCTCATCCGCGCCATCGCGGCCTAGACATCTGAAATCAAGGCTCAATCCGGTTTTCATTCGCGTCATGTCGAAGCGGCGCGGTGATGCCTCGGCTTGTCTACGCTCGCCGGATTTGGATCCCGTTGAAACTCATCGCCTATCTGTCGATTTCCCGCTCGGCGGGCAGTTTCGCTTCAACGCCACGTCGAAGCGTCTGCCAAAATTTGATTGCTCCTAATTGACGCTCATATCACTTCTGATTAATATATCATTTATGGGACTTGGAGAGGACAGAATGAGCGCGTTCGATTTCGACATCATACAGATTGGCTACGGTCCAGTTGGGCAGACATTCTCTGCACTCGCAGGACGAGCTGGGTGCCGGATTGCGGTGTACGAACGCTACCCCTCGCTCTATGGGCTCCCCCGCGCGGGCCACATTGACCACGAGATCATGCGCGTTTTCCAATCGTTGGGTTGTGCTCAAAAGATCGAAAAGGACGCTCTGCGGTCAAACGAGTACGAATGGCGAAACTCGGCCGGACAGACTCTGATTGAATTCGAATGGAATGCGGAAGGTATCTCCGGTTGGCCATCGGACTACCTTGTGTTCCAGCCTAACATTGAAGACGCGCTACATGAGGTCGTCACCGCGACAGAGCTTGTCTCCCTGAACCTTGGATGGGAAGCAGTTGCCATTAAGCAATTTGACGACCATGTCGAACTCACCGTTCGAGGTAGCTCGAAGCCGGAAGTATCTAGAAGAGTAACGGCGCGCTATCTGGTCGCCGCAGACGGAGGAAGTAGTTTTGCGCGCCGGGCGCTGGACTTGCCCTGGGACGATCTGGGATTCAGCCAACCCTGGCTCGTTGTGGACTTCAGGGAAAAGCGTCCGCTTTCGTTGCCATTTGAAAATGGTCAGATTTGCGATCCGTCGCGCCCGATGTGCCTGTTTCAACTCGGTCCCCATCACAGGCGCTTCTCCTATATGGTCATGCCTGGCGAGGAAGAATGGGCCAAGCAACCGGAGACGGCATGGTCGCTTGTCAAGCCGTGGGTCGGCCCCGAAGACGTAGAACTCATCCGTCAAACAACCTATATCTTCGAGTCAAAGCTACTTCCAAATTGGAAGGTTAATCGCGTCCTGTTCATTGGCGACTCGGCGCATGTCATGCCTCCGTTCATGGGGCAAGGCATGTGCTCGGGTATACGCGACGCAGCAAATCTAAGCTGGAAGATTGCTTTGGTGCTCGCCGGCCAGTGCTCAGAAGAGCTTCTCGACAGCTATTGCGTGGAGCGGAAACCGCATGCCGCTGATCTGATCCGTCTTTCAATGGAGGTTGGTCGCGTCAGTTGCACGACAGATCCTGAAGAAGCAAGAAAGCGTGATGAAGCGCTCCTTGGAGGCGCGCGACCGCCCGCACAACTTTTTCCCGGCCTTGTTTCCGGCGTCGTCATGTCGGAGCCAAATGCGAAAGAGGCACCCCTTATTGGAAGCTTAGGCCCTCAAGGCAGAATCAACCTTGGCGAACGCACGGGCCGAGCCGATGATCTACTAGGTGCAGGCTGGCATTTATTTTGTCTAACAGATCCATCGCTTGTTCTAAGCGCGCGATCGCGCACGGTCCTAAATGCGATTGATGCAAAGGTCATCAATATCGGGAACAACGATGCGCTCGATGCAGATGGCTACTACCGGAGCTATTTCAAGCTGCATGGTGTCTCCGCCATTCTCGTCAGGCCGGACTTCTACATTTATTGCGCCGCCGAGTACCCCGAACGCCTAAATCATCCCATTGAGCAACTGGGACAGGCGCTTTCCCTCATCGACCTCGCTGCAACAGCCGGTCATGCCGCGGCCGTCTGACGGAGTTGCAACCATGCTCAGATCAGCCATCATCACTGCGGATGGAACGACAGGCACATCGTGGTCTATCCCGAGTGATCCGGCGCCGGCGACTGCGCCCGAGATCCCGGCCTCCGTATCTTCGGAACGTCGTGCGGAGCTGGATGCGTTTCTGCGAGCGATGCCTCCCTCGAGGCTGCTGAGCAACGGCATGGAATATGCCGATACTCAAAATATCCGCTCAATGGTGTCTGCTGGCATAGATTGGGTTGAGGCAGGTTCCTGGTTAGGCGAACGAAATCTGCGCATCGCCCGCGAAGCCATAGCTGCCGGACATTGTATAACGGCTCGATCGTACTTTTTTTCCGCTTCAGCATGTTTTCGCTTTGCACAGAATGCGATCGCGACAGACACGGATGCCAAGAAGAGCCTTTATCGTCGGCTCATCGCAGCGTTCGCGGATGCAGCAGTCCTCGATAATCGCCCGGTCGAACATTGGGCGACGCCATATAAGGACGGCCAAATATGCGCATGGCTGATGCGCCCGTCTGCATCTGAACCGTCTCCGCTTGTAGTCGTTTTGGGCGGCTTCGACGGGTGGCGCGAAGAGCACCACGCCGCCGCAGCGGCTTTAGTTGAGCGTGGCATCTCGGCCCTTTTAATTGATGCTCCGGGACAGGGTGAGTCCCGTCTGTTCCATAATCTATTTCTTACGGGTGACGTTCATCGCGCCTTTTCCAGGGTGCTTGACGTCCTTTCGGAAGATCCGAGGCTGATCCAGCGCTTCGGCATTTGGGGCAACAGTTTCGGTGGATCGCTCGCGGTGCAGGCTGCGATTGCCGATCAACGACTGGCGGCCTGTTGCATCAATGGCGGTGCGAGCCGCCCGCTCGAATTTCCGGAGCGATACCCGCGGTTCTTCGGCAAAGTCGAGACCATGATCGGCGCATCAGGCATCGATCGCGCGATGGATGTTTTAAACGCCATTGATCTCAGAGAAACACTCGGCAAGCTGTCTTGCCCGCTGCTTCAACTTCATAGCGAACACGATCAGGTCTTCAGCCTCGCCAACGCCCGGCTAATTCACGATCAAGCGTCTTCTCTCGATAAAAAACTGCTCGTTTGGGAGGACGGCGATCATTGCATTTACAACCATGCCACAGAACGCAACTGTACCGTCGCTGACTGGTTCTGCGAGCGGCTGAAGGTCGTCGAGTAACAATATGAGCAACCACTAAAATGTAAGCGTAAAAGCGCGGAGGGAGAGTTATGGGAGCTACCACAATTGATGTTTCGCGGGTGACGAGTGAGGGAAAACTGACGTGGTTTCACTTTCGTCTCCTAGCATTGGTCTCGCTTCTTACATTATTCGATGGCTATGACATTACGGCGG
>ERZ778027.4740-NODE-4740-length-11200-cov-3.177030_pt1 | contig 11200 bp, 17 predicted proteins | sample MGYA00375757_ERZ778027 | MGnify/ENA primary metagenome ERZ778027 (study PRJEB29350, sample SAMN05389817) | bioreactor metagenome | isolation source: Ammonium sulfate bioreactor | place: South Africa: University of Cape Town | collected 2014-02-18 ... | reverse complement strand
TACTGCGACTACCACCACGACTACTACTGCTGATGCTGACCAGCGGCGCCACAAACAACAGCTCCGGCGACCCCCGGCTTCTCGACCATCGTCAACCCATACACTTCGTTGCAGAACTCGGTGCCGATGATCGTGCCCCCGCCGAACCTCGATCCGCGACAGTTGCACCAATGGATCGCAGGTGTCTACCAACCTCCCTTGGGAGACACGGCGGCACCAATCGGCAGCGACAACACCCAGCTCGACTCGATGGAGCTGCAACTTGTCGGAGAGCTGAATGGCACAGCTGGAGATACGAGCGACGTAGTGGCGCTTGTCAACAACGAGGAGAGCGCCGGCGTTGACGTGTCGCTCTTGAATGATGACAGCGTGGTGGCTGCGTTGCAGCAGCAACAACAGTAGCTCTTTGGGGCATAGTGTTGCTGTTGTCGATGTGGTCGATGGCGTTGAGAGTGAGCGAGCGTGAGTGTGCATCGGCAGAGGGCTCGCTTGATGCACTGCGTGAGTCCGCAACGTGTGCGTGTGTGTTTAATGATTGCTCTGTAGTTTATGTTCCTTAAAACCAATCCAAAGAAAAGCAAGAGAGAAACAAGAGTAGGGGTTCGGGGTGGGGTTTGGATTTGGGCCTGGGCTTGAGGTTGAGGTTGCGTGCTGAGGCAGGACAGACGGCAGCGAGTGCTGGCGTGGCGTTGGCTTGGCGCGAACGGTGTCGGAGACGAATGAGGCACCGGGGCACGCTATTAAGGCGCCTCCGTGGGCGCGTGGTGCTCTACGCTCGTGTTTTTGTCCCTCCGTCGACGCCTTCGTCTTCCTCTTTCCCGCCCCTGCACCCTACATCCAAGCGCATCGCGCATCGCGCATCGGGCATCCATCATGACGCGCAAGGAGACTGGTTACACAAGGAACCCGCTGATCGCGCGCGGTATCCGCAAGTACTCGGGAGCCGCGGCTGCTCGCAAGAACGGCCGATGGCTCAAGAAGTGGAAGAAGGTCGAGAAGCCGGCCGCTGCCCCTGTGGTCGCCAAGCGCGCCCCCAAGTGGTACCCGACCGAGCATGTGCCTCGCCCCATCCCCTCGCGTAAGAAGGGCAAGGCCACGCACACGACCCTGCGCTCGTCGATCACGCCCGGCACCGTGCTCATCATCCTCGCCGGTCGCTTTGCTGGTCGCCGTGTCGTCTTCTTGAAGCAGCTGCCCTCGGGTCTGCTCTTGGTCACCGGTATGTGTGTGTGCGCGCCGCTACTTGCGCGCCGCCTCTCGCCTCAGCACGCGTGACTTGGCTCGTCGTTGTTCGTGCGCGCTTGTTCTTGTCGCGATGCGCGAGGCGCCTGCTCTGCGCGCATCACAAGCTCTGTCTGCTCGCTCCTCCACTATCAAGCACGTGTTTGGAGATATCTCTGGCATCTCTTGCCACCCACCCACACGCGCGCGCCTTGCGGTGTCCTACCAGCAAGCAAGACCACAAAACTCTCTTTCTCTATGCGCGCAAAACCTTGATCTCCCTGCAGCTGGTGAGAGAGGCACTTTCGTGGTGGTGGTGGCGGCAGTGCCAGTCAATGTGCGATAGTAGTAGTGGTAGTAGCGTGCACCGTGCTCTCTCTCTCTCTCTCTCTCTCTCTCTCTCTCTCGCTCGCGCTCGAATCGAGACTTGTTCTTAGTACTGACCTCTCTTCGTGTCGCAGGCCCGTACAAGGTCAACGGTGTCCCGCTCCGTCGCATCAACCAGGCGTACGTCATCTCCACCTCGACCAAGATCGATCTCTCCAAGGTCACCGTGCCCGAGAACGTCAACGACGCCTTCTTCAAGCGCGCCGAGGCCCCGAAGAAGAAGAAGACCGAGGAGGAGTTCTTCGCCCAGAAGGACGAGAAGAAGGGCACTCTGCTCCCGCACGAGCGCATCCTCGCTCAGCGAGCGGTCGACAAGGCTCTCCTTGCCACCATCAAGGCCACCCCCGGCGTGCGTTCGTACCTGGCTCGTCTCTTCACGCTGTCGTCTGGCGACTTCCCCCACCGCATGCGATTCTAAGGCGTTGCTTTTGGTCAGTAAAGAGAAGATGCAGTATATCAAACAACCCCGCGCTTCGAGTTGTCGCCGCCCTCTCCATATGCCCTGCCGCGCGCATCGACTCGCTGCTTCGCGTCCAATACGCGCGCGTGTGTGCGTGTATGTTTACATTTATTACTCTGGCCGACTGGAGCTCGCGCCCTTGGACTCGGACGTCGCCGCCGTGGTGCCGCTGTCGCGCTGGGGCGTCGGCCGCTGCGTCGCTGGCGCCTTCGGTTGCGAAGAGGCTGGTGTCGATTGGGGCGCTGGAGCCTTCGATTTGGTCGATGCTCTTGTCGATGGCGTCGATTTACTCGATGCTCTTGTCGAGGGCCTTGTCGATTGCGGTGATACAGAAGGCGACGATGGCGGCGAGGCTTGGGGTAGTGTTGGTGCCGGAGAGGGAGTGGACGACGTTGAGGGCGGCGCTACAGGATGCTGCGATGATGGCGCGGGCGTCTGTTGGCTCGCCGAGGTTGGATGTGCTTTCGAGGCCACCTCTGCTGATTTGCGTGGCGGTGCGGTGAGTGCTGCCATCTTTGCGGTGACGCTTGCGGTTGTGGAGGAGGTCGATCCAGTAGCGGTCGAGACGGTGGTTGAAGTAGTGGCGGCGGCTGCGGCGCCGAGAATGTCCGAGAGCGCTTCGGTGCCGTCGATGGTCTCATGCGCGCCTTCGGTGGCTCGACTGGAACGACAGGCTCCTTGGCGGGCCGCTTTTGCCAACGCCGTATCTTGCGCTTCTCGGGTACCGCTGGCGCCACGGGCTCTCGATGCACTCGAGCCGACGACTCTGCGACCGCTGCCACTGCTGCCGGGGAGCCTGGTGTAGTCGGCGTAGCCATCGGCATTGTCGTTGTTGTCGTCGTTGTTGCCGGCATTGTGGTTACTGCTGTCGTCGCGGGGCTGGCAGCAACGCTCGCAGGAGCAATCGGTGTAGGTGAGGCCACACGAGTGGCTATCGCTCGGGGCGGCGAGGAACTAGCGGCGGTCGGCGTGGTGCCAGCGGTTGGAGGGGCAGTCGAGCTGGTGGCGCTTGGCAGCTCGAGCTCCACCAACTCGAGCTTCAGCAATGGCAGCGGCACGGTGGTCGGCATCGATGTAGCTTCGAGCTTCAGCTCTCGAGGCATAAAGACGGTGTGTGGCCACTCGTAGGCGTACTGCATATCGGCCACGCCGGCCAGGAACACCAGCTTCCTCTGCACGAGCGTTTGGAGCCTTTGCATCAAGATACCTCAAGGTGAGCTCGCTCGTTCGTTCGTTCATTCGATCAAGAGCTGCAGAGTTGTAGAAGGGCGTACTTGACAGCATCGCGAAGGCGCCCTTCCTTCTGCAGCAAGGCGATGATTCGCAGCGACAACTGAATCTCTTTCATGTGCTGCGGCGTTGTAGAGTAAGCATCGTGTGTGTGACTCACGCGCGCTCGCGCCATATCGCGAGCAGACTGAGCGAGCGAGCGATTGCCAACCTGTTGTACGACTGCTGTGGTCGGTATCGGAATGTGTGCCGCCTTACTTTCCACATCTGCATACATCGAATCCCGTGGCACAGGTGTGGAGGACGTGGTCGAAGTTGAGGTTGAGTTTGTCGAGGTTGTCGTCGAGCTCGCGCTTGCAGCAGTGCTGCTGGGCCTTGTGGTGGCGGTGGGAGTCGTGTCTAGCATCGTTGCTGCTGCTGCTGCTGCTGGCTGTTCTCGAGCAATCGATATGCGAGAGGCATTGGAGTTGGAGAGCGCCGAGATACTGCTATCCATATATCAAACTCTCTCCCTCTCGCTCGAGGGAGGTGCTGCGCCAGCGAGCCAGCGAGCGAGCGAATGAAGGAATGAAGGAATGAAGGAGTGGTTAAGAACAGCAACTCTCCTTATCCGATCCGCAGAGAGCGAAAGGTGTGGTAGCCATCTTTGATGTTGAATCAATTGGTTTATGATTGAGCGACCATGGCGATGGCGTGGCGCTTGGCATGGAGGTGACTTCTTACAGCCATACTCACGAAAGAGAGAGAGAGAGAGAGAGAACGAAGAAGCGGGCAGCACAGTGGAACCTGTGAGAGCGAGCGGCAGCCTTGATGCCTAGAAGAGCGAGAAGGCTTGCTCGTCGGCCTTGGGCAGGCCCTTCGATCGTTGGACCACGGCGATATTGGGTCCACCATACGAGAACGAGAACGACCACGAGAATCGCGGCACGACGACCTCGTTGTTGGCCAGCTGTAGTGTTGGCATACAATTAGACGAACAGCACCGATCGAGGCGAGAATCACTGAGCGCGGTCCGACGTACTTGACCCGGCGCAACGCTCATGCCGTTCCATGCAGGAACGTACGCAGGGAACGCAAAGTCCACGTTACCAGAGCCAAGAAGCAGTTGAGCTGTCAGGCGCCAAGAGATGATTGTAGGCGGGTAAGCCAGCTGGCAAGTGCGTGACGAAGGAGTGCGCCGTACGCACCGGCAACGTCGACATCGCACTGGTTGACCAGCGTGTTGGTGCTGGTGCCGAAGTTAGGATATGCCGTCAGGCAGTATCGGAGCCTGGGCATGCACTGTTGAAGTACGTGCGTGTGTGTGCACGTATTAGGATCACGGCATGTAATGTCAGTCTACTTACCAACTCCCACTCACTCACGCTGGTACCTCGGCACCGAATGCTTGCGAGCCTCCGAACGGGTAGCCCACCGACCGAACCAACGGAGGCAGCGCCACTGCAAGCATATTTGTGTGTTACGGACGTGGTGGCGCGGCGCCCCCGTCACCGGGCCTGAAAGCACACGTACCGATGTTGCGAGTGTTCTTGGTGCCATCCCACGCCGGAATGTTCAGGACCGTGGTGTTGGTAGTGGCCGGGCTGAGGCCGATGTTGACCACTTGTGCGCGGAGCGAGCACGAACATATGTTCATGACATACCACACGCGCTGGTTGAACTTGTAGCTACTGACGAATCGGAAGCAGTTGCGGTGGCTGGTCTGAGCCGACACAGAGGCCACCGAAAGGCTGAGCGTCACCATCGCCACTACCACCAGCACCAACACCAACACCGAGATACGAGCCATGTTTCTTAAAGTGTGAAACGAGGCAAGAGAGGGGAGGGGAGAGACGGGGAGGATTGAGGGCAGCAGCGTAAGACAAACGGTCCAGTGGAGGTGGCTGCCACGTAGGGTGCCGCTCCATCGCACCCACAATTCTTTCTTTCCTGGCGGTTCGGTTCGGGAGGTTTTTTTGGTTCTAGCGCACGGAGAACCTCAGGTTCGCTGACTGGCAGGCTGGCTACCGTTCAACCAAGCTCTCTCTCTCTCTCTCTCTCTCTCTCTCTCGTGGTGTACATAGTGGTGGTTTATGGTACAGATGATTGAAGTTGTGGAGCTCCAAAAAGACGATTGAAAGTCCGGTCGTGAATTCATGTTCGGTGACGCCGAACATTCAAGACAAACAAAATTGGTATCGCTAGAGTGCGTGAGTGAGTGGGTGAGTGAGAATTGCAGTACAGTGTGGCTTACAAGTGGAATGTCTCCTTGTGCAAATCGAATCGGACTGTGTGATCTGATAAATAGGTCGTGGCCTTCCTCACGTCGTACAGCATACTGGATGGACCACAAGCCAACGTCGCAACCTTGTGCGTGTCGGCCTCGATGGCCTTATCACGCATCTCGAGAAAGAGCGCCTCGGTATCGGGGCGCTTGCCGAATGTGACCCAGTCGGTTGCTTGCACTGAAGCATCGACCGAAGCATCGCCATCGCCAGTAATGTGCACGCGGAGTGAGACTCCCTCTTGGTTCATGAGGCTCAACAGCACCTCTGGTCGTGTGGAAACGAGCGGCAAGCGATCAATAACTGTAGCACTGCTTTGTTGCATGTAGCAGTGGTAGTCGCTTGAGGCGGTACGTACGCTTAAACTCCAAGAAGAGTCCCGGCGTGTGCATGGTATCGACATGAGCGGCGTGATTCCAATGCCACCAGCAAAGAACAGAAAAATCGAGTAGCGATCGAGCGGAGGGAGCGACAAGAAGCCATACGGGCCCTCGAGTTTCAATACCTGCACCAACACAATGTCACCACCACCACCACCAACAACAATGATAAGAATATTTCGAGTATGTAAATCGACACCGCACCAAATAGCCAGTGCACCACGGCGACGTACCGTGTCCGCTGGAGAGAACGATGGCGACTTGGCAAGATCCAGAAGCTGGCGGCTCCAATCGCCCGTAACCTTTACATGGAAGGTGGTATACTCACTTCCGGGCGGCGAGGAGATGCTGATCGGATGCACCTGCAACGCTGCCACTTGAGGTATGTACAGGAACATGTACTGCCCGGCCAAATAACTCGATGGCTGTCGACACACGACGCTGTAGATCATGGCAGGATCTCAGTGTAAGCAGAGCCGTCGTGATGGCGCAACGGCAACACTGGCAGTATCGAGCATGAGTACGTACCGAACAGCTTCGTTGGCAATCGGAGTGAGGGAGACGAGCTCGCAGTGTCGGCATGAGAGCATCCAGAAACGGAGCAGTACATCGAGCACATAGAGTGTGAAGGTGATCGAGATCCACAGCAGCATGTGCAACCTGCCGAATGAAGCAGTGGCATTGTTACTCTCAGTTCAATCGTTCTCTCTCTCTCTCTCTCTCTCTCTCTCTCTCTCGTTGATCGTACCATTTGTGATGCAACATCGAAAAGACCATCAGAGGGATGATCAACAACAAGTGCATCTTGTAAAAGAGCTCAAAGAGATAGCGTCGAAAGATGCCGAGCGAAGTGACGAACATGAGAGTTAATGCGATCGAAGCGAGCTCGCCCATGATGTTCTTGAAGGTGAAGAGCTCGTCTCCCAGGAGCGAGAAGAAGGGCTCACTGGAGGTGGCCCAATCCACCAGCACAAACAAGCAGTGCAAGTTCAATAGCACATAGGTCTACGTGGTGGCATTGCGCGATCGATGAGTGAAGGGGCACAGCAAGAGAGAGAGAGAGAGAGTGCCTCACGACATACCCAGCGACCGACCCAACGGTGGAATCGAATGGCACGTTCGAACGATCCTCCACAGATGAGGTTGAATATCGAGGAGCGAGTGGCGGGAACGAACATGACGGCGTAGTTGACGTGCATTAACTTGCCGATGGCCTTGGCCAATCTAGCACCAAGTGCATGTTAGCTCGTGGCGGATGAGTGTTCCAGCACGTCGAAGGACGAGAGATCGAACGCTACCCCATGGTGCTACCGGAACCGATCGACGTCCATGAATCGAGTGGCATGATGGCAAGGAGATAGGTGGCGTTGAGCGCGAGGTACACCAGCACCAAGAGCACGGTCGTGTACGACACGTCGAACCACCGCAGCGGATGTCGACGCAATGGATTGAGGACCGGATCTCGGGCGCGTGCAAGCTTCTGTGACAGCCAGTTGGTAGCAGCGCCGAGTTGGTAGATGGGCGAGCAGCGCGACCAGCCGTTGGAGCCACGCGCCGGGAGCAGACAACAGCATCGCATTCGCAACGTCAGAGTGTCGCTCCAGCGAGCGAGCACGCCGCCGTCGCCACAGAGCGCAGTGCAACACGGACTGCCACACGATCGACCGCCACACGAGCGGTTGCCACATGAGCGGTTGCCACATGAACGGCAGCATCGCCTGTCGGAGCCTTGCGTGGCGCCAGAGGCCTCGAGATCGTCATCGAGCTCGTCGACGAGAGACGTCGAGTGCTGCTCGGCCTCGTGGCGGCGACACGCACCGCAAGAGGAGGGAAAGCAGCTCGAGCGGCAACCACATCTCCTGGATGAAGCCGACGGGCCCTGTTGCTCGATCACGGGCACAGTGTCTTCTTGGAGCGAGGCTCCCGAGTCGTTGTCGTGCGCGGACTCGGTGGCCGACGTCGCAGCAGCAGCCACGTCGAGCAGCTGCACGCGCGCCTCACTCTCGCCCTGCATCTCGTCTCAGTATTGGCGTCGATGCAGCACTGGCAGTGACCACGAGGAGTCCGACACGAGAGGCACAACGAGTGGCACGCGTGAGGCAGCGAGTGATAGACGGCGCTCGAGGCCAGCACGAGAGATGGTTCGATCGATCCAGCTGAGGGAGAGGAGCGAGAGAGTTCTCGATGCGGCGTGCGAGAGAAGGCGGCGAGGGATGAATGCGGAGTTGCACCGGAGCTGCGGAGGAGTTGCTTCCGCCTCTCTCACCACGCCGCCAACCCCCTTCCAACACACGCTCCTCACTCCCCTCCCTCTGAATACAACGGGTGGTTGCCAAGCTGCCGACTGACTCACCGCTGACCTGGCGCTGGCGCGCCACTGGGTATTTCGGGCGCGTGTGGCAATACACTGATGGCTTGGGGGAGGTTGATATCTGTGAGTTTTGAGTTGTGACCGGCACACAACCCGTGACAGTTGGGCAGTGTCCGGTCCACTGGAACCTCCCTCAACCGTTGATCGAGCACAAATACGAATGCCAATGAAGCAAGGAGCTCGATGGTGCAGTATCACGACGAGGGGTCCAGTGCCGGAGGAGCTCTCTCGCTCACTCACGCTCTCACACTCGCGCTCCTCGTGTCTCACTTTTGTGGAGTCCCGCTCGCGCACGCACCTCGCTCACTCTCGCGCCCAACGACTACTACTCGCCCCCCGGCCGAGACATGTCGACTTGGCTCTCGTCTTGGCTCGGATGGGGCTCGGGCGTGAGTGAGGTCGAGCGAGAGCCCGAGATCGATGAGGTGACACAGATGCGCATCAATGGATACTCGCGACACATGCGAGAGTCGATGGCGCTCGTCGGCGGCCTGCTGATGGCGCTGTGCTCGCGCGGCCACCGACTTCTGAGCAGCCTGCTGTCGCAGCGTGAGACGCTGCAACGCGAGTTGAACGAGCTCCTGTACGGCGGCGGCATGCAGTACACGTTCGCCATTCGTGGCGCTACGGACTCGGCACCGGGCATTGTACCTCGCGCTGGCGACGCCGTGCATTGGCGCATGGCGCACACCGACGGCTCGCAGCAAGCCATCGAATCCGACCAATCAATCTCGAGGCCTGCGATCGATCTCGTGCTCGGTCATGCGTGTGACTTTGATATCATGACTGCAAAGACGTTGCATGATGGCGAGCTGCCTCCGACGAGCTCGACGAGCTCGAGCTCGTCGTCAGCGTCCGCGCCACCGAACCTTCCTCAAGACCAAACTCCATTCGATCCGAGCATCCTCGAGAGCCTCCCGACCGAGCACCAGGCACCGACGCACCACGACATTCAGGATCTATGGATCGACGGACACCTGACGATGGCCAGCATGCCGTCGCCTCGAATCTGCAAGACCATGGCGCATCGGGCGCTCGAGCTGCTCGAGCTGGCGAACGGCAACGAGCTCCTGTTGTTCAAGGCCATCAAGGCCGTGTTCCCGACCATCTATCCGCTCGTGGTCGAGCAGATGTTCCTGCACCGTCAGATGCGCGTCTACGGAACCGCCGCTGATGATGGCGCGAACGACTACACGCTGCTCAACGTCTCGTTCCCGTGGGACGCCGAGTCATTGACCAAGAACCATCCTCGGTACGCTCGATCGATCGATTGGTGCTCGCCACAATCAAGCTGTGAGATTGTGAGAGAGCGAGGTCAGACGACTCATGCGTGCGCCCACATACATATGGCAGAATCTGGGACGTCATCAAGCTGCTCGGGTCGCTCGAGGTCTGCGGCTACACGGTCGGCCGTCGATTGTGCTACGTGCTGACCATCAGCAAGACCTCGATGTGTGTCTATGCGTACGTCTCGCGCGTGGCGCCGTTCGTGCCTCATGCGCGAGACTCACTGACGCCACTCCCACAGCGCCATCAGCCAACGACACTTGGTTCTCCTCGGAGATGATCGGAAGGTGCTGCGCAACTCGGACGGCTCGCTGCAGCTGATGGAGTTCGAGCTCCACTCGCAGATGGAGCTCTATCTGCGCGTGAGGATGACGCTCTCGGTGTTCTGGGAGGTTGCGCTGCCAGAGTTCAACCTCCGCGTCCAATACACGGGCCAAGAGATCGAGCTGCCCGACGGGCGTGGCAGCGAGACCGCCGTCTCGTTCAGGTTCTCGTTCGATTCGATCGGACCCTCGAGCCTCGATTGGTTCCTGTCGTGGTTCGTGCCGGTCGAGCGAGCGCGCTACTTGATCTGCAAGCACTTCTCGTACTCGCTCCGCTGTGTGCCGGCACACATGTTCACGCTGGTGCCGCTCGATCCCGAGTACCGTGGCAATCTGCTCGACGTGCGCTACCACGTTCGCTTGCCAATGATCTCGAGCAGCCTCATGCGATTGATGCGTATGTTCTCGCACGACCTGATGCTCGGCGACATCATGCGCCTCGGAGTCGACCTCACCAACGCCGTCTACACGGATCTGCGGACCTTCATTGCTGAGGAGGGCTCGGCTCCACTCCCAGCGGCAGCCGAGCTCAAGTAGCAGCATCCACTACTCGAGCTCCCTCTCTCCGCGACTGTTGTACATACTCACCTCTCTATCGCTCTCTCACACAATCACACTCCAGGCATTGTTGATAGTAAAGCTCCTCATTGACGAGGATCATCAAGATTCGATGATACTTGTGGCTGTGCATTGGCATTGGCGTGAGGTGCTGCTCGTCAGTTGCTTCTCTTCCTCGTTGTGCACGCAGCAGCAGCAGCACGACGACACACTCGACCTGTTTGTCGCCTTGGTCTACGTAACTCAATAGCAATGAGCAACACCACGCCAACGTTAGGCTCTGCGTTGTTCCCTGATGATGGCTCGGAGGTCGTCGAGGCCGAGGTTGCCAAGTGGATGCGCCAACAAGTCGCTCTCGAAGTCGTACGACCTCAGCGCCACCACACTCACTCGCGACATCATGGCCTCTCGTTCGAAGCTCTCGACCAATCCACTCTAATCAATCCATCTCTCAATCGATTAGAGGCGAATCAAGGAGAGCGGAGCCAACGCTCTCCCTGTTCCAGTCAAGAACACGAGCTTGGTTATCGACGGCGACCGCATCGTTAATCGACTGGAGGTCGATACCGGCTTCGACTTTGATCGAGTCAAGCAGATCATGCTCTCGGAGCCGATAGCGTGCCCAGTCAAAGCTGGTTACAACTACGTCAATGTATGAAGCTCGATATCTATCTATCTATCTATCTATCTATCTATCTATCTATCTATCTATCTATCTA
>ERZ778027.4739-NODE-4739-length-11206-cov-12.219263_pt1 | contig 11206 bp, 13 predicted proteins | sample MGYA00375757_ERZ778027 | MGnify/ENA primary metagenome ERZ778027 (study PRJEB29350, sample SAMN05389817) | bioreactor metagenome | isolation source: Ammonium sulfate bioreactor | place: South Africa: University of Cape Town | collected 2014-02-18 ... | reverse complement strand
ACAAAAAGAAGACGGAAAAAAGATTACAGCTGTATTTCATCTTTATCTTTGATATAACTACAAGCATAATTATTAATCTTAATAACAGACTGTGCTTATCTAATATTAGTATTAGCGATCTATTTTCTTCTTTTTTTGAGGGTGTTGAGGGTGAAGGTGGAAGAAAGTTGAAGATTCAACTTTAGAAAACAAAATTGAAAAGTTGTAAAATTGAATTCAACTTTCATATCGGACACTACTGAATCTTTTCTATCGTTATAAAAGTGAAAGAACATATTGGAGCATACAGAAATTAAAAGAGCGTGATCTTTATGCATCGAACGCTAAATTAATGTGACAAAGTTTTTGTATAAACATCAAAAGAAAAAAAGAATTTATAATTTAGAAATGACACTGCAACATCATCAATTAGTGATGTATTTACCAAGTGAATAATAAACTAAATTTTCTCAACCATAAAAATTACCTACGCATATATTTTCTCCTAGATTTTGATGAAAGAGCTTTGTTCGTAACTGACAGAAAAACATGTCTTTGGCTAACAATACAACGGCAAATACTTTTCAACCATTATATTCACCACGTCCTATTCAATTCAGTATTCTACTAGTGTTATGGGCTATGTCAATACCATGTTTTATTTTCATTCTATATTATTTTTTAACATCTCGTATACTCTATCAAGCTCTTCATCGACATGTAATCATTGCTCTTTTGATCAATGGTTTCTTTCACAATCTTACGAATGTCCCATTGAGTTTAAGTTATTATTTAACAGGTGTTATACTACCAGCTTCGGTAATTTATTGTTATTTTCTACAACTTATTGGTAATTATTGTTTTCTTGTTACCAATTTATTACTTACGTGGGCATCAATTGAACGACATATTTTTATTTTTAATTTTAATTTCTATCATTCAACATTTCGACGTATTGCGTATCATTATTTACCTATTAGTTTTTGTTGCATATATCCATTTGTGTACTATGCTGGATTTTTGTTTTTCTATCCATGCAATAATTATTATAATTACAATACTGGTAGATGTGCAATTTTTTGTTTTATGCGTGCAAGCCCTATATTTGCTGCTTATGAACAAACTATGCATGGGTTCGTCTTAGCATATACAATATATTTAGCTGGTATACTGCTAATTATCAGAATATATCGGCAAAAACAAACAGTTGGTATAGGTAACACGTGGACTAGAAATCGTAAAATGACTGTACAAATAATTTGTATATCATCTGTAGCATTCGTTACTGGTATAGGATATTATACAATTCAACTTGTTCAGCTAATATGGGATCCAAATTTTGGTAAAGATGCTGCTGCTTGGTTCAATCCACTTACATTTTGCATGCCTCCACTTATTCCGTATGTTTGCCTTTATAGTTTACCAAATGTCAAAGAAAAACTTCAAGCAATTATATATTGTTATCGTCGAGTTCAAATATTACCATTACCAACAAATTAATCGATCTCATATTTATAAGTAGACTATAGAGAAAGACTCTTATGCATACGTATTTAATGTTGTCTGTTAATTTTACAAAATAATGATTTTCTAAAATACTGAATGAGACAGATTTTTTGTTCAAGAGTTGAAAGATAAGAGAACGCTCTTTTTAAATATTTATTGTTCTCTTTATATTAATATCGCATCGGTGTACACGTGTATATCATTTTTGCTTTTACAAAGTATATTCAACATGCATTATTATTCAGTTTATCAACGTGTAGCTAACTATGTCAGTAATACCACAAGTGTACTACTTGGTAATGAAGATGGGACATTTCAGAATCCAACAAATTATATAGTTTTGGGATTTCCCGCAGGTTTAACAGCGGATACATTTACAAATAGTAAAAAGTTAGACTTAGTATTATAGCATCTATAGTTTACGATATGCATGATTTGAAATCATTGAAATATGAAACCCAGATTGTAATATACGTGTCACAAGTATAAAATTAACAAAAAAAAAGTTAGCAACTGACTCCCAAAATAAATAGATAAAACAAGCTCGTTTACGAAATTTTTTCGATCCATAAACAGCCATATTTATAATATTTCCAATATTTCCATTAATAAAAAGAAAAAATCCGAACCACATAATTATTTGATAATAAACATTTGAAAGCAAACTTTCCAAATCAGCAGTATTCATATTAGTATTATTCATTGTTGACATCCCTATCAAAAAATATGAAATGTTTTGACATGATACCGTAAAATGGCTTTAATTATTTTTCCTAGAACAGCACTAATCACAAAAAGAAATCCCATATATACTATCACTATAAGAATACGCAGAAAAGGCTTAATTAAACTCAAAAACTATATGCATTTTCGTGTATGCACGTGCGAGCTCTATTACGAGTATATGTTATTGGTGAAAATGAAATGGTATTACGCAACATAGTAAGAATAAGAGAAAAAAAATACGGTAACATTTCATTTGAAAAGAGTCAACATGAATTTTGAATTGTTACCTAATGAAATTCTAATTGGGTGTTTAGAATATCTCAACGCACGAGATACATTCTATTCATTTGATCAACTTAATATTCGTTTTAGTCAACTTATACGTAGTCTTCATTGTCATCTCAATTTTCGACATATGATTAAACCCAAATTTGAACAACTCTGTTCAACATGTGAACTTTTTGCTGATGTTCGAATACAAATTTATTCGATTGAATTATCCAATGAAGGTTCATATGATCAAATTGGTATATTTCTTTCAAAATTTTCATTCGATCAATTTCCAAATCTGCAAAATTTATCAGTGATCTCACCTAATATAAATAATCTAGCAAAATTACAACAATTATTTTCATTGTCTATTCCATTTTTGTCAAATTTTCGTTTGATGAATTGCGGAAATCATGCTCACGAATTCCTTTCTACTGTTTCATTTTCAAATCTTCAACAATTATCTATACTCGGCACTGATTATGATAGTCGACGTCTATTTGCACCGTCAACTATCACACATTTAACATTATCCTATTATTATTTTGATAATTCGTGGAAATTATTTAAAAATTTGCCTCTATTAAAATATTTAAAGATTCTTTATGTTAGAGAATGTTCGTCACATCGATATTATCGAGAATCTTTTCAAACAAATAAAAACATTTATTTAAATAAAATTATTATTAATAATTTTCAATGTTCATTCGATATATTAGAATTATTTCTCAATCAAACACCATATTTAGAACATTTTACAATCGGATCTCGAAATAATATCGAACTAATCGATGCTGCTCGTTGGCAACGATTAATTACAACATCTCTTTCACAATTGAAACGATTTCAATTTGAATTCATTTGTTATCAACACTTTTCTTCATCAGATATTCTAAATCGATTTACTCAATTTCAAAATGATTTCTGGCTCAAACAACATCATTGGTATACAACCTATGGTTTCAATGAATATTTCTCAACTATTCATACGATACCATACGTAGACGATGAATATATTTTAAAAGAACCCATGATCAAATATCAATTATCTCAAATAAATACCTTTACAAATGTCAAAAATTTATGTTTGTATACAGATGCGATTAACGATCAATGTTCATACAATTTTCCAAATATCAGATCATTATGTTTGAATTGTAATCATAAAGATGATAGAAGTTTTTCATTGACAATATTACAAAAAATAGTCAATCTATCTAATCTCGAATATTTAATTATTGTTGGTCTTTCAATAGAAAATATCGAATTGATTCTAGTAGAAATGATGAAATGTGCACCAAAATTATCATCATTATCTCTCAAACTCAAAAATTTGAAGATATTTACAAACAATCAAGACTTATGTCAATATATAAGTAAACAAATTAAAACATTAGAAAATTATATTCAATTGAATACTTTTGATGAAATCAAACAATTTTGTAAAATATTTTCTAATATCAAACAATTCAAATATGCAATGTGTAAAACTGAACATTTATTGTATCTGCTCGACAATTTATCACATCTATCCATATTAAATATTTATGTACCAAAATCATGTCGTATTTCAAACTTTCTCGAATGGTTTGAGAAACACAAACCGAATATTCATAATGTGACATTTCATTTAGAAGAAGATTCGAAATCGAAAGAACCAGTTAATTCTCGTTTTACACCTAAGTTTTTTAGTTTATTGATCGAGAGAAAATAAATTTTATTGTCTTTTTTACAGTGATTAGTCAAGAACAAAAAAATAAATATGCAAAACACACGTGAGCAAAATCGAAAACATATAAAACATGTCCTTGATGCTTTTTGGCTTATATTAAATTTTTCTTTTCTGTTCTTCGTTATAATACGAGAAAAAAAACGATTGGTGCATTTAGTGGGAGTTGTCAATATGTGAAAAAGAAACTAAAACCAAAACATGTGATCATATAAGTTCTTTTAGTATGAATGACAATAAATATTTTCTAATCACAATTCTTTGTCTTCGAACAGTTTATAATTGTATTCTATCGATTATTGGACAATATATTTATGGATATTTTTTGAAAATCTATTCGAATATTCCGATAGAAAATCGGACAGCTAATGAAAGTAATGATGCACAGATTTGGGCACAAGAAAAGTCAGCAAATTTAACTTTTCAAGCAACATTATGGCGAGCATTTCCCGTTATAATTATCACATATGTATTCGGTCTTTATGCATCGAAAATAAATCGACAAATTAGTTTACTTTTATCGATTATTGGCAATGGTATACATGTCATTATTTATCAATTAATTATCTACAAGAATCTACCTGATTATTGGTGGTACATATCTGCTTTCATTGCAGGTTTAGCTGGTGGCACCAATGTATTAAGTAGATATTTATTTTTTTCTTGAGTTAATATGAAATTTACTCTAATATTTTAATTATAGGTATTGTTATTAATTTAATTATTACTGAATCAACAAATGAAAATGAACGCTCAACATGTTTTGTACATCTCGGTGGATTGACGACAGGTCTATCGGCTTTAGTGACATTTGCCATTGGATATTATATTAAATGGCGTGGATTTACAGATCTATTGTGGATAGCTATTAGTTTAGAATTTCTTTCAATTTTAGCAGTTATTTTTCTTTTGAAAACATCGAATGCACCGATAGTATCTACTGATGAAACAACTCCACTTCTTGTTCCCCATCATGACAATCGTTTGACAATTTGTCAACTATTGAATGTTCGACTTCTATTAATTATTAATTCGTATATATTTCATTTATTAGTATTAGCTGCAATGACACCATTACTATTCTATCTTCTTAGTTCACCCTTCTATTGGTCATCTGTAGATATTGGTAATTTTTCGGCTGTATCATTAATTTCTACAGCAATATTCAGTATTTTTGGAATGAAAATCTTGAATTTATGTGGAGCAGCCGATGCGTTAATTTGTGCTTTCGGACATGTTTGTTTTTTCGGTTACACACTATGTATTGCTCTAGCTAAACATAGTTGGCAATTATATATTGCTCTAACTATTCATCCATTTTCGATCTATCAAAATTCATTAACAATATCAATGATATCGAAATTAGTACAAATTAATGAACGCAATCATATATTTACAATAATTACTGAAATAAATACGATTATTCTAGCTTTTGGAAGTTCACTTGCAAATTGGATTTATGCACAAACTGTAAGCTATGAAAAAAATTTTCTATTTCTATGTGCTAGTGGGCTATGTATTATTCCGTTTGTACTTAATTTGTAAGTCAAAAGAAAATTTAATCGAAATCATATTTTTTATGTCTAATGATTAGATGTCTTTTCATCATCACTATCGCCAAAAACAAATCTCGCAACGTCAACATCGTATCGTAACTAATTTAATGTGAAATTCATCGATCGAATACTAACGTCATACACATTGACAGCTGTGAGCGATAAATATCAATGCAAGAGAAAGAAAAAATGTTTTTCATTAAATGAAACGTTTATCTGAAGAATGATCTTAATTTAAAAAAGATGTCATTTTTAATACATATTTTAATATACATAAATATCATGATATGACCTTGAAACAAGTGGATACAATTTTTTAGTAAATTAAAAAAGAAAATTTATGTTCAGACAATTTCGATTGAACTTTCTGAATCCGATAGTATACGACTAATTGAATTGCTCTCTGAGGTCTTCTAAAATAAAAATTTGTTTTTACCTGTAAAACGTGATAACATTATAATATATATGCGAGTGTATATACGAATACATGCTCATTATCGTACTGATTATTTGATCGATAGTACAGACTCTTAGTTGTTTTTTTTCTTCATCATCTAATTACAAGTAGTTTAAAAGTCACATTTATTTGCATATTCTCAAGATTTATTCGAATTTAGTAAATAGATTATTGATGGATGAAAACTACGAACCTATTGATTATATTGATGATGTGAATGAGTATGTATTATACTCGAAATCTGGTTGCTTTTAAATAATTGTCATTTTAGTAATTATCGATTTTTTGGTAGAAAACTGACGTTAATAATCACTGGTATAGTATTAGGTATTGCATGCGCATTGACATTAGCTTTGCTGCCATTATATTTATCGAAAAACGATTCTATGAGATCAGATCAAAATGGTATGTATTTACGCGTATATAGGATTCATAATATATTTGCAAATGAAAATGATGTATTTTAGTTACGGATATGTGGTTATTACAATTTTCGACAAATTTTCATCTAGGATCGACTCGAGCACTTGCAGCAATCTCAAGAACTGGATTAGCTACTGCAGTAAGTGAGAAATTGAAGAGTTTCCAATGATTGAATTGAATTATATGATTACAGATGAGTAAGACGATTAGTCTCGGCAATAATACGCTTATTATATCAGAATCTTATTTTGTGTCAACAAGGAGTATTCGAACAGTGAACATGCGCTTTTCTCGACAGTAAAACTAAAACACACACGTAAACATTTTTTCAATTTACAATATTCCTCTGTTAAAGATATGTTGGTAATGCTGTAGGTGAACCATTCACAGCTATCCTTAACATGTTGTCTCAAGCAGTTTATCCAGTTGAATGTATGCGTATTGTATCATGTCAAAGACAATTTCGTCAAGCAACATTAGATAGTTTAAGAAATTTGGGAGAATTTTCTCTTGAAGTACCACTTGAAGACGAACAAATTTTATCACTCCGAGTAGCTCTTTTATTGCTTGAGGAAAACTATAGTAAGCAAGAGCTAATTATTGTAATTATACAGAAATGTAATTACTAAAATTCCATTTAGATTCAGATGTAACAACTACAACGAGTATGACACAGGTTTCATCGACGACAACATCCATCGCTTTAACCTTGAGTACTACTCGTACAGCAATATCATCGACTACGATATCAATCGCAACTGTACTCACAATAGCTAGTTTTCCAACCACAGCTACTTCGACTACAACTACAACAACTACTGTAACCACAGCTATTCCGATTACAGCTACAACAATTACTGCAACTACAGCTAATCCAATTACAACTACAGCAACTACTGCAACTACAGCTAATCCAATTACAACTACAACAACTACTGCAACTACAACAACAATAACTGCAACTACAACAACAATAACTGCAACAATAACAACAACAACAACAACTACAACAAAGACAACTACTACAACGATACCTATAATGACTACAACTATAACAACTACTTCAACGACAACGACTACAACTGCAACAACCATAATTACTACTGCAACCACAACTATTACGACTATAGCTAAAACGACAGCGACGACTACTACAGCTAGAATAGCTTCAACGACTGCTGCAACGACTACAACTATAGCTGCAGCAACTATTGCAACAACGACGAGTACTATAGCTAGAATAGCTACAACAATTGGTACAATCACAACGATAACTACTACGAATACAGCTGCAACTACAACGGTAATCATTACAACTGCAACGACAACAACCATGACTACAACATCTACTCAATCAAGTTCAACCTCAACGCTCCCATCAACTATAACTGATACTACTACTGTTCGAAGAACGATTTCGATCACGGTTAAAACCACTGTAACATCTGCGACGACAACAACTATACCCACAACAACCAGTACAATAACGACAACTATTACTACAAGTACAGCAGCAACAAGCTCTATGCCATCGATAGTAACTTCGAATCTAATGCCAACAATTGATTTAACAGCACTTGTAACAGACTCAAGTACTACAATTGACAGTTCACCAGTAATAGTGACCACGTACAATTTAGACACGAGTACAGTTTCATCGATAACAACTACTTCTATAGACGATACTACTGACACAACCGCTACTGATACTATGTTATCAACAAACATGACGACTGACAGCTTGGATACTACAAACATTGAACAAAGTAGTATCTTCTATATGACGACAACATCGAATCAAGATACGAGCAGCATAAATGAACAATCAACAATATACGAAATTATAACTACACTTCAACCAGAATCAACTATGATAACAGAAGATCTCACATCGTCTATTATACTTGCCAATGTGACAAGCACACTTATAGATAGTTCAAGTACTTTTGGACAGGAAACTACATTTTCATCTATGACTGATGAACAAACAGTAAGTGACACACAAGAAGCGACAACAATATACGAAATAAGTGAATCAAACACATCTTATGATTATGAGACTGCAATTGTATATTCAATCAGTCAACAAACACATGAATCATCAGAAAGTTTTACTACAATCGATACAACACAAGAAGTCACAAGTGAAACTACAACCATTGATGAAATAGTAACTGCTTCAACTGATGAACAAACTATAAGTTTAAGTGAAACAAGCGAACAGTTGATGACACTAGACATTAGTGATGGAACAACAGAAACAGCAACTCTACCTTGTAAGATATTCTATGTATATCAAATATATTGTTTAACTTCTATTTTATTTCTTATCTTAAGCATTACCCTTGAATCAACCCCAATTGTGTCCTAATGCCACTTGGAATCAAACAGCAGTGACTTTCGCGGATTACAGTATTGTTGGAGATGCACCTTCGGGAATATTTATTAATAAGAACAATACTATTTATGTAATTGATTGGTAGACTGATTATATGTACATCTGGCTGCAAGGAAGTACACAACCCGATCAAATAGTTTATCCTGTTTCCGACGGCCCAAATAGTATTTTCGTTAGACCAAATGGTAGTATTTATGTTGATGCAGCTTATAGTCAATATCAAATTCGAGAATACAAATTTAATTCATCAAACTATACTATATTAATGGATTCATGTTCAACATGTTATGGTCTTTTCATGGATACTAATGATGTTCTTTATTGTTCACAATATCTTAAACATGTCGTTCTTACAAAATCATTTGGTCAACGCATGAATGTTTGGCAATATATTGCTGGCGTTGTAGATAGTTGTGGATCAGCAGCTCACCAACTTTGTTATCCAAGAGGCATTTTTGTCGATGTTAATTTCAATCTATACATTGCTGATGCTGGAAATAATCGAATTCAAAAATTTGCACCTGGACAAGTAAATGGCACAACTGTTGCTGGAGGATCCATTGCATCACTTACAGTCACACTGACAACGCCGACTGCAGTAATTTTAGATGCTGATGGATATCTTTTTATTGTCGATCAAGCAAAACATCGAATTGTTGGATCGGATGCAAATGGATTTCGATGTATCGCAGCTTGCGCAGGTTACGCAGGTATAACAGCTACTACCCTGTCAAGTCCTCCTTCTATGGCATTCGATAGTTCTGGAAATCTCTATGTTGTCGATTGGGGTAATGATCGAATTCAGAAGTTCGCGTTGACATCAAACGCTTGTGGTAAATATAAAATCATAGAGTATATATCAATTTATCATTCGTTCATTTTAGGATCTAATTCAACTGATAGTACCCAAACAACAACAACTTCAACATCTCCATCAACTGTATATGGTAAGATGCGGTCAAATACATTAGAGTTTGCTTGACATGAGTCTTCCTTTTAGCTCCATCGTACAATCTACCAAAATTCAATCCATTACCACGTTGGAATGGTAACGGATATACTTTTGTAGAGATCAGTAGAATTGGCACTTATCCATACAGCATGTTCCTTGATACAAACAACACTCTCTATGTACCTGATCAGGCCAATGACCGTGTCTTAATTTTTGCTGACGGAAACAATGCATCAGTAAGAACTTTGAGTGGAGGTCTTGCAGATCCATATGGGGTTGTTGCTGCAGCGAACGGAGATGTTTATGTTGATAATGGTGCAGTATATTTTCGAGTCGATAAATGGACACCGAGCGCAACTACAAGTGTTAAAGCAATGTCTACTAGTTATTATTGTTATGATCTATTTTTGGATATCAACAATAATTTGTATTGTTCTGTTTTCATCAAACATCAAGTAGTTATGAAATCATTAGATAGTAATTCAGATATTTGGACATTTGCTGCTGGAACAAGTTGTGCTGGATCAGGACGAAATCAACTTAATGGACCTTATGGTATTTTTGTTGATGCTGATTTAAATCTGTATGTGGCAGATTATTATAATAATCGAATTCAAAAATTTCCAGCAAATTCACGTAGCGGGATTACAGTTGTAGGAGCAACAGCAGCAGCACCAGGAACGATTACTCTTTCAGGTCCAGCCGGAATCGTACTTGATGCTGATGGATATATGTATATTGCTGACTTACTTGAACACCGTATAATTGCATCTACTACAGATGGATTTCGATGTCTTTTTGGATGTTCGACAGTTGCAGGTTCAACAGCAGGTACACTCTATAGTCCATCAGACCTCAAATTTGATAATCAAGGCAATTTATATGTTTCCGATCGATCGAATGCACGAATACAGAAGTTTATGCTATTACCAAATGATACTTATCGTATGTATTTTTTCGAATCTTTTTCATGAATTATCTTCTATATTCTTTGTGTTTAGCTTCTTCTGTCAATCAGCCAAATTTGTGTCCATCATCGACTTGGTATGTCGCTGCACCTATTTATATAAATTCAATATATACTGGTGTTCTTCCAAATGGTGTTTTTGTTGATGTTAACAATACTCTTTATTTAGCCAACTGGGCTAATGATAGAGTTTACATTTTCAACGAAGGAAATCAAGTGCCAGATAAAACATTAACATTAGCA
>ERZ778027.4735-NODE-4735-length-11213-cov-3.612565_pt1 | contig 11213 bp, 10 predicted proteins | sample MGYA00375757_ERZ778027 | MGnify/ENA primary metagenome ERZ778027 (study PRJEB29350, sample SAMN05389817) | bioreactor metagenome | isolation source: Ammonium sulfate bioreactor | place: South Africa: University of Cape Town | collected 2014-02-18 ... | reverse complement strand
GGACGAGCGTATTATCGTTATGACCGCGGAGAACCGGGCCCTGGTCCGGAATATGCCGAAGGTGTTGGGCAGCCGGTTTATCGATACGGGCATCACCGAGGCTACGATGGTAGGGATGGCTGCCGGACTGGCCCTGAGGGGACGGATACCCATCATACATGCGCTGGCGCCTTTTCTTACCATGAGGGCCTATGAGTTCATCCGGACCGATGTGGGTATTGCTCATCTGCCTGTGAAACTCAGCGGCTACATACCCGGACTATTGTCGGATGGTAACGGTCCTACGCATCAATCCATCGAGGACGTGGCAATTATGCGGGGGATACCAGGTATGGAAGTATACTGTCCTGCCGACGAAGATGATCTTGTAAAGTCGCTGCCTGCCATCTGGGCCTCCGATGCGCCGGCCTATGTACGGGTAAATCATAAAAAAGGGATCTATACGCACCGGCCTTTTGAAAGAGGTCAGGCTGAAATTATAGCCGAAGGTGCGGATGTCACTATACTGGTATACGGTTTTTTATTTGAGAATGCTTTAAAGGCGCAACAGCTGCTCACACAGGAGGGGCTATCCGTGGGTCTGATAAATATGCGCTCCCTGAAGCCTGTGGACGAAGCTGCCATCGTGCGTGCGGCTAAACGCTGCCGTATGCTGGTGACGCTGGAAGATCATTTGAAGACGGGGGGATTGTATTCCATCGTGGCTGAGGTGCTGCTGCAATATGGGATTACTGTCCGTACGATGCCCCTGGCCTTTGAGGAACGCTGGTTCAAGCCGGGACTGCTGACCGAAGTGCTGGAAGTAGAGGGGCTTACGCCTGAAAAAATTGCCGCAAAAATTTATTCATCATCCAAGCTAGTATATGCCGAATAAAGTTGCCTTTAACGAAGACTATCCTATCGTGACACAGTCCGATAAGCTATATGAGCGTGCATTGCCCATCATGACCCCTGTGACGCAGACACTTGCAAAGGGGCCGGGGCAATATATCAATGGTGTGGCGCCAAAGTACCTCAAGAGAGGAAGTGGTTCGCATGTATGGGATGTGGATGGGAATGAGTATTTGGATTATAATATGGCCATCGGTCCCTTGTCGCTGGGTTATTGCTATCCGCGGGTGGATGAGGCTATCATCGCCCAGCTGAAGGATGGCATCACTTTTTCCATGATGCATGAGCTGGAGGTCGTGCTGGCCGAGCTGGTACATGAGATCATCCCCAATGCGGAGGCGATCCGTATCAGCAAGACCGGGGCCGATGTCACCAGCGCCGCCATACGTGTGGCCAGGGCTTACACAGGTAGAAAAAAAGTGCTTTGTTGCGGGTATCATGGATGGCATGACTGGTATATCTCGGTGACCAGCCGCAGCAGCGGTATACCCGAAGAAGTAAAGGCGCTCACTTCAACTTTTGATTATAATGACCTGGATTCTGTGCGCCAGGCGCTGGATGAAGATACCGCTTGTGTTATCCTGGAGCCTTTTGTGTTCGAGGCGCCGAAGGATAATTTCCTGCAGGGGCTGAAAGATCTCTGCGATGCCAATGGCACATTGCTCATATTCGATGAGATGTGGACAGGGTTCCGGATCGCATTGGGCGGAGCCCAGGAGTATTTCGGTGTCACCCCACATCTGGCGTGTTATTCCAAAGCATTTGCCAATGGGATGCCCATTAGCCTGCTCACGGGAAAAAAAGAGATCATGGATCTGTTCAGGGAGGATGTATTTTTCTTTACCACCTTCGGGGGAGAGGCGTTGTCACTGGCGGCGGCCATTGCCACGATCCAGGAGATGCGGGAAAAGAATGTTCAGGCCTGGCTGGCGGAGAAGGGCAAGCGTCTTAAGGATGGGTATAATATCCTCGCCGCCGATCTGGGTATAGCGCATTATACAAAATGTACGGGGTATGATTGCCGGAGCATGGTGAGCTTTGATGCATCTGCCGGCAATCCGCTGGAGCTGAAATCCTTTGTACAGCAGGAACTGATCAAGAGAGGTATTCTTTGGTCCGGATTTCACAACATGAGCTTTAGTCATACGGATGCGGATGTGGATTTTACATTGGCGGCTTACAGGGAGGTGCTGGGAATGTTGAAAGAGGCCGTATCCCGTCAGGAAGTAAGCAGTCTGCTGCGTGGGGCAACTATCGAGCCCGTGTTCCGTAAGGTGAGCAATTTCAATACAAAGCCCGTGAACAAATAAATCGATATGGAGTTATTTTCACTGGCCGGCAAGACGGCCATTGTCACCGGCGCCTGTGGGTTATTAGGACAGCAACATTGCATGGCGCTGGCGGAGGCTGGTGCGCAGGTGGTGATGGCTGATCTGCAGGAAGGGCCGTGTAAGCAGCTGGCAGAGCGATCGGGTGATAAGCATATGGGGCTGGGGGTAGATGTAACGGATCCCGCCTCGTTGGAGCAGGCACGTCAGCGGATACTGGAAAGATATGGACGTATCGATGTATTGGTCAACAATGCCGCCATCAACGATATGTTCGAGAACCCGACCCTGGGCCGTAAGCAATCGATGTTCGAGCATTATCCGCTCGAGATGTGGGACAGGAGCTGGAAGGTAAATGTCAGCGGGGTTTTTCTCTGCAGTCAGATATTGGGGAGTGTCATGGCCGAGCAGGGTAGTGGCAGCATCATCAATATAGCTTCGACCTATGGTGTCGTTGCCCCGGACCAGAGCATCTATCGGGACGAAGCGGGAGAACAGACCTTTTACAAGTCACCTTCTTATCCTGTGACCAAGTCGGCGGTCATTGGCTTTACTAAATTCCTGGCTTCTTATTGGGGACATCGTGGCGTGCGTGTAAATGCCCTTTCGCCCGGCGGAGTAGAGAATGGACAGGACGAGTACTTTAAGCATAATTATTCCAACAAGACCTTATTGGGGCGGATGGCGGCTCCATCGGATTATAAAGGCGCCATCGTCTTTTTGGCCAGTGATGCATCGACGTATATGACGGGCGCGAACCTGGTAGTGGATGGAGGGTGGACGGCTATTTGATCATTAGGGCTTTAGACATATATTCTTATTCTGCATGAGTGAAAATCAATTTTCGGCGTCCGTGGCACGGATAAAGATCCTGCTGACGGATGTCGATGGCGTATTGACCGACAACGGAGTGTACTATTCAGAGAACGGCGAAGTCATGAAGCGCTTTTCCATTCGCGATGGAATGGGAGTCGAGCGGCTTCGAAAGCTGGCAGGCATTGAAACCGGCATCATCACAGGAGAACTGTCCCCTTCGGTGGCCAGGCGGGCTGAGAAACTCCATATAAGGGAGCTGCATCTCGGGGTGAAGGACAAGTTGGGGAGGGTATCCGAGATAATGCGACGTCTGCACTTGCATTGGGAGGAGATAGCGTACATCGGCGATGATGTCAATGACCTGGAGGTGATGGAGAAAGTCGGTGTTACAGCCTGTCCTGCCGATGCGATGCCCCAGGTGAGCTCCATAGTGGATTACCATTGTGAGGTGAAAGGAGGGTATGGCGCTTTCAGAGAGTTTGCCGAATGGTTGATTGAACTAAAAACACCAAGCATATGAACACATTTCAGGTCAGCAGTAAAAGAAGCATTGGCGCCGGCCAGCCCGTGTACGTCATAGCTGAGATAGGGATCAACCACAATGGCTCCCTGGACATCGCCAAAAAGTTGATCGATGAGGCTGTGACGGCGGGCTGTGACGCTGTAAAATTTCAGAAGCGTACGCCTGAGCTCTGTACGCCAAAGGATCAATGGTATCTGGAGAGAGATACGCCCTGGGGCAGGATGACTTATATCAACTACCGTCATATGATCGAGCTGGGCTTTGATGAATATGAGGCCATCGATGCTTACTGTAAGGAAAAAGGGATCGACTGGTTTGTCTCCTGCTGGGATGAGGTAGCTGTCGACTTTATGGAGCAGTTCAATCCCGGCGTGTATAAATTTGCTTCCGCCAGCCTGACGGATCACGACCTGATCGCCAAGGTAAAAAAGACCGGCAAGCCATACATTTTATCCACCGGTATGTCAACCATGGATGAGATACGGGATGCCATCGAGCGATTTGGCGCGGACAATCTGATGGTAGCGCATTCCACCTCTGCGTATCCCTGTCCGCCGCAGGAGCTGAATCTCCGGATGATAGAAACGCTGATGGATATGTATCCCGACACGCCTATCGGCTACTCAGGACATGAGACAGGGCTGGCTACCACCGTGGCGGCCGTAGCGCTGGGTGCATGTTTTGTAGAAAGGCATTTTACGCTTGACAGGGCCATGTGGGGTTCCGACCATGCCGCATCGGTGGAGCCACAGGGTATGCAAAAACTCGTCCGTGACATACGCGACGTGGAGCTGGCCCTGGGGGATGGCATTAAACGTGTATATGATAGTGAATTGGGCGCTATGAAGAGACTGAGACGTAAACCAAGCACCGCAGTGATATCTTAATGCAACACATTGTTTATTATACGACATCGATCTTGCTGATCAGCGTGGGCATCTTTATCTGGTTGGAGAGAAAGATACCTTATAAGAAAGGGATGCCCGTATTCAGGGAGGGGTTCTGGGTAGACCTGGTATGGTATACACTGATCCAAAGCTATTTTCTCAAGATCCTCATATTCGACTATATCATTACGCCGATGGACAGGGCGTGGCATCTGTCTTCCCTGCACCTTGTCACATCCTGGCCGTTGGCGATGCAGGTGCTGTTCTTCCTGGTCATCCATGACTTTTATATTTATTGGTTCCACCGGTGGCAGCATCATTCGAAACTGCTCTGGCGTACGCACGAGGCGCATCACTCGAATAAGGAGGTGGACTGGCTGGCCGGCACCCGAAGTCATGCGGTGGAGATATTGATCAACCAGACCGTAGAGTTTGCTCCGATAGTATTATTAGGCGCCAATCCCCTGGTGGTACCCATCAAGGCGTTACTGGATGCTGTCTGGGGCATGTATATCCACTCAAATATTGATGTCAGGAGTGGTAAATTGCAATATATCATCAATGGCCCTGAGATGCATCAGTGGCATCATGCCAATGACCGAAGGGTGTTCTATGCGAATTTTTCAACGAAGTTCGCCCTCTGGGATTGGTTGTTCGGGACCGCTTTTTTGCCGGATGAGAAGCCACGGGAGTATGGGCTGTATTATGATTATCCGAAGGATTATTTCCTTCAGCATGCATTTTCCGTCCGGCGGCTGGATGAGAAAGGGCTGGTGAAGAAGCACCGGTGGTTCCGGTCTTATTATGAATGCCGGGGACGGGTACTGCAATGGTTCCGAAGCCGGAATATGCGTCGGCAGCCAGAAGAAAAGGGCGAATTATCAAAACCCAAAATAAGCGGTCATGTCCTGGATATATCTGATAGTCGCGTCGATGTTTGAGGTCTGCTGGACATTTTGTTTGAAGTTCATGAATGTGAAGAAAGTTAAGACGATTGAATGGTCTTCCTTTTTTCGGCGTGAAAATATGGAGATACTGGCGCCCTTTGCCGGCTACGTTGTTTTTGGAATAGGGAATATCATCTTTTTCTCCATGGCGATGAAGCATATACCGGCCTCTGTTGCATTGGCTTCCTGGATGGGACTTAGCTTGATTGGTGTCAAGATAGCAGAGATCTATATTTTCAAGCAGCCTTCCAATTTCTACCAGTTTATTTACATGACCCTGATCCTGATCGGCATCGTGGGTTTGAAGCGCACGGCCTAGAAAGCTTCCCGCAGCTGAACGTAGAAGCCGCTGGAGTGTTTGGCAAGGCCGTAGTCGACACGCAAATTCAGCTTTTCTTCTTTGCTAAGCACAAATCGCGCCCCCCCGCCATAGGCATAATGAAAGCCATCCAACCTGAAGCTGCTCAGGTTGGGGCTCACCTCGCCGGTGGAGGCAAAAGCGACGATGCCTATACGCCAGAAGAGCATACGGCGGTATTCGGCTTGATAGGCTGTCAAACATTTATCAGTATAGCGGCCTTGATAATATCCACGCATTATATCGGAGCCACCCAATTCTTCCAGCTTACGGAAAGGGGTATTGCCAGAGGTGAGGCCGGCGATGCCCTGTAATGCCAGGACCGACCTGTCGGAGAGATGGAAGAACTTGCGGAAGTCGAGGTTAAAGATCCTCAAATTGAAATCGCTGCCGATGTGCTGGTCGAACCAGACATATTGCATTTCGGCAAATACCCCACGATCGGGGCTATACGCATTGTTACGGGTATCCCAGGAGAGGATAGGGCCTATTCCCGAGGTGTTCCCGCCAAAGCGGCCAACGATATCTTCTTTATCGAATATGCCTCCTTGTTGGTATAATACTGGCGCCGTGTGCTGGAACTCATAGGTGAGGCCGATGTATAGCTTCCGGTGTACCCGTTGCAGGAACTGTGGATTGATAAAGAATTGTTTTTGGGTAAAAGGCTCTTCTGCCTGCCGGGAGGAGTGATTGCTCAATCCCCAGAACCTATCGGGATAATAGCTATAGGAAGCCTGGAAGCGGGCGATCCTTTCCTCTTTTGGGAAAAAGATGGTGGAGCTGAGGACGATGATGAGCTGTTTTCTCAGGGTATACAGGGCGAGGAGGTTGACATCGGAGGTGCGTGTGGCGGTATCACGCTTCCCGGCTTTGAAAAAGCGGGCCGAGATCCCTCCGAAGCCCCAATCCGTCTCCAATGATCTTACCACGAAGGGGAACACCAGCAGATTCCGCGGATGTGGGAGCACCGTGAGGCTGTCGACAGGGGTGGGGGGCTGCTGACAAAAAGAAGAAAGGCTGACGGTTAACAATAAGCTGATAAAGAGACCTGCTCTCATATAATATATAGTGTCTTTCGGTATGCTCTAACAACTGATATGGTAAGAAAGATCACTGGAGATTATTCTTTTTTTGGAAAAATAATCCCAATCTGGGACAGGATGGTAGGTATATGCCAAATTTAAGTATTTGATAATTAACGTATTAAGAAATGGTATGCCAATTGAAATATCCTTATCATCCGTAACACAGAAACTTAATCAAGTACCCTAATAAAGAGATTATGAACACGCAAACAGCACAAGAAACACAAGCACAAATCCTGAAGAATAAGATATTGGAATTGCAGAGCGCCCTGTTTTTTAGTGAGAGTTCTTCTATTGTAAAGTTGCCGACACATGTGATATCAGAAGTGGAGATCGATGAGGAAGAGCAGATCTGGTTCGTGATCCCCAAGCCTGTACAGCATATCGATGCATTTGATAAAGAGATCCCTGCCAAATTGGATTTTTTCAGGAAAGGGATGGATTTCTTTGTGAAAGTGACGGGTACTGCCTATATAATTGCTGACCGTGAGGAGATCGATTATCATCCTACGTTGTCTGCAGAAATGAAGGAGAGAATGAAAGGTGAGCGTGTGATAGCCATGAAAGTGAGGATGCAAGATATGGAGCTGGTGGACAATTCACCGAAGCCTACCCGGAATTGGTTTCAGGCCAGCAGGTCACAGTTGTCGAGCTGGTTTTTCTAAAATTGAGAATGGTGAGCCGCAGAAAGCGGCTCGTCAGAAAGACAGACATTGGATATAACGTATTTAACGATACCCAACCCTTAGAGCATACTGCGCGTGTTACATATAGGAAGCTGAGTCCGCGGCGAAAGTCGCGGATTTTCAGTTTTTAGGCCGAGCACAGCGAAGGCCGCTCCCGACCAGGAAGCAATAAAACAGCGTCCGTGTAATGGCCCGGACCGGTAGGTCCGACTCCTTGCCAAAGTATAGAAACGTTTTATAGACCTTGTAAAGGTCGTGATCGAACCTGGCGGTTCGATCACGACTTTAAGGTTTATGATGGCCTCCCTGACGGGAGGCTTTTGTTGGCGGCGGCCGCCGCCCAACAAAAAAGGTCGGCTGTAGAAACAGCTGACCTCTAACGATTGCTTGCCATATGAAAAATCTTTATATCGAACTATCGATTGTTGTCGTAATCTAATGTCTGGGACCTTCGGTCCTGGACAACGAGCCTGGCTCGTTCTGGATGACACAAATATAGGGTGGTTTTTCAGGGCCGGGAATACAACTTAGTGGTAATTCTATCATGCCAAAGGCTTAAAATATTGGCAAAACCCTTGACAGTATTGCGTTTAGCTAAAAATATCATATGATGTCCAAGCCAATTCGGGGACATCCCCCGAATTGGAAGGCCGCCTGTGTTAAACAGGCGGCCTTTGGTCTAAGATAAGATCGAATGGTTCATGGCACTGATGAGATACGTCCCCTGAAGGGCATAAAGGTAGTAAATACTAAAATAATTAGCAAATATTTCCTTAACAATTTAGTAATCCGGCAGGAGCCCCTTATTTTGTAGATTACTTATCCATTTCCTAATCATTTAAACGCAATTTTATGGCAACACAAGAAGCTGTGATGACCACTGTGGACATCGCCAATCGTCTTTATGAACTTTGTAAAGAGGGCCATTATCAACAGGCCCAGGAAGAACTGTTAGCCGATGATGCGCTTAGCATCGAGCCCGTGCATGCGAATGAGAAGGGTGTCCCTTCAGTGACAGGAAAGGATGCCATTATCAAAAAGGGAGAGCAATTCCAGGAGTCCATCGAGGAACTGCATGGAGTGGGCGCTTCCCAACCCATTGTTGCCGGGAATCATTTCGCCCTGACCATTACGGTGGATGCCACCTTTAAAGGAATGGGTAAGATGGTCATGGAAGAAGTTGCCGTGTATGAAGTAAGAGATGGAAAGGTTGTCAAGGAACAGTTCTTCTATTAGTCATTTCACTATTAAAAGCCTTAGAAGCGATCCTCTGCGGGATCGCTTTTTTATTGGATCCATAGTGGAGTGTTTTTTCATGTGGTTAAAATCCGTCTATAATTAGTTAAAAAAGAAAAAGCTTCCGGATCATTTCATCCCTACATTTACTTTACCGGACAAGCCATGTTCAACACATGGCGAAAGATATCTTCGTTGTCAGTCAAACATGAGTAGAAATGTTTGATTTTTTTTATGACCAGACATATAAATGTCATATAGACACTTATTATTTTACTTCAATTGCCAGTATGAATAAAAACCATTTCCATTCTGCTTGACTAAGCTAACCTTTCATTAAACAAATCAAAACAACGGTATGAGAAAAGTAAAACTTCTGCTTTTGAGCATGCTTGTCTTTTGCTGTGCCCATGTCATGGGGCAGTCGAGGACTATTACGGGTAAGGTGGTAGATAGCGCCGGCCACCCGCTGCCGGGAGCTTCTGTACGTGTAAAAAGCACATCCAAGGGCGTCAGTACTTCCAGTGACGGCAGCTTTTCATTGAGTGTATATAATGGAGCAGTCCTGAGTATCAGCGCTGTCGGATATGCCGCGCAGGAGATATCGGTGGGCAGTAAAGATTTTTTCGAGATACGACTATCAGCCGGCGCACGCGCCCTGGAAGAGGTGGTGGTAACGGCGCTCGGTGTCAAGCGGGAAAAGAGGAATCTGACATTCAGCAGCCAGGAGGTAAAGGGGGATGAGCTGGTGAGGGCCAAGGAGCCGAGTATCGTCAATGCCATGGCCGGCAAGGTATCGGGCGTACAGATCACCAGCTCATCGGGTACTCCCGGCGCCTCCTCCCGTATTGTCATACGGGGTAATTCATCTCCTACGAGCGAGAACCAGGCCCTGTTCGTGGTAGACGGGGTACCCATCAATAACGACGAAACGGGCAATATCAGCGGCGGGGCCAACGGCGCCGGCGTCAGCAGGATCGTGGATATAGACCCTGCCATCATTGAAAATGTGAATGTGCTGAAAGGTGCTGCGGCGACTGCGCTCTATGGTTCGGCCGGAGCAAGGGGAGTAGTGATCATCACCACCAAAGCGGGTGGCATCGATAGAAAGCCTGTCATCTCTCTTTCTTCAGATCTTTCTTTCGAAAATCCGATATTCCCGAAAAGACAATGGAAATATGGACAGGGCACGGGCGGTGTATTTTACGATGGAGGAACGAAAAAGACGAGTATGTCCTGGGGGCCGCTGATGGACACTTTGAAGATCAATGGTGTCAAGGCGCCTACCTATGATCCATACAGCTCGTTCTTTCGGACGGGCCTGACCACGAACAGCACTGCCAGCATATCGGGTGGGGGTAATAATTCCGGCTATTATATGTCTTACTCCTACCTGGATCAGAAGGGCATCGTGCCAAAAAACGAATTGACAAGGCATTCTCTCTTCTTTAAATACAATGCCAGGGTGGGACAGAAGCTGAATACCATCTTCCAGATAGGATACAGCAACTCGGTACAGGACAGGCTGCCGGAAGGTCAGAGCAACGGTCCTTTGTTTGTATTGCTGGTGCAACCGATCTCATGGAATCCTTATCCCATCCTGAATCCTGACGGCAGTCAGCGGCTATACCGATTCTCCCGTAACCCGCCTTTATGGGACCTGGACAATGTAAAGAATGTGTCGCAGGTCAATCGGTTCATACCCGTGTTCACAGCGAACTATACGCCTACGTCCTGGCTGACGGTGACCGAAAGGGTGGGGGCCGATATCTATATCGAGCAGGACAAGTATACGGAGTCTCCCAGTCCCGCCATAAGTCTGAAAGGACAGATACTGGATCAAAATATCAATTTCCGGCAGTTCAATCATGACCTTATCATCAGCGCCGTAAAGGACTTTGGAAAATTCCATGTCAATCTGCTGGCGGGTAATAACCTCTTCTCGACCTATAATCAATATGTCAATATCAAGGGTGTCGGCATTACCGTGGATAATTTCAACAATGTTTCCGCTACCAGCACCATATCGGCGACGGAGGCGCATTACCAGACACGTAAAGTGGGGTTCTATTCGCAGGCCAATATCGAGTACAACCGATGCCTGGTATTGTCCCTAACGGGCAGGTATGACGGAAGCTCGGTCCTGGCCAGCAACAAACAGTTCTATCCTTACGGTTCGGCTGCTGCCAGCTTTATCTTTTCGGAACTGCTGCCGGACCAGCTGCGGTCGGCCATCAGTTTTGCCAAGGTGCGTTTTTCCTATGCCACCGTGGGTAATGATGTCATCGGCGCTTATTCGCTGCAGACGCCTTTTGTCAACCAGTACAGGAACGCAAATCCTTATCCGTTCCAGGGACAATCCGGATTCCTGCTGTCCAATATACTGGGCAATCCCACCTTGCAGAACGAGCGGCTCAACGAGATGGAGGGCGGACTGGAAGCTAAATTCCTGGACA
>ERZ778027.4733-NODE-4733-length-11220-cov-2.982893_pt1 | contig 11220 bp, 12 predicted proteins | sample MGYA00375757_ERZ778027 | MGnify/ENA primary metagenome ERZ778027 (study PRJEB29350, sample SAMN05389817) | bioreactor metagenome | isolation source: Ammonium sulfate bioreactor | place: South Africa: University of Cape Town | collected 2014-02-18 ... | reverse complement strand
CCCACAATACCAACACCAACTCCAATATCAATCCCCGCCAAATATCGCTCTCGATAGCGATATTTACTTGGCGCGTTGTCGCTTCTTGCTGCTGGCGCGATACACTCGTCGTCGTAGTGGTAGTGGCAGTAGTCGTGGTGGCAGAAGCGACATCACGGCGCACGGGAAGCGCGGTGCTGTTCTATCGGGCACCAGTCTTCGTTCCTTCGTCACCTTCACCGCCGCCGTCCTCCCTCCATCGTCTGTCGGCTGTCGCTGCCGCTCTCTCGTTTGCCACTCGTCGACGATGGCTGACCGGCAACCTGACGACGAGCCTCCTCGCACTCCCCCACGCCCCGGTCGTGGCCTCCCTTGCTGCGTGGCGCTCCACGAGCTCTGGTGTGGCAGCATTCCGGTGCTTGGCCCGCTTGCTCGTCGCGTACAGGAGCTGCAGCCCGAGGCCGACGACTTTGCCGCACTGCGCCGCGCGCTGCCACTGCGCTGCGACTGTCTGCAGCACAACGGCGGCTGTGTCATTCCGCCCGAGATACTGCAGCGCGAACTGACGCCCGAGCTCTACCGCCGCCTCGTGGCGCTGCAAGCCATACGCGCGCGCACCGTGCTGCGCCGCGCCGAGAGCGCCGCGCTCGTGGCGCTCTGCCGTCTGCCACCGTCGCGCCTCTCGTCCTCGTCGTCGTCCTCATCGCTCCTGTCGCTCTCTACCTCGTCGCCCTCTTCGTCCTCGTCGTGGTTCGGCATCCCGACCTCTCTTGCCGAGCTGCTCGACCGCTCGCGTTCGCTGGCCTCGCGCTTGCTGATGCCGATGCGAGACTCCTCATCGTCCTCCTCGTCGACTGACACGCCTCCAAGTGAACACGATCTCGACCCCAACGATCCTGACTGTACCCTCACGACTGCCGAACAATCCGAGCAGAATCAAGAACAGCTCGCGAACGAGCAGCAGCAGCAGCAGCAACCGTCTGCGTTCGAGGCCTTGCCTCCCGAGCTCGTGCAGCTCATCTTCTCGTTCCTGCTGCCGGTGCCGATAGAGCACGGACCGCTCGATCGAGCCGCCTACATGCACCTGTTGCTGCTCGGCCAGGTGTGCCGTCGCTGGTGGCTGCTGGTCGAGCAGTTGCTCGACCAAGCTCGCATGCGAGCGCACCAGCTACTCGAGGCTCGCTGCGGCCCCGACGGCATGCACCAGCTCTTCCACAACCCGCAGTTCGATGTCGCCGAAGAGACCTTCCGCGATGAGCTGTACAGCTCGCCGTCTCCGCTCGGCGTGCCGATCGTGCTGCAGGGTATCATCGGCTCCTACGAGCTCTCGATCTGGTCGCCCTCCCTCGCCAAGTGGCTACCGCAGTCGGACGGCTTCGAGAAACCCGACGCTGACCCTCCGCTCTCCCTGCCAGTCGAAGGCCAGGTACGCTCTCTCTCTCTCTCTCTCTCTCTCTCTCTCTCTCTCTGTGATTGCCTACTCACTCATTCATTCGAGTACAGGAAGAGATTCTCAACGTCAATGGCTACTCGTGGCTCGCTCTCTACTGGGATTCCGAACACCTGCTTCGTCGTCTCTCTCAGCCGCACGGTCTGAGTATTTTCATTGGTTCGCCGTGGAGAGAAGAGATCGGTTCGCAGCACCACGCCCGCATGTTTGCCATCCGCGTGCCTCACGGCCTCTCGTCCGAGCAGCTGTCATCCTTGAGCCTCGAACACATGGCCACCATGGTGGCCGACGTGTTTTCGACCAAGGTGCGCTCGTTGCCCGAGCTCCACCACGCGCACCACGACGACGACCTCTGGTTCACGCCGACCGCCACGCTGGGTACGCCGCACTATGCTGGCCAGCGTTCGTACGACTGGAGCCCACTCGCCTCGGTGCCCGCCGCCGTGCGATGCATCACGTCGCACTACGTCAACTTTACGTGGGATGGCTGGGGCGACTGCCACGCCATCGACATGGTGCGCATCTACTGCCTGCTGGTCTCGACGCTCACGCTCGGCTCCGCCACCGATGCGCTCTCGGGTGCTCGCTACCTCTTCCACTCGAAGCGTTTCGCCTTCCACGCCAGCATGGGTGGCGTCCCCGTTGCGCCTTGGGGAACTGGCGGCCACTTTGTGACCGACTTTTGCTTCGCTGCCGTCGATTCGCAATGTGTCTCGTTCTTGCTACTCGGAGGATATGCCCTCGTCTGTACGTTCAAGTAGGCCGAGCGCATTGCACCCTCACTTGGTCACTTTCTCACCGCATGAGACATCATATCGTGTACTTGGGGCGAACAGCGTATCCGGATTAAGCCAAGCCAACCCTCTGGTTAGTTTCATTGTTTGATTGTTTTGATATGATCGGTTGTGTGGTGTATAGATTGTGCGCCTGTTGTTGATTGTTCGTCGTTTTGTACATAGCGTGCGAGAGAGTGCGAGAGCGTATTCGAGGGAGTATGAGTGTATTTGCGAGAGTGTCGCTGCTAGTGGGGTTGTAGTGTACATGTACGATGCGATGCGGTGTGCGTGTTGCGCTTCATATCGTCTTCATTGCGTGTATAAAGGCTGCTGGTCGTATGAAACTAAACCGCGAGCGCCTTTGCTTAGCGGCTCTTCTTGGTGTCGCTGGCACCGCTGCTGCTGCTTGGGTTCTCAGTCTCGGCCGCGTGGTGGATCAGGAACAGGCCCAGCAGTATTAGCGTCGCCCCGGCCCACCACACCAGCGGCAGAGGCTCGCCGAAGCATACAGCACCCAATACAGCCTGTATGCAGCTCTCGCGCAAGCCGTGCTCGTTAGCTGTACGCCGGCGCGATCCACAACCGACCGACCACTCCGTGCATGCGTGCGTGCGTACCGAGAAGAAGAAGTTGGCGCACGATGCCGTAGCCACCGCGCCTACCGACGCCCTCACGCCCTCGAGACCTCGCGCCTGTGCCCACACCATAGCGGCGTTGCACGCAATCGCCAATGCTCCGCACGAAGCGCGCACAGCAGCAGCCGTCTACCACAACGAGCGGCGTAAGGTGCAGCGATGCTTGGCGGCATCACACACCCTCAGCGACGTACCCACCAAGGCCACTCAGCAGGGACCATTGCCACAAGAGCCGGGCCCAGTCCCGCTTTGCCAAAGACAGAAGCCAGAGCGCCCAAGAGGCCAGCGAGGGCCGAGAAGGCGATGCCGGCGCGCGGCGGCATCGAGCAGCGAGCGAGAGCGACAGCACCAACGAGGAGGAGCGAGGAGCGAGGAGGCTCAAGAACAGTAGCGCGCCTTCGCCTTCGCTCTCGCTCACTCTCCTGCTGCCGTGCTGTCGTGTGCGTCTCCGTGTGCCGTCGTGTGCGTGTCTGTGTTTCGTGCGTGTCTGTGTCCGTGTACTGTTGGAGAGATTGATGTCCTTTATGTTCCTAACACACATTGATCTTATTTGATCCCGTTGTCGTCATGGCTTGGCTTGTTGGCTGGTTCGCTCGTCGCGCCAAGCACTTTCCAGCCAGCCCGCGATGTGGGAGAGGAGAACACACAACCGGCGAGAGAGCAGCAGCTGCGGCCAGCGTGCCACGCAGCCTCCTCCTGTGAAAGCTGGGCCCCCGGGTATGATGAGCTTTACAGATACTTCAGAGACGACCCCGTGCTTCGAGCGCGACCGTCAATGTCGAAGCATCAGCACTCTGACCCACCCCTCCACACACACAGCCGCAGCTCGCGCGCTCTCTCTTGGTGCGGGAACAGTCGCAGTGCACGCAACGTATATGGTACCAAGTAAAAGGTTACGCTCAGCTTCATCATACATATTGGTCGGATCAATAGATAGAGTACACGCGCGAGAGCGGGAGCACGCACGAGAAGCGCTACTCGATGCTGCCCCACTTCTTGATCAGCCTCTCGACCACGTGGTGGTACTTGACCAACGATGGCACATCGAGCCACTCGGAGTTGTCGGTGTGGCCGAACTTGGGTCCAAAGATCACGGTTGGAATGCCGCGCGACGCCGGGAAGCGCGCATCGGACGGCGAGTGCGCGCGGCCCAACGGCACCTCGTGGCCCAGCTCGGCCTCGATGACGCTGCGCGCCTCGGCGACGTAGTCATGCGTGCCGCCGCCCTGCGCTGCCGATCGCGTGCTCTGCACTGCGGGGCACGAGAAGAGCGTCGAGACCTGCGAGTGCCTGACGGCGGTCTTGATGTAGCCGAGCAACTCGTCGGGCTCCCACTCGTTGGTGAAGCGCACCTCGAGGATGCCGGTCGCGCTCGTCGGGTGGCGGTGCGCGAGGTGGTTCGTATGATCCTGGAGAGAGTTGGCGGCAGCGTTCGCGCCATCGCCCATGCCCGACGAGAGACGCGACAGCGAGCACGTCGTGTGCCATCGCGAGCCGTCGGCGTTCTCGCACAGCGCCAGCCCACCGGCCTCCTCGCGCGTGTTGTTCTTGTGCGGAAGCTGCAGGATGGCATGCACGTCCTGCAACAGCAGGTGCGTCGGATTCGGCGCCTCCCACGGCCGCGACACTGGCGCGCTGCTGCTCTGCACCGTGAGGTTGAGCGTCAGCGCGCCCTTCTGCTCGGTCACGAGCGTGAAGCCGCCAACTCCTGTGTGTGTGTGTGTCGCAACCAACCACGCGTCCGTCAACAACGAACTGCAACATAACATGGCGCTCACGACGACGAACGAGAGGCTCTCGCGGTACGAACCATCGTCAGGCACGATCGCGACGTCGGCAGTCAGTTGGTGCTTGCCGAACGTGTACTCGATGGCATTCTGCGCACCGCGGCGCACACTCGCCCGTGTCAGTCGCTCGCTCGTGTGCGCGTGTGGCATTCGAACCACCCAACGATGACACACTCACTCACTCGCTCGAGTACGTACCCGCACGCGTGCGGTCGGGTCCGAGGTGATGAGCAGGCCGACGTCGTAGTCGCTGAGCTTCGGCAGGCGCCGCAGCGCGTACAGTATGGCGGCCAGCGGGCCCTTGCTGTACGCCACGCCGGGCGCATACACTCGGCTGCCCTTGTCGCCCAGCAGCCGCAGCGGGCCGCGCGGCAGCGGCGAGTCGGGACTCGGGGCCGAGTCGACGTGTGCCAGCAGCAGCACCTTGACGTGCAGCGGGTCGCTGAAGGCCTTCTCGCGCGTCGTCAGCAGCAGCGTCGTCATCTTGGCGGCCGGCGCCTGCTGCGTGGCGCCGCGCCGCACGAACCAGCCGGCCATGCCGGCGCCTTGAAAGTAGCGCGACACGAAGCGCACGCACTGGTCGATGCCGTGCTCCTGGTGCGGCGCCGTCGGGTACGCCACGAGCGCCTCGAGCAGCAGCAGCAACTGCTCGCGCTCGAACGCCGAGCCGGCGCTCTCGGTGTGCGGCGAGCCGCGCAGCACCAGGAACCACAGCAGGCACGCCACGCCCACGACGCTCACCAAGCCCATGAACGAGAAGCACACGACACGCGCGCGTGTCCACGGCACGGCGTTCGGGCCGATGATGAGGCGATGCGGGGGCACGGCGCGCGTCGGCAGCTGCGGCGTCGGCGGCGGCATCGTGCCGCGCTCGGTCGACAGGTTGCCCGCCGCATCGGCCGCCGCGCGCCTGGCTGCCTCGCTGCTCTGAACTCGGCGCTTCATCTGAGCCGAGCCAGATTGCTCGCCGCTGCTACTGCTACTACTCATCGTGCGACAATCGACAGCGCAGAGAGAGCGAGCGAGGAGGCGATGGAGGACGAGCGAGGAGCGTGAAGCAATGTGCGGCTGCGGCAGCTCGTGATCGATCTCGTTGTGATCGAGAGCTGCTGCGCCATTCGCTCGCCTGCCGCTCGCCCGCGCCACCTCCGCCATCCGGCTCCATGGACGACGTCGAGGCCGAGGCCGAGACCCAGACCCACGAGAGGCTCGAGAGGCTCGAGTTCTACCGCAACAGCAAGCGCATCCCACCTGATGCCCAGGTACGACGTGAGCGTTGCTTGCTGCCCGCCGCAGCGACGGTACTCACCGCAGCGTCGTCGTCGTCATCGCCATCGTCTTTGTTCGTCGTGCAGTTGCTTCTGTTCAAACCTGCACGCACGCTGTTGCGCATCGAGCCCCAGGCCTATGACCCCGAGGTACTCGCCTCAGGCTGCATGATGTGCGCACTTGAACCTGTGGCGCGCTTACCGATAGGCATCGCCACGCACGCACGCACAGAAATACGAGCACATTGAACTGCAGAAGCCCGAGCCGCAGCTGTACGAGGCTCAATCGACTATCCGCTGGCGCAAGGTTATCGACAGCGACGGCAACTCTCGAGTACGCCAGCTCGTGCACACACACACACACACACACACACACACAACATCTCACTCACGATACCATGTTCTATACAGGTGGAGAGCAACGCGCGCATCGTGCACTGGTCCGATGGAACGAGGCAGCTGATGATCGGAGCCGACGAGGTGTTCGACGTGGTCGAGGATGACGTGCAGCAGCACACGTTCGTGTACTGGTACGAGGCGGCGATCAAGGCGCTGGCGCTACGACTAGCGCGCCAACCAACCAACGATCGAACGTGCTCGCATATGTGTTGCGGCGTACTCAGGCCGCTCACGCCATTCACGCTGCAATGCAACGGCAAGCTGGGCAAGCGCATTGTATTGATTCCTGCGAGCGACCAAAGGTACGCAGTGCTGACGGCGCACGTACACAGCCGCCGCCTCGTACTGACTGATGGAGCGATCGATCGACACACACAGCCAACACCACCAGCGAGTACAACGCTTGATCGCCAACGAACGCAGCAACCGCCCTGAGCGCAAGGCCAAGTTGATGATCTCTCGCGGCGATCCGGAGAAGGAGAAGGAGCAGCTCGAGAAGGAGGCAGCCAAGCGCGAGAAGGAGCGACGCAAGATGCGCGAGAAGCAGCGCTTCACGCCGGTGTTCCTCACGCGTGGCAGCAGCAAGTTCGTCGAGGGCCTTGACGAGTACGACGAGGACCCCAACGACCCCAACCGCTTCGAGCTCTCGCGCAAGCGTCGGCGCGAGGAGGAGGTCTCCGAGGAGCGTCTGGTGCGAGCCAAGCAGGCCGACCGCTCGGTGGTGGCGGTCGAGCGCGCCCCGAAGCGCCAGCGCGGCCGCCAGGACGAGGTCGAGGTGTACGATAGTGACGGCGAGGGCAGCCCGGTTGCCGCGCCCGTGACGCACCGCAAGGGAGTGGTGCTGAGCGACGATGACGAGGAGTAGGCACGCAAGCCAGCGAACCCGAACGAATGCACGAATGCATGAATGAACAGTGCGCAAAACGAGAGCGGTTGTAGCAATCACACTTGCCTCTACGGAAAGGCGGCCTCTCTTCGTTCTCGTTGTTCGCTTCGTTCCGCGCGCGTGTCTGCCTTCTCTTTGCCGCCCCTTCGCTACGCCGTCCATCGATGGACCCGCTCCGCACCGGCGCCATCTTTCGCATCCATGATGCCAGCGTACTGCGCTCGCCGATGCCGCGCGTCACGGTGGCAGGGCTGGCTGCACATCCGGCATCGCCTGCTACGCCCATCTCGCTGCCACCGTCGTTCCCGCGCGCCTCGCCCGAGCAGCCCGGCGTGTTGCGCCCGGTTGCACGACCAGCACTGCGCTTCGCCACCGGCCTGAATGCGGCGGCACACCAGCACTCCTCCTCCGATGACGACTTTGAGCGCATGGTTCGCGCCAGCCCGCTGCCCAAGGTCGTGGTGTCTCACTTGTTGCTCGCGCCCGCCGTGCCTCCATCGCCGCTTGTACCGAGTGGCAACCAGCCGTTGCTGCAGAGCGAAGCCGCCTCGGCCGCCTCGGCTCCACTGACGCCGTCGCCACCGAGCTCGCCTACAAAGAACAGGAAGAGGCAGCGTACCAAGGAGCCAAGCACGCCTCCTGCTGACGGCGCCTCCTCGCCTGCCAAGCGTACCCGCTCCTCCGCGCAGCAACCACCGCCCAAGACACCGCCCAAGCTCGTCGTACTGCCGGCCAAGAGCCGTGCTGTGGCTGCGGTGACAGCCAGCCGCAAGTCCCTGTCGCCGGTGAAGACCATTGCCAAGCAGCAGACCAAGCCAACCGTCGCTGTGAGTGTCGCCAGCGCGGCAGGCGCGTTGCCTCCGTCGCGAGCCAAGAAGGCGATACAACTTGGCGCTCGGCAGCTGCCTGTACGTGCCGTGCCACGAGCAGTTCGCTCGTTCGCGCGCTCTCTTATCACTGACACGCGTGCCTTGGCTGTTTTAGCGTCGGCAGCGTCAAAAGCCGCAGGCTTGGTGGGTGGGCTCGTCGGCCCTGAGCATGCAGCCGCCTGCCCGAGCTGCCGACGATCTCAGCAGCTCCACGCCGCCGCACTCGTTCGCTCCCGAGTTCCACCACCGCTGCGGCATTGCGCCACGCGGCCAAACCGGCCAGCGGGACCGCTGCCACAACCTCCGCGACAACGAGCGTGACAGCAGCCTCAGCAGTGGAGGAGCTTGAGCTGGAGCACTGCCTCTCGGACTGAGGCAGATCCGCATCAAGGAGGTTATTTATTGTGGACGCAGGCCAGGCGGGGTGCCGAGTGCGGCCGTGCGTGGCACCTCGGTGCTAAACCGGGATGCCGCAGCAGCAGCCGCAGCAGCGCCGCCATTTATGCGCGCACGTGTATTGTACAATGACCAACAAGCGAATCGATGATCTGATCGGCCGCCGTGTAGCAAGCAGACTCTTGGCGTTGTGACGGCAGGCAGAGACGAGCAGGGCCAGCAGCACCAACAGCGGCAACAACAGGTCGGTCGGGCGGTCAGGCGGTCGGTCGGTCGGGTGGTCGGGAGCGAGTGCCGCCGCGTCTCCGCTGCTGCGTCGTTGATTCCCGTCGCAGCGCAGCAGCACCACCAACACCACCAACACCAGCAGCGCCAGCGCCACCATCCCACGCCTGCGAGATCCCTCACCACGTTCCTCTATTCTATCGCTCAGTAGCCTCCACAGCGGCGCCACCTGCTCGCGTTGCAAGCCATACCACCGCCGCGTCGCCGCCATCGAGCAGCAGCAGCAGGTCGCCGACACGGAGCCGCGGCGCCAGCAGCAGCAGCACGATGGCTGCAGCCACAGGCCGCCCCGCGGCGCATCCATCGCAACGCAGTAGCGCTCCAACCTCAGCTTCAGTATCGGCTCCAGCAGCAGCAGCAGCCGCCACGATGCCGGGCCGAGGGCTGCGCCAGTGGCTCGACCGTGTGGCGGTGCTGCTGCGCGCGCTGTCGAGCCTCCTCTCGACTGCCGGCTCGCTCTGCTGCGACCGTCGGGTTCATGGGCCCGGTCGGCGCTGGCACGTTGGTGCCGCTGGTATGCGCCGCCGTGGCGCTGACGGTGGCGATCAATGTCGCGCTACCGGGCTCGGGCTCCTCGGCAGCAGTAGCGTCATCGTCGGTTGCGGGCTCGGCCTGGCCGCTGTGGACCATCGTGACCGTAGTGGCCGCGACAATGGCCGTGGCGGCGGCAGCACTGATGGTGCGGCTGTACGCGGCCGTGCAGCAGCAGCAGCGCGAGCAACGGCACAGCGCGGCGGCCATGGAGGCGCTGCAGGACGTCGTGCGGCGGCAGCAGGAGGAGCAGCACGCGCTGCGCCTGGCGCTCGACGAGCTGTCGGCCTCGGCGCGCGACATGCGCAAGCAGCACGACCACGTGACGGCGCGCTCGGCCGAGCTGCAGAAGGAGCTCACCGAGCTGGCCGAGCGCTCGTTGGCGCTGCGCTCGCACAACTCGATGCTGCGCCGCGAGGTCGAGCTGCTGTCGAGCCAGGTGGCGCGGCACCTGGCCGGCGAGCTGCCGTGCGCCGCGTCGCTGCCGCCGAGCTCGGCGGGCCCCGCGCTGTCGTCGTCGTCCCCGTCGCAGCCGCCGACCCTCCCAGCACCGACGGCAGCGCTCTCGGACACGGCGGGCACGGTGAGCGCCTCGGCATCGGCGCCAGCAGCGAGCAGCACGTCGCTCGCGCACAGCGCCGCCGCCTCGTTCGCGCCGCCGAGCTCCGCTCCTCCTGTGGCATCGCCCGTGGTCTCGCGCTCCACTACTACCTCGGCCCTTGATGACGCCGCCACATTGCTTGCCACTCCATCGCTACTCACCGATGCGCTCGCTGCCAGCAGCAGCACTGCCAGTTGCAGTGGGATGCCTCCCGACCTCGAGCTCGCCGCTGCAGCGATCGAGCAGCCGAGCACTCTGGTGCCCACGGCCATGAGCGACACTGGTTCGAGTGCCGCTGCCACTACGGCCACCGTGGCCGCTCCACCAATCCTCGAGTACCTGTGCCCGGGAGAGAGTGACTTCCTGACGACCGGGCATTCGCGCCAGTCGAGCTACGACGAGGAGCTGTCGGACGCGACGCTGGCGCGCATGCGAGAGGCCGTTCGCCACGGCTCGCACGTGGTGCAGTTCGAAGGCTTCGACGTCGCGCACGGCCTTTCTACCGCCTCGACCTCCTCGGCTTCGAGCTCGACCTCTGGTTCAGGTGCCTCCTCGGACGATGAGAATGCGACGCGCCGACGATGCACTCTCGTGTCCGTGAGCGGCGACATTGCCCTCCAAGTGCCCACCGAACGCCTGGCCGACGTGGCTCGCGCGCTCTGCCCGGTGTCGTCGTCGTCCGACTCTGCGCCGAGCTTGCTGCAGAGTACTGCCGTAAGGCCTCGCTTGGGACTGACGCTCACTCGCCCCGGCCACACAGAGAGTGATGACGACGACGACGACGACCAAGATGAGGCAATTGCTCGTGCAGCTGACGTGCACGACGAGCTGCAGGTACCGATGGTCGCTGCATCCGAGGCGATGCTACCGCACAAAGTCGTCGTGCTCGCATCGGCGGCAGTCGCTCGTGCCGACCCCAAGGCAACGGCAGCAGAGCCCGGTGACGCACGCCTCAGCCCATCACCTTCGATCGATTCGGCGTCGTGCCTGCGTGGAGCGGTACTTGACATTGAGGAGGCAACCTTGACGCAGACCAGCGGTACGCTGTCCCGCAGCCGCCACAACGACGCCCCGACCATCATCGACGCTGCAGGCACCATGATCACGGTCTCGACTCCTGATGCACCCTTGTCGCCCACGAGTCATTCGGCGGCCTCGTCCGGAAGCGGCATCGACGCCACAGAGCACGCTCTCGTGCCAGCACCCGCTGCATCCAACTCGATGCAGGACATGCTCGCTGTACGACGGCAAAGCAAGGACGACTTGACGCCACGCCACGAGTCCGAGTCACTGATAGAGCTGACGCCACGCGATGATGAGCGTTGTCCGGCCCATCAAATGGGCGATAGCAGTGCGTG
>ERZ778027.4731-NODE-4731-length-11230-cov-3.997852_pt1 | contig 11230 bp, 8 predicted proteins | sample MGYA00375757_ERZ778027 | MGnify/ENA primary metagenome ERZ778027 (study PRJEB29350, sample SAMN05389817) | bioreactor metagenome | isolation source: Ammonium sulfate bioreactor | place: South Africa: University of Cape Town | collected 2014-02-18 ... | reverse complement strand
CCGGCTGCTGCGGGGCGTCGGGAGCCGGGTTCGGCTGGGCGTCGTTCGGTTCGGGAGGGGTCGTCGTCAAGGGAGTCTCGCTTCTGGTGAATGGGACGCACGGACCGCCGAGGATGACGTGACCCCCGGCACGGCCTTCCGAGTCTACGGAGAAGGGGCCCTTCCCCGAAACCCCGGGCGGCGCGCCGTCGAAGGCCGCGGCCGTTTTCTGCGAGACTCCCGCAGGCGGCCCGGCACGGCCGCCTGCGTCGGGGAGGGACAGATGAGCGGTCACGAGACCACCGGTACCGGCACGGCCGCCGAGGCCGTCGTCCGCATCCGCACGGGCGCGGTCCGCGGCGTCGCCGGCGAGCGCGCGAGCGTCTGGAAGGGCATCCGCTACGCCCAGCCGCCGATCGCCGCCCGCCGCTGGCGCGCTCCCGTGGCGGCCGAGCCGTGGGAGGGCGTGGCCGACGCGACGGCGTTCGGTGCGGCCGCCCCGCAGCAGCTCAACCCCGGCATCTCGCTCGGCCCGGACGCCGAGCTCGACGAGGACTGCCTCTTCCTCAACGTCTGGCGGCCGAACGGCGGCGGCGCGGGCAAGCCCGTCATGGTCTGGATCCACGGCGGCGCGTACACCTACGGCGCTGCCAGCCAGCCGCTCTTCGACGCCGCCGGACTCGCCACCACGGGCGACGCGGTCGTCGTGACGATCAACTACCGGATCGGTGCGCTCGGCTTCCTCGACCTCACGTCGTTCTCGACCCCGGAGCAGGTCTTCGACTCCAACCTCGCGCTGCGGGACGTGCTGCTCGCCCTGGAGTGGGTGCGCGACAACGTCGCCGCCTTCGGGGGCGACCCCTCCCGCGTCACCGTCTTCGGCGAGTCCGCCGGCGCCGGCCTCGTGACCACCCTGCTCGCGACCCCCGCGGCCGCCGGGCTGTTCCAGGCCGCCATCGCGGAGAGCTCGCCGGCGAGCTCGATGTACGGCCCCGCACGGGCACGGGCGGTCGCCGACCGCTTCCTCGCGGCGGCCGGAGTCGAGCACGCGGACGCCGCCGCCGTGCTGCGCCGCCTGCCCGTCGACCGGATCGTCGACGCCGCCGCCGCGGTCTACAACGACGTGCCGAGCAGCATCCCGGGCACCCTGGCGTTCGCGCCGATCGTCGACGGCGAGCTGGTGCCCGAGCACCCGATCACCGTGCTGAGCGAGGGGCGCGGCCACCCGGTCCCCCTGCTCATCGGCACGAACCACGACGAGGCAACCCTCTTCAAGTACATGAAGTCGCCGCTCATCCCGATCACGCGGGACGCGATCGAGCGGATGTTCGCGCTCATGCTCGAGGACAACCCGGGACTGCGCGCGCCGAGCCGCGACCAGGTGCTCACCGCCTACCGCCGCGGCCGGGCGAAGTCGCGCGGGCTCGACATAGCGACCGACATCGGATTCCGGATGCCGGCCGTCTGGACGGCGTCCGGGCACTCCCGCGTCGCCCCCACGTACCTCTACCGGTTCGACTTCACGACGCCGGCCCTGCGGCTGGTCGGCATCGGCGCGGCCCACGGCACGGAGCTGCCGTACGTCTGGGGCGTGCTGGGGCTCGGCCCCACGGACCCGACGTTCAAGCTGGGCGGCCGGCGCGCCGGCGCCGCGCTCTCCGCTCGGATGATCCGCCGCTGGACCGACTTCGCGCGCGACGGAACGCCCGGCGACGACTGGCCCGCGTACACCGACGCCGACCGCGCCACCCTCGTCATCGACGCGCAGGACCGGGTGGCCCCGGACCTCGACGGGCCGCTCCGGCGGGCGTGGGGCGACGTCGTGCTGTCCTTCCGCTGAGGGCGGCCTCCGCAGCGGCCCAGCAGGCACGCCACCCCTAGACTCGGGGCATGGTGCTGGTGTTCCTGGCCGTGCTCGTGATCACGGCGATGTCGCTCTACGACATCCTGTCGCGCGACCCGGCGCTCGTGCGCCTGGCTCCGAAGGCGGTCTGGCTGTTCCTCGTGATCGTGCTGCCGCTGATCGGCGCCGGCCTCTGGTTCTTGATCGGACGCCGGCCCGAGCCCGCCGACGGCGGCACCGCCGAGGGTCGGACCGGACGGACCGTGGTGGTGCGCGAATCCCCCACCGCATCGCCCGCAGCGCCTCCGGCAGCTCCCGCGCCGCGCCACCCCGGCGCCCCGCTCAGCACCGAGGAGCAGCTGGCCGCCCTCGAGCGCGAGATCGAGGAGGACCGCATCGCCCGGCGCATCGCCGAGCTCGAGACGGAGCTCCGCCGCCGCCGCGGCGACGACGGCGAGCCCGCGTGATCAGAAGTCGGTGTGACCCAGCCGTGGCTCGGCCACGAACTCGGCCGTCGCATCGGCGGCCGATTCCAGCTCCAGGATGATCAGCTCGTTGTGCCCGGCGCGGACCACCGGTCCGGGCACGTGGAGGGTCTCCTGCGGCCCGCGGGTCCAGTAGCGGCCGAGGTTGAAACCGTTGATCCAGGCCACGCCCTTGCCGAGGCCGGTGGTGTCGAGGAACAAGGTCCCCGGCTCCTCCACCTCGAAGGAGGCGCGGGCGAAGACCGGGCCGGCCAGGCGTTCGGGGGCGGGGTCGCCGGCGGCCACGGAGGCGTCCAGCGCCGCGCGCACGGCGACCAGGGACGGCAGGCGCAGCGGCAGCACGCTCCAGCGCTGCAGCTCCTCGCCGTTCAGGTGCACCGGACCGATGAGTCCTTTGGACTCGCCGATGCGCGGCCCGTAGTCGACGCGGCCCTGGTCCTCCACGAGCACCGTCAGGGTGCCGCGGCTCGGCGAGAGGGTGATCGCGCGGTCGTGGTGGTCGCGCGCGAGCACGCCGACGCGGGTGGAGCCGACGAAGACGTACGCGCGGTCGCGCACCTCCCCGAACTCCAGCACGGCCGGCTCCTGGGTGTCGATCTCGGTGCGGTACAGCCCGAATCCCGAGTAGTGGCCGAGCTCGTCGAAGGTGGAGACGTCGTCGGTGTGCGCCCACTCCCCCAGCTGGCCGGCGACCGCGAAGAGCGGGACGGCAGACTCGAAGGCCTGCGAGAACGCGGGAGCGGAGGCGGCCACGACGGGCTCCTCCACCGGCACCGGCGCGTGCTTCGCGATGACGTCCCGGAACGCCCAGAACTTCTCGGTCGGCTCGCCGGCCTCGTCGAGCGGGGCGTCGTAGTCGTAGCTGGTGACGATGGGCTGGTACACGCCCTTGTCGTTGGCCCCGTTGGTGAAGCCGAAGTTGGTGCCGCCGTGGAACATGTAGATGTTGACGGACGCGCCGAGGGCGAGCAGGTCGTCCAGGTCGGCGGCGGACTGCTCCACCGGCGTCGTGTGGTGGTGCGCGCCCCAGTGGTCGAACCAGCCGTCCCAGAACTCCGAGCACATGAGCGGCCCGGTCGGCTGGTGCTCGCGCAGGGTGGCGAGGCGCTCCGTCGAGCGGGAGCCGAAGGAGGCGGTCTTCAGCAGCTCCGGCAGCGAGCCGTTCTCGAGCATGTCGGGCTGCGGCTGGTCCACGGTCGTCAGCGGCACGGTGATGCCGGCGCCGCGGAACACCTCGACGAGGTGGCGCAGGTACTCCTTGTCGTCGCCGTAGGCGCCGTACTCGTTCTCGACCTGCACGAGCAGCACGGGGCCGCCCCGGTGGACCTGGAACGGCTCGACGATAGCGAGCACGCGCTCCAGGAACGCAGTGACGGCGGCGACGAATACCGGCTCCGAGCGGCGGATGCCGACCGACGGGTCGGTGAAGAGCCAGGCGGGCAGGCCGCCGTTGTCCCACTCGGCGCAGATGTAGGGGCCGGGGCGCACGATGGCGTGCATCCCCTCCTCCTGGATCGTCCGCAGGAAGCGGGCGAGGTCGAGCGCGCCCTCGGCGGAGAACGCGCCGGGCTGCGGCTCGTGCGCGTTCCACGGGACGTACGTCTCGATGGTGTTCAGCCCCATGAGCCGGGCCTTGCGGATGCGGTCCGCCCAGTCGTCCGGGTGCACGCGGAAGTAGTGGATCGCTCCCGAGAGGATGCGGTACGGCTCGCCGTCGAGGACGAAGTCGTCGCCCGCGATCTCGAACGTGGTCATGAGGTGGGTTCTCCTGGTGGATCGGTGCAGACGCGTGGCCGGCCGCGGTGAGCGACCGGCCACGCGGGGCGGTCACTTGCCGGTGACGGTGAAGCCCTGCTTGTTGCCGTAGTCGACGATCGACTGCTGCCAGGCCTTCAGGCCCGTGTTCAGGTCGCTGTTCGACGCGTAGGACTGGCCGACCGAGTCGGCGTAGATGCTGTTCGCGTAGACCTGGTAAGGCAGGTACTGCCAACCGGTCGACACGTTCTTCGCGCCGTCGGCGAGCACCTCGTTGATCTTCTGGCCGCCGAAGTACTCGGGGGCGTCGGAGAGGAACGCGTCGGAGCTGAGGTCCTTGGTGGTCGACGGGAAGCCGCCCGACTTCAGGAAGACCTTGATGCTCGACTCGTCGTTGTTCAGCCACTTGAGGAAGCCGGCCGCGAGCGCCTGGTTCTTGCTCTGCTTCAGCACGACCTGGCCGCCGCCGCCGTTCTCTGCGTTGGCGGGCTTGCCGTCGTACGTCGGGATGGGCGCGACGCGCCACTGGCCGGACGCCTCGGTGACCGACGACTCGAGGGTGCCGGGCATCCACGCGCCGGTGATCAGGGTCGCGATCGAGCCGTTGCCGAGCGCCTTGTACCACTCGTCGCTCCAGCCGGGAACGGAGGAGAGCAGCTTGCCCTCGACCAGCTTGTTCCAGGTGGCGGTCCACTTCTTGGTGCCCTCGTCCTGCAGGTTGACGGTCACCTTGGTGCCGTCGACGCTGAACGGACGGCCGCCGGCCTGCCAGATCATGCTGGTGGTGAAGCCGGAGTCACCCGAGTCGCTGGTGATGTAGGCGTTCGGGTCCGCGGCGTGCAGCTTCTCCGCTGCCGCCGTGTACTCGTCCCAGGTGGTCGGCACGGCGATGCCGTACTTGTCGAAGACGGTCTTGTTGTAGAACATCGCCATGGGGCCCGAGTCCTGCGGGAGGCCGACGAGCTTGCCGCCGACGTTCACCGAGCTCCACGGGCCGGCCGTGTAGTCGCTCTTGAGCTTGTCGAAGCCGAACTGGGTCAGGTCGACGAGGGAGTCGGAGAGGGCGAACTGCGGGATGGCGTAGTACTCGACCTGGGCGACGTCGGGGGCGCCGGAGCCGGCCTTGATCGCGTTCTGCAGCTTGGTGTACTCGGTGGTGTTGGTGCCGGCGTTGACCAGCTTGACCTTGACCTTCGGGTACTGCTTCTCGAAGGCGGCGACCTGGGCCTCCGCCGAGGGGGTCCACGACCAGTACGTGATCTCGCCGCCCGCCTTGAGGGCGGCGTCGACGTCGGAGCCGCTCCCGGACGAGTCGGAGCCGGAGCCCGACGAGCACGCGGCGAGCGAGGCGCCGACGACGGCCGTGGCGACGATCGCCGTGGCGACCCGCCGGAGCGACCGTGAACGCAGGATGCGCTTCATGGGTGTTCCTTTCACTTCATTGGGATTCAGGGTGATGCGGTGATGCGGTGGTGCGAGGGAGGAGCGATGGGTCACTGCTTGACGCTGCCGGCGGCGAGGCCCGACTGCCAGAAGCGCTGCAGGAAGAGGAACGCGATGACGATCGGGACGATCGTGAGCAGCGATCCGGTGATGACCAGGTTGTAGATCGGTTGTGCCGCGACCCCGGTCGCCTGCGCGCTCCACTGGCTGAGGCCGACCGTGAGGGGGTACCAGGTCGGATCGCTCAGCATGATGAGCGGCAGGAAGTAGTTGTTCCAGGTCGCCACGATCGCGAAGAGGGCGACGGTGACGACGCCCGGTGCGAGGAGCCGCAGCGAGATGGTGAAGAAGGTGCGGAACTCGCTCGCGCCGTCCATCCTGGCCGCCTCCAGCAGCTCGGTCGGGATGGCCTCGGTCGCGTACGTCCAGACGAGGTACAGGCCGAACGGGCTGACGAGCGAGGGCAGGATGACGGCCCACGGCGTGTTCGTCAGGCCGACCTGGCTGAACATGAGGAACGTCGGCACCGCCAGCGCCGTGCCGGGGACCGCGATCGCGCCGAGCACGATGGCGAACACCGCGCGCTTGCCGGGGAAGTTGAATTTCGCCAGGCCGTAGCCGGCGACCGTGGCGAGCAGGGTCGCCCCTCCCGCGCCCACCACCACGTAGAGGAGGGTGTTGCCCAGCCACTTGAGGAAGATGCCGTCGCGGTAGGTCAGCGTGTCCGCGATGTTCTGGAAGAGGTTGAAGTCCTTCCCGAACCAGAGGCCGAACGACGAGAACAGGTCGGGCTGGGTCTTCGTCGCGTTGACGAGCAGCCAGGCGAGCGGCACCAGCGAGTAGACCGTGAAGAGCACCATCACGATCGTGAGCACGATGGAGCGGCGGGGGCGGCGTCCTCCGGTGGAGAAGGACTTCGCTGCCCGGCGGTCCGCCTTGCGGACGGCCGCACGGTCGGCGCGGGTGGGGGCGATGTCGGTGAGCGTGGCCATCAGCGGACCTCCTTGCGGGAGCCGCGGAGCTGGACCACGTAGGCGATCACCGCGGTGATCACTCCCATCACGATCGCCACCGTGGCCGCGTAGTTGAACTGCTGCCCGGCGAAGGACAGGTTGTAGGCGTACATGTTCGGGGTGAAGTAGCTGCTGATCGCGTTCGGGGCGATCACCTTCAGGAGGTTCGGCTCGTTGAAGAGCTGGAAGCTGCCGATGATCGAGAAGATCGTGGCGATCACGATCGCACCGCGCACGGCGGGGATCTTGATGCTCCACACCTGGCGGAACGCGCCGGCGCCGTCGATCTCGGCCGCCTCGTACAGCTCGCCCGGGATGACGCGGAGGGCCGCGTAGAAGATGAGCATGTTGTAGCCCATGAACTCCCAGGTGACGATGTTGCCGATCGAGCCGAGGATCCACGACCCGCTGAGCGGCGCGAGGCTGGTGCCGAGCAGCTGGTTGACGCTCGCGGTCAGGCCGAACTGGTCGCCGTAGATGAAGCCCCAGATGAGGGCGGCGACGACGCCGGGCACCGCGTAGGGGAGGAAGAGGGCGATGCGGAAGAAGCCGGAGCCGTGCAGGCGCGCACTGTCGAGGGCCAGCGCGGCGATCAGCGAGATCGCGAGCATGATCGGCACCTGGATGACGAGGAAGACCGACACGCGGCCGAGCGACTCCCAGAACTTCGCATCCTGGAACACCGCGATGTAGTTGCCGAGGCCGACGAAGGCGTTGCCGCCGATGAGCTGCTGCCGGAACAGGCTGAGGTAGATCGCGTAGAGCACCGGCGCGATGATCATCGCGGCGAAGACGACCAGGAACGGGGCGACGAAGGCCCAGCCGCGCCAGTCGCGACGCGCGCGGCGCTTGCGGGGATTCGGGGAGACGGCCTGCCGGGTGGCCGGCGGCGTGAGAGACGTCGTTGTCATGGCCTTCCTTGGATGGTTCGGGGGCGATGCGCGGATGTTTACGTCAACATCCGCGGGCATACCCTAACATGTTGACGTCAACATCGTGCAAGTCCGATGCGCATCTCCGCGCGGACCGTGCGGGTTCAGCAGAATGGGGAGCTATGACCGAGTCGATCGCCGAGCCCGCACCCGGCACCGCGCCGCGCGGCCGGCGCAAGCGGGGCCCCTCCCTCGGCGACGTCGCCGCGCACGCCGGCGTCTCGACGCAGACCGTGTCGCGCGTGGCCAACGGCCTCACCAATGTCGAGGCCGCCACCCGGGAGCGCGTGCACGCCCCCGGCTACCGCCCGAGCCACGCGGCGCGCGCCCTCCGCTCCGGCCGCTTCCGCAACCTCGGCGTCGTGATGTTCACCCTCTCGTCGTACGGCAACATGCGCACGCTCGACGCCATCGCCGTCAACGCGGCGACCGCCGGGTACTCGATCACCGTCGTCCCGGTCGAGCGGCCCACGCAGAAGGACGTCAGCATCGCCTTCTCGCGCCTCCTGGAGCAGGCCGTCGACGGCATCATCATCGTCATCGAGGCCCACATCGTCGACGGCGCCGACGTGGAGCTGCCCGAGGGCCTCTCGGTCGTCGTCATCGACTCCACGCAGCGCCCCGACTACCCGCAGGTCGACAACGACCAGGCGCTCGGCGCACGCCTCGCGACCGAGCACCTCCTGTCCCTGGGCCACGAGACCGTGTGGCACATCTCCGGCCCCACCGAGTCGTATTCCGCCGGCCGCCGCGAGGAGGCCTGGCGCGAGACGCTGGAGGCCGCGGGCGCGCCCGTGCCGGAGGTCCTGCACGGCGACTGGTCGACGGCCGCCGGCTACGAGCACGGCCTCGCGATCGCCGAGCGCCCCGAGGTCACCGCCGTCTTCGCCGCCAACGACCGCATGGCGCTCGGGGTGCTGCGTGCGCTGCACGAGGCCGGCCGGCGCGTCCCGGCCGACGTGAGCGTCGTCGGCTTCGACGACATGCCCGAGTCCGACTCGTTCTGGCCGCCGCTCACGACCATCCACCAGGAGTTCGAGGCCACCGGCCGCCGCGCGGTCGAGCTGCTCATCGCCGAGATCGAGGGCCGGCCCGAGCCGGTCACCTCCACCGTCGTCCCGACCCGCCTGGTCGTGCGCGCGAGCACGGGCCCCGCCCCGCACTAGCCCGCCCGCTTCTCGCGAGACGTGAGTAGACGCGGGTGCGGAGACCGCATCACCCGCGTCTACTCACGTCTCGCGGAGCGCTCCGCTCGCTATACTGCGAGAGTCCGGCGGGCCCTCCCGTCGGTGCTCGAAAAAAGGGCACGAGGCGCGCGCGGGGATGCGCGCGCGAGACACATACGGAAGCTCACCATCCGTCCTGTCTCGAAAGGCTCCGCCATGCCCTCCGTGTCCGCCCACGTCGCCGCCACCCTCGCCGCCCACGTCCAGCACGTCTTCGGGGTGATGGGCAACGGCAACGCCTACGTCCTCGACGCGCTGGAGCGCCAAGGCGCCGTCCCGTACACCGCGATGCGGCACGAGGGCGGCGCGGTGGTCGCCGCCGATGCCTTCCACCGGGCGTCCGGCGGCCTCGCCGCGGCGACCGCCACCTACGGCGCGGGCTTCACGAACACGCTGACCGCGCTGGCCGAGGCCGTGCAGGCGCGCATCCCGCTCATCCTGCTGGTCGGCGACGAGCCCACGTCGGGCCCGCGGCCGTGGGGCGTCGACCAGATCGCCCTCGCGTCGGCGGTCGGCGCCCGCACCTACACGGTGGGCCGGGCGGATGCGGCGGCGACCACCATGATCGCGGTCGAGCACGCGCTGACCTATCGCGTGCCGACGGTCCTGGCGATCCCCTACGACATCGCGACCCGCGAGGCGGGGCCGATCCCGGCCGCGCCCCAGCCCGTGCTGCCCGCTCCGCTCGCCCCGGCGGGACCCTTCGCCGCCGGCGCGGTGCGGGCGGCGGCCGATGCCCTCGCGCGGGCGGAGCGACCGCTCCTCCTCGCGGGACGCGGCGCCTGGATCGCCGGTGCGAGCGAAGCCCTGGGCGCCCTGGCCGAGGCGACCGGCGCGATCACCGCGTCGACGGCGCTGGGTCGCGGCGTCTTCCCCGACGACCGCTACGACCTCGGCGTGACCGGCGGGTTCGGCGCGGACGGCGCGATGGAGCTCCTCCGGGAGGCCGACGTCGCCGTGGTCTTCGGCGCCTCCCTCAACCAGTTCACGATGCGGTTCGGCGAGCTGTTCGCGCCGGGCACCCGCATCGTGCAGGTGGACGTCGCCGCCGCCGCGACGCACCCGTACGTCGGCAGCTACCTGCGCGGGGACGCGCGGGTGGTGGCGGAGGCGCTGGTCGCCGAGCTGCGCGAGCGCGGCGGCCGCCCGTCGGGCTGGCGGGAGTCGGTGGACGTCGGCGCGCTGCGCGCACGCGAGCTCGGCCGGGCGGACGGGCTCGCCGACGACGGCCTGCTCGACCCCCGCGCCGCCGCCGCGCGCATCGGCGAGCTGCTGCCGGAGGATCGCGTCGTCGTCTCCGACGGCGGCCATTTCATCGGCTGGGCGAACATGTACTGGCCGGTGGCCTCCCCCGACCGGATGATCATGGTCGGCACCGCCTATCAGTCGATCGGCCTGGGCTTCCCCAGCGTCCCGGGTGCGGCGGTCGCGCATCCCGAGTCGACCGTCGTACTGACCACCGGCGACGGCGGCGGGCTGATGGCCCTCGCCGATCTGGAGTCCGCCGTGCGCGTCGCGCGAGGTCACGGCCTGGCCGTCGTCTGGAACGACGCCGCGTACGGAGCGGAGGTGCACGTCTACGGCCGCAAGGGCCTCGCGCAGGCGCCCATGCTCATCCCGACCGTCGACTTCTCCGGGCTCGCCCGCGCGGTCGGCGCCGAGGCCGCGATCGTCCGCACCCTCGACGACCTCGCGGTGCTCGCGGAGTGGGCCGCGCGCCCGGCGGACGAGCGGCCGTTCCTGCTCCTCGACCTGCGCATCTCCCCCACGGTCGTCGCGCCGTACCAGCAGGAGATCTACCGCGTGAACAGCTAGCCCCGCAGGGGTTCACGACGTGGCGCCCATTCCCTGCGGAATAGGCGCCACGTCGTGAACCTCGCGTGCGGACGGCCTCAGCCGCGGGCGCCGTAGATCGGCGAGCGCGCCTGCGCGGCCTCGTTGTCCGGCCCGAGCGGGATGCCGGTGCGGTCGCGCAGCAGCAGGGTCGCGATCAGCCCGATCACCGTCATCCCGGCCAGGTAGAGCGTCACGGCGAACGTCGACCCGGTGGCCTGCACCAGCGCCGTCGCGATCGTCGGTGCGAACGCCCCGCCCAGGATGGCGCCGATCGCGTACGAGATCGACACCCCCGAGAAGCGCACCGATGCCGGGAAGAGCTCGGCGTAGTACGCGGCCTGCGGGCCGTAGGTGAAGCCGAGCCCGATCGTCAGCACCGCGATGCCGAGGAACAGCAGCCACACGCTGCCGGTGTTCACCAGCGGGAAGAGCGAGAACACGCCGACGAGCTGCAGGATCCAGCCCGCGATGTAGGTCGTGCGGCGCCCGATGCGGTCGCTCAACCTCCCCGCGTACCAGGTGGAGAGCAGCCAGGTGACCGCCGATCCGGCGACCGCCCAGAGCACGGGGCCGCGATCGAGCGCGATCGGCCCGTCCGGGTTGGTCGCGTAGTTCTGGATGTAGCCGCCGGTGGTCATGTAGCCGACGGCGTTGTTGCCGGCGAAGATCAGGGCGGCGATCACCACGAGCAGCGCGTGCTTGCGGAACAGTTGCACGA
>ERZ778027.4725-NODE-4725-length-11244-cov-3.982393_pt1 | contig 11244 bp, 3 predicted proteins | sample MGYA00375757_ERZ778027 | MGnify/ENA primary metagenome ERZ778027 (study PRJEB29350, sample SAMN05389817) | bioreactor metagenome | isolation source: Ammonium sulfate bioreactor | place: South Africa: University of Cape Town | collected 2014-02-18 ... | reverse complement strand
ACCACCACCACCATTCTTGCGGGACTGAGTGTGTATGTGTGTGTATGTGTGTGTAATTTAATACAATCCTCCTCCCGTTTGCACGAACGGGATGGATGGATGGTTCTCCCACGAACGCGCGGCTCTCACTCGCTTCCACTCGCCGGGTTGGTGACGACCTTGTCGAGCGGCAGCACCTCGGGCACGACAACCGACGCGTACGCGCTCTGCGGGTTGTTGTTGCACGCCTCTGCCACGGCCTGGCGCACGCGCTCCGGCAGCCGCTGCGGCACCATGTGATCCGAGTGGTACATGGTGATGAGCTGGCGCACCTGGGCCAGCGTCAAGCGGTTAAAGTGCTCCTCGATCGTCTCGGGCGTCTTGAAGAACTCGTAGTTGGTCGCCAGCATCAGAACGTTGGCCGCTTGCGTCAAGATCTCCAGGTAGTGGCTGCATATGCGAGCGAGTGAGCGAGTGCGCCATCGAGTGCGCCATCGAGAGAGGGAGTCGTACCTCACGGAACCGATGACATCCTGGCCGCCAATGAGCCATGCCTCGAGAATCGAGAGGCTCATCTTGATGTGGAAGCCGACGTGCGGCACGCACAACGAGCGGCGCTGGATCAAGCGATTGAAGAGATTGGCCGACATAAAGTAGATGCTCTGGTGAATGGCCTGGCACACGACCACGCGCGGAATGTGGTGTGTGGCAAACAGGCCGAGAATGAACTCGAAGCGCGCAATGATGCTATCCATCGTCACACGATCGGTCTGTTGTGGCAGTGAGTGAATGAATGAGCAAATCGTCACGCACAGAGAGAGAGACATGTGCGCTCAACGTACCGGCTGTTCACCTCGGTGCTTCGGTGCCAGACCATTCTTGAACACAGCGGGCTCCAGCAGCGGCTCGAGATCCTACACGACGAGGAGCACTCCTCCAAGTGTGAGACATCATCATCATCATCATCACCGCTTTCGCGTGAGTGCTCTCGCGAATAACGTACGCGGAAGATGGCGCTCGTGAGCGACGAATAGGCATGGAACAGCAGCTGGCCGAGTATCTCGTCGCCCTTGGCGCTGTTCCACTCGCCCGAGCTGGACGAGCCTGCTGCGGCACTCGCGTTCTCGGCAGGCGGCTGCTGTATGCCGGTGCGATCGACGTCGAGGAAGAGGCCCAGGTTGGCTTGGCGCAGCGTGCGTGCCAACGAGAGCACGGTCGAGAGCCAGTACGACAGGTTGTTGAGGTCCGAGCCGGCGAGCTTGATGCATGCCGTGAGGCACGCGGCGGCGCGCGAAAAGCTGCGCATCTTCACGGTGCCTTGCGAGAGAACGTGCGGCAGCAGCGCCACGACGGCCGACGTGCGCTCGGAGCCGTCGTCGCCCGGCACGTACTGCATCGTGCACTTGTAGACCGAGTCCGAGATCTGGAGGTCCTGCGCGAGCTGCTCGAGCTCGGCCTCCTTCTTGCGCAGCCGTTCCAGGTCGCCGCTCGTCGGCGCAGCAGCCGAGCTTGAGCTTGAGCTTGAACTTGCGGCTGGAGCCGGTGTTGGAGCCGGCGTTGGCGTTGGGGTTGGTGTTGGCGTCGGCGTCGCGTGATCGGTAGTGGTCTTGGAGGACGACGAAGCGGAGCCCGATCGCGTCGGCTTCGGCTCGGCTGCAGGCGAGACCACCTGCTGCATGAGTCGTGCGGCCTCGGCGGTGCGTTCGGCATCCGAGACGCGTTTCTTGAGCTTCTCGACCTTGTCCTGCAGCTCCTTGACCTGCTGGCGCAGCTCCTCGTTCTCGGTCTCGAGCTCGATCTCGCGCTCCGACGGCTCGTCGTCGCTCTCGCTCTCAGAGTCGCTGCCGCTCTCGTCGCTGTCGCTGCCGCTGCCGCTCTCGTCGTCGCTGGTCTTCTTGTGGCGATGCTTCTTGCTCTTCTTCTTGAGCTTCTTGCTCTTCTTCTTGGCGCTCGCGACGGCCTTGGCGGCGGCTGCCAGCTGCTGTTCGAGGCCGGTGATGCGTTGCTTCTGCGCGGCGTTCTCGTCCTCGAGTGCCTTGATTCGCTGTTGCAACTGCTGTTGCTGTTGTTGCGACGCTGCCGCGGGAGCTGCAGCCGCGGGAGTGGATTTGGCAGTGTCGCTCGAGGCGGCAGGAAGCGCTTGCTTGGCCTGCGCCAAGAGACGCTCGGCGTTCTCGAGTCGCGACTCGAGATCGTGCACCTCGGCCTTGAGTTTGGCGTTCGCAGACTCGAGCAGTCGCTCGCGCAGGTTGGGCGCACTCGTGGAGCCGGACGATGCTGGGGCGGCGTCGCGTGTGGTCGCTGGGCTCGCGGCCGTGCCACTCTTCTCGGCCGTCGCTGCTGCTGCTGCCTGCTGCGCGGCGGCGAGCTTGACTTCGGCCTCGGCCGCTCGCTTCGCCTCCTGGATCGCGAGGCGGCGAGCCTCCTCGGCGGCGTCCGACGCCTGCTTGAGCTCCTCGAGCGCGTGCTTGTGGTCGAGGCGCGCTTGCGCGAGGTCGGCCTCGAGCTTGGCCTTGGCCTCCTCGAGCACCTTCTGCATGGCCTGCGCGCCGGCCTGCGCCGATGCGTCGGCCATCGACTTGCGCATCTGCGCCGCCTCGTGCTTGGTGTCGATCAACTCCTTCTCGACCTTGTCGAGCTTGCTCTCGAGCTCGGCCACGTCCTGCTTGAGCTTGGTGTTCGACGACTCGAGCAGTCGCTCGCGCAGGGACGGTGTCGTCTTCTTGGCCGCCGCGGCCGCACCACCACCAGCCGCCTCGTCGGCAGCGGCGCGAGCCTTTTGTGCCTCGGCGGTCGCGGCCTCGGCCGCGTGCTTGGCGTCGTCGGCCTCGCGCCGCAAGTGCTCAAGCTGCCGTTGCGCCTCGCTGGCCGCCTGCTCGGCCGCACGTGACACGCTCTGCAGCTGTGCCTCGAGCTCAGCGACCTTGGCTTGCGCCTCGGCAAGCGCTGCCGAGAGCTTGGCGGTCTCGAGCGAGTCAGCCGACGACGAAGTCGAAGCAGCAGCGGCAGCGGCGGCGGTAGAGGCATCGGCAGCGGCGGCGGCCTTGGCGGTGGCGAGCTCGCGCTGGTGCTCGTCAGCCAAGCGAGCGACCTGCTCCTGAGAGGCCTTGTTGGCGACGGCGAGCTCGCTCTGGTGCGCTTCGGTCAGGCGCGCGAGCTCGCTCTGGTGCTCGGCATTCAGGCGCTCGGTGTGTGCCTGGTGCTTGGCCTCGAGCTCGCGCACAGCCGCCGCGCGCTCCTTGGCGGCGGTCTCGGCCGCAGCCGCGGCAGCCGTAGCGGCAGCGGCCGTGGCCGTGGCGTGTGCGGCCTTTACCTGCTGCAGCTCGAGCGTCAGCGCATCGAGGTCGGCTTGCAGCTTCTTGGACTTGGAGGAGTGGCCGCTCTTGGACTTGGACTTGGGCGTCGAGAGCTCGGCGGCGAGCTTGTCGGCGAGCTGCTTCTTGGCGTTCTCGGCCTCCTGATGCGCCTCTTGGAGCGAGCGCTGCGCCGTCTGCAGCTGGCGCTTGGCGTCCATGCTGGTCTGCTGCTCGCGCGCCAACGCCTTCGAAGCCTCGGCCGTCATGCGCTGCGCCTCGTCGAGTGCGCTCTTGACGTCCTGCAACTGGCGTTGCAGCTCGGCGTTCGCGTGCTCGCTCTCCTCGAGACGGCGCTTGAGCTGCAGTTGTGCCTCGTCGGCCTCGCGCACACGCGTCTCGAGCTCGGCCGCGAGGCTCTTGGCCTTGTCGAGCTGCTTCTCGAGGTCGAGCTCGCGCGGCGATGGGCCGGCGGCCTTCGAGGCCTTGGTCGAGCGAGCCTTCTCGGCGGCCTCGAGCGCCGCCTGCTTGGTCTCCTCAGCCTCGCGAGCCGTCTGCCGCGCAAGGTCGAGCTCGCGCCGCACGGTGCTCAGTTGCAACTGCGCCTCTTCGGTCTCGTGCTTGCTGCCGAGTGCCGCGCGGCGTGCCTCCTCGGCCTCCGAGCGCAAGGTCGCAATCTGACGCTCGGCGCTCTCGAGCTGCTCGGCCGCTTGTGCGCGCTCGTGCTCCTGCTTGGCGAGCTTCTCGTCGAGCTCGCCGACGCGCGCCGTCAGCGCCTGCTTCTCGTCGCTCAGCTGCCGCACCGAGGCCTCGGCCTTGGTGGCGCGCGTCTCGGCCTCGGTGGCGCGCGCCTCGAGCGCCGTGCGCTCCTTCTTGAGCTTCTTGGCCGAGTCCTTGTACTTGCGGTCGTGCAGCGCCGCCTTCTCGAGCTCGGCGATGCGCGTCTGAAGCGCCGCCACCTCGGTCTGATGTGCCGCACGCTCCTGCTGTTGCTGGAGCTGCAGCGTCTCGAGGCCGCCACTCTGCGCCGCCTTGAGCTCCTCGATATCCTGCTTGAGCTTCTGGTTGACGCCCTCGAGCATGCGCTCGCGCACCGTCGGTCCGTGCGCGGCCTTCTCGGCTGCTGCGAGCTTGGCCTCGAGCGCCACCAGGTCGTCCTTGAGCTTCTGGTTGACAGCTTCGAGCATTCGCTCGTGAACAACGTGAGAGATCACGCTACCGCCGCCGTCGCTTCCGTTATCAACCACTGCTGCCGCTGCCGTGGTGGCGGCCGTTGTATCTCGAGGAGGAAGCTTGGGAGTGGTTGAATCAATGGTTGTTGCCGTGGTCGTCGTGTCGCGAGAAGGGAGCTTGGGTGGCTCGGTGGTGGCGGTGCCGGCAGGTGCTTTGAAGGCCTTTGAGGCGTCACGAGATGGAAGCTTCGGCGGCACGGCAGCAGCGCTCTCGGGCGGAGTGACATTGCGTGCCGGCAGCGCAGGAGCACTGGAGCTCTCGGGCGGCGGAGGCGCCGGAGACTTGTCCTCGGCACCGAGCGCCGACGGCAGCGGCAGGTGCGACGACTCGCCGATGGCGATTGGGGCGCGCGCAGGCAGCGGAGGCGGCGGCTCCGAGGTCGACGGCGTGTCGTCGTCGGGTTCGAGCTCGGCAATGTCGGCCTCGTCGACGTCCTCGTCGCCGCCGCCGCCGGCGCTGGAGGTCGTGGAGGCGAGCTCGCTCATGTCGGTGTCGCTCGTGAGGTCGTCGTCGCCACCGCGGCCGAGCGACTTGCCGGCGAACTTGAGCCACGTGGCGCGCAGCTGCACGTCGACGACGGCCTCGGCGGCGCGCTCGGTGTGCTTGTTCTTGAAGCGGAAGCTCCAGACGCCCGAGAAGCCGTTGCTCGACACGAGCGCGAGATCGAGCGTGCACTTGGCGACGGTGCTGGCGGCCGAGCGCAGCTTGACGGTCACGGTGCGCGATTCGAGCGCCTGCGACGCCGGGTTGGCGTTCATGTGGTACACGAGCGTCACGGGCTTGAGCGACTCGGGCCACGTCACGGCGCCGCTGCCCGGCGTGCACACGGCGTCGGCCGTCTCGGTGGCGTTCTCGCTCTTGTGCTTGGAGCCCATGTCAAAGTCGAGCGAGATGCGCGAGCCGTCGAGCTTGGCGTCGAGGTCGCGCGCACGCAGCGGCACGAGCTCGAGCTGAACCTTGGCCTGCGCCAGGCCCGAGTCCTTGCTGCTGCTGCGCTTGAGGCGCTTGGAGTCGCTCGCGCTCTCGGTCACCGTGAGCTGTACCACGAGCACCGGACCACGCTTGCCCTTGCGAATCAGCGGAATGCCAATCTCCTTGGCTCCTGTTGGGTACACGTCGCTGGTGAGAGACTGAACTCGAGGTATATACAGCGCGCGTGTGTGTGTGTTCGTAGGGCGTGTGCGTCCGGTACCTTGGCCCATGCTCGGAATGTGCTCGGCGAGGTCGAACACCGCCTTGCCGACGGCGGACTCCTTCTTCTTGTGCACGTGGATCAACGAGATGGCCAGCGGCTTCGACTCGTACTTGTCGTTGGCCTCACGTATCACCGTGCTCGTTATGTCGAATGGCTTCGACGGGAAGAGCGCCACGCGAGTCGCCTCGTCGATCGGCGCTTGCTCGGTGGCGCCGGCGTTCTCGGCCTTGGAGCCTCGCTTCCACGAGACGTACACCGAGCCTGGTGGTTCGTTCACGTGAGCACTCACGAGACCCTTGGAGCGCGCTCTCACTCTCTCTCTCTCTTGCGTCGTACCTTCGCCGCTTGGTAGGTTCGAGCACTTGGTGATGTCGAGATGGAACGTGACCGAGAGCTTGATCTTGGTCGAGCTCTTGCTGCTGACGAGGCGCGGCTCGCTGGCTTCGGCCGCCGCGGCCGCTGCGGCCTTGCGCACGGAATCGTCGCTGTGCGTCGTGCTGCGGCTACGCATGTCGCTGATCTCTTGGTTGAGCTGCTCCTCGGGTGATGCGACTGCAACACGCAATCAATCCATCCATCAATCACACGCACGAGAGCGACAGCGAGAGCGAGACGTACTTGCACTCGAGGTGCTCGACGAGCGCTTGGTCAGTGACGACAGGCGACGCAGAGGGTTGGACTTCTTCGAGGTCTATTCGAGTGGAGACAGCGGCCACAATCAGCTCGCCAGGTCTGCTGCTGCTGCTGCTCGTGTCGCGATGCGATGCGATGCGATGCGATGCGAAGAGGCCAGGCGACGCACCTTTCCCTCATCCTTGGCGGATGGGGAAGCCATATGGGCGTGGGAGACTCACTACCAATACACCGGGAAGTGCGCGGCTTGCGGGGATGGGGATGGGAATGGGAGGGACGCAGTAAGCGAGAGCGAGCCCCTCTCACGCAGAGACGGCGCGCGCAGCAACGACGAGAGAGCGAGAGATTGAACGATGAGAGGGAGGGCAGCAGCGACGAAGATGAAGAACCAAACCAACCAACGAACGAGAAGCCGCTGCCGCTGAGCCACATTCCACCACCCAACGGCTCTCTCTCTCTCTCGCTCTCTCTCGGTACACCTTCAATTCGGTACAGCTTGGTGTATTTGCAGTCATCGTTGTAGTAATTGTAGTGATGATGGTGATGGTGGTGATTATCATACAGTACTGTTAGTTAGGAACGTGTGGTGGCGTTCTTGGTCATCAGCATCAAGCGACCTGACGCCGTGCCGACGGCAAAGTTGTGGTGCTTGTCTGCTGCGACGCTGATCAGCGCCTCGAGACAGTGGTGCTCCCACGTTGGGTGCACGAGGAGTGGTAGCTCCACTCGCGCCTGCTGCTCACTGCTGCCGCTGCCGCTTGCTTTGGCACTGGCAACGGCCTCGTCGATGGCAGCGAGGTCGTAGAAGCGCATGGTCTTGTCGCTCGAGACCGAGACGATCGTGCGTTCGTCGTCTAGCAGGTCGCACGCCGTCACCTCGTGTGTGTGGCCGACCAGCACAGCCACGCAGCAGAAGCCGTGAGCGCAATCCCACACGCGCAAGCTGCGGTCCTCGGCGGCCGTCACAATGAACCTGCCGTCGCTCGTAAAGTGCGCCCACAGAATCGGCTGCGTGTGGCCGCGCAGGGTCGCGAGCTGTGCGGCGTCTCGCGTGCGCCAGATCTTGGCGACGCCGTCGGTCGAGCCGGTCAGCAGCAGGCGCGAGTGCGGTGCGAAGCGTATCGTGCACACCCAGCCGCCAGCGTGTGCCTTGAAGCGACCGAGCGTGGCGCCGGTCTCGAGCTCCCAGAACATGACGCTGCCGTCCGAGCCACCGGACGCAATGTACCGGCCATCGTGCGACACGTCACACGCGAGTACGTTGGCGTTCTGGCCACGCAGTGTCGCCACGCACTCGCCCGATGCCGTGTCCCACACGCGGAGCGTCTGGTCCATGGCGGCCGACACGAGCTTGTCTCCAGCCGGCGAGAAGCGCACGGCGTTGATGCGCTTGCCGTGGCCGCGGAGCCGCCGCTGCACTGCGCCGCTTGGCGTCACGAGCGTCACCGAGCGAATTAGGCACAGCCACGAATGACCGACGAGTGCACGCGACTAGAGTCGCATGACGAGTCTTCCGGCTCCTCCTCACCGTCGGCGGCATCCACATCGTCGTCGTTATTGTCGTCAGTGGCACGAGATCGAGCAAAGTTGCTCGGGAGTACCGAGATCTTGGCCGTCATGTCGACCGAGCCACTGAGCAACTGCTGTTGTGGCTGTTGTTGACCGTCGGCTGAGCTCGGGCGCGGGAAGCACGCCAAGCAGTTGACAAAGTGCGAGTGCGAGAGCAGCGGCTCCTCGAGCACCTGCTTGCCGCTCGCAACATGCCACACGCGCACGCTCTTGTCCCATCCGCCCGAGAGAATGTAGTTGCCGTCGGGTGTCACGCATACGGCCTCGATGTTGTCCGAGTGGCCCAGTAGTTGGTGCAACGTGCGCCACTGGCCGTTGTCGCGGTGCCACACGCGCAAGCTCGCGTCCTGGCTCGCCGTGACGCAGAACAACTCGCCTGCCACGTCGGCATTGCGCCCGAACGCACACGCCTTCACGACCTTGGAGTGACCGCGCAACTCGGTGACGCACGGCGAGCACGCCGGCAGTGGCCACAACTTCGCTACCTTGTCGGTTCCGGTTGTAAGGAGCAGCGGCGGCACCGTTCGAGCAGCAATCTTCTTGCTGCCCACGGTCTCGGTGGTGGTGGTCGTGATGGTGGGAGAGAAGGCGCACGAAGTGACGGCAGCACCTGCGTGCGCCACAAACTGCTTCACGAGCGAGAGCTTGCGCGTGCTGCGCTGGAACTTGAGCACCGTCGCCGATCCGTCGTCAAGCGTCGCTGCGATCCAAATTGCCGCCGCATCAGTGGTGCACGCAGCGGTGGCACACGAGAGCAGCTCACTCTCGGCCGAGAATGCCGAGTATTCGGCGAGCTGCTGCCACGTGTGCGAGTCCCACACTTGCAACAAGCGTCCGTGCGCCGTCACCAGCACCGAACCATCGGGCGAGAATGCCACGCCGTTGATGCGTCGGCCAGCATTCGTGACGCTGCTCACTGCCTGCGCCTTGCCGTCGTCGGTATCGCCATCGGCGGCAGAGATGCGTTTGCGGGCAGCGGTCTCGGCACCACTGGACGGCTGAATGACGGTCGCCAGCTCCTGGCCCGTGATCGGATGCCAGACACGAACTGCGCCACTCTTATCGCCCGTGACCACGAGTGGCAGCGTCACGCTCGCTGACGACCGCTCGCTCGCTCGCACTGGCATGACGGCGCAGCAGTTGACCTCGCTCTGGACGGCGATCGTCGTGCCTTCAGCGCGAATCATGGCCTCAGTGAGCGTGGGCTTGTTCTGCCAGACAACGACGCTGCTGCCAGCTGCTCGCGACGACGAAGTGTGCTTTGCGAGCAACGCCGATGCCGCACGTGCCAAGGTCGTCTCGATACTGAGGTGATTGAGTGCCAGCTGCTCGAGCAAGCCCGCTTGCAAGGCGGCCGTGGAGGCGGTGGCCAACGCGTGGCTCCACGACATGACGAATCGCTTGCACTCGAGGAACATGGCGGTGGCGGCGGTGGCGGCATTTGCTCGCGAGGAGGTCGACGACGAGCGAGTCGCTTCCTCGAGCTGCACGTAGTCCTGCACCAGGTCGTACGTGAGGCCCGCAAGGCACTTGGCACGCACAAACTCGAGGCTCGACAGCAGCGCAAGCAGCTTGCTCTCTTGACGCGAGCGCAGCAAGTGGTACGGTAATTCGGCCATCACGCGTTGCTGCACGATCGGGTTGCTGTCGCTGCCGCTGCCGCCCTTGGCAACGAGTGCCGCGTACTGCCGCTCAAAATGCGACGCCATCAAGCGGTGCACGTCGCACTGCCACTCGTCGCGCGCTCGATCTTGCTCACCGCCAGGCACAGGCAGATAGCGACGGCGAACGCTCTTGGCGATTTGCTGGTGGAAGAAGTCCAGCAGCCGACCGGCGGTCGCACCGGCGGCGCTCGAGAGCGGGCGGAGGTAGAACTTGAGCGACAGGAAGATGTCACGCCATTGCGTGTCGCTGATGCCGCGACGCTCGTGAAGTATCGGCAGCAGCTCCTCGTGCTCGAGCAGGCCGTGGCGACTCGAGACGAGACACGACAGAACGCAACGAACGACGTCGGGCGAGTGCTCGAGCTCCATGCGCTCGATCACTGAGTCGAGCAACTCGGCGAGGCGGCCCGGCAGCTCGGCGATCATGCGCGACAGGTGCTCAAAGTCGCCAAAGACGCGCAGCTCCTCGCACGCCACCACGAGGTACAGCGCATTGTCGGCGTCGGGCTTGCTCAGCAGCTGCTGCATCTGTGCCTCGTCGAGGCGCTTGTGATGGCGCGCCAGCGTCACGCTCACGAGCTCGCGCCGTTCGGCACCACTGAGCGGCGGCACATGATGCAACGGCCCACCGCGGGCCTGCAGCACGTCGAGCTCGCTACCCGGCAAGGTCGAGAGCACCAGCGCCACGTTGGGTGGCACACGCGCCGGTAGCCACTCCAGTGCTGCGGCCGCCGCGCGGTGAGCGGCCGAGCTGCTGAATTGGTTCACGGCATCGATGACGATCAACAACGGCCGCTGGAGCGCTTGCTCGCTCGCGAGCTCGAGCAACTGCGCAAACTGCGTCACGAGCTGCTGCATGTCGGTGGCGATCTCGGGCACCGAGTCGAGCTCGTACGCGCTCTGGATCTCGCAGCACAGCCGCCACAGACACATTCGTACGTCGGTCGAGCTGGGACTCGCTCCGACAAAGTGCGCAATGCACACGACCGCCGATTGTGACGTTGATGCCGTCGCTGCTTCCGAGCCATCGCTATCGTGACTGCCCGATTGGCAACGTGACACGTACTGCGCCACGAGCGCCGACTTGCCGGAGCCGGCCGAGCCGCAGATGGTGATCGGCGCACCGCCGGACGCGAAGCTCTCGTGCACGAGACGATCGATCGCACGCAGTTGCTCGGTGCGCCCGACAAAGGTCTTGGTGCGCATGGCGACAAAGTCGTTCTGGCTCGAGAGCTCCTGCTCGAGCGGCGAGGCATCCAGCAGCGCCTTGGCCGCTGCCACCTCCTGCTCTGCCGCCGAGGCTTGGTGAATTCCTGCGCCAGCACGACGCGAACGAGAGTAGCTCGACGACGACGAGGCAGACGAGGCACTGGCGTCCTTGGTGTTTGCACCGGCATTCACGAGACGGAAGGCGGGAGTGGCGCAGATCAGCTTCCAGCACTCGGCTTCAAAGAGCTGCTCGAGCTGCACCAGACTCCCCGGTACGGCGCGCAACGGAGCGGCATGTGATCGGGCACTCGCGTCCGAATTCTCGACGAACGATGCCGAGTAGTCAAAGCACGGCGCACCGCAGTGCTGGATGCGGTGGCGGAACTGCTCGATGGCCTTGTGCCTCTCGGCGGTCGACTCGCAGAATTCGCCGCGCTGGCGCTCGGTCACCGTGGCGAGCGCCTTCTCG
>ERZ778027.4723-NODE-4723-length-11245-cov-10.711886_pt1 | contig 11245 bp, 16 predicted proteins | sample MGYA00375757_ERZ778027 | MGnify/ENA primary metagenome ERZ778027 (study PRJEB29350, sample SAMN05389817) | bioreactor metagenome | isolation source: Ammonium sulfate bioreactor | place: South Africa: University of Cape Town | collected 2014-02-18 ... | reverse complement strand
AGGTAAATATACTTGAAAACAAAACTGTAAGCAAAAACGGAATATTTTCATTCAGGAGTTGAATTGTAAAACACGAATACGATGTTAAAGTTAGAAACTTGTAATTTTATAATTCTGATTGAGATAACTGTGCCGCAAAGCCACACTCGTTCAATGTTCAAACACCTTGTTTTGATTATCGAACATCAAATAACCAAAGTTATTGCGCATCTGCTAGTGATTGTTCAATTTTAGAACCATGCATAAATAATACATGTTCATCAAACTCATCTGTCTGTATCGTTAATTCATGTTTGTCAACCAACTACGAAGTGTTTGCCATTAGCATGGACTCATATATGTCCATTAATGAGTATAATTTTGAATTTATTTTGATATACTTATTTTATTTAAATTTAGGGCAATGTCAACAATCGTTTACATCAATGATCTCGTTATCAGCTGAATTAGGATCCAGTAATGAAATTATTGTCAAAGATCTGAATGGAGATGGTCAATTAGATCTTGCAGTATCTAGTCTTGGTGCTAATATTATTGTGATCTTGTTGGGCTATGGAAATGGTAGTTTTGAACGATATGTAACATTGGCAACTGGATCTGAACCAATAGAAATGGCTGTAGATGATTTCAATGGAGGCAATATATTAGATATTGCTGTTATTAATTTCGATGGTGATACTATGGATATATTTCTTGGTTATGGTGATGGAAATTTTTCAACACAAAGTACGCTCTTCACGGGAATTATGCCTTATTCTATTGGTGTTAGTGACTTATTTGTAAGTGATTTCAATAATGATGGGCGACAAGATATGGCTGTAACACACAGAACAAATGCTGAAGTTGCTATCTTCTTAAGTACTTGTCATTAGTATTTTCTTTCTAATCACTTTATCTTTTTATCAAATAAAAATAATACGAGTACAACGGGTAAAAGTTTTGCACTTGCACTAGAAAATGTCATATGCGTTATATAATCATGCAAGAAAATGACTGATGACGTGAAAAGAGAAAAACAAAACATATTTTTTACTTGTCCTGTTTCTTCCTCTTGCAAATGTAGCGTAACCAACGCGTGTTTGTGAGAAAAAAGAAAAAGAAAGAAAAGTACGTTCGTTGTTGCACCGACGGTAAACTTACATTACATGAGTGTGAGTATTTAAAGAGTTTTTTTTTTCTTCTTTTTCCCGCATTCGAACACAATGGAATCATCAAATGAACGTCCAAAGAGAAATGGTTGTATGAAATTCTTAGGAGAATATGGAGCATTATTCGTTAAAATGCTCACTTTAACAAAACGCAAACGTGCACAAACAATTGTCGAAATTCTACTGGCCTACGTTTTCCTCGCACTCTTACTCGGCATGAGATATCTTCTCGATCGAAATTATTTCGCAGCTGAAACCATAACACCATTTCGACCATTTGATTCAGTAACAACCAACAGTACAATAGCGAACCGAACGTTTTACTACCCGAGTATATTGTCAATATTTATTTTATTTTAATAATTTTCAATCGAAATTTTTCTAGATAATACTTGTGCACAAACAATTGCGACAAATGCCATCAATCATCTTCAGGCAAATGTTCCTGGATTATCATTGACGCGTAAATATTATTCATATTTAAAATATAATTTATTTGTTCGATGTTTTTGTTTTAGTCGATGTTATTCCAGATGCTACACTGTCAACATTGTCGAATTCGACATTACAAACAATTTATGCATATATGTATTTTACAAATTTAGATGGCTGTACAAATGCAGCTTCAATGCCTAATCAAGTGGAATATACCATACGAATGCAAGAGTAGGAAAGAATTAATTTAGAAACTAATAAAGCTCGTTTTATCTACTAGAAATGGTTTGACATATTATCGACCACAGCACGTTAAAATTCAACGTGAAGATTTGTTATGGAAACGTTCGCCTGAAGATTATTGTCGTGGTATAATTTAATAATAAAAAAAAAGAAAGACTGAAATACATGATTGATTTATCGTTTTTTTTTCTTCTTTCGAAGATAATTCAACGACATTAAACTATACAACACAATTCCTTGGCGTTCAATATTTTGTTGATCTCTCAATTATTGAATATGCAACAGGCATTACTCCTGATGTGTCGAGTGTTTGTTGACATTTTATGTTCCTTTTTCGTTTGACATTGAACATGAAATATTTGTAGGTTTACTTAAATCATTTTGGTTGTCCTGAAGTTTACATCGATACTCTTCATACAACTTTCAGTTTCTTCGTTCCGCTCTTCTACTCGATAATTTACGTGGTTACATTTCTGTTAAATGTTGGTTATATTGTCGAAGAACGTGCAAATAAGACAAAAGTAAGTGCATAACCTCAACGCACTTTCATCGCATGTTCGCGAACTCAACCCGTACTTTTTTCTTCTTCCTCTCTGAAAGTCAAATAGTGACTCATCACATACGTTTGCATGCACTTTACATTTTTGTAGGAATATCTTCGTATATTCGGACTACGAACATGGGTAAACAATTTCGTTTGGATAACACGATCGATGTTTATCTATTTGATTTTGACCTGTGTTTGTACGGCTTTGAGTATGGTAGTCATGAAAAGTTCCGAATCGAAATGGAATAGTGTTAGCAAAGCTGTTTTCAATTTTTCACATTGGACATTGATATGGACGATTTTGTTCGTTTATTCGATTCAAGTTTCAGTATTTGCTGTTTTCTTCGGGCAATTCTTTCGACGAGGTTAATTCATTGTTTTTTCTTTTCGAAAATTAGACAAAAAACAAGTCATTTTCGAATTCTTTTTCTAGCTTTACTAGCTAAATTAGTTGGCTTTGTTGTTTGGATAATAACTTTCATTGATTTCTATTCAACAACACCAGCTGGTGTCCGATATTTTCTTTGTCTTTTTCCTAATATTGGCCTTCTTTCATGCATGTCAATACTTCAACAATTCGAACGTCGAAGTGGTGGCGTGGCAACATTTCAACATCTCTATACCAATATGTTTGATTATCCATTGTACATCGGCATATGTTTACTATTGATGTTGATCTATTCAGTGATTTATTTCTTCTTGGCTATTTATGTTGAACGTTTAAATCCTGGTGAATTCGGTGTTTCACAACGATGGAATTATATATTCAAAAAATCCTATTGGACATCAACGAAAATTCAACCGTCGGATCTTGATCTCCGATCTGATAAAGATCCGAACGGAATGGCGAATACAAATCATTGGATCGAATTGAATAACGTCGGCAGAAAACGAACGCCAGCCATGACGATCGATCATTTGAATAAAGTAAGCGAATATGCGCATTCGATTGAGATCACATTCGAGCTGATTCGATATTTAGAAATTCGGCAAATTTCAAGCTGTAACCAATCTTAGTTTGGATTTTTACGAGGGAGAAGTTTGTACTTTACTTGGACATAACGGAGCGGGCAAAACAACGACGACATTTATTCTCGTCGGTATGTTAGAACCAACGTCAGGCCGAGTAACAATTCAAGGTTTTGATAATCAATTACAAATTGAAAAAGTTCGACATTATCTTGGATTTTGTCCGCAATATGGTAAAATAAAAGCAAAGATATTTTTGTAGTTTTTTTTTTCGTTTGTCTTATAGACATTCTTTATGATGAACTATCCGTTGAAGAACATTTAGAATTGGTTGCTAAAGTAAAAACAATCGACAAGATTGACGAAATTTTCTCTTTTTTTTGGAATAGATGCGTCATATGGATAAAGATCGAATGAAAGAATCAATTGAAACCATTTTGAGTCTCATTGGTTTAACAAACGATCGAAATACTCAATCAAAGAATCTCTCCGGCGGTATGAAACGTCGATTATCAATTGGAATCTCACTAGTTAATGATCCTAAAGTAGTCATTCTCGATGAACCTACAAGTGGCATTGGTAAATAAGAAAAGAAAACACTGTTTTCATGATAACTTCTTGCTTCATAGATCCGTATAATCGTCGATTAGTTTGGACAATCGTTAAGAAATTAAAAATGTCTGGTAAATGTGTTTTACTAACGACACATTTTCTCGAAGAAGCTGATGTTCTTTCGGATCGAATTGCAATTATGAGTCGAGGACGATTGCAAGCCAATGGTACACCAGACTTTCTCAAACAACAAACAGGTTAGCAAATCAAACAAACAAAAAAACAAATCTAACGATGTTTTGTCTTCGTAGAATTCGAATATCGATTGTTGATCGATCGACAAGAACATCTATCGACCGATGGCATCAGCCAATTTCTTCACGGTTTTGTTCCGAATATAGTCTTAGAACGTGAGTCAGCAGCGGAACTTGTCTATGGAATCAAACGTGGCGAATCGAAACAAATCGAGCGTTTGATTAACGGACTCGATCAAAACAAACAAACAATCGGCATTAATTCGTACGGTTTTTCGATGACAACAATCGAAGATGTTTTTCTTCGGTTGATTCAAGAAGAAGAAGAACACGAAGCGAATCATCATCATTTAGATGATAAAGGTAAACATTAATATTTATATTTTGCTCAAAATCTCTGCAATCAATTGGTTATGATTGATTTAGTTTTTCGAAAGCAATACGATCGAGTCACGGGCATTCGTTTATTTTTCGAACGTTTACGTGCATTATTAATCAAACGTTGTCATGTTTCACGTCGACAAATTAGTTTATTTCTCGGTTTTTTTCTTTTAACAATTCTTCTCGAAATTCTTGCTGTTGCTGTTATACCAAGTCCACAGGATATTCAATCATCATTAACAAGAAATGACCGTACAACAGATGCTAAAGTTACATTTACACCATCGATGTATAATCCACAGACAATTGTCAACTATGCGAATAGTGATACGAATTTCGTTCGAACACGTTTATCGGATTATTTCGCATCAACTGAAGCAACTATTGAACAAATATCGACCGATACGGTTTTAACTTATGTTCAAAATCGATTTCGTGAAACAGAAGAAATCTTTATTAATAAATATCAAATGAGTTTTGCTGCCTATGATAATAGTACATCGGGTGCAAATGCAATGAGAATGAATTCTTACTTTTCAACAGTCAATTATCATACAATGCCAACAAGTTTAACTGTTGCATCGACGAATCTCTTTCAATTCTACGCAAATTCATCTTTAAAACGTATTCAAACAACTAATCATCCAATTCTAACACCGAGAATAGGTGGATCGTATATATCAGAAATTCTTGCAGTTTTCTATTGCTTTGAAGTATTTCCAATAACATTATTCGCTTTCTTCAATAGTATCATAGCTATTATCTTTGTTGGCATACTTTTATTACCGATTGTTACTGAACGATTGAATAATTCCAAAGATTTACAATTATTAACTAATTTAACAAGAAAAACCTATTGGATAGCTAATTGGATCTATGATTTTTGTTTATGTTTAATTCTCATTTCATTGTTGACAATTGTTGTTAAAGTAGGCGCACGTTTTTTTTTGTTTTTCAACTAGAATTCTTTGTATCTTACGACATTTTTTTTAAAGGTGGCCGCTGAAACAACGACAAAAACCGATGCTGAAGTTTATGCATTCAGAAATTCTGCAGCAGCTGGTTATTTTTTTCTTATGTTACTGATGTATGTTTTGGCATCTTTGCCATTCGCTTATGTTTTTTCATTTATTTCAAAATCGACGATCATGGCCTTTACAAATTTCTTTATTCTTAATGTTATTATTTCAATTGTTGATGCAATCATAGCATCATTTCCTGTTTTCAGTCAAAATTCGAATCCGTCCGATGGTCCGACAGCCTCATACAAAGGCGTCAGTCTAATCCGAACGATCTTTGGTATTTTACTGCCATCAGTAAATCTCAAACATGCCATAGCTAATCTCGTCTTACGTGATAATAGTCAATGTATAAGAATATCGAATGCAATCTTAGGAACGAAATTCAATATCAATGAAAATTATTTTGCAGCAAGTCGACCAGGTATCGGCACAGAATTTATTCTATTTGTTGTTCAAATCATTTTCTGGACGATTATTTTAATGATCATCGAGAATAAACTACGAATTAAACAATGTTGTTCATGTCAATCAGATGATTTTGACGAGTCCGATCAGTGGAAAGATTCAGTAAGACGCAAACATCGAGCGTTTATTTGTTTAGTTTTGTTTTCTGTTTAGAATTTGGACGAAGATGTTCGTCAAGAACGACAAATGATATTACGCAACGATCAAACAATCAGTTCTGCTGTGATTATTGTCAAAGATTTGATTAAAAAATTTAAAAAGAAAAAATCAAAAGATAAAACCGAACAAATCTACTACGCTGTTAATCATGTCAATTTTCATGTACAGAAACGAGCCTGTTTTGGTCTCTTAGGAGCAAATGGTGCTGGTAAAACAACCACATTTCGAATGCTAGTCAATGATATTAAACCTTCATCGGGTCAAATCATAATCAATGGAAAGAATATCAATGAAATGGTAACCGGATACTTTTTCTTGTTTTCGAATGATTTTTGTTTTAAATTTGTTTTACATATTTTTAGCAACGAGATATGGAAATTGGCTTTTGTCCTCAATTTGATTGGCTTGTTTATGATTTGTCGGTCTTGGAAACTTTATATTTATTTGCTCGATTGAAAGGTGTCGAAAGTTCAGAAATTTCAGAAATGTGTGATAATATCATGACAATATTTGGATTGGAAATGTATGCAAAACGAGTCGTACAAAAACTTAGGTAGATCATTCGAAGAGAAATGTATATAACATTTGGTGACTTTTGTTTTCAGTGGAGGAAATAAACGAAAAGTTAGTTCAGCTTTAGCATTTATGGCTAATCCTGCATTGGTCTTTTTGGATGAACCAACTACAGTAAATTTTATTCGACGGTAGACAGTTGAATATGTGTCTTTATAGGGCTTAGATGCAGCAGCCAAACGAAAACTATGGAGAGTTATTCGAGCTGCTCGTGACGTTGGCTTGACAATTATAATGACTAGTCATAGTATGGAAGAATGTGAAGCTTTATGTACCAGTAAGTTAAGATATAAATTCGTTCGATGAGGCCTTATTTAAACATGAATTTCTAGAAATTGGTATTATGAAACTGGGCCAATTTATGTGTTTGGGCACATTACAACGATTACGAAACCGGTTTGGTAATGGTTACACAGTTCAAGTGAAAGTAGCTGGTGAACAAGTTGAAGATGTTAAAACTAATCTCTTGCAAAGTATTCCTGGACTTGAAATTCAAGGTAAAGTTCAAACGTCAAAATGATTCAACAATTTTCGTATGAAAATGTATTGTAGGTCAACATAATGAAATGTTATTCTGTAATGTTCCATATGCATCGACGAATGCATCGTTTAATTTAGCTCGTGTTTTTGAAATTCTCAATCAACGCAAAGAACAGAAACTTATTGAATCCTATTCAGTCAATCAAACAAGTTTAGAACAAATTTTTGTTCAATTAGCCGGTGAAGATGAAGAACAAATAAAAGAACGTGAAAAAAATAAGTCAGAAGGTAAATAGTTGCTAATGCATACACAGTACTTTAAGATGTCAATTCAAATTGAATCTTCTTTAATTACAATTTGTTTGTTTATTGTTTAGAATTTCAACCAGTGATAACTCGATTTTAATCGCGAATAAACGAATTGAACTTTCTTTCTTTTTCTGCTTGCTTTAATTTCACTTTGTATTTTTTAAAAATAAATTATCGATTCATTTAAATACAAAGATTAATAAGAAAACAAGCAGATTGTCGAATACCCACGAATGTACTATTTAAGTCGATTGTTATTCGAAGAGAGAGAAAAAAACAAAATGTTGAAAACACTTGCTTTCTTATTTTTCATTGGCATTGCCAGTGTCGTTGGTAGTCAATCGAAATTTATTAAACACGAAAATGTACCAGTAAAACCTGGCAATGTTGGACTTGATTGGTGTCCTGATTGTATCAATACGATGGATCAATTGGTTAGTACTGTTCTTAATATTATTTTAGAAGGTGGTGTTATTGATTCATGTGGTCAATTATGTAGTCTTGTTGCTGATAAAACCGGCTCGGGATTAATTGGATTTATTTGCACAATGGGTTGTGACTTTTTAGGTTTAGAAGCATTCGTTAATTTAATACAAGAAGCTGATATCGATCCTATTTATTATTGTGAAAAAATGAACATTTGTCCAAGTAAAACAAAAACTATCATCTCTTGATTTCATCGAATTTCTGTTTTTTTTTCTATTAAATAGTTAATGATAATGGTGATCTTTCTTTCTTCGCATTTTCCATTCTTCCAGCACGTGCACAAACTGAAAGTACAATTAATATTAATATGGCTTTGAAAACAGTCAATGGCACTGGCACAGGTGAACTCGTTTTGATCATTCATACTGTCGATAAAATTCCATTATCTGCTCAATTTTTGTATGAAGCTAAAAAGCCAGGCACCTATACTGAACGTTTCAGTATTGACACAACTCCTGATCCTGAATGTGATCCATCGGTTCAACAATGCGAACAATGGTTAGAAGGTATATATAACGTTTCAGTCATGGTCTGTAATGGTCAATGTGGTTCACATCATCCTCATACATCTGTCTATTGTATTGCTGATGGAAATTTTACACTCTATGAATAACCTTGATCCGTTTTATCTTTTAATTTTGAAATAAAAATAAACTATCTTGAAAAGATTCCCATCGCAGTTTTTATAGGCAGATGCAGATAAACACAATCGCAAGTTATTTTTATCTTGTTTCATCAAGACACATATGTTATTGTTTTTATTTCTTATCGGTATACTCCATGGTGCAAAGTCGTCTCAATTTGCACTTAAATTAGATGTATTCGAGGGTGTACAAAGTTTTTTTTATCTATGAAAAATTGATTTATTTTGTAATTCTGTTTAGTTAAAGATGATAGCGATGGGAAATTTATTAATTTTGAACGACATTATGAAATGATAGATAAATCAATTAGTAACCACAGCTATTCGCGTAGTAAACCTATTTGTATTTGTATTAAAAATAGAAATTCACGTTTGTTTCGACTATTGAATATATATCTAATCTCATTTCTTCAAGCATTCACTTTGTCGACACAAAAGAACAAACATAGATTGATTTTTTTTCGGGAAAAATGATATAGTTGCATTGTTTCGACTATAAATTTAATGTTACTTTCTTTTCAACAATCATTCGAAATAAAAAACAAGACAAACATGTTCCGTAAGTGTAAAGCAGGTTGTCGGCGATGTTGTCCAAATGGATTCTGCGGATGTTGCAAACCATCTGTACAAATGCAGAAAAAGGTGGATACCGTCACGGAAGTTGAAAAATCTATTAACAAAAAAGATATACCATATGGTTATGTTTATATCTATCCAGGTAACAAAATATTTCTTCTCTTATTTTCTTCGATTAAAAGATTCTCTTATCTGTAGGTGTTCGTACGTCCGAAAATACGTTCACCAGTCCAATGCTTTCGATTCATCTCTATCGTCATTCACAACAGAAAGCTAATGTTTCTAAAAAGACTAGTACACTTTTTGTTCAAGGTACTAATAGTCGACACATTGATGAAGATCAACAAAATCATAAGTCACATAATCAAACGACTGCTGAGGAAGAAACGTTGATGATACCAGTCGAAGACATTATAAATATCAGTTCACAATTAGACGTGAAAAAAGCTGTACAAGCTGATATTCAATCGACGATTATACCTACATATGATTTTCTTCCAAATTGTTTCGATGGTTGCTGGGACTCAACAACAGATTGTTGTAGCAAATCGAACAAACTTGCACCCGTGACTAATAGTTCAACAATTATCACACACGATTCAACTCGAAATACAGAATACGAAGAAATTGAACTGCCAATTCCTCGACAGCAAGAAAGCTGTTGTGATGCATTAAGATGCTGCTGCTGTCGAAAGAAAATCTTAGTCAAAAATGTACAACGAAAAAAAGTGCATAAAGAAACCGAAGCTCAACGAGTTATTACAATGAATATCGAATACAGCAAGTATAGCAATCCAAATACGCCATCGCACACACGTTTACTTGATACTCAAGCTCAGCTAGAATATTATAAGAAAAAATTCGATGCAGAAAAAACATTGAAATTTTATCTAGTAAACAATACCGAATTCGATCCAGCAAATTTCGAAGTGAAAAAAAAAGAAGCCGAAACATTATCGAGAACTGTGATGCAATTAAAAGGCATGAGAGATCATTATCCATCGGAACGTGATTTAGACGTTATACTCGGTTTGAATTATAAACAAGCATTCGGTGATTTATATAAAGAACCCTCTGTTTAATTTCAGCAGTTTGCTTTTAATTTAATCAAGATACAATAAAAGAAGAAGTAAATGAAAAAAATAGAAACGAACTGATAACTACAATGTTAGAAGAGAAAAAAGATGCATGATTTCGATAGCGATCACATTTTGTTGCTAGACTATAATCATTTGCTTCTGTAATAACAACATGATCGATTGCTAATGAATGAATAGAATCTATCCAAGTGTGTAGAATATGTGCATATATCCGACATGCTTGTTCTTCATGTCCGAGTTGTGCATGAGCACGAGCCATACCAAGTAAATTAACAGCACGAAATGGTTCTGTTTGATTTTCGTTCTGATAGAGTTTCAAAGCATATGAAGAATAATTCTGTACTGAAATTGTTTCATTATTTAACTGATAAGTGAAATTTACTGTTGGATAATATTGACGTGTTATTAATAAATACAATGCAAATAGCTCAGATGCACGTATATGTAAAATATCCGGTCGATTGTAATCATCACTGATCGATGATTCGATTTGTGTGGCTTGTGCAAGATTAGTAAGACAATTATTCATTGAACCATTGAAACACCAACCGAGTGCAATTATTTGTAATCTCATAAGATCGACACGAACAGATTTGCTTACCAATTGAGATTTTAACGCTGTTGAAATTTTAAGTAATCGTTCTAAATGATAATCGATTAAGGCTGCATTGTTTGTTTGATTGGTTTCGTTCAATAATAATCGAATACAATCGGCTAAATAGACTTTTGTAAAAATTTGATGTCATTGAATAGATATGAACTTACCAAAACGAATAACTACTTCATACCAAATAAGACTCGAATCATCTGGAAGTTCTTCAATTGAACTTGAATTAAAATCAACAAATACGTCATTCATTGTTTGAATAAATATTGCTTGATTCTTTTCTCTGTTATACATTG
>ERZ778027.4721-NODE-4721-length-11247-cov-3.037795_pt1 | contig 11247 bp, 20 predicted proteins | sample MGYA00375757_ERZ778027 | MGnify/ENA primary metagenome ERZ778027 (study PRJEB29350, sample SAMN05389817) | bioreactor metagenome | isolation source: Ammonium sulfate bioreactor | place: South Africa: University of Cape Town | collected 2014-02-18 ... | reverse complement strand
GTTGCAATCGCCTACTCGCTCTTCCTCTCGAATGTTTGAACGGTCGACCATGCATATGTCATAATGGAGAGGATGTATTTGGCAAAGGACGCTCAAAGTCCCAACGGATGCTCTGGCTGTCGAGCAGCAAGTACACGACGCTCACACTCTAGGCATCCATGTCAGTTCCGGTGCTCTCGTACAAGTCGGGTCCATTGTGGTCCGACTCGTCGAGCTCCTTCATCTGTTGCTGTAGGTGCAACTGTGCCTCGGCGTGCGCATCGGCACGAGCCACCGAGCGCTCGACGCGCTCCCACGTCTTGCGGATCTCCAGCTGGCTGAAGGGGATCGCATCGTACTCGGGCGGCTCGGTCAAGAAGCACCTGCCCGGGCCGCCGACGCGCATCAGCTTCGAGGGCTCGGTCACTGCCGGGAACTCGGCGTCGACCGCCATGATGGCCGAGCTGATGGGCTTCATCTCGAATGGCATCGAGAAGCGCTCGGTTTGCGGCTCGCGCACCACGCGATGGATGGCAGCCGGCACGCAGCCGCGTGTCATGTGGTTGAGCGCGTCGCCAAAGTACACGAGGCACTCGTTCTCCTCGAGGAACCGCTCCGGCTGCAGCCACCCTCGATTCTCGCAGTCAAAGATCTCGACTCCAGGTGCCGTCGCTCTATCGTCATGGTGGTTCGAGCATCTCGAGTCAGTCAGTGGGGGATTGGTTCGAGGCGGCACATTGCGATACGGTACCGAGGAAGCAACGTGACCAAGCCGCCATCTTGATGGACCATGCAGCGCTGTGTCTGCTTGTACGACATGTTGTAATCGTAGTAGCGGAAGAAGCACAGATTGGTGTTCTCGCTCGTCAATGGCGAGCACTCCTGGTCGGCTGGGTGTGCCTTGGAGACGAAGGAGTCGATGGGGGCGTTCACGGCCAATGCCAATGCTCGCAGCATGGCCGCTATTCAACAACGAGCGAGTGAGTGAGCGAGATTCAAGCACAGATGCTCGAGCATTGTCGTCGTCGTACTCGAGAGATCGAACTGAGACTGATAGAGTGCTCGAGCGATACGCTCAAACTCTTCATCGGGCCACGCAATGTCCTTCTCTTCGCTCAGTCGCAGCTGCAACACATCGCGCTCCTCGGGATCCTAATCATTGCCAGCGAGTCAGGCAGGTGTCGATTCGACAGCCATCATTCGAGATGGATGAGATGCTTGCGTCGTACACGTCGAGCGGTGCAGTTATCAAAGCGCAGCTGCGAGTAACCCGAGAATCGATTGCGACGGCCAGACTCGTGATGCGGCAGTGCGATCTCGGCCTTGCGCTCGGTCGGCAGCTCCAAGAAGGCCTTGGCGATGCGGAAGCCCTCGCGCACGAGATGCATGTCGTCGTCGCCCAACACGAGCACCGCATAGCGGCTTCGTTGGATCGACTCTAACAGCGCCTTGGAGACGCTGTGTGCACGCTCGTCAAGCGTTTTGAGTGCTCGTAGATCGTCCGACGTGATGCGGTACGCAGCAGCGACCGACGCCGCGCCAGCATCGTCGGCGATCGGAAAGTCGTCGAACTCGGTCTCGGGCAGTTGATGGTATGAATGCTTGGGCAACGCATCCCATTGATAATCCTTGACGACAGCAGATGGCTGAGGCACGGGTTTGGAGCGAGATAGACCCATGATCAAGAGAGAGAGAGCTGCGTGAGTGAGAGAGCGAGTTGGGAGAGAGATGATGCGCGCAGCAGTGGGAAGAGGAAGGAATGAAGGAATGCAGCAACAGCGGCTGCTCTGCTGTGCCACATTCCCCGAATCCACCCAACCGAATAGCGAATAGCGAATATCGAATATTCGATCGTGTCATGTGTGGTCTGATTCAGTTTATCGAACATATATCGTCGTTCTATTCGTTTCGCGTTTGTGAGAGTAGGTTGGAGGGGGTGGTGGTGGTATGGCTCACACGATCTTGACCTCCGCCGGATCTTCGATGGTACGCGAGGCGGCCAACGAGCGGAGCGGCTCGCCGACGGCATGGCTCGGCGTGCCGTACCACATCTCGAGGAAGTTGCTCACCAGGCCGTTGTCGTACTTGTTGTAGAAGGCGCCCGTGTTGGGGTCCTTGAGCCACTCGTAGCGGCGCCAGTTCCAGCTCTCGTTGGTGGTGACGTTGAAGAGCACGTGGTAGTTGCACACGAACGCAGTGTAGGTGATCCACACAAAGTTGACGAGGTGCCACAGGAGCGTGACACCAAGGAAAGGCTCGTCCTCGTAGAGAATCAAAAAGATCGAGTAGTAGGAGTTGTTCCACGTTGTACGCGCCGACGGCAGGTTGATGTAGTCTAGCCACCGAGTGTATCGAGTGAGAAGAGAGAGAAGAGACACAGACTGTGACTTGCAACTATCGCATCGTACATGCAAGACATAGATAGAAGAACACCAGTTGCAGAATGGGCGATAGCGTCGCAAAGATCCAGAATTGCTTCATGTTCTTCTGTCCGACACAGTTGTTGGTCCACGGGCAGTGGTGGTCCATCTTCGATACCTGCTCACACGCACGACATACACGGCGTGAGTCGTGGCTGTTGTCGAGGAAGCACGAGCGTTCGATAACGACGCAATACAAGGACGTACACACTTGTCACAATCACGACAATGCTTCGAGCGCTCGGGTTTCTTCAACAAACACGTGGGACACAGGTCTGTCGGCAGCCTTCCATTTCCAATGTCCTCGATGATCGACTTTACGATCGTAGCAAGCAATGAGTGAGTGAGTGAGTGAGTGAGCAACAGGAGAAGTAGCGACAAGGCGAGCGAATGAGTCGCAACGAACCATAACGTCGGCACGTGAGGCCTCGATAAATCCTGGATTCGAAAAAGCAAGCTGGCGATACGACTCGACCAACACAAAATTGCCAATCCAGAAGATGAGCGTCGGCACGACGTGCATGTACGTTCCTGTGGTTCACAGCCAAAGCATCCAGTGAGTGAGTGAGCGATCGCACAAGAGATGACACCACCTATCGAGACGTACGAGCAAGAATGCGAGTAAAGTAAAGGAGGATGTTGATCGTGTAGGAACCGAGGAGCACACCCATCAAGATGGGATTGCGATCCGAGTACGACAGCTTGAAGCCGAACGCACGAACGATGGCCGTCAGGAGGACTACCAGCACTAAGACGCCAAGCCAAAGTGGTAGCAGCGCAAACAACCAGGTAGCAGCAGGAACCAGCGGATAGGGACTGAGGTAGGTCCAAGCCTCACGCGTCGTCACCAGACCAAGTTGGTTCTATGCATTACGAGCGGGTGAGCGAGTGAGCGAGAGAGCGATCACATCGAATCGAGTACGAGATCGATGGCTCGCGTACAGCAATGCTCCAGGTCTTGGAGGTTCTGCCCTCCATCTCCTCGAGTACCAGCGCCGCTTCGATGAAGAGATTACGACGCGCCAGCTCGGCAGGCGTCGTATTCTCGGCGCCATGAGCTCGAACACTTGCAGCGGCTGGCTCAGCTCGCATCAAGATGTCCTGCACGGGAGCGATGGCGAGTTAGTGGATGGGCGGCGCATCGAATCGAGGCATCGAATGACGTACGGCGAGTTCGACGTGTCCACGAGCAGCGGCCCAATGAAGTGGCGTCAATCCCTTGAGATCGGTCGCCATCGGATTGGCGTTGTAGCGCAGGAGCTGCTGCACCATCTTGACGTTGGTGTGATAGGCGGCCCACGCCAACGGCGTGCTGCCGTAGATATCGCGAAACTCGGTGTCGGCGTGGTTGTGCAGCAGATACACGAGGATCAGGAGCTGGTCACGCTGCACGGCGTAGTGCAGCGGCGTGAAGCCGCCGGCGTTGACGCCGTTGATGTTGGCGCCGGCCGACACGAGCGTGTGCACGAGCTCGAGGTCGCCGCCCTCGACCGCCATCAAGAGAGGCGTCTCTTGGATCTTGTTCTGCGACACGGCCTCGACGTCGGCGCCGCACGACACGAGATACTTGAGGATCGGGAGGTTGGGCCGACGAGCGGCGTAGTGGATCGGCTGGTAGCCGCTGAGGTCCACCTGGTGGATGTCGACGCCCGACTCGACGACCGCGCGCACGCCGTCCACGTCGCCAAAGATCGTGTTGAAGAAGATGTCCTTCTTGGCTGTACCAGCGCACCATCCAACACACACACACGCACGCACACACACCAAGGTCAGCATCGCTACGACGCTCGTGGATCGGCGCCACGCTGACACACACGCAGATCGAGCGGCGGGCCTCGATCGAGACGGACCTTCGGGGTTCTCGTCGGTGGCCTCCTTGACCAGCTGGCCGCGCTGCTTGACGAGGCCCTGGTTCAACAGCTGGTTCGACACATGCGCCCAGTACTTGGGAGGATCCTTGGTGACGCCCATGCGCGCTGACGAGAGGTGGAGGTCCTCGGTACCGAACTCGCGGTCGAGGTTGGGCTTCGGCAGCGAGGTCGTGGCGCCGAACACGACCGGCTGCGGCGCGTCGCCTGGCATCGGCACTACTGCTGCTGGCGCTGGCCCGCCGAACCCGCCGCCACCGCCATGAGAGTGGCCGTGGTCGCCACCACCGCCGTGAGAGTGGCCGTGATCACCGCCGCCTCCTCCATGCGAGTGGCCGTGCGACGAATCCGAGCACGCGGCCACCGGCGGCACCAACGCCACTCGATTGAAGTCCGGAACACTCGGCGCCTGCAAGCGAAACGCCATATCGCCGCTCGAGCCCAATCCACACCTACTCACAATCCCCTCGCTGGCCGCCGTGTACGTCGATAGAGAACGCGAGCGATCGAGCGTGTGTGAGCGAGAGCGAGCAACGAGCGAAGTGAGAGACGGAGAGAGGCTAATTGCGCGCCTCTATAGTAAATCGAATCACTGTCAGCGAATTACCGACACTGCGTAAGGTCGCTCGGGAGCTCTTGGTAGGTTTACCGAGGGGATAGACCTTTGAGGTCCCTCAAAGCCCGCCATCGAGTGATCAGTCTCTTGCTCCTCTTCTCTCTGCTCGATCGATCGCTGCTGCTCGCTCGCGGCGAGATATCGATGGCTTGCTTGAGGTACGACGCGATACACGAACGAGATATCTGCATGCTAGACGAGGTGGTTGGATGTTTGGGTGAGTGGCGGGAGATTTGGAGCGAGGGAGGGAGGGAGATCGGTTGCAGCTCGACGATGATCCGTCCCTCGTGAACAGCGGCAGTACTCGATACTGCCTCTGGTATTTCAAGATACTGAGGGCTTGTAACTCCAAAGAAGATGAAGCAGGAGAGCAAGGGGAAGCTGCAGGCTGATGATGATGATGCTGCTGCGAGATGGCTCACCAGCTTCAGTGCGTGACATTACGTGTGTCGTTTGAGTAGGAAGTGAAGCAGCTCTCTCTCTCGCGTCGCTCTCGCTGGCTGGCTCGCAACTGCATCGGATATGATTGAAATAAATCAGCACCTGGCGTATAAATGAGTTGAATTGAATAGTGTGGCGTGGTGATGCGTTGGTTGGTAGGTAGGTCGGGGGCGGGTAGGTAGGTAGATAGCCTCAGGGAGCGCGTACGTCTGGCACAGTGTGCTCGCTGCCTCGCGCCATTCATTCGCTCGCTCGCTGCGCGGTTGTCTATCGCACGAGATAGCCCAACCCACACGCATTGCTGCCAGCGACAGTGAGTGAGTAGGTGAGTGAGCTAGTGAGCTCGAGAGGCCCACCACGATGGCCTTCTTCCTGCCGCATCTGTACTCGAACCTGAGCTTCCTCAATCCGAACGATGGTACTGCTTCGCCGCCGTGCGACACGGCATCGCGACCCCCAAGCCCACGCACTAACTCTCCCACTCTCGCAACCCAGAGGAGGGAGTGCTCCTTCAGTTCCCGATCTCCACGAGGATCGAGCTAGCCAACTCGGTGTCGCGCGTGTTGCTCTCGAACGAGGTCAAGAGCACGGCGCTCTCGACCGCCGTGCATCTGCGCGTGGTGCTCGAGATCCTGGGCCAGGCGCTGTCGCTGCCGCTCACGGCCTCGAGCACCATCGAAGGCAGCGTGCGTATCTATCGTCGTTGGTTGTTGGATATCCATTCGCGTCCTCCGCCGTTGCAGGATGACGACCAGTTCTTCTGCCGCGAGATGCTCAAGCATCTGTCGTTGGTCTTCACGCCGCGCAACTACGGCGAGTCCGATCCTTCGTCTGTGGTATGTTCATGATCGAGATCGTGTTCGAGATCGTGATCGAGATGATCATAGATATGGGATGGGGATGGCCTCCTCGATTGCGAGGTGTATTACGAGCTCTAACTCTGAACCCATCCAATCGATCCAAATCGAATCTATCACATCAACGTGAACGATCGAAATCGATCGAATATGAATGTGAATGCGAATCACGATAGAGCGAGGAGCATGCGATCCACTTTCGAATCTGCAACGATGTCTTGCAGTTGTGGCAGGATGTCGGTCGTAAACTGGGCGCCACGTTCGTGCCTTCGACCTGGAACATCTTCATCAAGATCGCTCTCGGTACCGAATGCCTCCGCGCCACCCGCGAGTGCCGCACCGGCAATCATCACTGACCGCACATCGGACGGCTAGGTGTCGCCGACAGCATGCTGAGCATCAAGGAAGGCGAGAACAAGGTCGCTGACGACCTCACCGACAACATTCTCCATGTACGAGTGAGCACGCGATGATGGACATTCAGCCATTGAGAGCCGCCACTGAACATCGATCCTATGCGACAGACGCTCTTCGAGTTGTGGCTGACGTCTCGCACGACATCCGAGGAGCGTTGGGCCGAGCTGTCGACCTTGATTCAAGGCTGGAAGCATCGCTTGTCGACCATCAAGCAATGGAACAATGTCTGGTATGTGTGAGAGCGAGTGAGAGAGAGCCGCAAGCACTCACTCCCGCCTCGGCCTCCGTCTGGAGCGGGAGCGAGTTACTTGGTCTCGATCGGGGTTCGTGCAGTTGTGTCAGCGTTATTGATGCGTGGTTCGTTGACCTCTCCCCAGCAATGCCGTCACCAATCGAGTGCTGCGCTTGATCTGTGGGCCTTCGGCCGGCACGGATACCGTCACCTACACTGGAAGGTCCGTGCCCTCGATCAACCAATCGGTCATCCATTCCATTCCATTCAATATTCAACCAGCGAGCTGTGCCTCACTCTTGATTTTGATTCGGTGATCAAACAGTACCGCTGTCTCGTTGCGACTGGAAGACGAATACGTCATGTTCTGCTGGTATCACTTGCTGCGTATCCTTTTGAATGCCATCCACCGTCCAAGCTTGGTCGTTCTCGTCATCGTCGCGATCGTCGTTCTCCTTGATTCTTTGTTGCTCTGCTTTGATGACAGATTTGTTGCGCCGTCTCGAGGACATTCCCAACCCCGAGAACTACTACCACGCGCTGAAGGGCATTGGAACCATTGCGTGTACGTTGCTCTCTCTCTCTCTCTCTCATAGTCGAGTGCATGTGGTTCGCTTACGTACAATCGTCCACAGCTTCCTTCTTGCGATTGAACGCATCGACTACCGACCGATCGATTTGCAAGCCTCCTGATGGTAACACGATCTTGGCGATCGTCGGTGGGTGGCTCTTTGAAGCGATCCACACGTATCAGGTATTAGCTCGCTCTCTCTCTCTCGCTCCTGGAGAAGCCATTGATACTCACACAACTATTGCAATACCATCTAGGAGGGCTATCACAAAGGAAAGGTCGAGGCATTGGATGCTCTGTGTACCATCTTTTGTACCAAGACCAACACCAACTACCATCAGTTGTATCTGGCGAGCTTCTACCGCGGAATCGAGGAGGTACGTACCAATGACGAAGAGATTCACTCACTCATTCATTCCCTCACTCACTTGGTCTTGAACTCAGGCGTTCGCTCATAAGCAACAATCGCTGCTCGGCGTCATCTTGCGAAAGTCGAGCCCATTGTTCTTGTGCGAGTACCGTGGCTTGAATGTGCTGATTCCGTCGTTCGTCAACGCCATCGGTCGAGTGATTCTCGGTGGCTTGCGTACGCCGAGCGGCACTCAGACCTCCAACGTGCTCGATGAGAACAACACGCCGGTGGTGATTCTCCGTCGCGCCTGCATCAAGATGCTCGCCACGTTGGTGTGCTTGCCCAACCACTATCCCGGCGTCAAGTTCCAATCGGCGGTCCCCGAGAAACAAAACAAGCTCCCTGCCTTGACGTCGTTCGATGAGGTACACTCACACCAGAACGCCAACTGCGCGGCCACGAGAGCGGCAGCTGACAAGCGCTGGCGAGTAGTTGAATCCGCACTTGGAGGAGCTGTTGTTCGAGGGCCTTCGTACCGAGGAGGACAACAAGAACCGCGAATGGTTCTTGTGGACCTCGTGTATCTTTATCTTTGAGAACATTGATACTGTATGTTCTCGGCCTCACCGTGGCAGCTGTCGTTCACCATTTGATTGTGGTCAATTGATTGTATGCATTCTGTCGGAATATCACAGGGCTATGCCGAGTTTATGTCGCGCTTCATTGGCTTGGTGCTGGACAAGATTGTTGTCGGAGGCTGGAGCCCGTCGGTGATCTTTGTTGCGTTGACTTGTTTGTACAACCTTGCCGATATGTACGAGCGCTATCCTGGACACAATAACCGTGCTGTACGTATCCACACACTACGAGACACACAGCGAACACACTGTTGTTTACACTGAATGCATGGGCGTCGCGCCATCATCGAACCGCTTCTCCAGGAGCTCGCCGCCAATATCGTTTCGACCACCTGTAAATATGTCGAGAGCAAGTGCATGAGTGGTGCTGGTCGTGACTTGCTCGAAGACGAGCCGCTGATCGTCGCAGCCTTTAACACCATCCTTGCGTACGCCGAAGCGAGCGGGAGAGAGGCAGGTTCTCGAGTGAGTGTGAGTGCTAACCTTTCACCATGCGCAGCTGGGCAATGGCTGGACAGTGGCTGGCATGGAATCGAGCATGCTTGACGGCGGTGCTCGAGGTGGCGCAGATTGGTATCACTGGTCGCTTGGACGTCGAGCCGACCGACAAGAAGGCGCAGCAGTACCTTCAGCCGACCGAAGGCATCAAGATCGCAGCGTCGAACTTGCTCTCGACCTTGATCAACTTTTATGGCACATTCCCGACGCCCACTGGACCGACTTCGTTGTCGGCGCTTCAAGTTGAGGTACGTTCGAGGATACGCGAGAGAGAGAGAGAGAGAGAGAGACAGAGAGAGACAGAGAGACAGACTGAGCGGCAAGCTGATGAACGTGATGGCGCAATGCAGGAGGATGTGATGCAAGAGTTTGGCCTCAAGGAGTCCGACAAGACCGTGTACATGTTCAACGGCAACACCATCTCGTTGCTTCCGTTCACACGCGAGAATGGTCGCACGGAGCTCGTTGGCGTGTTCCGCGATGCTGGCGGTCGCTATGTGTGGCGCATGAATGTCAACTACTTTGTCGATGAGCCGACGTTTCTGCCGCCTGAGAAGGTCACGGGTCCCGACGCGTTGCCCGAAAACACGTACGAGCCATATGCTGCGCACGCTCTCTCTCTCTCTCTCTTGTGCACAACAAGAGCATGTGGCCGTCGTAGTCCTTCTCGGATCCTGTGCTCACTGCTGCGCATTCATCGGTAGGTTCGACCAACAATTTGCTGACGAGTTGTCGGGAATCATGGGTCCCGAGGACCGTGACGGGCACCAAGAGTTCTTTCGTACTGCACAGCAACTGATGATGCACGAGGAGGACTACCTTCAAAAGACGTCGTTCGGGTATGCTTCCCAGCGAGCATAGTGCAATAGTAGTATCCTCGAGATCGAGACTGACGGCGAGATGCCGATAACGATAGACGCAAGGTGGATATCGCGGTTGCTCGACCACAATACCCCAAGAATGTCACGCCGCTTGATTCGACGTCGTCTCGATTGTTCCTGACGCACTTTGGATTGAACTCGATCGAGAATTGGTACGATGCTTTCCCATCCATATTCGTCGAGGAAAAGGTTACTCGGTGGTAACGAGGGAAATCATGTGCGTCCTGTAGCTCGCGATTCGCCAAGTATCCCATCAACACCCATTCGTGGTTGAATACTCTGGACGAAACTAGCTCGTGCGTATCACGCAGAAGGAGAGAGAGAGAGAGATAGAGAGAGAATAATGGCATCGAACTGATCATGATCGTGATGGTGGCACAGACGACGAGCATTTTCAGTGGGAGTGTTGTACGTTCGAGCGGGTCAGATGACGCAGATCGAGGTTCTCTGCAACTCGCAATGCTCGAGTGATTACAACGACTTTATTCAGTCGATCGGCTGGCAAATCGAGGTCGAGAAGCACACGGGCTACCTGGGTGGCTTGGTGCCGAGCATCACAGGACCGACGGCGCCGTATTTTGCGTCGTTCAGCGACGAGGTCATCTTCCATGTCGCTTCTCTGATGCCGTCCGAGAACCTGAACTACATTAAGCACTTGATATCGGCAGCCAAGGTAGGTCGCAAAAGCGCGCCTCATGCGAGCTTGGTGGCGATGGTGGTGGTGTTACTAATGTCACTCACACACGACGGGGTGAATCTCGGAAAGATTGCGATTGTGTGGGTCGAGGACTTGCAAGCATACAATAGTGCTGCGCTCAAGCTGGACATGGCTGTCACGATTGTGATTCACCCTCTTCCGAGTCGATTGTATCAGATCAAGGTCATTCGAGCCAATACGGTATGCGAGAGAGTGCGTGTGCTCGTAGAGTTGATTTTCCTGGCTGACACCGCTGGCTGGCGGTATTGGTGGTACAACCGTTCAGGATATTGCACTTGGACCGCTGGTCGACAACGTAGTGGTCAGCAAGCACATTCTTGGCTACGTGACTCGTATCACGACCATCAACGCCGCTCATTTGCTGCTCCAGAAGGTCCCTCCGCCGTACGTTATCGTTGCTGCAGACGCGCTCGCCGCCAACGAATACCATGAGGCAGTCAACTAAGCACTCGAAGCGCGTTCACACAATTACAGTATCACGCAGCGCGAAGGCGTACTGGCCAGCATGTTGTCCAAGCAAGGCCGCACCGACAGCATGGCCAAGCACTTTTCGTGCCTGTTCTCGACAACCGGTACCACGCACTAGAGGGTTGCTCGTCGTCAGCTCGTTGAAGCGCGATACCGCCTCTGTGTGTGCGTGTATCGCGTATCGCGTTATACTTGATATTCTTCTTTTACTCTTTCTCCTTATTCTCGTTCTGGTTAGTTTGTTCGAACTCCACTGCACGCTGCCTTGTTAGTTAAGCACAGAATGTTGTT
>ERZ778027.4716-NODE-4716-length-11262-cov-3.680111_pt1 | contig 11262 bp, 3 predicted proteins | sample MGYA00375757_ERZ778027 | MGnify/ENA primary metagenome ERZ778027 (study PRJEB29350, sample SAMN05389817) | bioreactor metagenome | isolation source: Ammonium sulfate bioreactor | place: South Africa: University of Cape Town | collected 2014-02-18 ... | reverse complement strand
CCTTCCCAACAAGTCGGCGCTTGCGCGTAGCAAGCGTGACACCAAGATCTCCGACATACCGACCATGTTGGGCCTGTCGCCGACTCCCTTAGCCGACCACCACCACGCTCCCTCCGCCACTGCCTCGTCGTCCTCGGCCAGCAGCACTTCAACGAGCGCCGTCGCTGGTGTAGCCACTGACAACGACAACAACAACGACAACGACGAAGGAACTGGAGAGTCGCGGCAGCAACTGCAAGAGGAGGTTGATGCGGCCAAGGCCGAGATACTTGCCAACTTGCTGCGCTGGCAAGTTCCGCCGACGAGCGATGCCAACTCGTCCTCTGCAAGCACAGTTCCCACGTCATCCTCATCCTCGTCCTCGTCATCCAGCAACGCCGCCACCAAGACTCCATCGTCTTCTACGATCTCGGCGAGCGCCTCCGCGTCAACAACATGCCAAGTGGTACGTCGAAGGCGGCGTGCTGCCGGTGGTACTTAATTATGGCTCTGCGCTGCTGCTTGCTCACTCTTCTTGTCGCTGGGCGTGTCGATGTCGATCTGCAGACGTCTCGTTCGCACTTTTACGAACTCAACGTGGCGTACTTGCTGTATCACGAGCGTGGTGCGTGTCGCCTGCTCGACGCTGCGGTCCTCTTGTTGAACGTCAGGATCAGCAGCGAGCACTCGTTCAGCACCTGCGAGAAGCAAGTCAAGCTCGCAACGCAGTTGCTGCAATTCCTGCTGTCGCTGTCGCTGCCCGAAGGAAGCTCGTTCCTCAAGACCTTCGTGCCATCGTTGCTCAACTTTATTCGCACGCTCATGGACACGTTCTCGGTCGAGTGTCAATACTACGCTTCCCCCGCTGCCGCTTCCGCCACTGCCACGGGTAGCAGCAGCAGCAACAGCAACACCACCGCTCGTTGGATCACTCCGAGCGTGCTCAAGTCGGCCTTGATTCTCGTTGCGCGTGTCAAGTACCCCCACTTTGCCGACAACGTCAAGGCCATCCTTGCGTCGAGCATCTTGATGATCGTCGCGGACCACACCGGCAAGCTGGCGCCACTGCTAGGGCCCAACACCACCGCCAACGCCAACGCCGCCGCCACCGCTGCGCCGGCTTGGTTCGCTGCCGTGCAGCCGTTGTTCATGTTCGCACTCACGACCTTTGTTCGCTTGCTCGAGACCTCGCCTGCTTCCGACGCCTCGGCCACCACTGCCCCACCTTCGGCCACCACCACCACCACCACCGCGTCAGTCTTGTCGCTCTCCACCTCGTTGCCAGGAAAGGTTGTCTACCAGCTGGGTGCCAAGCAGTTGGATTGCTTGTCACCACTCACGCGACGAGCCATTGCTGAGTTGCTCTTTGTTCCGCCAGTGATCGAGTCATTGTATTGGTTGCTCGTGAATGGCTATTTGCAGGTACTGTCCTCTCTCTCTCTCTCTCTCTCGCTCACTGATAATGTACTGACTCTCTCTCTCTCTCGCTCTCGCTCTTTGTGACTCAGTTGGCATTCGGTTCAGAGGCACTGTCATCTCTCACCGACGCAACATCGACCGATGGAAGCTCGGCGACTTCAGCTCAACCACCCAAACCACCAGCACTTCCCAACATCTTCTCTCGCCGCTTTGGTAGTGCCAAGTCCGAGGCCGAGGCAGCCAAGAAGGCGGCGCAGCAACAGCAGCCGCAACAGCAGCCGCAAGACCTCAACAAGAGCGAGGACCTCTTCATCGCCAATCTGTGGGCCTCGGAGGCTTCGGACTCCAACTCGGGCAGCGGAGACCCGTCGTCGTCATCGTCGTCGAGTGTTGCGGCTGGCTCGTCGTCGACTTCGCTCGAGGTCGTGAATGCCATCTTGCTCTTTCTCGAGAAGCTCTACTCGGCGGCAGCGCTCGATGCGGCGGCAGCCCTCGAGGCCAAGAACTCGCTCTCGGCCGAGCATACGGCGGCGTTATTGCTGCTCGCGCGTCACCAATCGCCCAGTGCCACCACGGTGGCGGCGAACAACAACAACAACACCACTACAGCAGAGCCCATCTCGCGTCTCGCCAACACGCACACGCTGACGGCCTGCATTCGTGCCGTGTTCCACTCGTTGATCGTCTCGGACGTGCTGCAGGACGCGCACGAGATGGAGCTCCTGGCGCAGCTGGGCCTCGACGACGACTCGTGGCCGCTGTTCGTGCCGCGCGAGCACCTGGTGCCGCTCAGCCGCCTGGCCGTCAAGCGCCTCAGGCGCTACGGAGCCGAGGACGCCTTGCTCGTGTCTCTGTGGGAGGGCTTCTTGCACTCGCTGCACGGTGCGATCGCAGCGCCCGGGGCAGCAGCAACGGCGGCGGCGGCGGCGAACGTCGAGCACCTGCAGCTCCTCTTGTTCCTGTTCGACATGTTCTCGCCCGCCGTCAAGAGCCGCCTCTTGGCGCAGTGTGCCAAGCTCTTGAGCGTCACACCGCCTGCGGCCGCCTCAGGCGCGGCACCTGCCGCCAGCCAGTGGGCACTCTCGCTCGCGGTCGCCGTGTGTGGCTACATGGTGCACCACTTTGATCATCTCTACGACCCCAACTATCGCCACGTCGTCGCGAACCTCTTCTCCAGGTCACCGGCCGCAGCCAGCTGCAGTTACTTTGCGCCGGCCAACGGCATCTCTACTGGTCCTTTGTGTCTGTTCCGCCTCGAGCAGCTTGATGGTAGCGCATCGTCGTCATCATCGTCGTCGTCGTCGTCGTCGAGGAATGCACTGGCAATCGTGCACTCGGCACTCGGAGGTGAGAGCGCCTTTGCCCAAGTGGCATTCTCGCTTCTGACGCGCTTCGAGGCAGTGCCGTACGCTGCAGCGGCTGGTGGTGATGTCGCAGTCGGTACGTGTCGCGCGCACGTGAGGCTCGTTAGTTGAGAGACGATCTTGCCCGCTCACACTCCTCCTCCTCCTCCTCCTCCTCCTCCTCCTCCGCTAGATACGCAACTGGCCGAGTTCTACTTTGCGACGTGCTACGAGTTCCTGTCGTCAATCTTCATCGACCACTTGGCGCTGCTGCGAAACGAGAGCTTGCTGCAAAGCGCCTCGCCCAACGTGCTGCTATTCCTCAATGGCGCTCTCATCGACGTGTTGACCGCTGCGCGACCGCCACCGAGCGACGTGCCGATCGTGGCGCACCTGGGAGTGGCTCTCAGCAGCCTCGAGGCGTGTGTTGCGTGTGTCGATCAAGTGGGATTCTCGAAGCACCACGCCTTGGTGGCGTCGATCGCTCGTCTGCTGTCGGTCGTCACTTTGTTGGCGAAACCGGCCACCGCCGCCGCCGCCGCTGCCACCACGACGACATCCGTGCGTCCGGTAGCGCTCTCAGCATCGAGCGATCTCGGTAGCTTGCTCCAAGGATTGTTGAGTCCGTTCAACGACCACGCCCGGCACTCGCATGCGCCTTCTTGACCAACAACACCGAGCGCCTCTTGCAAGTGGTGCAGCAGCTGTTGCGCGCGTACCTCGTGCACTTTGGCCAGTTGCTGCATCGGCACGTGGCGCGCGAGACGTGTGAAGCCGCTGCGGCGATCGCCGACGCCATGTTCCAAGCCGGCGTGCCGCGAAACCAGGTGTTGCTGGCACTCGAACTCTTGTCGTCGACGGCGCGCTCGTCGTTGGCGTTCCCCGAGTGGAAGGCCTTCTCGACCTCCGATGCTGCGCCAAACTCGTGCTACGACTACTCGAAGCACCCGGTACAACTGGCCTCGAGCGTCATGCTGCCAGCGACGGCGCAGTCGCTCTTGACCATCATCTCGGTACTCGTCACCGATGGACTCGTCGGCCTCCAAGACTCGGAGCGTGCGCGTGCTGCACAAGAGCCAAAGCAGCAGCTCACTACCGGTTCCGGTACCGAGGAGCAAGTGTCGGGAGAAGTATCGTCCGAGAACTCCATCATGGCATCGCTGGCTGACACGCTCACGCTCGACAGCCGCTTCTCGGTGCTCGATCTCGGAAGCAAGCTGCTCCGTGGCGCCAAGAACGCGCGTACGAGCACGCTCAACCGCCTCGCCAAGAGCCACGCGCTCCTCTGCACGGTGCTCGATGCTCCGGCGTCCGCCAAGCTGTACGACGCGACCGAGCCCGCTACCTCCAAGGTACTGTCGTTCATTGCCGACTTGCTCGACGCCAACGACGCGGCACTGGTCGACTTTTACGGCGGCGCGATCGTCGACGGACACGAGGCTCGCGGCGACTTTGCCGTGATCGTGCGCCTGCTGCTGAACTCGACCAACAAGAATACGCAACTGAACGCGCTGAAGCTGCTGCAACTCGTTGCCAAGCGGCTCTCGACTGCTACCACCGAGTCTGCTGCTGCTGCTGCTGCTGCTGCCACTTCTTCGACGAGCAAGAATCCAAGCACTCCTCCTCCTTCTTCGCCTATTGCTCCTCTTTCTCGAGAGTTCTTGCAACACTTGATCAGTCGCCTTGCCGAGTTCGACTCACCGACTTTGCAAGCGTGGCTATCGCGCAGTCTGCTCGGTATCGAGGCGACCGAAGAGACGGCGGCACTCGGTGGCGCCACCGAGTCGCCGAGCAACGTACGCAAGCTCACGGCCGTCGCTGTGCGAGAGATCGCTGCGGCACATGAACGAGTTGATTGCACTGGTGGCGCCGGCGTTCTCCAAGTGGCCGGCCATGGTGCCCGAGTTCTTCCCGTTGGTGCGCGCACTCGCTGTGCAAACCAGCCAAGTGGCGCAGCTGGTGAACGAGATCGGCTCGCTGTTGGCGCGTGAGGACTTTCTCGCACGCCCGCTGTCGGACCAACATCACGTCACGTCGGTCGAGCACTTGGCGCGTTTCCTCGATCGGCTCGTGAGCAAGTGTGCTCCCACGCCGCTCGACACTTCCAGCACCGCCACCGCTGCTGCTGCTGCTGCCGAGAGCGACGCCGATGCGATGCAACTCGAGCGCGAGGCTGGCTCAGTGCGTGCGAGCAAGCGAGCCACTGCAACGCCGAGCTCGACCGGCAGCGGCAAGTCGAGTGGCGGCACGCAGGTGATACCGTTCGAGGAGTCGCTCAGCGAGCGTGAGTTGTGCAGCAAGCTGTGTACCTACACGCAAACCGAGAACACCTTCATGGAGCAACATTGGTACTGCTGCTACACGTGCAACCTCATGTTCTCGGAGGGCGTGTGTTCGATCTGCGCGCGCGTGTGCCACAAGGGCCACGAGCTCTCGTACTCGCGCAAGAGCCGCTTCTTCTGCGACTGCGGTGCTGGTGCGCACGGCACCGTGTGCAAGGCGCTGAAGCCGCGCGATCCGGCCACGCTCGCGACCGAGCAGCAGTCGGCCTCGACGGCGACTCGCAACGCGAGCGCTGGCGACGACGCACACGTGCAGCAGCTCGAGGAGCGCTACTTTGAGTCGCTCTCGAGCGAGGCGCGCAGCGAGTTGCTGGCGCTCATTCGCGAGCACATTGCGTTGGACCAGCGAGTGGCCATGTTGTTCGAGAGCTTCGTGGCGCACTTTCAGTGCGTGCCGAACGCCGAGCTCGGCGACGAGACGCAGAGCAAGGTCGATCTCCTCGAAACCACCGACAAGACCATTGTCTGGCGCACCGATGCCTTCCAGGTGCGGCGGTCGCTCAAGCCCGGCAGCTTCGAGGCCAAACTCAAGTACGAGGGCGACGCGGGCCGCGAGCTCAAGTCGCTGCTCGGTGTACAGGCAACGACGCGCAACGCACTGTGTGCCAGCGTGCGAGGCGTGTTGGCCGTGGCCGAGCGAGACAAGGTGACGCTGCTCGATGCTGCGTCGTTGGCCGACACGGCGCCATCGACCCCCTTGACGTCGTCATCGTCATCATCGTCGTCGTCGTCGTCGTCGTCGCGCAAGTTGACGCAAGTGGTGGACCGCAGCAGTGCGCGTATCAACGCCACGGTCAACGTGCCGTTCGAGGTACTGTGCATGGCGTTCAATCCGCTGAACGCCTCGTACCTCGCGATCGCAGGTCTCAAGGAGTGCCAAGTCGTGACGCTGTCGCCCAAGGGCCTCGTGGCCGACCAGCTCGCAGTCAACCTGGCGCTCGACGAGCTCGGCGACCAGATCTTCGTCGTCAACATCATGTGGCTGCCCGGCTCGCAGGTGCGCCTCGCCGTCGTCACGAACGCCTTCGTCAAGATCTACGACCTCTCGAAGGACACCATCTGCCCGGTGCACTACTTTACGCTGCTCGAGGACGGCGTGCGCGACGCGACGCTCGTGCGCGACGAGGCACAAGGCATCACGACGCTGCTGGTCATGGCCGGCTCGGGCATGATCTACGCGCAGCAGCTGTTCGAGCCGTCGGACGGCGGCGCCTGCATCATGACCGACATCATCCAGGTGTCGCCGGCGTCGCTGCGCGGCAAGAACGGCGCCTCGATCTACTACTCGGAGCAGCTCGACCTCGTGTTCTGCACGTACGACGACGGCAAGGCGTTCGCCGGCCGTCTCGACCGCACGTCGACGCCGCCCACGGCCTTCTCGGCCACGACCAACCTCACGCCGCCCATGCGTGGCACCAAGCCCTTCCCGTACAACCGCTGGCTCGAGCTGCCGGACGAGTACGGCGTGCTGGTGTGTCTCGCAAAGAAGTCGAGTGGCGCCATGGCGCTTCATATGCAGCAGGCGCAGGTGCTGCTGCAGCCGTTGCGCTTGAGCTCGTCGCGAGTCGAGGGCCTGGCCGTGTTGTCGGCCATCGCACCTGTCGCCGACGCCAACGGCAACGGCAACGGCAACGGTGCGAGTGCGCCCACGATCTTGATTCTTTGTGACGACGGAGCACTGTTGCGCTACACGCTCGTGCCGGCGAACTCGTCCGCTACCTCATCGTCTGGTGACAAGTCGACGAACGAGGAATCGTCCTCATCATCGTCATCCTCATCATCAGAGAGCAGTAACAACAACAACAACAACAGCCCGAGTGAGCGAGAGTCATTGCGCTCGAGTAGCAAGGACTTGTTCTCGCTCATTCGCGCCGAATCCGGCCTTGTAGCACCGCCACCACCAAGCTCAAGGACCTCGCCGATACCGCCGTACATTCCGCTCGCTACCACGACTGCCACACCGGTCTCGACCGGCGGCGAGCCGCTCACCATCGCCAAGCGAAAGGAGAGGCTGTCGGCCATTCTGCGACCACCAGGCTCTGGCCGTGGTGGTAGTGGTAATGGCGGTGGTAGTGGTGAGTGGGGCGACGAGAGCTCGTCTGCCGCCACCAAGGAGAAGGACGCCAACGATGCCTCGTCGGCACCGAGCTCCTCCTCCTCGTCGTCATCCTCATCAGGCGCTTCAGGCTCATCGAATGCTCCGCAGTTTCCGATCGACTTTTTCGAGCGAACCGAGTGCATCACGGCTCGCATCTCGTTCGGCGGCGACGTGTTGTTGCACTACACGCCCGAGGTCACCAAGCACCGCTTGATGCAGAACGACGAGTACGTCGTGGGCCCCAACAAGGAGAGCTTCTCGATCTCGATCATCAACCCGGACCCGAACTACGTGATCGTCGGTCTGCGCGTCTTGATCGGCAACGCGTCGTTGCAGCACGTGCCGCGCTCGCTGCGCATCTACGACCGCTCGATCGCGTGCAAGGAGGCCATGCGCCGTTGGTACGACATTCCCTTCACCAACGACGAGGCGCTGCAGTCGGACCGCGAGGTCGTCATCACGGCGTCGGCCAACTACAACCCCGAGAACCCGCCGCTCTTCGACTGCATCGAGGTCTACGGCATGACCAAGAGCGCCTTCGGCTGGCGCGAGAAGATGGCCGCGCGCAAGGCCGCACTCTCACGCGCTCGCCTGCAGCGAGCCGGCGCAGCAGGACGCTCGGGCAGCGGCTCGAGTGCTGCGGGTGCCGCCGCCTCCGCCACCGCTGCGTCGTCGTCAACATCGTCCTCGGTCGCCAGCGTTGCTACCGAACGAGCAGCCACACAAGTCATCGAGCTGCTCCGCACCATGGCGTCGTTCCAGCTCATCTCGGCACTTGGCGTGCAGACGTTGCACTCGGTCTTGCCGGGCATGCTCAACATGGCGAAGCTCGAGCCGTTGCATCGCTCGCTCAAGAAGCTGCTCCGCTCGCTGCACACCTCGGCCGACGCGTACTACTTGCTCAAGGACACGAGCCAGCTCGGCCACGTGGCGCACTCGCTGGCGCTCGCCGGCAAGCCGGCTCTCGACCTCGCGAGCATCACCAAGTTCGCGGCGCTCGTAAGCACGGTGGTCACCAAGCGGCCCGACAACTTTGACCGCTGCTTGCGCGAGCACCCGGCACTGCCGTCGCAGCTCGTCGGCGCCTACTGGGAGCTCGTGGGCCGCTTCAAGACGCGTGCCATCGATGCGCTCGCCGACGTGGCGCAGAGCCTCGTCGTCGTGCTGCTGGGCTACCTGCGCCACCTCGCGCGCGCCGGCAGCAGCCCGCGGCCTGCGTACGAGATGCTGCGCGACTTTTTGGGCTCGAACCTCGCTGCGATCCGAGCCGCCACGGCCGACACCTTGATCGACCTGCTGTCGACCGCGGCTGCCGACGAGACGGCGCACGATGCCGACAGCGAGGCATCGGCCGTTGCCATGGAGCTCGAGGGCTCGGCGGCGGCGGCGGCGGCGAGGCCGGCAGCCGGCATGGAGGTCGAGGTGTTCTTGTGCAACAGCTGCTCGGCGCAGATCGATGACACGAACGCCAGGCGCTACAGCTGCACCGTGTGCGAGGACTATGACTTGTGTCAGACGTGCCATGATACGGCGCGCTTTGAGCCGCCGCACGACGCCGCACACGCTGTCGTATGCCACGAGCCACGAGCCTCGCAACAGCCGGCCGGCTCGTCGCTTCCGAGCGTAGACGACGCATCGGCTCCTGCGACCCCGAGCTCCGCCACGAGCGCCACTGCGGTGGCCTCCTCGAGCTCTGACTCGCTGTCGTCGGCCAGCGTCGACCAATCGCTCGACGCTCCGGTGGTCGACATGGAGGATGATGAAGAGGAGCTGCTCAAGCTCGCGGTGGCCATGAGTCTCGCACAAGAACAGCCGGTGCACCAAAACACTCTGGCCGCTGACGAGGCCACCAAGGCTATCGCCGCCAGCGCCAGCAGCATCTCGTCGGCAGCCATACGACAGCTGCTGCTCGCACAACTGCTGCAAGAGTACCCGACGATCCGCGAGCGCGGCGGCACCTTTGCGCTGCCGTTCATGCGTACGCTGCACGCGCTCGCCTCGCACCCGCCGCGCACCGTGGCCGAGGCCAACGAGCGTGCGGACAAACTCGCCGACTTGGTGCTGCGCATCGAGTCGCAGCGCGAGCCCAACTCGGTCGCTGTGCGAAAGCCGGCACTCGAGGTCGATGCTCTCTTGTACTGGACTCTGGCGCTGCTTCTCAAGCGCCACCAACACCATCAAGATGCCACTACGACCGACGCTCCATCGTCGTCGGCCACACACGCCGCGGCCGAGTTCAGCCGAGTGCTGTACACGGCGTTGCGCGAACGTGGTGTCGTCGAGAACATTCTGCAACTGAGCTCGGATCTGCTGGGCAAGCTGCTGTCGCAGACGCCCACGGCCGTGGCGGCACCATCGGCGAGCACCGAGAAGGCCTCGGGCGCCTTGCTGGTCGAGTCGAGTTCCGTCGATCACATTGCCGTGGCGCCGTTCTTTGACGAGCAATACGCCAGCGCACACCCCGATCTGTTCGAGGAGTGCCTCGTGTTGTTGGCGCTTGCTGTCGTGCAGGTGGCCAATCGCTTGCATGCCTCGTACGTCGCTCACGGCGGCGCTTCGGGCGCAAAGAAGGACAAGACCAAGAAGCCCGATGCCACGCGGCCCACCGATCGTCGTGCTCCTGCTGCTGCACGCGTCGCGACCGCGCCTACTGCCACTGCCACGGTGCTAGACGACGAGAGCGACTACCTGTCGTCGTCGTCTTCGTCGTCGTCGCGCAGCTCGGGCAGCAGCAGCGATGAGTCGGACGACGAGAAGCACAACAAGCGAGCCCGTCGTAAGCGAGTAGCACCGAGCAAAGCTCCTACTGCACCAGCAGTCTCGCTCACCACCACCACCACCACGACCACGACGACTACAACAAAGGTGCCGGAGGACGAGCAGACGAAGGAGAAAGCACAAGCACAAGCACAACCACAACCACAACAACAACAACAACAACAACAACAACCGCCGTTGGAGGGCTCGTCGGCCTCGTCGGTTCCTGATCCTCGCGATCATACGCCGCTGCTCGACCCGCTGTTCTCGTCGGCTCAGTGGCTCGAAGTGTTGTGTGCCTTCATCGGCAACAAGAGCCAGCCGGCGACGCTGCGCAGGCGCGCCAAGAACCTGCTGTACCGCATCGCCGGTGACCGCAAGAGCTACTACCAAGTGCGCGACCAGCGCACGCTCACCAATCTGCTCCAGTCGCTGCTCGAGGTCGCCAGCCACACGGGCGGCTTCCTCGAGACGCCGTCGTACGAGGACAACGTCAAGCTCATCACGACGCTCTCGAGCATGTGGGCGATGGCGCAAACGCGGCCCGGCAACTGGCAGGCGTTCGTGGCGCGCGACAGTGACACGTCGGTCGTGACGCTGCTCTTCACCAAGTGCTTCTTCTTGCCCGAGGAGTCGGTGCCGTACGCGCTCAAGCTCGTCACGACGGCGCTCGTGCCGTTGAACGAGAGCGGCAAGCTCGAGAGCGTGAACCTCGAGCCGCACACTGCGCCGGCCTTGAGCGACACTGCGCCGGCTGCGTCGTGGTCGTCGGCGTCGGTTGCCTCGTCGGCCGAGTCGATCGCCAGCTCGACGTCATCGAGTCTGCTGTACTCGAACGGCACCAAGAAGCCGCTCCATCTGCTGGTCGACGATCTCGAGACGCTGTCGCGCTTCATCAACGTGTTTTTGCTCGAGTTCAACTCGTCGGCCGTTCGCTCCGAGGCGCGCAACATGATGTACTGGCTATGGAGTCTCGACGCCAACAACGAGTGGCGCGACCGAGTGTTCGGCTTGATGACGGCCAAGATTCCGATGCTGCCATCGTACGGCTCGAATGCCAGCGAGTTTATGGAGCTTCTCACGTGGATGGTGTCGGTGTTGGGTGATCGTGTGCTTCTCAGTGCCAACGGCAGCGGCAGCAGCATTGGCGGCAGCAGTGCGGCGGACGGTGACGAGGCTCTGGCCTCGGAGGGCTCGTCGTTCTTGCAAGTGGTACTGGACGCACTTCGCTCGCAGAACGAACTCTTGAATCGCCATCCGAACTCGCACCTCTACACGACGCTCGGTTCTGTGCTGGAGCTCGATGGCTACTACCTCGAGAGCG
>ERZ778027.4708-NODE-4708-length-11275-cov-6.814528_pt1 | contig 11275 bp, 9 predicted proteins | sample MGYA00375757_ERZ778027 | MGnify/ENA primary metagenome ERZ778027 (study PRJEB29350, sample SAMN05389817) | bioreactor metagenome | isolation source: Ammonium sulfate bioreactor | place: South Africa: University of Cape Town | collected 2014-02-18 ... | reverse complement strand
AAAAAAATTCTGGGGGGGCTCAGCCCCTTGTAGCCCCCCCTTGGCGCCGCCACTACATTACATCCAACTAAACATCGAAAACCATTTGGTCCTTCTCCAACAATACGATGATTCAACGTATCTGCAATATAAAGATATTTATCTGCATCTAAAATAATTCCGCATGGACCATTGAGTGAAATTGTTGCTGATCCAGTTCCTGCAGCTGTTATTGCATTGGATTCGCCACGATGAAACAGTTGAATTCGATTATTATTTGTATCGGCAAAGATTCCGAAGCATATTCGAAGTTGATCCGCTTTGTCCTGTTCCCGCAATAACAAAATATGAATTCGAAGAACTATTCAATGGTTTTGTTACGACTTGATGAGAACTCGGAAGTGAACAGTAGAACATCTGATTAATATCGACAAAACTATCACTACAACTGCACAATGACACGAATGATGTTCTATTCGTTGTATTTGGACCAATTCGAATGATTAAACCAGATGAAGGAATCAGAATCTTACCTATTGTTATCGCAAAAAGAGTGTGATTGGTGTCTGAGTATTATTCAACCAAACAATGAGTTGTTTATTAACACGATTCGGTACATAAATATTGTTGTTTCGATCGATGAAAATATCTGTTGGTATTGAACCAACTACGGTACTATCAGCAAAAGTAATTGCATTAGTATTCCAAGAAGGATTTTGACAGAATTTGGGTTGATTGTATGAAATGACTAAAAAGTGTGACAAAACGTTTTAATTTCTGTTGAAAAGTGAAATGAAAATGTGTTTTAGTTGACTAACTTGATGATCCTTGGAAAAGATCAACGAATAAAACTGATAAAATCCAAATTTGTAAAAATATTTTCATTCAAAATTCGAGAAGAAATAAACGAAGAAATTTTCTATTGAATTTATTTTTATTTTTTTTTTAGTTTTTAGCAAAATGTTCAAAAAAAGAAAAAAAAACAAAGTTTTAATTTGCTTTTGAAGAATTGGATCTGATCAAATAAGAAAACGTGCGATTTGATTCGAATCAACATAAAACAAGTTAAGTCGAAAGACTTTTTAACTTGAGGATATCTTCATTGTATTAAATTAAATCGAATGTTCATGATTGAAATCTCGTTTAATCTACCGGGTGTACCAAAAGTTTTGCGGTATCGCTTGATGAATGTCTATTTTGTTGAACCTCACTGAACTTCACCCTCAACATTTTCAATATGCTTTTGCTGAAATAAACGTTTTCGAAGTTTACAAGCACTCTGATAGATTAAACAACAACGTATTTTTTATAGAATAGTTGTGTCTAATTATATTCTTATCCTTGAATAAATCGAAAATATTAAGAAAAATTCAATACAAATACAAATACTTCATTCCGCTTTTCTTGCAACAACATGAAAAAATACTGCGGATTTACCATATATATTACATTAACAGATAAAACAAACAATCATTCAAACTAACTTTGCTACTAAGTTGAATTCTCTTTCTACTTTATAAAAACACACAAAACGTGAACTAAAACTAGATCACCTATCAAAACAATAAAAAAATCTTCATTTATAACTTATACATCTCTGTATTTCAATGACAACAAGTCAAACTTGTCTTTTTTTTGTTTCAGATAGAATTTATACACATGTCATACTATCGAATCATTGAATTTCATCTGATGATTGATCGAGCTAGTCACAAGAGTAAAAGGGATTGATATTTAGGATCTCTGATTAGTTTTTCTTGTTGTACTACTGAAGTGAATATTTTATTTAGTTTCTTAAATGTGTTTTAAAGCCCTGTTTTGTTAATGTCAAAAACTTTGATAAATCCTTGTTCACCATAAGCAGAAAGTTTCTTTCGTGTATCAGTAATATCAGGAACTCTCATTGTTAATTGACCAATTCGATCAACTGGACCAAATTCACCCATACCACTCTCCATACTCAACCTTTCCGGTTGATAAGAAAGATGATCACCGATTGTATTAATAATTGAATAATCATCTCCTCTCCTCAGCTCAATTTGTACTTCCTCAGTAACGACGGAACCAATCCAACGTTGGATACTTTCCTTTAACATCAAAGCTTGTGGGTCAAACCAACGACCTTCGTAAAGCAATCTTCCAAGTTTTCGACCCAAAGTAAAATAGTTATCGAGTGTGGCCTCATTGTGAATTGCAGTAAGCAATCGTTCGTAAGCGATATGAAGCAAGGCAATACCTGGAGCTTCGTAAATGCCGCGACTTTTTGCTTCAATAATCCGGTTTTCAATCTGATCTGACATACCAAGCCCGTGTCTTCCACCAACTTGATTGGCCAATAGTACCAACTCTATCTTATCGTCATATCGTTTGCCGTTGATCGATACTGGTAGACCATTTTCAAAACGAACTGTTACTAATTCAGGCTCGACCATACAATCTGAACGCCAAAACGGTACTCCCATAATAGGTTCAACAATTTTCATTGATTGATCAAGGAACTCTAAGTCTTTTGCTTCATGAGTAGCTCCCCAAATATTAGAATCCGTGGAATAAGCCTTCTCCATAGACATTTTATAGCTATGATCTCTACTGTGAAGAAATTCACTCATCTCGGTCCTGCCACCCAGTTCACGGACAAATTTTTCGTCAAGCCAAGGCTTGTAAATCTCCAATTTGGGATTCACGAGCAATCCATATCGGTAGAATCTTTCAATATCATTTCCTTTATAGGTAGAGCCATCACTCCAGATCTTAACTTCATCGTCCATCATTGCTTTTACCAGCATCGTACCAGTTACTGCCCTGCCAAGCGGGGTAGTATTAAAATACTTTTTTCCTCCCGTGTTAATATGAAAAGCACCACAAGCCAACGCCACAAGCCCTTCATTAACTAGCTGTTCACGGCAATCAATCAATCTTGCTTTTTCAGCACCAAGTAATAGTGCCCTGGAAGGAATTTCGTCGATATCAGTCTCATCTGGTTGACCCAAGTTTGCGGTATAGGTATAAGGCTTTGCACCTTTCTCTTTCATCCATAGTACAGCGGTACTTGTATCAAGTCCACCAGAGTAAGCAATGCCGATTTTTTCTCCACTAGGAATTGTAGTTAAAATCTTGGTCATCTTGTCACTATAAATAGAATGGTTCATTTTTGAAAGAGATACAATTTCTTTGAAAGAGAAAAATGCTAAGTTTTTTTTACATAATTTCTATTGAATAAATTGAACTAACGGGTGTCAATTTCTCATCGATCGGATATTTCTAAACTAATATAGATTTTGGAATAGCGGAGACAAGATTCTTAAAGATTTCGTAGATTTTTTATAGTGTATAATCAGTAGCAATGTTAATGTATTGAGAGAAAAAAAACTTTCTATAATGAAATCAAACTACTTACCGATCACTATCGATAATATCTATTTTGTAATGTATACAGGTTCGTTCTCTCTCTTTTATGGTAAAAATAGCAAGCGATAATAGTAGGTGATTATTCGATTTCTCCAATATAAAATGTTTACTTGAAGCAATCACATATGATTTATCGTATTCATTACTTTAATTTTACGTATGACACATGCTTACGTTTTTTTCTAACGAGGGATAATTCGCAATCGTGTTTTCTTGATTGCGGACATTTTTTTTAATTGGTAGAAACAAATGTCCGCAGCGTAGAATCAAGAAGAAAAGACAAATAACTAGATAATTAGTAGAGATCATTTAGTGCTGGACATTTAAAAAAATGAATTCCTTAATCCTTCGACGGTATCTTCATTTCATTACAGGTAAGGTATTGATGGTGGGTCCCGCGAGACCAATATTTAAATTACCAGAGGAAGCAGTATATTTATTCTTTTTTTTGTTGTTGTATATGATGCTTGAAAGGCTTAATGAAAATTTTATCAGAATAGGAATACATAGCAATAGTACTAAACATAAAAGTGACGACCTTTTCGCAAAGCTATACAAAAGGAAATTATAATTCGGTTTTGTTTTAAAAATATTATCGGAAGAACAATATATGTTTATAATATGAAAGAAAGATTTCAATTCGATAGCAGACCTATATAACACAGTTTTTGAATAACAAGATTTTTGTGAGGAACTTTATATGCCTCTGATACATCAAGATAACAGTAACGATTAGCAAAAATATGGGTTTAAGGCCATCATTTTCAATTTTCGACTCTTGAGAATACGAACTAGAAACGTAACCAATGCAGTATTTAGCTAATTCATATAAGAATAATCTTTATACGTCTTGATACATTTTGCATACAAAAAAACAAAGTGTTAAAAAATAGAATATCATAATAGATGTATAATTGACGTCATAATGAAAAAAGAACTTACTGCCCTTAAACATTACACATTCTCACTCTCAACCCTCAAGGATGAAATAGTTGGAATCATTTTCGTTGTCGTATTAATGAGGAAATCGTTCGAAAAACAGCAGATGCCATTGTAGCATCAGGTTTGACGAAAGTTGGTTATCAATATGGTATGTTTTTTTGTCATAAACAGATAAGTCTATTTTAAAATTTTTTTAGTCAATCTTGCTGATTGTTGTCAAATGAGCCAAGACGCACAAGGGAATATTCAGCCAGATCCGACTACTTTTCCAAATGGTATTCCATCACTCGTTGACTATGTTCATTCGAAAGGACTTAAATTTGGTCTCTATATAGGCATATACGAGTCGATAGTAATTACGTAGTATACGTTTATTTTCTTTACGTTTCTGGTTATGAAGTGAAAGATGCAAAACTTATGCAAGTTGGAATGTGGATTATGTAAAAATGGACACTTGTCAGCATACAGGTGGTAGGCCAGCTGAAGTCGAATATTCGATCATGCGAGATGCATTAAATGCTACTGGAGGACTTATATTCTTCTCTTTATGTGGTGCGTACAGAAACAGATCTCGATTTGTTTGTTTGTTATCGATTATGTTCAGGAGGTGTCAATGAAAGTGATTGCCCATCTCATTTTTTGAATTGCCCATTGTAATTTTTAAATAAAGAGTTTTGCCCAATGAAATTTTGGTAGGAACTTCATATATACACAAACTATCGGAGATTTAGATAGAAGTATATGGTTTCTGTGGTCTTCGGTTTAGATCTTTAGGAAAGATCTCAACTTTTATACAGAACTTCCTCTTTTTTCGTTCAGCAAAAAAACTTTTGATCAGCACCACTAGTTTGAAAGTGAGCTGTAACTTCTACATCAGGATTGGATCGAGCAACGTCAAGTAAGGGTATAAAATGATTTGGCCGCCAGATTCGTTCTTCCTCCTTGTTAGATCCTGACCACATTACACGACTCCAGTGTATTGATAATCATTGATTATCCTCATCACATGATCCTGGATAGATTCATCGTCGACAAGATCAAGACCTTTTTGATCTTTGATAGCTTCATAATATTGCTCATATGAACACAGCTCATCGATACAACGGACACGAAGTTCATCAACAGTCATTGTTGGATAAAAAATTCGTAATGTGTGAAATAAACAATCTCCATCACCCATTATTTGAGCTCGAACCATTTCATTCGTGGGTATCATTGTAAAATCTTCAATAATTTCTTTTGCATGTTCGTCAACACAATGAATGTTTTCTTGAAATGTCACTATAGGAACATCCGGAACGACATGCTGATCAATAATGTCATGTATCTCATTACATATCACTTGTAATGAAAGGTAGTTGACACTCTCATCTTTAAGTTTTGTTAAAATTAACAGAAAAAAATCTGCACGATTCTCAGATAAACAAGTATCGTACAAGATATTACTTGAACGTAAATTACGCATTGTGCAAGTCATTGTCGACGTTCATTGTCTAGCTTTCATCTTTTTCGTTAATACTGCTTTGTATAAATGTGTGAAGAACAGTATTTTTTGTCGATTTTTTTTCTTTCTTTCCATACGTGCCTGATAATTTCTTCAGTGGAGAATAGAAAACGTTTACAATTGCTCTTCTCATTGTTTCTAATTCAACGTTCTTATCAAAGCTTCAAATATGACGAAACGTACGGTGATAGATACAGATATATATTATGGTACGCGCAATACAAATTATGTTAATATTAATCCGATGGATGACATATTTTCAAAAGAAAAGCAAGTAGAAGTTTTGACTAAATATGGTGTAGTCAAGGTCGAATTGGTGGAATGGGACATGTATTTGAACAAATATTTGCCGACGTCTTGCTGCCACGTTCATATCCTCAAAGCTTTGTTGCTAAAATCAATTACAATAAAACCAGAGGAGTATTGATATGTGGACCACCAGGAACTAGAAAAAGTTTGACTGCTAGAACCATCTGTGAAACATTGAAAGCAAAGCCGATAGTAGTGCGTAGCCCAGAAATACTTTCATCGTTAGTTGGAGAATCCGAAAAAAACGTCCTGGCGTAAGCAGAAGATTACATGTTATTGTATTAGATGAGATTGATGCAGTGTGTAAAAATCGAACATACAGTAGCTCAGTACGAGATAGTGTTCACGATAATGTGACAACTTAACTTTTAGCTGAGACCGATGGGATGGTTAATCTCAATAATATTCTTTTGATTGGTACTGCAAATATTTTAGAAATTTGTAATCGAGACTTCATCGAAGCTTTACACCAATTAATAGATATTTACTCTTGGTCTTCGCATGTATGATTGAAATTAGTTTTATAGATGCTATTAGAGAGCACTCTAACATACACATTTTTTTCTCCCTGTTGTTATTTTTTCGTTTTCTTTCTCTCTCTCTCTCATTGATGATACATTCCTAACATGGAATAGATCGAAAAACGAATTACATAAACTTCTAAATGAAGCAAACTACTGGCATCCGAATATTAAATTGGAATATAAAATTAGTCAGAGTCTTCCATTCTTAGATGTTCTTGTAACAAATCAAGGTGGTGTTTTATTTACATCAGTTTTTCATAAACCATCAGCTGAACCGTATATAGTTCTATTTATTTCTGATCATCATTCACATATCTTTCGGAATATTATACAGACTAAACTTTCACGGGCAGTTCGATATTTATCTATGATTGAACAATTTGAATATGAAAGAAGATTAATCAAATTAAAGTTATTATACAATGGGTATTCTCATTTAGTTATTGCTCGTAGAACTTATACATAAAAAACCTCAACTGCCCTTTCTACGCAATAAACCAAAAAGAATCAGAAGATAACATTTCGAATTTAACAGTACGTTTAATAGAGCTAAAATATCTACAGATCATTTCTTTCTCTCACAAATATTATCCATTATACATCCGATGAAATACACTATATATATCTTTATTCCTGGAATAAAATTTCACTAAAACATTCTCTTTCCTTCTAGATAAACCTAAATTAAATATCAACCAACGAATTTATCATCTACAATTGAATATAGAACCGGTCGTGGCATGGTACCGTGAGAGAGGAATGTCTCAGCTATAATATCATCATAAGTTAAATGAAGATTTTTATTAGTAACGTGTTGTAGAGTATCCATTCAGTAAATCAGGAATAGCGTTGCCAGAACTATTAGTCATATTTAAGTAAGCTACAAAGATTAGAGGCACACTTACAGAAAAGAAAAAAGGTCGTAAACGTACGGTTCGTGCGTCGTACGAACGTGACTCAGAAGATAAGAGAAACAGCAAGACGCAGTACGCATTTATAAAGAGAACGAAAACGTAAGATGTGACAAACAAAGAGAAAATATAGTTACTTCGTTTGTATGAATATGCCAGCTCAACATGTACTAATCAATGGAGTAGGTGTAGCAGGTCTTTCGTTGGCCATTGCACTTGCCAAAGGTAATATTCGATCAACAATGTTTGAAATTCGATCGGCACCAACAAATCTTGGCGGCTCAATTACACTTGCGCCCAATGCATTACTTGTGTTGGATAAAACGATCGGTATTTATGATCGAATCCGCAATGCAGGATTTGAGTATGAACATATTGAGTTCTATTCTGACGATGGTTGGAGACTTGGTGGTGTAGTGAATGGTGATCGAAATGCATATGGATATCCGGCTTTACGAATTAGTCGACCAGCCATTATTGATGCATTGTTACAATATACAAACGATTATCCGGACTTGATCACCATACATTGGAATAGTACAATCAGCAAGATTATCGAGTCAGATGTGAATGTTGAAGTTACATTACAAGATGGAAGAACAATGAACGGAGATATCGTCATCGGAGCTGATGGAATTCATTCGAAGGTTCGTGAATATGTTTTAGGTGATCGAGCACCCACACCTATCTATTCGGGTCAATATGGTCTTGGTGGCAGTGTAGAACGTGATGAAATCGATTGGCAAGACCTCACTCTTCCGGGATTGGTCTTTTCTCATCGTGGAACTTTGCTTTTGTTACCATTTACACCAGATGGTAACAGTATCAATTGGGGTATTCAGCATGCTGTGCCTGAAAAATCTCGAGAAGGTTGGTTGGAATATTTAAGCTCAGGAGTAGCATTAGAAGAGATACGCGCGTTATATGCCGATGCACAACAGGTAGAGTTCCCTATTTTCGATTGTTTTCATCAATTTATGGTTTCGTTTTAGCCTGTCAGAGACATTCTCGCGAAGACAAAAGTAGAAAGTATGCGTGGATGGGCACCCTATATGATCCCAGATCTTCCAACGTGGCACACGAATCGTGTGTTATTAATTGGTGATGCAGCTCATTGCATTCCTCCCTATAGCGGTCAAGGTGCAGCTCAGGCATTCGAAGATGCTGGATATCTTGCTCGACTTCTTACTGATGACAAATCCGTTGCATATGGCTATTCAATTGTATTCGCACACTTTGAACAAGTACGCAAGAAAAGATTTGAACACGTTCGTCAAGTCACTGCAATGTCTGGCAGGTCGCGCGGTACTTCAAACAAATTTATATGGTATTTGAAAAAGTATTTCATGTGGCTTTTCTTACAACGAAACGAAGGAGGTTACCTTCGTGATGATCGTATTTGTGGCTACGATTTGAACCAAGAACCGCTAATAAATGATGAAAATGTTGTGAAGATCACAGCTTAGAGAAACAGAAGTGTTTTGTTTTGACGTGGGTCACTAGAGAAGTTTTTGGATTTGAAAAAGAAGAATCTCTTGGTTCAAGATAATTTTATTATAATTTTACAAAGTAATGCGCTTATTCATTCTTCCAAAACATCTTAAAGTTCACTCAAATCTTTCAAATAGTCAAAAGTAGCACGAACTAAAGTCCGATAAAAAGCTATAGTAGATAAACAATTAGAAGAAATATTGCAAACGAAGCAAATTGCTCTTTCTCGTTGCCCATGGGCAGCTCCAACTGTGCTTTCATCAAAAAAAGACGGAACTCTAAGATTCTGTGTAGACTATCGGAAACTTAATGCGAAAACAATTCGAACCGCTTACCCGATCCACGTGTCGACGACACACTAGACTTACATGCCGGATATTGGCAGGTAGAAATAGACCGGGATAGCAGAGACAAAATAGCTTTCATAACCTACAGGGGCCTTTACGAATTTCTAGTGATGCCCTTTGGTCTCTCAAGCGCTCCTGCCACCTTTCAGCGTCTGATGGACATAGTCTTAGCCGGTATCAAATGGCAATCTTGCCTCGTCTACATAGATGATATCATCATCTTCTCGCCGACATTTGATCAACACTTGTGAGATTTATCGAATGTCTTTGATAGATTGAAAGATGGCGGACTAACACTTAAAGCTTCTAAATGTGAATTTTGTCGTACAAAACTATAATACTTAGGACACATTGTCACGCCAAATGGAATCAAACCAGACCTTTTATCCTGGAATTGGATGCCTGTGATTACGGACTTGGAACAGTTCCAACTCAAGAATACGACAATCAAAAATTTGTGATAGCTTATGCGAGTCGGACTCTAACAGCAACGGAACGAAATTATTTCCCAACAGAAAAAGAAGCTCTAGCTATACTTTGGGCTACGAAATATTTCCGCTCTTACTTAGAAGGTACTACCTTATATATTCGGTCGGACTGTCGAGCACTTCAATGGTTATTCGATATGAAAGATTTATCAGGACGATTAGCTAGATGGGTGATCAATCTATCAGCATTTAACATAGTCGACATCAAATATAAACCAGGGAAAACTAATTCAAACTCTGACGCACTTTCTCGTTACCCTCTACCGGCAATGAATCTTCTAAACTCAGTTGATACAACTATCGCATTGAATCTATGGAAAAACTGTAGCTTATTGGAAGACATTAAATCTGAGCAGCAAAAAGACCCTAAGCTAAAGGAAACCATCCGGACATTATCATAGATCAATCATCCAACGGCAGGACATCCTGGTAGAGCATGAGAAAAGATGTCTCAGATCACATCCGAAGTTGTGAGTCATGTCAACAATTCAAATATCCGAATGGCTCCTCTAAATCACCATTAGAGATGCATATCATCGAGGAGCCATGGCATACAATACGGCTATCCATATCAACTCGATTGGTGTCGTCAATTGAACCAAGCAATCGAATCGGATGTCTAACACAACATACCAAAAAACAGCCTTCCGTTTTCTATTGACAAATTTTTTTAATGTAAATCATATAAACTGACAAACTGAAACAAATAAAAAAATCGAAAACTAATCTCATTCTATCAATCTTTATACCTTTCTGAATACCGACTCATTAACTAAACTACTTATACTCTACATAGTACTCGACTAAAATGTGACCATCAATATGTTCCATCGAAATCATTCGAATAGCTCTAGATATACAGTCAAAACTATCTGATGAGACCCTTTAGCAAGGTCGAAACCGGTCATAGTTGCCAAAAGGCACTAACTCACACATATAAGTTTCATCAATCGAGAGAACTGCCCGAACTCTCATAACAACAAGAGCATCTATTGAATATTATTTCGTTACAGATACTTGGGTTATTAGTGAAGATTGAATTTCTTTTTGTTGCAGATTCGGCATAGGGGATTTTTATGTGGCTGTGGTAGTGGATGGAAGTTGCCGAAATTGGTGGTTTGCTAGACCCGTTGTTTGGATTTGTGAATGAAAGAATGCTTGCTAGGGAATCTATCGTCTAATTTCTGAGCTCTTACTGGTATTTTATGGTTTCTTGAATTCTCATTGAGTGATTTTTTGACCAATGAAAATTTTAATTTCAGAGTAGTAGCTTCACACCGATGTAGAAATCAATGTCGAACCGTTGCTATGAGTATTTTTTTGTTGAGTCTAATTTAAAAAAGTGTAGATTCGATGAAGAAACAAATCATAT
>ERZ778027.4705-NODE-4705-length-11284-cov-3.597560_pt1 | contig 11284 bp, 9 predicted proteins | sample MGYA00375757_ERZ778027 | MGnify/ENA primary metagenome ERZ778027 (study PRJEB29350, sample SAMN05389817) | bioreactor metagenome | isolation source: Ammonium sulfate bioreactor | place: South Africa: University of Cape Town | collected 2014-02-18 ... | reverse complement strand
GGTCAGGATCTGGACATGGAACTGTTGGTGCCTTACGAGAAGCCATTCCGAATGACCCGCGAGTTTGCCCGATTTATCCGTAATGAGTTTGGCGGAAAAGAGTTTGATCGGATGGAATCGAGTATCTGGAAGTTCACCAAAGTTGAAGGATTGGTTTGCATCAACTACCCACGGGAAAAAGATCGTGATGCTAATGATGAAGACAACGACGTGACCGATCTGACGGAAGATGTACAGAATGCCGTTGCCAGTGAACTAGGGGACGATTTCGACCATATCGGCGATCATACCCGACAGTTCAACGTCAGTGATTTTTCGAAAGTCGATGTCGGTGGGGCATTTGTCGTACGTTTCCGAAAGGGGGATACTTACAAAGTGGTGGCTGATGGTCGTGAAAAAGATCTAGAGGATGTTACCGTCAAAGTAGAGGGGAATACCTTAAAAGTATTCATTGATCGGCGCGGTATATTCGACTGGAATAATCGTAAGCGCATAGGATTGACTATCACGCTTCCCAAGGCGATCGATGAACTACAGTTGTCAGGGGCATCGAAAGCCAGTCTGACCGGATTCGAGCGGTACGGCCATTTGACCATCGGTATGAGCGGGGCCTGTCGTACCGTATTCGATGGTGAAGTGGATAAACTGGATCTCGATATGTCGGGGGCTTCCAATACCGTACTGCACGGACATGCCAACCAACTGGATGCCGAGCTGAGCGGAGCCTGCAAACTGGAAGCTACTGGAATGAACATCGATCGAGCCTCTGTTGATGCTAACGGGGCCAGCCACGCGGATCTGGGTCATGTTGGTTCCCTCGATTCCGAAACTTCAGGAGCTAGTAAGGTGACGCGGCAGTAAAATAAAGAGTGAAAGAGCGAAAGAGTGAGCTGACGTAAGTCTGCTTTCGCTCTTTCGCTCTTTCGCTCTTTCACTCTTTCGCTCTTTCACTCTTTTCTGCGGCCTTCTCCAGGCGTTCTTCGGCTAGGGCGGCTTCTTTTTCCTGCTTCTTATTCTCTCGTTCGAACACCTGAATCAGTACGATGAAATAGGAGACGAGTAGAGGGCCGATGACCAGACCGATAATGCCGAAGATAGGAACGCCGAGTACGATACCTGCCAGTGTAACGAGCGGATGGATATCGCCCATCCGTTTGGCGAGCATGATACGAAGCAGATTGTCGATGTTGATAATGACGATCACACCAACCAGCAAAATGCCTACACCCTGACCCGTATTGCCCTGCGATAACTGGATCAGACCGGCAGGAGCCCAGACCAGCGGTGTGCCCAGAACCGGGATAAACGCCATAAAAAAGGCAACGGTACCCCAAAAGAGGGAGTCAGGTACGCCGAAAATCCAGAGGGTCAGGCCCGTCAGAACTCCCTGAACCAGACTAACCAGTGCTTGCCCCAGTACATTGGCATTCACGTTGTTTTTAAGTGACTCTGCCAACTCTTTTTGTGTATCCCGCTTAAAGGGCAAGTATTTCTGGAGGCCTTTCTGAAACGATTCCTGTTGCACAAACATGAAATACAGGGTAAAGAGCATCAGGCCGATGATCACGATAAAATCGAGCGCTCCACCCGCTATGGATGGCAACAGTCGGCTTGCATAGGTACCGCCCTGTCGAAGAATTGTCTGAATATTCTGCTGGCTGGTAATTTTATAACCCGTAAGCTCTTCAAGTTTTTTTACCAGATTCAGAATCACTTCAGTATGCTGACTATAATACTGAATGCGGTCGATCAGCAATAGGCTAAGCGTCAGGAAGGGCATAATGATGACCACTAACGAAAAAACAATCAGGAGGGAAGCCACTAGTGATCGGTTCCAGTTCCGTTTAATAGCCAGTGCCGTAAACCAGGGGCGGAAAACTACATATAAAATGCCTGCTCCCAGGAAAGCCGTTGTATATCCGCTTAAGCCAAACAGAATGAAGCCAGCAATAATGAGCAGGCTTGCAATCAATAAAATGCGTTGCTGTTGGGGTGTATAAATTGAATTCATTTCAGAGAATGGTACCGTATACGTTGACGGTATGTCATTAAAAACATGTTAAAGGTGTGGAAATGTTTTGGAAGGAGAAAAGCAGGAAGGGAAGAAAGGAGGAAAGAATGAATAGCCTCAACCCTTTCCTGCCTTCTTCCCTTCCTGCTTTTCTCCTCTGTTTAACACTCTGTCGCGCTGAGGGCTAAACCGGCTTCGGAGGTCTCTTTGTATTTGGTCGACATATCGCGGCCGGTAGCTTTCATGACTTTGATGACCGCATCGAGCGAGATTTTCTGGAACGAAGCCGCTCCCGACGTGGCTAGCAAATACGCATTATACGCTTTTACGGCGCCCATTGCATTGCGTTCGATGCACGGAATCTGAACATAGCCGCCTATTGGGTCACAGGTCATGCCGAGGTGATGTTCGATGGCAATTTCGGCAGCCGCTTCAATCGGGCCAATATTGGCCTTGTCCTGTGCACAACGGGTCAGGAAAGCAGCCCCCATGGCCGAAGCCGTACCGATTTCACCCATGCAACCCATTTCGGCTCCCGAAATACTGGCGTTGTGCTTGACCAGAAAGCCAATGGCGGCTGCCGCCAGCATACCCGCTCGTAAGGTAGCTTTGTCGTAATGAAAATGATGCTTGGCTAAATACGTCAATCCCGGAATTACGCCCGATGCGCCTGAAGTCGGGGCTGTAACGACGATGCCACCAGCTGCATTTTCTTCCGATGCGGCCAGACAATACGCATTTAGGAAAATCAGGAAACTATCGGAAGACTGGCTCATTTCCTTCGCCTGATTGAACAGAATCGGCGCTTTACGGCTCAGTCTGATCGAGCCCGGCAACGTACCCTTGTGGCGCAGCCCACGCCGTACGGCTTTGTGCATAAAGTCCAGAATCTGGTCGAGTCGCTGATTGACCTCTGCACGACTACGCCCTGTAACGGCCATTTCGTTGGCCAGCAACAGTTCATCTAAATCTATCTGTTGGCTGGTAAGCTGTGCTTTCAGCTCGGCCATAGTCCCGTATGGGTAGGGGACCGACTGCGGACTCGCGACAGCGTCTGGCTCCCCTTTTCGTAGGATAAACCCTCCTCCAATGGAATAATATTCTTCCTCGGCTAGTATTTCCTCGTCCGATACCAACTTCAGTACCATGGTATTGGCATAAGGCGAATCATAGCGTTTCTTATGAAAGAAAATATCTTTTGAGCCAATACCAATCGTTTGGGCGCCAACTGATACAGAATACGTGACCGAGTCGTCCCGTAAGAGCTTTAGCAAAGCATCGGGATCGGTCGTTTCGGGTTGCCAGCCAAGCAAACCCGCCACAATAGCCCGGTCGGTACCATGCCCTTTGCCGGTTGCACTCAATGAGCCGTAGAGATGAATTTGAATCGTATCGGCCCGTTGTTGACTATCGGATGGGAGTTGCGCGAGTCGCTGCCTAAAATCGAAGGCGGCCTTCATAGGACCAATGGTATGCGAACTGGATGGCCCCGGCCCAACTTTGAACAGATCGAATACAGATGTAGTAATAGGCGAGGAGGGCATTGTTGATGAAGGGTTTAATTTCGGTTTACGGTACACCGTACTCTATTTATCCAATGCGCGAATCTGCTGCAAATAGTCGGTTGGCAAAAGAACCCGCTGCACAAATGAGCGTAAGCCAATCGCATTGAGAAGGCCAGAATACCCTGTACCTGTCGGAGTAGATCGTAGCGCCAGTTTCCCAGCTCTTCCCGGTACCGCTGAAACAGCCGATCCGTAAACTCACTATGAACCAGGTCACGGTTCAGATGCAAGTCCCTATCTTTCTGCCAGTCGGTATACGTGGTTGGTAAATCAGGAACGCCCATACCGGCACCTACTTCCCGAAAGGTGGTAAATAGTTCTTCGCGCTCAGTATCAGTAAGCGGACGTTTCAATAATTCGAAAGCACGCTGCGAATAGTCGATGAGCATATAGAGCACGTCGCGGTAGGCCCAGGCCGGAATCTGATAGCCTCGTTTTTGCTCAATTCCCTGATGAATAGACCCCATTCGGGCAATAGCCTGGCGAGCTTTTTCATCAGGAGTAAATACAATCTCCTGCGCATAGCGCACGGTTGAAAATAAGCGGCCAATTGGGTCAGCAGGCAGTTTCCCGGTATAAAATAACCAGTCGACAGCTCGGTTGAGGGCGAACTCAGCCGCCGATCCGGCAAACACAAGCAAGATTACATCGGCATCGCCCCATATCTGACGAACGATAGAACCAGGTTTTACGAAATACGTCATCGGAAAGCCATTTCGTGGTCATTCAGAATCACCTTGTTGTTCACTGTAAACAGTTCACTGGCAATTTATGACAAAGAATGACCTACTTACATAGCTAATACAACAAATTCGACGCGACGGTTCTTTCGTTTATTCTCTTCCGTATCGTTGGGAGCCGCCGGGTGTGTATCCCCATATCCATTATGGCGAAGACGGTTTTCCGGGATGCCATTACGTACCAGGTAATTAGTAATAATCTTGGCTCGATTTTCGGAAAGGGCCTGGTTCAGCCGTCGATCACCAACGTTATCGGTATGGCCTGCAATTTCAATAACTAGCTTGGGTGTCGAAACCAGTGTCTTGATGAGCTTATTTAATTGAGGGTACGATTCTGGTCGAAGAACATAGCTACTCTGATCGAAATACACGTTGTCGAGCCGAAAAGCCTGATTGACCTGTAAATTTCGGAATATACTATCCGGCTTGGGTTCTTCTTTTTCCAGTCGGATCACATAGCCGTAATCGGTACAGGTATCGCACGAAACGACCATGAGTTCTTCGGCTTCGTAATAACCGGGCGAACTGGCTATTACATTCAGGGTGTCGGTACGGGTGAGTACGAAGGCAAATGGCTTTCCATCAGCTACGCTTTTTCCCACAAACTTTTTCTTGGCCTGTTTCGCCTGAATGGTAAACTGAGCCGGAATTTCCTGGGATGTTTTCTCATCAACTGCCGAAATGGTGAACAGCGTTTTCTGGGTTCGGGCAACAGCCAGGTTCTGGCTGTATGTTGTTGACACAAACGCCAGGACTAAGAATAAAGACAGTAAAGCACGCATTTGGGTTATGGTTGTTCAATTGTGTAACCACAACGCAAAAAAAATGCCGCTTTTGTTAAGTATCTAAACTGTCGATAGTGTATCTATAGGCTGACTGTTTTGATAATAAAAAAGCCAGCTCAGTAATGAGCTGGCTTTTTTATTAGTTGATTTTCAGAACAGCCATAAACGCTTCCTGCGGGATTTCGACGTTGCCGACCTGACGCATGCGTTTCTTCCCTTTTTTCTGCTTTTCGAGCAGTTTACGTTTTCGGGAAATATCGCCACCATAACACTTGGCCAGTACGTCTTTGCGCAGGGCGCTCAGGGTTTCGCGAGCAATGATTTTCTGGCCAATAGCCGCCTGAATCGCGATTTCGAACTGTTGGCGAGGAATTAATTCCTTGAGTTTTTCGCACAGTTTTTTACCCCATTCGTACGACTTCGAGCGGTGCACGATGGCCGAGAGGGCATCGACTTTATCGCCGTTGAGCATAACATCGAGCTTGACCATGTCCGATTCCCGGTTGTCCATAAACTCATAGTCGAGCGAAGCATACCCGCGCGAGATCGTTTTGAGCTTATCGAAAAAGTCGAATACGACTTCGGCCAGTGGCATCTCGAACTGGAGTTCAACCCGTTCGGCGGTAAGGTATACCTGGTTTTTAAGTATACTCCGCTTATCCATACACAGGCTCATGATACCACCCACATACTCGGCCTTCGTAATGATCTGCGCCCGGATAAATGGCTCTTCAATATAGTCGATGAGGTTTGGGTCGGGCATATCAGCGGGGGCCGATACCTGAATATCCTCCCCTTTGGTCGTCATTACCTCGAAGCGCACCGAGGGCACAGTAGTGATGACCGTCATGTCGAATTCACGCTCCAGACGCTCCTGCACAATTTCCATATGAAGCATCCCCAGGAAGCCACAACGGAAACCAAAACCCAAAGCCGCCGATGTTTCGGGTTCCCATACAAGAGCAGCATCATTGAGCTGGAGCTTCTCCATGGCATCGCGGAGGTCTTCGAACTCACTGGTTTCAACCGGATAAATACCCGCAAATACCATTGGCTTCACTTCCGAAAAACCTTGAATGGCCGAACTGGCTGGGTTGTCGACGGTGGTAACGGTATCGCCGACTTTTACTTCTTTGGCTACTTTAATTCCTGAGATGAGGTAGCCTACATCGCCACATTCGATCACAGGTTTAGGGACCTGATCCAACCCGAGTGTGCCTACCTCGTCGGCAATATATTCTTTGCCGGTATTCATAAATTTAACCTTGTCGCCTTTCCGAATCCGTCCGTTCTTAACCCGGAAAATAACTTCAATACCACGGTAGGAATTGAAATGGGAATCGAAAATCAGTGCCTGTAAGGCTCCGTCAGGATCGCCGGTTGGGGCTGGAATCCGCTCGACTATAGCGGCCAGAATTTCAGGAACACCAATGCCTTCTTTACCCGATGCCGGAATAATGTCGTCCCGATCGCAACCCAACAGGTCAACCATCTCGTCCTTAATTTCTTCGGGCATAGCTCCCGGAAGGTCGATCTTGTTCAGGACAGGGATAATAACCAGATCGTTATTCAGGGCCAGATAGAGATTGGAGATCGTTTGAGCCTCGGTTCCCTGCGATGCATCGACCAGGAGCAAAGCACCTTCGCAGGCGGCAATGGATCGCGAAACCTCATAGGAAAAGTCAACGTGCCCTGGTGTATCGATCAGGTTCAGGGTGTAAAGCTCACCCTTGTGCATATATTCCATCTGGATAGCATGGCTCTTGATGGTAATACCGCGCTCTCGTTCCAGATCCATATCATCGAGCAGTTGAGCCTGCATATCGCGGGCGCCTACTGTCTTGGTAAATTCTAACAATCGGTCGGCCAGGGTGCTTTTGCCGTGGTCGATATGAGCAATAATGCAAAAATTACGGATGTGTTTCACGTAGGAAAATCCTGTTTGAGGTTTGGAGTCTACGGCTTTCAGTGAACTGGCGCAAACCTGACTGACGCCAGGGATGATGTACGTCAGTGTAAAACCGAAATCTGTAAACCGTATACCACGTTTAAACGGCAAAAATACGCATAAAAAACAAACGCCGGTCTCATCCAGGAGCCGGCGTGTTCAATTACACTTCATCAACAAACTAAAAACCAAATGCTGTAGGAGGGGGACTCGAACCGCCCACGGTGCAGTTAGCTACAGTACAATCTCTGGTGGTCAACCCCAGTCGCCTTTGCAGGCGGCATTATGCTGCGTTTATCCTTTATCACCACCCCCGAGACAGGAGGGCACGTCTGCCAATTTCGACATCCTACAGTGTGAGAAAAGTTATCAAGAAGATCGGCGTGTGACCCCGCTCGATCAACTTGACATTGCAAAGTTAAGCAATAGTTGATATTTGTTGCAAATTTCACATAAAAATTTCTTAAAATTTATAATTCGTTTAAAAATGGAGTAGATTTGTTGCACTTCATCGAAAAATAAATTGAAATGGCGGAAAAAAATTTAGAAATTGATAATACTGATCTGAAAATATTGAGCCTGCTAATGCAGGATGCCAATATGCCGTATACCGAAATTGGAAAACGAATCTTCGTATCGGGTGGAACGGTGCATGTTCGGATGAACAAACTTCGGCAAATGGGTATTGTCCGTGGTTCACAATTGGTGATCGATCACGCCAAACTAGGTTGGGATATCAGTGCCTTTCTGGGCATTTATCTGGATAAAAGCTCATTGTACGAAGATGTATCTAGGCAATTGGAAAAAATTCCTGAAGTCGTCAATGTGCATTATACAACGGGTATTTACAGCATATTCGCTAAAATCGTTTGTCGTGATACCCAGCATCTGCGGGAAGTACTTCACGATAAAATTCAGAAGGTGAGTGGAGTACAGCGTACGGAAACCTTTATCTCACTCGAAGAGAGCATTAACCGCTCAATCCCGTTTTCGGAAGAGTGACGGGCAAGGAGCGTGGAGCTTGGAGCAGGAAAAGTGCTTCCCTGCTCCAGCTCCACGCTCCTTGCTCCAAGCTGTGAACCCTAAACGGCTTCACGTGTGTTATACCCACCAATACAAGTTAATTTATGCAACCTACAATTCATGCAACAACCGTAGTTGGCATTCGGCACAATGGTCATGTGGCCCTGGGTGCCGATGGGCAGGCTACGATGGGAAATACCATTGCCAAGAGTAATGTCCGAAAAGTTCGGGTATTGATGGGGGGGAAAGTGCTGGCGGGTTTTGCCGGGTCAACCGCTGATGCATTTACACTTATCGAGCGCTTTGAAGAAAAATTGAATGCCTACGGAGGTAATCTGAAGCGGGCAGCTATTGAACTGGCAAAAGACTGGCGTACAGACCGTTATTTGCGAAAGCTTGAAGCTATGCTTATTGTGGCCTCGAAAGATGATCTGCTCATCGTATCGGGCACAGGCGATGTAATCGAACCCGATAGCGATATTGCAGCCATTGGTTCCGGTGGTATGTACGCTCAATCGGCAGCTATTGCGCTGAAAAAGCATGCTTCAGACCTATCTGCCGAGGAGATGGTTCGGGAAAGCCTGCACATTGCAGCCGATGTATGTATTTATACAAACCATAATTTGGTGGTTGAATCGTTATAAGGATAGTAAAACCAGTGGAGTGTAAAACAAGCGAAGCGTGGCCATGTATTCATAATACATCGATATATGTCTATAGTTTCACTAATTCTGGCCCTATTCCTTACATTTGCTGCACGAGAATTCTGACGTTATGAAGATTGCACCACAGTTTGGACCCAGACCTATGAACCGGCGAATAGCCCTGGGATTCATCATAGCTATGGTATTGATTGCGTCGGGGTTTATCATCTCGTTTTATAGCTACAACAAGCATGGCGAGGATACGCAGCGGGTTCGGCATACCTACGAAGTGACGGGCACGCTTGAACGGATTCTATCGCTGGTTAAAGACCTGGAAACGGGTTCGCGTGGCTACCTGATTACCAACGATACGTCCTATTTGCAGCCCTACCATAAGGCGGTTAGTCAATTACCAGTTGAACTTAAAAAGCTGAAAGAGTTAAGTACCGATAATCGACTCCAACAACACCGTCAACAAGTGCTGGCTGAGCTAATCAGCGATAAGCTGGCGGCTACGCAGGTTCGAATAGCAACGAGCATTGCCGATAAGACGAACCTGGCCATTAGTGCGCAAAACAAGCGGCTTATGAATATCATTCGGCAGCATGTGTCGATCATGGTCGAGACAGAGCAGTCGTTGATGGAGATGCGGAATAACCTGGCCGTCCGTTCGTTTCGAAACACGTTGACTGTAATTTTTTTGCTGTCGTTGCTAACATTCATGGCGTTGGTGATCTCATATCGATTGCTGGAGCAGGAACTGATTCGTCGTCAGGAAACAGAAGATCAGCTTCGCGAGTATGAGAATCAACTAAAAGGGCAAATCCGGCAACTCGAAACATCGAATGAAGAACTGGAACGATTTGCATTCGTGGCCAGTCACGATTTGCAGGAGCCGCTACGGAAAATTCAGTCCTTTGCCAATCTGATTACGGATCGCTATAGCAGTTTGTTCGATGCGGATAGCCTGATGTTTATGAGCAAGATTTCAAATTCGGCCGAACGTATGTCGAAACTGATAAAGGATTTATTGAATTTCTCACGGATATCAAACCATCAGGAGGGATTCAGAGCCGTATCGCTGGCCGATATTGTGCAGCGAATTCTCGACGATCAGGAGTTGCGGATCAAAGGCTTGAATGTGCAACTTGACGTAGGCGAATTGCCCACGATTCAGGCCGTTCCTAGCCAAATGGACCATCTTTTTAATAATTTAATTTCGAATGCCCTTAAATTTACCAGACCCGATGTTAGGCCGCTGCTTCGGATCATGGCGCAGCCAATTTACGGGGAAGCGTATTCTGAATTAATTCCGGGCAGGCCGTATTTTGAAATCACCATTGAAGACAACGGGATAGGGTTTGAGGAGAAATATTTAGATCACATCTTTAAAGTTTTTCAACGATTGCATGGCAAAACCGCTTTCGAAGGTACTGGTATCGGGCTAGCCATTTGTAAACGGGTTGTTATGCGCCATCACGGCTTTATCACAGCACGGAGTCAACCAAACGAGGGCACCACATTTGTGGTTGTTTTACCAGAAAGCCAATTACTACAACATTATGACAGACCAACTTCAGCCGAAACCTATTCATATACTGCTGGTCGATGACGACGAAGATGATCGTTATTTAACACGTGAAGCTTTTCATCAGCATTACCCAGCTAGTCGTATTTCGTTTGCTGAAGACGGGGAGGACTTGCTGGATTTTCTGAACTATAGCGGTCGGTATACCGGATCGACGCACTCGATCCCTGAGCTGATTTTGCTGGACTTGAATATGCCCCGTAAAGATGGGCGTGAAGTGTTGCGTGAAATTAAATCAAGCGACCAGTTCAAGCATATTCCAATCATTGTCCTGACAACTTCGGACGCTAAAGAAGATATCGAAACGTCGTATTTTAATGGGGCCAATAGCTTCATTACCAAGCCTTCGACGTTTCAGCGTCTGAGTGAAGTCACTAAAGCTATTGGCCAATACTGGTTCAGTATCGTTACCTTTTGCGAGCATCCTGAGTTTTAGTAAATAGTGGAGCTGTTTAAATGCTGACTGATTAGGTTATAATGCACGAGTTTAGACAGTTTCCACATTAGTCTCCTCCTTTCAATCCGACCAGACTGACAAAGATCTTTTCCAGCTCATTGGTGACGGCGCGGCTTTGGCCAGGTGTGAATTTGTTCACCAGAATGCAGAAGGTCATGGGCTCGCCATCGACGGCTGTAAAATACCCCGCATAGGCCCGGACACCCTCAATGGAACCGCTTTTAGCCCGGATGTTTCCAGCGGCTGCCGTTCCACGAGCCAGGCTTCGGACGGTGCCAGTTTGCCCTACAATCGGGATGGTCTCGTAGAATTGCGGAAAGTTTTTATCGCGGCCCATAGCGCTTAGAATACCAGTCATATTATCAGCCGTGAGCGCACCAACAGTCGATAAACCACTGCCATCGCGAATGCGGAAGCCATCCAGATTGACCCCTTTGGCTTTCCAGAACGACGTAATGGCTTCTACACTTTCTTCTGTTGTTCGTACGTGTTTATTGACCGCTAACGCTGTTGTTCGCAGGAG
>ERZ778027.4695-NODE-4695-length-11306-cov-3.294729_pt1 | contig 11306 bp, 18 predicted proteins | sample MGYA00375757_ERZ778027 | MGnify/ENA primary metagenome ERZ778027 (study PRJEB29350, sample SAMN05389817) | bioreactor metagenome | isolation source: Ammonium sulfate bioreactor | place: South Africa: University of Cape Town | collected 2014-02-18 ... | reverse complement strand
CGGCAATGGCACCTTGCATACGATGGGCATCGATCGAATCAATGGGGTCTAGACCGAGCTGCCGGCCGAGCGAGTGGTCGTGTTCGTGGCATCGACCACAGGTCAAGGCGAGGTGCCAGACAACATGAGGTCCTTCTGGCGCTTCCTACTGCGCCGATCGCTGCCTGCCGACTCGCTCAAGAACACACTAGGTAGCAGCAGCCCAGCCACACACACTACTACGTGAGCCATCGCTCATATTCGGTTCGATTTCGATCAGTGGCTGTCGCGGGCATGGGCGACAGCTCGTATCGGCTCTTCAACTGGACCGCCAAGAAGCTCCACTCTCGACTGCTGGCATTGGGAGCCACGCCGCTGCTCGAACTCGCTGAAGCCGATGATCAGGATCGCAATGGTTCGATGAGCTCCTTCCCATCGGATTGGCTGGATTCGATTCATTGGATTGGATTGGACAGGACCCGATCAGGTGCTGGATCCGTGGAGCGAGCGGCTGTGGGAGGCACTGCTGGCTCGCTATCCACTACCACCGACATTACAAGTGCTGCCTGCTGCTCAGTTGTACGTCGTCCAGCAACATCGTGACACACTCTGGGAGCGGCCACTCTGACATCCGCGCCATGCGCCACCAAGACCGCCACCTCGCTACCGCGTGAAGCTCGCCGATCAGCGAGCGCCCACTGAACCTGCCGCCAACTCGATCTCACTCGATGACACGACGCCATTCGATCGGAACCGCCCGTATCTCTCGCGTGTGCTCCGCAACGAACGCCTCACGCCTTCGGACTGGATGCAAGACGTGCGCCACATCGAGCTCGACCTCAGCAAGCCGCACCAGTCGCTGGCCTACACGCCAGGAGCCGTGGCGTGCATCGTTCCGCGCAACCCTGCGTCCGAGGTCGAGCTCTTTGCGCAGCGGCTCGAGCTCTCGCTGGACTCGACCATCACCGAGATCGCCCTCGTCGACCACGCCGATGCTGAGCGCTCGTCACGTACGCAGTGTCCCTGCAATGCTGCATGCCATCGTGTCGCGAGCTGATCGTGGTTGCGCAGACGCCAGCCTGAGCCCCAACAGCTTCCTGCATGTGCCGACGCCCATCAGCATGCGCCGCTTCCTCACAGAGTACCTCGACTTCCTCGGCACGCCGCGGCGCTTCTTCTTCGAGCTGCTGGCGCACTTTGCGCACGCCGAGCACGAGCGTGAGCGCCTCGAGTACTTTGCATCAAGCGACGGCCAGGACGACATGCGCCGCTACTCGCTCAAGGAGAAGCGCTCGGTGCTCGAGATCCTGACCGAGTTCCCGTCGTGTCAGCCATCGCTCGAGTACCTGCTCGACCTCGTACGACCGATACAGGCGCGCGAGTTCTCGATCTCGAGCGCCAACAAGCTCTTCCCCCACTCGCTGCATCTCACGATGCTCGTCGTCTCGTTCACGACGCCGTTCAAGCGCAAGCGAACCGGCCTGTGCACGAGCTGGCTGGCGTCACTCTCGCCCGAGCACACCGACGAGCGCGTGAGGCTGTGGATCAAACCAGCGTCCGCCACCTTCCGACCGCCGCGCTCTCTCTTGACGCCCGTGATCATGGTCGGTCCCGGCACTGGCTTGGCGGCCTTTCGCGCCTTCATCCAGGAGCGATATCACCACTGGAAGCTCGCTCGAGGTGCGTACCAATCGATTGCTTGCTTTGCGTGCCTCGGTACTCAAGAGCGTGAGCGTGCACAGACTCGGTCGGCGAGACCGTGTTCTTCTTTGGCTGCCGCAGCGAGAGCAAGGATTACTTCTACCGAAGCGAGTGGGAGACGTACACGAGCGAGGGCTTCTTGCACATGTACACAGCCTTCTCACGCGACCAGTCGAACAAGCGATACGTGCAACACTGCATGCTTGAGCACTCGCAGCAGCTGGTGCGCCTGCTCGAGCACCAGGAAGCCGTGTTTTACGTCTCTGGGTACGAGCACGCACGCCAACGCGCATCGCCAATCTCGCGCTCGACTCTGACGAACACGAACATCGTGCGTGTCCTCATGTCTCGTGCCAGATCCGCGGGACAAATGCCCAAGGATGTTCGCGAGGCTCTCGTGCAGTGCTTCACGACCGAATGGCAGCAACGTCGCGAATCGCACCGAACACCCGACGACGCTGAGGCATTCGTGCGCCAGCTCGAAAAGAGCGCGCGATACGTCACTGAGACATGGCAGTAACGCACCACACCTCAATCTCCCGTTAAAAATCAATACCCAAATGCCCAATAGATCGATATCAGATGATCTCCTTGAACGAGTGGTGCTCGTGGTTGGTCAGAGGTCCCCAGAGAGAGGTGCTGGGCCAGATTAACATTCGTTGCTCGTCAAGCGAAACGAGTTGAGACAAGCAATCACTCGTCAGTTGCTTGCTTGCCGCCTTCTGCTCACGCGTGCCAGTGCCACCGAGGCTGCATTCATTCGGATGGCCACACAGCAACAACCACCACAACAATCACCACAACAAGATGAGAGACCTACCAGTACATCGTGTGGATTCGAGCAGCTGCGATCTCTCGGCAGCGTCGTCGGTGCGGCCGCGACACGACTGACGCAGAGCTGGAGCATCATCGGACACACGAATGCCTCCTCCTCCTCCTCTGCGGAGCTCGATCTCACTCCCTACCTCTCGGATGAGCCGCTGTCGTACTCGAAACCACGAGGCACAGGTGCCTACGATGCGGCGATCACTGCACCGTGGAGCGAGGCGACCGTGACGCAGCAGCAGGAGCAGCTGTGCTCGGCGATCGAGGCACTCCTGCTCGAGCAGCAGCAACGACTCGAGCGAGCGCGCTTGGCATTGACGCGACACATCCAGCGTGTGTTGGCAGCGTGCCGTACGCTCGCCCACCGGTTGCACTACTCGATCCCAGCGGTATGGAAGCGCACGTTTGTGTGATTGAGTGTGCGTGTGCGTGTGTGTTTGGAGGACCACTCACACTCGCTCGATGCGATCGAACAGCATCAGCTCGCCATCGCCAATGGCGAAGCGAGCTCACCATCACTACATGAACAACTACGAGACGCCGCCATGTTGTGGGAGTATCTCCTTCAAGTATGCCAGCCACCAATGCACCTGTGGATGATGATAGTCATCGACTCATATGTGTGTGCTGGGTGCTTGGCAGTTGCTGCATGAACGACGAAACGAGATCCGCACGATACTCGACGAGCTACGACACGTGTGCATGAAGGTGCTTGGCGCACCACCAGACGCCGTGTTCCCGAACCACGTCGAGCACTTGAAGCCGCTACGATGGCGTGAGGGCGACGACACCGCCACCGACACGGACGATCTCTCGCTCGAACGAGTGCAGCTGCTGCAGTCACTACTCTCGCGCGCCGAGGCCGAATACGATCGATTGCGCGCCAAGATTCCGCTGCTCAAGGACGAGATCAAGGCACAATGGCGCGAGCTATCCATCAGCCCTCATACCACCAAGCTCGCGATCGATTACTTTGTGGCATCGGATGACCAGCTCGTATTCGTCTCGCCCAACAACAACGAGCGTGCACTCGTCGATACTACTGGCACCTCAAACAACAACAATCCGCCTGATGGCATCTTTGGCACGGTGTTGGCACTCGAGGCTCGACGCAACGAGCTCGACAAGCAGCTCCGTCGCCTCAAGGAGACCGTGCATCTGCTGTTCCCGGTGATTGTCTCGCTGTGGGACGAGCTCGACGTCGAGATCACCGACCGCAACCCGCTGTGTCGTATCGTGCTCAATGCGCCGTACTCGCACGAAGGCGTCGATCACTTCCTAGCTGATCTCTCGGCCTGCTCGACTCGATTCCCGCTGCAAGCCATCGAAGCTGTACGTGCAGCTATCGTGGGTCCAGCGCTGGCAATTCAAGGCTGACGATGCGCTGCGACACAGTGTGAAGCTGAGCACGAGCGCTTGATGGTGCTGAAGCGCGACCGACTCAAGGATCAGATCACGCACCATCGAGCTCGCTTGCACAAGCTATGGGACCGACTGCACTTTTCTCAAGCTCAACGAGATGCGTTCGCATTCGCAAACACTGGTACGCACGCAGCCACTTGCCTCCATCGTGTCATGATATGCTCAATGGTGCTGGAATTTCATGGTTGTGGCAGACGATTGGTCCGAGGAGGTGCTCCAGGCGACTATCGAAGAGGTCGAGCGTCTTCGCCTCTTGTTCACGACCATGTCGCCGTTGCTGAAGCTGATCGAGCGGCGCGAATGGATCAAGGAGGAGATGAAACGCTTCGAACAACGCGCCTCGGATCCTGATCGCTTCAAGGGCAGCAGCGCTCGCTTGCTACAAGAGGCCAAGTTCCGCAAGGTCATGTCAAAGGTACACGACTCGCACTCACACACAATGGCTCGCCGGATGAGCGAGCCTGTGACTGACTGGCGTGCGAGTGATGTAGGAGTTTCCACGGCTCACCGAGTCTCTCTACGAGAAGCTGCAAGAGTGGACGGCCGAGCGGGGCTCGTGTCTGCTGTACAACGGCGAGAGCTACATCGAAGTGATCGAGCGCGAGAAGGAGAACCCGCACTGGGATCTGCTGCATCTGCGCCTCGTATCACACTTTGACAGCTCGACGCCCTCGTCGCCACACTCGGCTCCGAGCACCGTGACGCTCGTCGATGCCGAGGCAGAGGTGCCCAACGGCGCCAACAATGCCAACGGCAACGCGACGGCACCACAGAGCAATGGCTCTGCTTCTACTGCTCGCAAGGCAGCAGAAGGTACCACCACTGCCACCAAGGCCACTGCCACTCCGAAGCGAGCCGCATCGACACACGCTGCTACGCCATCGAAGCAACCGCCAAAGACGCCCGTCACTCGCACACCGTCGTCCTCGCGGCTTGCTGCCGCTCCATCAACTCGATCGTCGTCGTCCTCCTCGCCCACCACACCGAAACCACCTACGACAGCAAAGACTACTGCCACCTCCACCGCACCAGCCGCATCAAAACCAAGCAGCACACCCAAGTCTGCCACAGCGAGCTCGACTTTGAGCGCCGCCAAGCGAACTACTGCCACTGCAAGCTCGCCAAGAGCCGCCACTGCCACTGCCACTCCCACGCGACGAACTACCACTTCCTCCACCAGCACCACTGCATCAAGAGCCACTCCCCGCACTGCCAAGCCACAAGCCACAAGCACCTCCACGACCCCTCGCACCAGCACCAGCACCAGCAGGAGCACGACAGCTGCAGCAACGCCGCAGCTCCGGTAGCATCCACACACTGAATACACACTTGATTACACCAAACTGGCGTACTACTGCTTGTCAGTTCGTTGTCTGAGCCAAGGCTAACGAGGATGTGGCGCAGCACTCGAGGCCTCTCGTTGCAGGTCTCTCTCTCGGATCCACGAAGCTCAAGCTCAAACAGGCAAGCAAGCGAGCGAGCGAGCAGGATCGGATTGTCGCTTGTTCGCGCATTCGCGCATTCGCTTCGTCGCTTCGCTGCCTTCGCTGCTTCTCGCGCACCACCATGATCCATCGCACGGCGAGTGCCTCGTCGAGCACGACCTCGACGAGTAAGCCTGACTTCTCCAAACCACCACCAAAGGCGGCGTCGAGTGCCGAGCTACAGCGGCCTCCTGCGGCGGCGGCGGCATCACCGAGCGCCAAGGCTGCGAAGCCTCTCGCCTCGCCGTCGGCGACCACGAAGCCCACGCCGCTGGCATCGCCTGCCTCCAAGCCTGACTTCTCGCGCCCTCCTGCCGCGCCCACTGCACCCAAGGCCACGACGGCAAGCCCATCCTTCAAGCCGAAGCCGCTCACGAGCGCGACCTCGGCGCCAAGCATCGCCGCCAGGCCATCGCCATCATCGTCGCCCGCATCGGCTGCGAAGCCGACGCTCACGGCCAACGCCTCCAAGACCGAGGTGACTCGCGCACCGCCCTCGACTGGAGTGAAGACTACGCCAGCCAAGCCGCCCGCTGCAGCCGGTGGGCCAGCGATTCCCGCGCGCAAGACGCCAGTAGCGGCGGCTCCCAACCTCGCTGTTGCGCACGCGTTCGCGTCGACCGGCTCGCTCCCGGTTGCCAAGGCGCCGCCGCGCACCGGGCCTCCCGCGCGCCCTCCCCGAACGGAGGAGCCCGCCGCCTCTGGAATCTCGGCAGCCAAGCCGCCACGGCGCCCAGCCTCTCCTGCTGCGTCCTCGTCATCGTCGTCGTCGTCGTACGCGTACTCGGCTCAGTCGCAATCAGTGCTGTACGAGACGATCGGCAGGCTGACGCTCGTCCATCGAGCACCAAGTTCGTTGAGCACTCCGACATCCAACCGCCGCACTCACTCACTGCTCCCTCACTCACTCACTCACTTGCTCACACTGTCTGCTATCGTACAACAGTGCCACCGGAAACCACTCTCCCTGTCGAGGAACACACGAGGCTGCTGTTCGACGGCACGAAGCTCAAACTCCTCGATGGACGAGGCAATTCGAGCAGCATCACGATCGCACTGATCCCGAACCGCCGCTCGCTCGTGTATGTGAAGAAGAGCAGCGATCTCGCATCGTTCATCAAGAAGGCTCCCACCATCGTCTCGGCCTCCTTCGATGCCAAGACCGGCCATGGTGTCGTGCCGCTGCGCGATGTCGAGGAGCTCACGATCGGAGAGCGAACCAAGGCACGACGACGCATCTGCCAATCCAATGCAAGCCGGTACCCACTGACTCGTCGAGCTCCGCTTGTTGTTGTTCGTTGTTCGAGCACAGAGTCTGCGTGGTACGACCGACACCTTCCTCTTGTCGCTGTCGTGCGGCTTCCAGCAAGTGCTCGACCTCTCGTTCGCCACGGCCGAAGAATGCTCGTTGTGGACGCACTGCTTGATTCGCGTCATCTGCGAGCTGCAACGCGAATCGGACGAAGAGGCGTATCTGCGCAAGTACTGGAACGTGCATCCGTACGAGCAGTACAACTACAAGCAACTCAAGGAGCTGCTCAAGGTCATGAACATGCAAGTCAACACCAAGACCGTCAAGCGCTGCATGGCCATCATCGACAAGGACGGCAACGGCAAGATGGACTTTGCCGAGTTCCAGTGCCTGGTTCAGATGTTCAAGGCTCGCGACGAGGTGTGCGCCCTGTTCGGCCAGTACACCTCGCCACCACCGCCAGCGGGACAGCTTCCTCAGTGGAGCATCGAGAACTGCCAGAGATTCTTTGAGTTGGAACAACGAGTACGCGTCGCTTGATATGATGCATTCCTTCTCTCTCTCTCACTCACCGAATGGATTGGATCGCATCGCATGAATATCGTTGCATCATCGAGCAGGAGAAGCGCACTGCTGCTTGGATTCGAGCCGAGTTCGGTCTCAAGCCCTCCGAGTCCTCGATCTCGCTCTCGACCTTTGAGGATTGGCTGTGCTCGGCCAAGAACCTCGCCTTCAATCCCGATTGCAACAATGTCTATCACGACATGACGCGACCAATCACCAACTACTTTGTCCACTCGTCTCACAACACCTATCTCGAAGGAGATCAACTCGCCGGCACCTCTTCGACCGATATGTATCGTCGAGTGCTACTGTGGGGATGTCGATGTGTCGAATGTGCGTTGATCTCGATCGTCTCATCGTCTCATCGTCTCTTCGAGTTGGATGATCTCACACTCACACTCTGGAACTCGATCAGTGGATTGCTGGAACAGCGAGACTGGAGAACCGATCATCTACCATGGCCACACGTTGACGAGCAAATTGCTGTTCGCTGATGTGTGTGAAGCCATCAAAGAGAGTGCGTTCTTGACATCTCCGTATCCAGTGGTGCTCTCGATCGAGAATCACTGCGATATTCCGCATCAAAAGCGCATGGCCGAGATCTTGGTGCAGGTGTTCGGAGGTTCGTTCGCTCTGCTCTGCACCCTCGAACGGCTCGCTCACTCACTCATGGACTGACGACTGGATCATGAGGCAGACATGCTCCCTCCGCCTGCAAGAGTGTCGGGAATCACTCCGACGCCAGAAGGGCTCAAGTATCGCATTCTGCTGAAGGGACATGCAGGCTCGCATGATGTCGAGGAGGTCGACGAACAAGGCAAGGCGCACTCGCACAAGCAAGATGTCGCTCCCGAGCTCGGCAAGCTGATCTTCCTCACAGGAGCCAGCTTCAAAGGCTTTGAGAACCATCGTACGGACTCTGCTGGGTGACGATGTCGATGATGGTATGAGATGACTGAGTGGAAGATGGTGATTGATGCAGTTCAATCGAATCCATGGGAGATCTTTTCGTTCGATGAGAAGAAAGAGGCCAAGATGGATCGTATCGAACTCTCTCAGTGCGTGCAATCAACGAGCTCCTCGACTTTGAGAGAGTGCTCCTCAATCTCTCACAATCTCACAACCTGTGAATGTAGGTTCAATCAACGCTCGTTGAGTCGTATTTACCCTGCTGGTTTGCGAGTCGGATCATCGAACTATCATCCATCCAATGCTTGGAACAGTGGATGTCACTTTGTATGCATTCTTGAACGATGGCACTGCCACCCACCAAATCGACTCGCTCACTCACGAAATCAATGCCAAATGCGTGTCACAGGTGGCATTGAATCTCCAAACTCCTGGCCGTCCAGTGTATCACAACGAAGGCAAGTTTCGAGACAACGGCGGCTGTGGATACTTGCTCAAGCCTCCTCAGTTGTTGGACTCGAACGGATTCGATGCTGGTGCTTTCGTGAACACGGAGCACCGAGTGTATCGACTGATAGTCACGGTACGGGCCCACAGTTCAATCCACTCCGATCGTCTCTCTCTCTCTCACAAGCGACCCACCAAAGGTATTGAGTGCCCGACAACTGCCCAAGAACCCTCAACGAAGCTCGAACTCGATCGTCGATCCGTTCGTGATGTTGACCGTGATAGGCATTCCGTCTGACTGCAAGGAGTTCAGGACCTCGTCCAAGTGTATGTTGCCCTCCCCGATAACATTCTGATCGAGTGACTGAATTGCGATTGATTGCTCTTGATTGATGTGGTCAACACAGCGAACAACGGCTACAATCCATTGTGGAACGAGACATTCGAGTTCACTCTCCATCTCAAAGATCAAGCCGTGCTGTTGCTGATGGTGTACGATGCCGACTGGGTTCCCAAAGTGAGTGCACGCACCAAACTGGCGTACTACTGCTTGCCAGTTCGTTGTTTGAGGCAAGGCTACCGCATCTTGCACCTGCGCGATCCATCGACAGTCGGAGGCAAGGAGATTCCAATGTGCACGCTGTTGTGCAAGTTCGAGCTGGACGAAGTCACTTCCACTCGTCGATAGAACGAAGGAAGGAAGGACGATGATGGCAGTCGTCGTTCCACGATCGCCTCAATCGAATGAATCAATCAACCAACCAATCAATCAATCAATCAATCAATCGAATCAATCAATCAATCAATCAATCAATCAATCGAGAGATATTGATGATGTGAGCGGATGGCGCGTCAGTTGCTTCTCTCCCTCGTATCAGCCACACACTCATCCTCATCCAGGTTCACGAGCACGATAGCGAGGATATGTGGCGCAGCACTCGAGGCCTCTCGTTGCAGGTCTCTCGGATCCACCAGCTTCGACTGACCAATCTCGGGAGCCGCTCGTTCTCGGCCACGACGCGGCGCACTCGCTCGAAGCTCGGTGGCGGCGCGGCGCTGTCTGCCGTGGCGCTCGCGGGCTGCTTCGCATGGTGGCAGCACGCCACGAGCGCCGCCAACCGACCCGAGGAGCACCTGTCAGCCACGACGTACTACCGAGCCACGCTGCCCGAAGAGCCGACGCCGCGGCCTGCGTTGGCAGCCGGCGAGCAGGTGCAGGTCGACGTGTGCGTGGTTGGCGGCGGCCTCGCCGGCCTCGCTACGGCGTTGGGCGTCGGCGAGCGCGGCGGCTCGAGCATCGTGCTCGAGGCCAATCGACTCGGATGGGGCGGCTCGGGCATGAATGGCGGCATGGCGATCGCGGGCTTCATGCTCGAGACCGACGAGCTGATCGACGAGATCGGAGCCGAGGCCGCGACGACGCTCGTGCGCCAATCGCTCGAGGCGCAGCGGCTGCTGCGTCAGCGCATTCGCTCGTACGGCATCGAATGCGACACCGATGACAGCGGCTACCTGTGCGTCACATGCTTCCCGTCCGACGAGGGCGCTCGCGAGCTGCAGCACGAGGTGCAGCACGTGAACCAGCTGCTCGGCACCGAGCTGTCGTTCGTGCCGACGTCGCGAGTGCGCGACATGCTCAAGACCGACTTTGTGTCGTATGGCGTGCTGGACCCGTCGAGCTTCTGGCTCAACCCACTGAAGCTCGTCTTGGGTCTGGCACGAGCGGTCGAGCGCAACGGCGGACGCATCTGCGAGGCCACGCGTGCCGTCTTGGTCGAGCCCGTCAAGCAGGGCGCGGCGCGATGGCGCGTCACGACGGCCGACGGTGCCGAGGTGCTGGCATCGCACGTCGTGTACGCCGGCGGTCCGCATCTCGAGCGTCGTGTGAGCTGGCGCGTGGCGTCAGCCACCGTGCCGATCCTGACCTACATCATGGTGACCGAGCCGCTCGGCGAGCGATTGCGTCAAGCGATCGACACGCCGTACATGGTGTGCGACGATCGCTTCGCGCTCAGCTACTACCGCGTGCTGCCCGACGGCCGCCTGTTCTGGGGTGGCCTCGGCCAGACACTGCCGGTGCCGCTCGACAAGCTCGAGCACACGATGCGCGCCGAGCTGGCACAAGTGTACCCGCAGCTCGCCGACGTCAAGGTCGACTACCTGTGGGGCGGTACGATCGGCTGCGGCCTCGACTGGATGCCACTCATCGGCCAGCTGCGTCCGGGCGAATGGTACGCCGCTGGCTTTGGCGGCCACGGCATCGTACCGACGACACTCGCCGGCGAGCTGATCGCCTCGGCCATATGCAGCAACGACACGCGCTATCGTCAGTATCAGGAGTTGTTCCCGTTGCAGTTTGCTGGAGGTGTCGTGGGCTCGCTGGTCGCCGAGGCCTTGGTACTGTGGTACCAGACGTGGGATCGAATTGGCATTTGGCGAGCTCAACGGCAGGCCAACAACAAGCAGCAACAGTAATGGTAAGTAGGACTCTCAGAGTCAAGGCTTGTACATACATTCCTTGCGGCACTATATCGTTGCGAATTGAAGAATTGAACGAGGCTGATTGAAAGCCATTCATTTCGATTCGTCGGTAGTGGGTCGAGGCAGCAAGCTTCAATGCAATGGCTGCATCGCTCGGTACGGCAGCATGGCTTGCGTCTTGAGCGAGGCGTTGGAGTTCAACACTCCGATCACGGCGTTGTTGAAGGCGCGGCGGTACTTGA
>ERZ778027.4694-NODE-4694-length-11307-cov-20.416815_pt1 | contig 11307 bp, 13 predicted proteins | sample MGYA00375757_ERZ778027 | MGnify/ENA primary metagenome ERZ778027 (study PRJEB29350, sample SAMN05389817) | bioreactor metagenome | isolation source: Ammonium sulfate bioreactor | place: South Africa: University of Cape Town | collected 2014-02-18 ... | reverse complement strand
TATACATTATTCATGAACTTTTAAAAGGCAAGAATATGCACTATAGTTCAATGAAAAAAAAAGAAGAAAAGCTCTTTTTCTATTATCGTCTATAATTAAAACGGAGCTCGATTCTTTTTTCGTCTGTTATGCACATAATAATTAGTAGTGCAAGAAAGTCAATAGATAAAAGAAAAATATTATGTTTTTCAACTTGTTGATGATACGAAATTATATTGTGAGAAAAAAAAAAGAACCGAAGGAGGAGCTAGTAATATGATGATAATTAGTAGGAAAGCTATCCAATCTTTTTCTTTTTTTTATATTAAAATAATCTGCACGTATGCGTATGTATCGAGATCTTTGTGTTTCTTGTGGAATTTCTTTCTTTTTTTTCACACTACTTTCTCTCGTGTTCCTTCTTTTTTCTGCTTCTTTCTTTTTCTTCTTTTCTTTTTCGCATACGTATGCAAGCGAGCGTGATTATTGTTGGAACTCACGAGAACGACGAGAGAAGAAAAAAAAGAGGAGATGAAAGAGAGAAAGCCGATCGCCTTTCGTTCGTTATCATCATTGTCGCTCATTTTTCTTGTCTTGTGTCGACAACTTTACTCAATTCTTTCTTTCTGTGTGTGTTTGTCTCTCTCTCTCTCTGTCTCTCGTTTTTGACAGCCACTATACGTCTCTCATCGTAAATGCTCGAATGACTTTTTTCGTCGAATACTTAATCAAAAATTCGTCTTGAAAAAAAAATACCAAACAAAGCCAAACACACGATATTCAAGTGTTCATATGTGTCTTTATCTATGTAAACGTGTGTTTACAAACGTCCATGCTTGTCGTGTCATTGTTGCAGAACGTGTTATTGTTCATTATTAGTTTCTTATTAATTCTATGCTTAATTGGCAAAAGCAATTGTCAACGGAATGACATCTCTATTCAGCATTATTCCACGCAATTTCGCTCGCCACATAGTCCACCTTATGAGTACATTTATATACCCGGTAAACACTTGTAATTTTACACGTTTATTTTGTTTTAATGAAATGAAATTTTACCTAGGAGACATATTACTTGGTGGATTCTTTCCGATTCATCAACCACCGACTTATGAATTAGGATCAATGCAATGCACAGCTATGAAACGTGAACGTGGCATTCAACGACTCGAAGCAATGTTATTCGCACTCGATGTTGTCAATCGACGTTCATCAGGACTCATGCGAACAAAACTAAGAAAAACGAATATACGTTTCGGTGCATTGATCTACGATTCATGTGATTACGAATCGTATGCAGTCGAACGTGCATTTAATATGCTTTTGCCATCAGTCGATCAATGTACATCACCACGTTCTCAACAAGATTCACCAGTAATTGCCGGTGTTATTGGTAGTGCATCGAGCATTGTTTCGATGGCTATTGCTGATATTCTTCGTTTGGCTGAGGTAAAACTAATTGATTCATTGACATCTCTCTTGAGATCGATTAAATATATGCGTATAAAACATGTTCGGATTTTTCCTTTCTTCATCATCATCATTGTCGTCGTCGTCTTTCTTTGCCTACCTTGAAACATTAATAAGAAAACATTCCGACAAAGAATAACGACATGACACTTCCGGTTTTAATACGTACTGTAAATCCGCCGATGGCATTTGAAGAAATAATTTTTTTTTCCTGTTTTATAAGTATATAAATCAATTAAAAAACGAGATTTACGCACAACTATCATTGGCTGCCATTAGTTGACAAATTTTTTTTCAAATCTTCTTTAGATTCCACAAATATCTTACGCATCAACAAGTACAGAACTTAGTGAAAAGCCACGTTTTCAATTCTTCTCGCGTGTCGTTCCACCGGACACGTATCAAGCTGAAGCAGTACGCTTTCTCTTTTTTTCTTTGTTGTTTATTACATTTCTTTTCATTGACACGCATGCTAGGTAGTTAGTATTATTCAATTTCTCAATTGGACTTACGTTGCTGTTATCAAGGAAACAGGCTCCTATGGTGAACGGCTCACTGATGACTTCAAAGCAAAACTTAAAAATAAAAGTAACTCACAAACAAAAAAAAGAAGAAGAAGAAAAAAAAATGTGCCTTACTTTTTTTTGTCATCAGCGATTTGTATAGCGGGAGAACTATCTGTGAATATCAAAGATTCAAGTTCGTACATGCGTGTTATTAAAGAATTGCATGATGATGAAAAATATCGATTTGTTGTTGGCGTTGTGATATTTGCACAAGAAGATTCTGTTAGGTGAAATATTTATATTTGAATGAAAAGAATAATCATTGAAAATATATACATATTTGTTATTTAGACAAATACTCAATCAAACATCGTCAAAAACAGAATTAATTAGTCGATGGGTATTTCTAGGAACAGATGGATGGGGAAAGAAAGGCTATCCAGTTGCAGGTTTTGCCAATGGAGCTGTCAATTCGATAACTATTGCACCGAAATTATATCCTATTGCTGGTTTGAATTCATTTTATCAAATAAAATAATCGTATATATATCTGTTTTTATTTTAGCATTTGATGATTATTTTCAAAGTTTAATACCATCGAAAAATACTCGGAATCCTTGGTTTTTAGAATATTGGGAACAAACATATCGTTGCAAATTTCGTCAAACAATAACAACTATTTTTAATCAAAATTATACACGTTTATGTTCAGGTTAGTTTCTATGATGAATTTAAATTAAGCGATAATTATTATTGACAATGTTCTTTTTACGGTTTCTTTTCCTTCCGGTCGACCTACAGACAGACATTCAAATCATAATTATCAACATGTTCTTCTCGTATTTTCTTTTTTTATTTTATTTAGATGATGATCATAAATTTGAAAATCTATCCGTTAGTTATTCTCAAGAAGGTTATGTTCATTATGTTGTTGATGCTGTTTTCACATTGGTACTAGCCATAAGTAAATTAGTCGATGAAAAATGTGGAAATTTTTCGAAAATTGAACCCTTGTGCACTAATTTCTATCCGTTCGATGGCAAACGACTGCTGTCAATTCTACGAAATGTCACATTTCGTAATGGTAAATAATCGAAATAAAATTAATTCAATCACTTTGTTTTCTTTTTCTCTCGAAATTTCATCTTTAGATTTATCTGAACGAAGTATAAAGTTTACACAAAATGGTGATGGTATAGGTACTTATGATATATTTCAATATCAAACTATAAATGGTACTGACACATACGATTATCTAACCATTGGAGAATACAGTGATAATGATCAAAATAGTGAAAGGTTAGTAACAAGAGTATCGTATGTTTATTTTAAATTTAATTAACACTAATCGAAAGAACACAGAGGAAGAGAGAGAGAGATGTAGATCATTACAGTTCAATGAAATGATTACCATAGAGTATTTAATAACATGCAAATACGACGGATTAGAAAATGATTAGTATTTCGATCGGAAAAAAAGAGACATGCACATTGAGATCTTGTTTGTCTGTTGGGAAATCGATTGTTGATTTAATTGTCAAATGGAAATTAGATTTTTAGTAGAAGTACGTTGATGTTATTTGTTTGTTTTTAGAATAAGAATTGATTTAAATAAATTGAAATGGTTCAAATACAATCGTCAACATTCGAAATTATTAGAAACTTCGAATACACCATTGTCATTCTGCAGTGAACCATGTCGATCAGGTGAAATTCGTACGAATACCGATTCACAACAATGTTGTTGGACATGTCGAGCTTGTCCATTGTTTCACATAGCTGTTAATGAAACCAATTGTACATCATGTCGAGATAATGAAATACCAGATCAAAATTTTACAAAATGTATTTCGATTGCACCTGAATATTTATCAATTCGAAATGCTATTGCTTGGCCAGCATTAGTTTTCTCCTCGGTTGGTCTCCTAATGACAATTTATACGATAGTGATTTTCATTCGATTCTCTCAAACACCAGTTATAAAAGCTTCGTCACGTGAGCTCAGCTATTTTCTTCTATTCGGCATTTGTCTTTGTCATTTGTGTGCGTGGCCACTTGTTCTCAAACCTCATCTTGTCACTTGTTTGCTCATACGTCTTGGCGTTGGTCTAAGTTTAACCATATGTCTATCAGCATTATTAACTAAAACCAATCGTTTAGCACGAATATTCAATAACAAACAACGTTTAACTCAACCATCATGTCTTTCTCCTCGTTCACAATTAGGCATATGTTTCGGTATAGTCAGTGTACAATTGCTTGGCGTCATATCATGGATTATTCTCTCACCACCAGCTATTCGATTGAAACTCGAATCGAAACATAATCAACGACGTCTAATCCTAGTCTGTCAAACCGATAATGAATATATAGCTTGTTCATTAATTTATAATATGTTACTCGTTATATCGTGTACACTTTATGCAATTAAAACTCGACATATACCAGAAAATTTTAACGAAGCTAAACATATCGGCTTTGCTATGTATTCAATATGTATCATTTGGCTTGCATTTATAATGATTTTTTTCGGTGTACGAACAAGTGAATATTGGTTTCGTGTAAGTGACGATTCGAGATATATTAATCATTCATATTCGATTGTGTTATTTATTTAGATTCAATTCGTTAGTTTAGCTATCTGTTTAAGTCTCTCGGCAACTGTTATACTTTTATGTTTATTTGCTCCGAAAATTTACATTGTTCTTTTTAATCCGTCCAAAAATATTCATACAAAATTCAAAACAACATTAGCAACTCAAGCACCAAATACGAGTAACCATTTGGATTCCTTAATGGTTACAACAAAAAAGGATCGACAACGACGTTTAACACCATCGGATTATGTTACTGAAGTGACATTTTGTAATTCGAAATCTGATGGTTGGGGCTTAGCGTCAAATGATGAAATTATTCAAACAGATACAGGACGAAATTCAATGATTAATGGATTGACAACAACAACAACAACAACGACGACGACGATGATGGAAAATGTCGAATCGAATCGAATCGATGAAACAACAGATCTTCTTGGAGGAGCACCAATCATATCGAGACAACAACTAACAGTTAATTCAATTCGAACATCGACATTCAATTCGATAGCTTCAAATGAAAATCCATGGAAACGTTTGAGTAATGTTCGATATCGAATGGATGGCAAAGATTCGAAAGAAACGAGTCCAAAACACTTACAATCTCATGTTTGTGAACAACATATCACTTTTGTTTAAATGAATTTCGTTTTGTTTTGTTCACTATTTATTTGATGTTTTCTATATTGTCAACAAAGAGTACACTAATTAATAAAAATATATCATTCAATCTGTTTTGTCTCTCTCTCTCTTGCGGAACCAGTGACCTCTGAAGTAATATCACAAAGCCAAAACTGACATCTGCAATTTGTTTATTGAATGAATGAATGAATGCATCTTTAGTTTTCTTTTAGTTGTAGTTTAGTTTGTTGATTGTTTTTTCCTACAAGTATGACTTCAATTCGACAATTTCGTTTAACTGATCTTCTCCGAATCAATAATGTGTAAATGATTTCACGAGTAAAATATCAAATTTTCATTGATTTACTTTTTCTATTTAGAAATCTTGATATTTTCACGGAAAATGTAGGTTTCAATCGAAGATAAATAAATCGATTTTACTAGTTGAGAACTATTTTAGTATGGATTATCATTCTATTTACATTATCTAGCACGATGGCCTGAATGTTTTTTCGTTGCAGAAAATCCTGCACGACGACTGATGGGCTACAGTAAATCAAAAGATATAATTAAAAGTTTTGTTTTATACTGATTGATATGTTTAGTTATGGGAAAGATCGAAGGTAAACAGGAGAATTATCATGGACATGTGACAGCTCTATCAATTGCACCGGAATTCCGTCGTATTGGCGTATCAACTCAATTAATGGCGCTATTAGAAAAAGTTTCGGAACAGTCAGTTGAATTCACTTATGAATAAAATCATATTCTAGTTTTATTTTCGTATTCTAATTAGAAAGAAAACTTATTTCGTTGATTTATTTGTTCGTGTGTCGAATAAACGTGCAGTAGATATGTATCATAAATTGAATTACGTGGTCTATCGAAGGATTATTGGATATTATTCAGGCGAAAGGGATGAAGATGCATTTGGTAATCATACAAAACTTGAACATTTCGTTGTTCTTCTAATTGATGTGCATTCTATTTATTTAGATATGAGGAAAGCCTTGTCAAGAGACGTAGAGAAGAAATCTCTGATACCAATCCCACATCCAGTCCGGCCTGAAGATCTTGCTGATGATTAGACGTTTTTTTTGTTCAATAAAAAGAAAAAACAACTCGAGAAACTTTTTTTTAATAAACGAGCTTTCTCTACTCATGATTAAACATTTACTTAAACGACGTGTTTAATAATAAGAGTTTGACAATGATGACAAATCAATTTTTATTCCGCACGTGTTAATCTTTTGCATATGTTGTTGATTTTCCGCAAGAGAAAGAATATTTGTTCTTCATAGATCAACGAATCATATATATTTTTTATTTGCAAGAGATTACTTGAGAAGAAATCATTAGTAAACGAGAATAAGCCAAATTGATTGGCGAGAAAACGATTTCTTTTGTCTAGATTGAAGTTACATTGTTATCAGGAAAATCAATTGGATCATTCATTCATTCATTATGGGAAGTTCACAACCGAAATATCGTGCATCACCTGAACTTTCACTTCAGGGTTAAATATTTACATACGATTATTTCATTTATTTTATGTTTGTTATCTAGAAATCGCCATGCTCAAAGCGAATACGAAATATTCGGAAAAAGGTCTGTCGAATTTTTCTTCTACATGTCATACATATCAATTGAATTCATCTTTCATATCTAGAAATTCGTGAATGGCATGCCGTAAGTCTTTATCTTCGATTGTAGAATCTAGATGATATCATTTAGGGATTTATTCATGATTGTCCCAATGGACGATTAAATAAAAAGAAATTCGTTGAAGTCTATAGACAATTTTATCCACACGGAAAAGCCGATGCCTTTTGCAAGTAAACAAACATGATTTCGAAATGAAGATGATCCTATTTGTAGACATGCATTTGCCACATTCGATACGAACAATGATGGAACGATTGATTTCGATGAGTTTCTTCTTGCCATGGCTGCAACAAGTCAAGGCGATCTTAATGAACGTCTAGGTTTTGCATTCGAAATGTATGACGCATCAGGCGACGGACAGATCGACCAAAAAGAATTAGCAAATCTTATTTCTGCAATGGTAAACATAAATTCATATTAAAATTAATATGTGTATATAGTTTTTTTCGAACAAAATTAGTATGACCTGGTTGGTGAACCTGATCGTAAAGGAGATCGTGCACCTAAGAAACGTGCTGGTGAAATTATTGCGAAACTAGATGTAACTGGAGATAAGAAATTAAGCAAACAGGAATTTATTGCTGGGTAAATGAATCTATTTAATATCCAATTTGATGACGACGATGTTTTGAATTTGTTTAGTTGTAAAAATGATCCTGTCATTCGTCGAATACTTGCGCCAAATGTTTAAATCAATCCGAGACATTCTTCTTCTTCTTTTTTTTCGAAAAAAAAAATACAAAAAAAAAAGAAAACAAAACAACTCGATGACAGACTGTCATAACCTTGATTTTAGATTTCTACTCGAAATGATTTAATAAGCTTATCATTGATGGACGACATAAGTCTCGAGTGTTTTTCATGAGTCATAGGTAAAAACTCGAATCTAGATAGACAAACTAATCGACTTAGACATAGGTATTAACATTGAAGATAATTGATTGAAATGCAATTGTCAATGCTTATCAAATATTCTAATCATCTCTAAAAAAAACGAAGAAGAAGAAGAAGACGACTTCGTCCTTGTCTGTCTAGTGATAGACAGATGAATATTGTTATAATTTGTAATGAAGACATGAATGAGACGGAAAATTGAATTCCTAATGACGAACAATGTATTTTGTTTTTCATTCAGTCATTTTTACGCATCGTAACACGCGATTATTTAGTTTGTTCATTTTGAATAATAGAATATTATTAACAAATTTTATTCTTATCACGATTTCGGATTTCGTCGGTTATGAGTTTGTTTTTCCTCAAACTATGACCTATTAGGTTCTGTGAACTATCTCTCTTATTTATTAACTGACAAAATCAAATTGGAATATTGAGAGTATCTAATCAAGCTTGCATTAATGCCATCAATTCTTTTTTCTTGTCTTGAAAATTGGCAAGAAGAAGAAACATTCTTTCAAATGCTAATACACTTTTGACGAGACTCAAAACGAGTGTGTTTGTTTGTTTGTGTTTTCTTTCGACGAATTGTTTTGATAGTATTTTCCATTTAATGTTAATCAAATATTAATAATAAGACGAGCAGAAGAAGAAAAAAAGACGAACAATGATAATAACAGAAAAAAAAAGAGAAAACTCATCGATCCGAAACTAATTTGAGAATCATAGTCAGACGAAAAATAAATGAAGCCGACCCATATTATCTTTGAAAACATATATATCATATTGATGCTTTTTTTGTTGTTGTTGTTGTTCTCTCTCTCTCTCTCTCTCTTTCTTTCTTTCACTCTTGATGAGACAGAAAACCAGGTGTAGTCGCTATTATTAATGGAATTTTTGCTTCCTTGATAAATCAATGAATAATACCGAGAAATTAGAAGAAAAAGTACCGAATATTGTTCGGACTTATTTCTCTCCGAAGGAAACAAGAAAGAATCTTTCTTTTTTTTTCTCATATAGTATATATACTATATATATATATAAAGAGTTTTTCTTTTTGATCAGAGATAGAGAGAAAAAAAAAGACGAAACGACGAAGAGGAAGAGACGCCCGTCAATACATAATGATTCAAGTTAAGACGAAGCATTATTATTTCTATTCATTGCTTATTTGTTTTTATTCATATTAAAAAAGAAATCGACAAATTCTCCCACGTCTTCATTTTCTAGTTCATTTCCTTTCATAGAACAAATCTATTTTAAATAGCATTTATTAGATTATGTCCGATGACCAGTGATCAAATACCTTCTCCGTTAAATTTAACTCATTTTAATAATGAAAGTGTAACAACAAATTCATGGACATTACCGAGTCAAATATCATTTGTACTTTTTCCATGTATGGTTATCACGGGTGTTATCTGTAATTCATTAATATTCGTTATAATGAGACGCCGACGTATGTCACATTTATCAACATGTTATTACATGGGCATATTAGCTATAGCCGATACCAGTGTTCTTCTTCTTGGTTTATTTGTCATGTGGTTATTTTTATTAAATCGACAGTGGTCACTTGTTTTACAATCGACGTTCTGCTGTAAATTAGCTTCATTACTATTTTATACGGCATCGGACACGAGTGTGTGGTTAGTTTGTATGATGTCGGCCGATCGTTGCATAGCTGTAACACGTCCATTACACGCAAGTTCAATCTGTACAGTTCGTCGAGCACGTATAACCGTTTGTATTCTATTCATATGTATTTTATTAATCAATATTCATTTTCTATTTACACATTATTTAACATTGGATAAGAATTGTACAACTCATGAACGTTATGAATTTTTTGTCAATCAAATTTGGCCATGGATAGATGCAGCTGTCTATTCAGCATTGCCATTTATTTTATTATCGACAATAAATCTAATTATTGTTCATAGTTTATTTCAAGCTAAACATTCAACAACAAATCTTCAAATGTATCAATCACAACGAACAAGAAATAGAAATAAATTATCGACATCAATGTCAAGAAAATTGACAACTATGTTACTTGCTGTAACTATCTTCTTTTTATTAACATCATTTCCTATGGTTTGTCTACAAATTTATACACATATACATGGACATCATCCAGAATGTTTTGCTGAACTCTATCTTAAGCCACTTTGTGAAACATTACAATATTCAAATCATTGCGTAAGAATATCAAACAAACAAAAAAAACTTATTCTCTCTTTCTCTTAGATCAATTTCTTTCTCTATGCAATCACTGGTAAAGCATTTCGTCATGAATTAAAACGTTTATTTCGAAGTATAGCAGTGCAATTACATTTGATTAAAACACCTGTCGATATGCCTAATAATCGACGTTTAATGAGTGCTAATCATAATTATACATTGCCTGGTACTGCTGATGATCAACGACGAATATCACCATCAACAATACAATTGTTACGTTGTCGAACATCAATTGATTCGTGTGTAAGCAATGGAACAAGTCTTAAACGTCATGTTTAATGTGATTTATAAGTTTGAATTTGAATGCCGGTTGAACACTTTCTTCTTTCTTTTCGTGTCAAAATGAATTTATTTTTTGTTTCATTAAAAAAAATAAAAGAAAAACATTAATATCGATATTGACTAATCAAAACTAGATTAAGAAGTTCATCTATCACGTTCTCAGGCGGCAAAAAATAGTTTCTATTTATAGATTTAATTGTCGTATGATTAAATATATATTTGGGTTTATAATCCAATGTACTTGTAGTCTCTCAAAAAGAAAGATTTAATTTGAAAAGAAAATAGTATGAATTTATGATGAGGGTGTCGTTTTCTTGGTTAACCCTTTCCGGCCGGCTCCTAGAAGCAAGAGTGTTAAAAATTCTCTTTTTATATATTCGTTCTCTCTTGACCATGGATATTGTCAAAATCCAATTAAGAACTTTAAGAAGCTAATTCTTGGTCAAATATGGACATGTTGCCAAAAGGCAACATCCGGCCGTAAGGGTACAAGAAAATGAAAAAGTGACTCTTCTTCTATATAATAATATTTCATAACCTATAGTTGGGCTTGGTCAAAATAGGTGTTTAAGAAAACGCTTTGATATTTGGATCATCCTAGGCGTTTTATAAGTATGAAATATCTCGTAAATACCTCAAAAACCATGAAAATCAAACAAAAATTTGCATAGTTTTAGTACCACACTTGCGAAATTCACTATAATCTCCATACTGTCATAGTAGAAACTAACACTTACATTCAAATTATCAGATAGAACTGTCGAGAGAATGAGAATTCCAATGATTTGACTCTGTTCTACACGAAATACGACTTAATTTCGCTTTATTTTCATGCATTTTGAAGTATTTACGAAATATTTCACACTTTTAAAATGCATACGATGATCTGAATGATATAGCATTCTTTTCAATCCCTATTCCGGCCAAACCCGACTATATATAATCATATTATATTAGATACAAGAAGAGTCACTTATTCATTTTTTTGTACCCTAACAGCCGGATGTTGCCTTTTGGCAACATGTCTGTTTTTTATTGTCTGGGCATGTT
>ERZ778027.4688-NODE-4688-length-11328-cov-2.786658_pt1 | contig 11328 bp, 7 predicted proteins | sample MGYA00375757_ERZ778027 | MGnify/ENA primary metagenome ERZ778027 (study PRJEB29350, sample SAMN05389817) | bioreactor metagenome | isolation source: Ammonium sulfate bioreactor | place: South Africa: University of Cape Town | collected 2014-02-18 ... | reverse complement strand
CCGTAAACGAGCCTACTGTTAAAAACAGAGCTTTTGGCCTTGGAATAGGCTATTTTCTATCCAGATAAGCAATTGAATCATATTCTTCATTCCAGTGAAATCAGTTGCTTTTACCATCATCGGTTGCCTGACGGCGGTCTAGCCGGGAGTATTCAGCGATTTACACCTCAATTCCTGTTCCTTCCTGGCCAATCAAGTACCTTAAGATAACGTCTCGATAAGCGAAATCCATCCTGAAAGTCAGCGGCTTCGTCCCCCAGCCAAACCACTGTGCTATCTGTGGCCCAGGTTACCCTTGCCGATTCTTTTCTAATCATCTCTACTACAATGAACCTTATTAGCACCATCAAGTCCGTAGCCGTCAATCATTTCCGGCTGATTCAAAAGCCAGTACTACTCCTGGTATGGCTGGCTCTGCCAGGTATTACCTCAGTAAGCTGCACAAAAAGCGCCGACCCACCTCCCAGCCCTAACGTATCTACTCCTGGAAAACCACCTGTCATCAGCGTAATAACCTCCATGACCGTAGAAACAGGGCAACAAACGACTATCGATGCCAGCAAATCCATCGATCCTGATGGAGATAAGCTAGCTTACGCTTGGGCTATTAAGACGAAACCGACGAATAGCACCGCCGTACTGACCAACGCGCAGTCAGCCACTGCCGGATTTACTGCCGACGTTGCGGGCGCTTATGTTTTAAGCCTGACCCTCGCGGATGGGGTATGGCCTGCTGTGTACCAGGATGTGTCCATCACAGCTACTGCACCAGCCACCCGAGTTATCAATGGAAGCTGGACAACTACCGACGGCACCAGTGGCGGCCCTGACTACACTCCTCGCAATAAGTTCTATTCATTTGATGTAGCCTCGAACAATCAGCCGGTTTCACTGACGCTTACCTCCTCCGATATTAATGTTGGAGTCAGTCTCTATGACCCACAAGGCACCCGCATCCTTGACCGGGGCACGGGCCGCACGGTGATACTGGACAAGATCGTCAATGCTGGCACCTATAGCGTCATGGTATACACCAGCCAACGGTACGATGTTGGGGCCTTCCGGCTGGTAGGCAGCGGCCTTTCATCTGGTTTTACGCTGCGCCCATCTAGCCGTGTCCAGTCGACTGATGTTAGTTTTGGTTCAGAAGGTGGGGGTGGAGGAATCAGCAATCGCCCTCCGTTTTCGCCCCGAAATCATTATTACACTTTTGAGGTAACCGAAGATAACGCTCCCGTTGATATTAATGTGGTCTCAGCGAACACCAGTTTGTGGCTGTATTTAAGTAACTCTGCTGGCGCCGAGGTTGCCTATACGTCGGGGACGCAACCTGCCGGTATACCGCGCACCATGCTGACGAAGCTCAATAAGGGCACATACGGAATCTATGTTGGAACTGGTACTCGCGACGCAACAGGCAAGTATACCCTGGAAATTTTCGGGAAGGTGCAAAATCTAAAACAGACCCTGTTCGACTCGGCTGTCCAATCAGACAGCTATGTTGGCAAAAATGGATCGATCACCTACACGCTGAATGTGACGGAAGACAATTCGGTCATTGACGTCTCACTGCGTTCACCGGATATTGTCGGTAATATGGACCTCTTCGATTCAAAGGGAACACGGTTGGACTATGTTACGGCTGCCAACAACTACCTCTATCTGATTGAGAAGGTGAATAAAGGGACGCACAAACTGGTAGTCACGCCCGGTATTGGCACTAGTGGTGTTGGGAAGTATACACTATCTGTGTATGGCAAATTCAGTGACTTGAAAAAACAATAGCCCAGAATGCCGTCAAAAGATGTTGGATACGTGGTTACCATAACCAAGGCCCTAAATCCAGGGAGATGGTTATGGTAACCACGTATCCAACACCTTATTTAAGACCATCGTACAAGCTTGTGACAATACGTCGACTCATCGTTGATCACTTTTTCGGCAAAAAAACCTTCATATCAGGATGCATGGTGTAGAGCCGATACGCTCCACCATCAGGGACCAGGATACCGCTGGAACAGTTGTTGCCGATGATCGGATTGTGCGGGTATTTTGTCCAGTGAATCAGATCGGTTGAGACGGCTACATTTATCGACCATTCGTGCCAGTCTTTATAAGCCGATGCATGGTAATAACCATAATATCGGCCTTTGTACTTGATAATCTGGTTCATGGCCACAGCGTATTGATCGTAGGATTCGGGCCCCTTCGTTAGTACGGGCTCATCCTGCACATTTGTCCATACCGCCAGATCTTTTGAGGTTGCCAGCCAGACAGCTTCATCGTTTCGCTCGTAAAACAGATACCAGGTATTCCCCTCTTTCCAGATGGCAGGCGTTCCAAACGGGCCTTTGCTCAATGGTTTGCCAGTTGTGTAACGAATATCAAGTGGGCCACGCTCCTGCCACTGAATCCGGTCGGTCGAGGTCAGCAAATGGGCCACATCGTCCTTCCCCTCGGCAAACATGTAATAGGTATCCCCCGATTTAACGACCGACATATCTTCTACCCAGGTATCCGTATGGATTGGATTATCGGCATAACGCGTCCAGTGGAATCCATCGGTCGAGGTTGCATACCCTAAATACTTCGTCTGGTTTTTACCATCCCGATAACCAGTATACCACAGGTGGTAGGTCGACCCTTCACGCAGTATATATCCCCGTTCGCGAATGTTTTTGTCCCAGGTATCCTGCCCCGTACCACTGAATAAGGGGTTATTGGTATAGGGCGTAAACTGAACTAGTTTAGCCGGGAATAGTGGACCGTCAACCGGTGGCGTTACCTGTTCGGGAAGCCGGTAACCAACGAACAAAACCAGGCAAAAGAGCCAGTAATGATTTTTCATATTATTTACCTGCCAGGTATTTATGGCGATATTCGAGCGGGGTAACGCCTTTGACCTGCTTGAATTGACGGGCAATATTCTTCGAGTCGTTAAGCCCCAGATCCATGGCTATTTCAAAAACAGCCTGATCGGTTTCCAGTAACTTTTTCGAGAATTTCTCGATACGCAGATTCTGGATGTATTTGTAAATTGGGTAGCCTACGACCTGAAGAAAGCGCATCTCCAGCGATCGCCGGGATAAGGGCACCTGCTTCACCACCTCATCGACCTGTAAGTTTTTGTCGATATTCTGGTGAATGTATTTGAGCGACAACGCAATGTATTCATCAGCAGTCGAGTAAATATCCGTCGACTGGCGCGTAATGATCTGCGTAGGCTCTACGATGATGTCGTAAAAAGTGGTGATCTCTTTCCGAATCAGTTTATCGAGTAAATGAGCCGCATCATACCCGCCTTTCTCGGCATCCTGCATAATGCTTGACAGGGGCGGATCGGATAGTTCGCAAAGCATTTCATCATTATCGACGCCCAGTACGGCCACCTCTTCGGGAATACGAATACGCGAATGCCGACAGGTTTCTGTGATATGCTGCCCCATCCGATCATCGCAGCACAAGATGGCGATGGGCTTCGGAAGTGATTTCAGCCACTTGCTCAGCGAACTGGGTTTATAATACCACAGGTCGCTTGAGCTATACTCTTCATGCTCAAAATACTGCACCGAACAACCCGCCCGCGACACTCGCTCATCGAATCCCTCGGCCCGTTCGCGTGACCAGACAATGTGCTTAAACCCATAGTACGCAAAATTCCGAAACCCTTTGCGGAGGAAATAATCAGCAGCCATGGCGCCCGTTGCCCGATGGGCACCCGTAATGTTCGGAATTTCAGTGAATCGCTCTTTAAAATCCTGCGCAATAACCGGGATGCCCGCCTGAACGATCTTTTCTACGCTACTTTCGTTATAGAGCTGGCCAATGATGCCATCGGCTCCCCACTCCTTTGCCCAGTTCAGAATCCCATCTACCCCCAGGGTTTCGCGATGAAACAGGGGCATCTGGCAAACCACCCAGGGGCCGTGCTCCCGGGCATATTTCGATACACCTTGCAACAGGCTTCGGCTGTAATCCTCTGCAAAGTCGATAAGTAGAATGATCTTGTGCATGGGTAAAGAGTGAAAGAGCGAAAGAATGAAAGAGTGAAAAATGGCCTACGACAGCATTTCACTCTTTCACTCTTTCGCTCTTTCGCTTTATGGTTGCATTATTGATCAGAGGTTTTGCCCAGATACCGATACTAAAAATGTAACCCAGGGTGAGTAGCATAACCAACATGGCCAGGCGTAGGCCCACCCATTCGGCCAATCCACCGATGATGAGTGGTACCAGGGCGCCCCCCACAATTCCTGTACACAAGATACCAGAAAAAGTGCCATGATGCTCCGGTACGGAATTAAGCGCCAGTGAAAAAATAATGGACCACATGACCGACGCAAAGAAGCCCGTTCCCGGCAAAGCAATCAATGCCCACTCTTTGGGGCCAAACAGGCCAATCAATAACGAAAGGATGGCCCCCAGCGTAAATAACCGCAACACATTCCGACTGTCGGCCACTTTGAGTAAAATCAGCCCCAGCACACAACCAATCGTCATCAGGCCCCAGAAATAAGCAACAGTCTGCGCCCCTGCGGTTGCCGGATCAACGCCATGATACAATTGAAGGAATTAGGAAATCCAATTGGAAATACCCTGCTCGGTGCCCACATAGGCAAAAATTCCGGCGAAGTATAACAGTACTGTTCGGTTCCGAAGCAAGGCCGTGAGGGTTCCTCCCACTTCTACTTTTTCATCGGCTTTCAGCTCCACTTTCGGGAACCTAACTAGTGCCACAACCCCAATCATGAGCAGTGTGGTCAGGGCAAATACCCAGTAAAGCGATACCCATTCCACACCCGTCGGTACCAGTTTATCAAGCCATTGAATCCAGAACGAACCATCCCCCCCCTTATGAATAGTCTGTACGAAATAGCTGTACAACAACGGGCTCAGGAAGGAAGCCGCCCCCGAAAATAGTTGCGCCATTACCGAGTTGAACGCAAAATGCTCTTCGCCACCAGCCACGCGAAGCAGCGGATTGATGGCCACCTGAAGCACCGCCATGCCTACACCAATGGCAAACAGCGAACCCAGTGCTACCGAAAATTGTGGAACCAGCGCAAACAGCAACGACCCCAGAAACGCCAGCAGAAACGCCCCGATCAAAATTGTTTTTTCGCGGTATGTTTCAACCAGTATACCCGCTGGTATCGACACCCCATAGGCAACAAAAAATGCAAAGGGCAGAAACCCGGCCAACCCAATACTTAGCTGAAAACTATCGACCAGATCCGGTATGATTGGCCCGAGAATGTTGGTAAGGAAGGAAATGACGAAAAAGATGACCAGCACCAGGATCACCAACAGGGTATTGCGTTTCATCGTGTCTTTTTCAGGTAGTATGCCAACCTATTCGAAACTGTATGATCTGAAGGCGTATTTGCTCAATCAAACCAACTGCCGGACCAGCGCAGCGGCTCCTAACAGCGCAATATTTTCATTCTGCGACTGAAACATCTTGAGCCGTCGGAGGGTAACGGGGTACGCAAAATTGGCCATGCTTTCCAGCATTGTCGTTTTGAAAAATGGATACGCTTTGGCAATAGAACCGCCCAGAACAATTACTTCTGGATCAAAGGTGTACAGAATCACTTTCACAGCATTGCCGAAATGCGTGCCAAAATCGCCCCAGAGCTTAAGGGCGTTTTGTCCACCCAGTAAGGCCTCCTGATTGGCCTCCAACGCCGTCGTGCCATGAATAGACTCGAAAAAGTCACCGGCCGCATACGACTCGATGTTCTTATCCAGATACGGTAGCAAGCCAATCTCGCCCGCTCCACAGTTACTGCCCGTATAGAGCTGATTATCGATAATAACTCCCGAACCCAGCCCCGTTCCGATCGCCATACCCACCGCTGAACGATACCCCTGTGCCAGTCCGAACTGATGCTCGCCCAGAATAAAACAGTTCACATCGTTATTGACAAATACCGGCATATCGAACTCTTTTTCAAGAATATCCCGCAGGGCTACCTCCTTCCACGATGGGATATTGGCGACGTCGTACACGATACCCTGCTCAATGTCAACGACGGATGGAACTCCGATGCCAATGCTGGTAACGGCGGGGTTGACCAATGGGCGTATAAGTTCAATCAGTTGGGATAATGTAGCCGAAAGGGATTCTTTTTGCTGTAGGGCTTTGCTATGTTGCCGGATAATTGTACCGTCATCAACTAGCCCCGCCCGTACGTTCGTCCCTCCTAAATCAACCCCGATAGTCATAGTAAATAATATTTTTGTTAGTTCAGATTAGTAGGGAACCCAGGCTATTACGATGACCAATACTATCTCTAATCATCCTGCTAAGCTGAGTTCTATTTTATCGCATCATCTATTTATTGCTAACCATTATCGATCGGCTGGAGCGCCCTGTTACATCGAAGCTTTTTACTTTTGCGGCCCCTGTAATGGCAACCGGACCCGTATACACTGGCGATTGTGTTGTAGGTTCAGAACCATCCGTTGTGTACCGAATCGTTAAACCCGGCAGCTCAACATTCGCTTTCAGCATACCCTTTTCGATCAATGCACCCGGTGGCGGCACCCGATAGGTATAGCCACCATTCAACCGGGCCAGTCGGGGAAGCTCTCGCTGAGCCAGCGTGTTAGCAAAAATGGCCCAGCCCGCATCCATTGACCGCTCGCGAGCCTGTTGATTATCAATGGTTTCCCAAATACGCTCGGGAGCCCAGGCGCTTTCAGCAAATCCAAGCAATTTAGGCAGTATATCGTATTCGGCCATATCGCGGCCTTTCACGGTTTCGCTCCAAAGCTGAGATTCTATACCCCGAATATTCTTTCGGGCTTCGGGTTTCATCCGTTCAAGTCCTGCGAAATTGAGCGGCTTCCCCATCGATGTTTTATAGGTGGTCTTAAACATATCATAGGGAGCAAAGGCCCAGTTAGCTTTCGTATCGACATACCCGGCCCAATATAGTCCGGGCTCCAGGGGATCGTTGTTGTACGACATATCGAAGTAGAAGTTCGATACATTACACAACACGACCGGATAACCAGCATTGGCCAGCCGATTGCCCAAATCCAGATCGAACAGGTTATTCCATACGTAGGGCACCACGCCTTTCCCCACAAATTCAGGGTTCACCTCCAGCTTCCCACTGGCCGATTTGGTGAGCACAACTTCTTCCCAACCATGTACTTCCAGCTTCCGTTTAGCCAGTCGCTCGCGAAGTTTACGAAAGAAATACGCCTGTAAATTCTTCGGGTCTTTGATGGTCGGGTTCTCGCTCAGTAGCTTAGCGGCCATCGGCGACCTGGTCCAGACACCTTCGGGTACTTCGTCGCCCCCTGCGTGCATCACATCCATCGGCAGACCAGCTTCTTTGTACATCTTCGTGATTTCCTCCACCACTTTTTCGTAAAAATGGTACGTCGACTCCCGCCCAACACTCACCACGTTATCTGTATAGCCCTGCGCCGACAGATAGACCGATTTATCGTCGGGGTCAATTAAGCGGTACTCATTTGCTTCTTTCTCTTTCCCTTCTTTCATGAATCGCTGGTAGCGGGCTTCCATCGCTTTAATGGCCGCTCGCGCATGACCGGGCAAATTCACTTCGGGAATTACCTTGATATGACGTTGATGGGCATACTTCAGAATTTCGATAAAGTCGGCTTTGGTATAATAGCCACTCCCATATTTATCCTTGTCGTATGCTTTGGGTCCCGATCCATAAGCCGGGTGCAGTGCAGGTGCTTCTTTCCCGGACGTATGCTCTCGCTGGGCGCCCACCTGCGTTAGTTCGGGTAAGCCATCAATTTCAAGTCGCCAGCCCTCGTCTTCGGTCGTATAGAATAAGAAGTGGTTGATTTTGTAAAAGGCCAGCAAATCCAGTATCCGAAGGATCGTCTCTTTGGTCTGGAAGTTTCGGCTGACATCCAGATGCATACCCCGGAATGCAAACCGTGGGGCATCGTCGATCTGCATGTATTTTAAGGGAATATCGGCCGAAGGATTTTGGTAAGCCTCATTCGGTAGCAGCGCCAGTAAACTTTGCGTTCCATAGAATACACCCGCAGCGTCGCTTCCGGTTATCGAAATTCCTTTTTCGTCGATGCGCAACTGGTAGGCTTCTTTGGCTATGCCATTCACCTGAACGGGTGCGATTTTCAGGAAGATGCCTTTATTAGCTGGAGACTGGCTACTTACGGCAACATCCTTACCTACTAATGCCTTTATCTGTTTACTTAATAAGCTAGCTTCGTTTTCCAGACCTTTATCCGCATAAATCGCCAATGACGCATTGAACGCTAAGGTGCCTGGGGATGTAGTCAGTTTGACGGGAGATGGAATGATTGGCTGCAATTTTTCGGCTGGCAACACCGATAGCCCCAGGTTGTTCTGATAGGTTATGGCCGGACCAGCCGGAGGATACAAATCGTTTGGCCCACGTAGTACTTGCTCTTTACGGGTAAACGGCTTAATGGTATAATTGGCAACCTGTATGATCGACTCTTCTTTGCCCTCCTTATCGTAAAAAACTACATAGAGTCCTACTGGTGCATCGGTTACTTTGGTGACCGCTTCGGTACCTTCATACCGGATTTCGGCCGATGCACCGGGCTTCAGGCTAAATCCTTTGGTAGGCACCAGTTTATACCAGTCGCCGTTGATATGCTGAACGGTCCCTGGCTGCGGTGACCTGGATGGCAGAATCGGTCGGGGCGACATGTTGAAAAATAAAGCCCAGTTGGCATCTGTCAAGTCGTTATCACTGTTGTTCGTCAGCGTAAAACGAGCCAGAAACCCATCCTTGACGTCGGTGAAATTACTGACAAGCTCCCAGGAAACAGCGAGTTGTTTGCCATACTCCCCACCATCGGATTTAACGCGCTGGCAGCTATTTAGGCCTACAAAAAATAGGCAAATGAGGGTAGCGTAGAAACTCTTCCGCATAAATTTTCCGGTTTAGTAGCCTTTATAGTACGTCAATCAGTAATAAAGATACCATTGTAAGAACGGGGCTTTTTTAATAAAACGGCCATTTGATTGTTGCTGATGGTCGTGAAGCAGACATTAATCGCTATCAGTCAGCCAATTCGTTCAGCTTAGGCTTCAGGAATTTTATTTTCTCGTTGCTAATCTAAGCTTATATCAACTACAGAATATCCAATTCATGACTATTTAATGACAACAATGACCACCTGATGACACCAAATCGACTCGTTTCACTGGATGCCTTACGTGGGTTTACCATTGCGGCCATGATTGTTGCCAATTTTCCAGGCACCGAGGAGTTCGTGTATTTCACGCTACGTCATACCCGATGGAATGGACTGTCGTTCACCGACTTAATTGCGCCCACGTTTCTGTTTATTGTGGGAGTATCCATCACACTGGCGTATACCCGGCACGTGACCGAGGGAAGCCCCAAAGGCACACTTTACCGGAAAGTTGTCGTTCGCTCGCTGAAGATTTTCGCCGTGGGCATGTTTCTGAATTTATTACCCGATTTCGACTTTTCGAATGTACGCTGGACCGGTACTCTCCACGGCATTGCCATCGTCTTTCTGTTTTGCACAACGTTATTTCTGAACACTACCTGGAAACAACAGGTCTGGATTGGGGTCCTTACGCTGGTCGCTTACTGGCTGGCCATGACCCTTATCCCAACTCCTGACGTGGGCCATGTTGTGTTGGAGCCGGGCCAGAATCTGGCGGCCTGGCTGGATCGACAATACCTTCCGGGCCGGATGTGGCAGGGCACCTGGGACCCGGAAGGTATCCTCAGCACGTTTCCCTCTATTGTGACCACCCTAACGGGTATGCTGGCTGGCCGGGTAATGCTCATGGCCATCTCCCCCACCGAAAAAGTGGCCTATTTGATGACAGCGGGGCTATTCGCAGCAGCAGCCGGGTATTTCTGGGGCTTAACCTTCCCGGTCAACGAAAACCTGTGGACGAGTTCGTTCGTGCTGGTGACGTCGGGTTTTGCAGCGTTGCTATTGGGAGCCGTTTATTTCCTGGTCGATGTACTGGGCTATACGCAAGGCACACGACCCGGTATCATTTTCGGAGCCAATGCGATTACGGTGTACGTACTGGCCGACATCTTTGCCCTGGTTTTTTACCGAATGAAATTCGGCAGTTATTCACTGAACGAACATGTAGTCAATGGGTTAATCAGTATAGGTATTCAACCGGAGCTGGCCAGTTTACTCTATGCCCTGTTTTTCATCGGTGTCAATTTCATTCCAGCCTACGTCCTGTACCAACGCCGGATTTTCATTAAGCTGTAGCAACCGGCGCGTCGGTATATACCCTACCCTTCCTATGCTCAAACGAATCGTTTCCTCCGTTTGCTTTTGTTTGGTACTGGCCACGGCTCTGGCGTCTCCAATCGATCTGTCGAAAGCCCGAATTGTCAATACCGTTACGGATCAGAAAGTCCTCCGCCGAACGGTTGAGGTTCTTCAGCAGGAAATCAGGAAACGATCAGGTATTCAATTACCCGTAACCGACCGCTTTCCGACCCCAGCTACGGCTCAACCCCTGATTGGAATTGCGCTGGAAAACAACCTGGACAAACTCCCCAAACCCCTCCAGACGCTGGTACGCAATATGCCAGTCACACAACAGGAAGGCTTTACGCTAGTGACGGTCGAATCGGCCAACACTGTACTCATCGTAGGGCATGACGCCCGTGGGTTGCTCTACGGGGTCGGGAAACTGTTGCGGAAGCTGACTATGCGTCCGGGAAAGGTGGATTTACCAGAACCGATTACCCTGTCCACCAGTCCACGATACCCTATTCGTGGGCATCAGTTAGGGTATCGCCCTAAAACCAATGCCTATGATGCCTTTTCGGTAGCGCAGTTCGATCAGTATATCCGTGAACTCGCCTTATTTGGAGCCAATAGCATCGAAATAATGCCGCCCCGCACGGATGACGATTTCACCAGTCGGCATATGAAGTTACCGGCGATCCAGATGATTCGGGAGCAATCGCGGATTTGTGCCGAGTACGGGCTGGATGTCTGGATGTGGTATCCGAATATGGGGCAGAATTATACGCATCCTGATTCTATAAAAAAAGAACTGGCCGAGCGACGGGAAATCTTTGCAACTGTACCCAAACTCGATGCCGTGTTTGTGCCGGGTGGCGATCCGGGTGAACTGGAGCCTGATGTGCTCTTTGCCTGGCTCGAAAAAGAAGCGCAGGTACTGCATACGTATCATCCGAACGCTAAAATCTGGGTATCACCCCAGGTCTTCCGGCCCACTCAGCAATGGTTCGACGCGTTCTTCAAACAGGTAAATCACGGCTATAACTGGTTTGGTGGGGTCGTTTTTGGCCCCTG
>ERZ778027.4687-NODE-4687-length-11329-cov-17.191503_pt1 | contig 11329 bp, 12 predicted proteins | sample MGYA00375757_ERZ778027 | MGnify/ENA primary metagenome ERZ778027 (study PRJEB29350, sample SAMN05389817) | bioreactor metagenome | isolation source: Ammonium sulfate bioreactor | place: South Africa: University of Cape Town | collected 2014-02-18 ... | reverse complement strand
GCATAGCAGATTGATTTGTATTTGCTTCTATATACAAGTGAATCTGTTTTTATATATCTTATGAAACTTCTTTTATTTGATGTGTTTTCAAACAAATGCACAGATCTTAGAACAACATAAGTAAAAAAACACATTTGATTAACGGAAATTATCGCTAATATGGATTATATCGATGATTACACGTTGATTTTGCCCATTTACTAATGCCATTGGTGGTAGTAGTACTAGTAGTAGTACAACTACATGTTGTTCCATTGTTAGAAACTATATTTGAAGAGACAGACTCAGGCCACGGTATAGCGGGACTGAACGATCGGCCACGTCTTTGACCAAATGTTCTCGACAATGAATTTGTGATTTCTCGCACTCCTATCACATAGAAGAAGAAAAAAATAAGAGTCATATTTATAAATAATTAGAATTTGTTATTTACCATGTAACGAGAAATGAGCATTAGAATTTACGAGTAGATCTTTGCGTCGAATTCATAAATCCAATCGATCGAATGTACTTAATGTATAACTTGTTGTAATATTATTAATAGTGTCGATCTTCTTCTGAAACATTTCAGTTTTTTCCATTGTAACATTAAACTGATTTATAGGAATAGGTGATTTAATCTTACTCGTTCATATCGCAAGTGAACGAACAACAATAAACGACATCAATGCGTAATGAAGGAAAATTATCCTTTAAAAACCGAAATTCCCGTATAAAGCTCTCATTCATTATTGAACTTATATAAACATAGAATATAGTTATTCCATCATCTGATAGAGTAAATTTATGAATATCCCTATAAGAATCGGTTCCAATTTTACCATCAGTTAAAAGTGTAACTTCTCCTAAAATGCAAAAAAACTATTTACTATTTATTATAAAATAATATTCTCTCATAACCATCGAGCGGCTTATAGAGTCCATTTTGTCGATTAACTTCAGTAAAGTCCAAAAGTCGGCCATATTTAAGTTGTTGACATAAATCGCGGTATACCGTTCGAATGAAATTATCACCAAGAAACAACACAGTATTGTTTTTGTAGATGTTCCGACAGTCAAGCATAGATAATGAGCAATTTGAGAAAATCGCTTTCGTCGATCTCCCGAGATGGTCTTTGTCTTTCTCTAATGCTGATCTTGTTATCTTCTTGATCTTCGGCAAGGAGAACAGATCCATTTTTTACTCTGATGAAATCTAAAACAAAACATAGAATATCTTAGATAGACTACCACAACAAAAAAAAACCTATATAATCAACTTCAATTAAACTCTTCCAAGTAAAACAAAAGCAATAACAGATAGTCTCTATTCAATGGTGATGAAGAGAGCGATAGAGAGACAGAGACACAACAACTAACTGATGATATGAAACAAACTCCTTGAAAAGTGATGTAAAAAGATAATAGGAGAGGAAAAACTCAAACACGGAATGAAGATACTTCGTTCTCTTCTATTTTACGGTATAGAATAACTCTAATGACTTTTCTCTATATCCATAACAACAATAACAAAGATTAACACTAAATGAACCTAACATCCGAGTTAGAAAAAAAAACAATTGCCTCATTTTAACGGATAAATATGATTGATTGATATTATTCCTTTTCTTTTGAACCGACTCACTCAAAGATCATCTTTTATTACAAGCGAAACAAGAGAGTTAGACAAAACTACGTGCGAATATAGAAGAAAAAAATCCAGTTAACCTATACTAACTGTCCGTTTAGGACCATCGGATTGAAGAGAAATAAACACAGGAGAAAAAAAGCTAACCTCTACTCCCTCAAGATAGGCGGAAGAGATTCATTATCACTGGAAAAGGTCTTCATCAAGCTCCCTTATCCCCTCCAAAATTTTCTCTCTGATAACTTTATCATTTGTTAAATGAAAGCAGACTATCATATGTACAGATATATATAGGTCTAACGTATAGAACTAGTTTTCTATAGAAAAGATGTAGTGCCATAGAGAATATCTAGGGTCCGATCGTAAGACTATATATACGTTTCTATTTTTTAGATAACACTTCATTCTTCATTTTATAACAACAGCGGCTACATCCAGTATAGGTAAATATAAATTCTCTTTTCGAATTTGACTTAGCGTTTTATCCTATGAGTGAACAATATTAGAAAAGACTTCTTTCGTTACTACTATATCCTTCGGTTTCTTTCTAGTTTTTTTCTCTGTTCTTGTTGGTAATCATTGCTACAAACAATTAATATATATATGCTTTATCTTTTTAGATAATGTTTCCTTTGTAACAAAGCAACGACAACAGCGCTTCAATAAGTAAATATAGCTTTGGATCTGGGGTTTGCCTCAGCCTTTTTGAGCTTTGAGAAGGAGAGAAGGGGAGAAGTAAGAAAAGACTTGTGTTTGTTACTGATGTAGCAGATAGTTCCCCACATTTTTTTTGTATTTTTGTGTTTGTTTTGCTTTTCTTCTTGGCAGTCATTGATCTAGACAGGTAAAACTGTCGAAGTTTGAACGCGGAAACCGTTGTCCAGTGATAGCGGATCGTTTCCTAGCAGCCAAGTTCTCTTGGTACCAATGATTGTCATGCTTCTTGAGATACCCTGGGGTTTGAGAGTTTCCCTTGAGCTACCACAGTCGCCAACAACGACGACAACGACAACAACGGCGATTTGTTTGTTTTCGTTTGAGTTGAGAGAGTATAGATCAAGGTCTTCCGGCTATCTGAACTAGCTGTACCATCAGATAGAACAAGACAGAATTAAAGTTAATTTATATTTTTTTTGTATTTTAATGGAAAGATTAGAATAGGTAATGCCTTGTTTTGAAATTCTTGAGCAAAATAGACTAAGTTTTTCACTGCTTTCAAGATCTTGATATGAAAGATATATAATCATCTTGAAAATGATCTAAAACTGCAGTTATGTTTTGTGATGATAGTTTTAAAGCAAAGGACATTAGCTAAGGGTAGCTAGGAGTAATTTTGTTTTTTTTATGTATTCATAGTAATGTTTGTTTTTGCATTTTATGTAACATTTTTTTTTTCCATTTATTATCGGAAATAGTCTTTGATTTTGATGGATAAACATCTGATTAATTGAAAAGTTATTCACATTTTTCGTCTTCTTCTTTCAGAATGCGTCGGCGAAAATTATAATAACTATTTTTCCAACCATTAACAAGAAATTCATATTATATAAAATCCAATCGTTTAATTAATTCAATTAGTACAACCCCTACAACTATATATTGTTGATCTGCAACTATGATAACACCAAGGATGTCAAGAATACGTGAAGTGTCGAAAAGGGAAATTTGATCAAAATCAGTCGTGGGAACTACGAAATGATAATGAAGAATTACAAGAATCAATTCATACGTTTATTGCACTTCAATTTCAACAAATTAAACTTGAAATAGATTGCCAAACTGAATTCATCTATTATGATTATAATAATACAGTTTATGATCGTGAAATTGATCTTGAATTAGCAATTGAAACACGACTTAAATGGATGATTTTAAGTAAAAAGAAAAGCGACAATTCCTCTCATTTATATGTATCTCTACACTACATTATATTAATAACTTTATGAAATGAAATATAAAGAAGAAAGAATTAAATCCGATATATAGAGCTATACAAATACATGCAACAACGATATTCATCTTCACAAGATCTCTTTAAAGAGAATTCATTGATCAATTGTACAAGAAATCCTAATCTTCATCAAGAATTATATGAATAATATACGATTTTTCAAACGAAGAGCCAATTCAATGAACTTGTACTATATATTGAATCATTAGAGATGCGATTAGAAGACTATAAAATTCAATTGATTTCAATTCAACGTGATTTCTGGTCTCTCTCTCTCTCTCCATTACTATCTATTTTTGGTCAATCAATTCTTAGTCCAGTACAAATAGCTGTTCAAAAGAGATTATCAACGATTACAGATCAAGTTGCATATATTTAAAAATATAAAACACGTATTTTGAAATTGTGATCAATAAAAGATGCGTTTGATTCAGTTGTTTTCTTTTCCTTATAGAATATTTCTTAATTTTGATGGATGATAATTTCTTCTTCTATTTCTAGATATCTCTATAAAGCCCTGAAGAGTACTATTCTTTTAAGAATACGAAACGCGTCGGCGAATCAATAATCTGCACTTATTATTCTTTTAATTAGAAGCACACTAAGATCTAGTGTTAAATTGTTAAATCATTACTGACAAAACAATTCGATTGCTGAAAAGCAAAAGTTGAGAATAGCAAATTAATTTGTATTGTTTTATACATATATACAAGTTGATCTGTTTTCGTATTGGTATTCAACATAGATATTATTCGATGGATTTAATTCATTTAACATGATCTTGGCTACATTGACAATATAATCCTCCGAAGCATTTAATGGTATATTAATCCAGATATCCATAGATTGGTTGAGTTGATTGGCAATAAACGGAATTGTTTGCCATGGGTTACGTCTTGTTGTATATTGTGGCCAATTTAAATGTGTGTTATCGCTCCAATTTTCTTCGGGATTACCATTTGTATCTGTCCAATCCATGAAACGTAATAAACTAAAACGTGATATATGTGCTAATGTTAAATTAGTTATATCCGATTTCGATGAAATATTATAATTTGGTTGTAGTCAACTGATATTTTGTAAACCAGGACCCGTTGTATTTCGAAAGCTAAGCATAATTTGAGTTGTATTCTGTGGTACATTGACAAGCGCTGTCAATGTATTTGTCGTTGCATCATATATTTTGTTAGTAATTTGCGTGCCTCTATCTATAGGTTCAGATATTTCTGCATTTCCATTTGCATATAGGAGATAGATTCCACCCATATCCAAATTATCTGAAACTATTATAACTCCAAAATCAGCTGTAGGCCAACCAGTAATAGAATCAAATGTCCCATTGCCATCCCATGGCGTACCAGGACTTCCCCATTTTCTTGACTGTTCTATTAAATCAACATAGGGAAGACTTCGACTATAATCAGATAGACCAACAAAATTAGCACTGATAAGAATCAGTGCATGAATATTTGATACTAAAATAAGTATGTATACGATTTGAAATCAAATCATTTTTGATAGTATTTTTAGTTTCACAAATTGATTTAATATTCTTCTCAGATTAAAATATTATATTCTAGAAACTTTATTAAAAAAAGAATTAAGCAAAAAAATGGCGATCGAACAGAGACTAAGTGTTTCAATTATAATTGAATTGCGATTGTTCTGTTGGTTCTCAGAATCGCAGTTTTTAAGAGTAATGTTTATTCCATTTCGCTTCTGAAAAACATAGAAGAGTGAGAATCAACTAAAATTTTACAACAAGATAGAAACTGAATTACCAGCATTAGAGAGAATAATATGCAAGAAGTGATAGTACCAAGACACATTCGAACGGCAGAAAACATGTCTAACAAACGATAAGAAACTTTTCTAAGTGGTTCAAACATATAATTATACGAGTTTTATGGCCGTTCAATTGGCATAAAATTTAGTATTAATTCTATTCCAGGATATAACGTCACTGTCTATCAAGATATAGTAAAGGAAAAAAGTTTAGCACACTTTTGTTTTGTCAAAATTTCGGTAAAGACATCTACTTTGAATAAATCCAAATAGTGATTCGGATAGCTCATGAAATTCTGCATCGAATGCGATATTTAAAAAAACTTGACACTACTTTTTTAGGTCCTAAAAAGATTCGACAGAAAACTTTTTAAATATGGGCATCTGAAAGAGCAAAAAATTGTGATCAGAATGAGATGTCGACCAACTTTCTATGATACTCCTATATGAAGTTATGGACATAAGAAAAATTTTTTAAAAGTGGTTTTTAGGGGATTTTCTAGAGTTTTAGGTGAAATTTGACTCAATAGATATCATTTTCTTATGTTCATAATTTCATAAAGGAGTATCATAGAAAGTTGGTCGACATCTCATTCTGATCACAATTTTTTGCTCTTTCAGATGCCCATATTTAAAAAGTTTTCTGTCGAATCTTTTTAGGACCTAAAAAAGTAGTGTCAAGTTTTTTTAAATATCGCATTCGATGCAGAATTTCATGAGCTATCCGAATCACTATTTGGATTTATTCAAAGTAGATATCTTTACCGAAATTTTGACAAAACAAAAGTGTGCTAAACTTTTTTCCTCTACTATATTTGTTTCTTAGCTTTGTAATACTTCGTTAGAATCTTGAATAAAACAGGAAATGTATAATTAGTTTTTTTTTAATATTACAAACGCCATGTTATTTATGAACAAATAATAATTCTTTAAAATTCATTCTGAAGTGCACGGCGCATTTAATAGAGTAATCATCACAATTTCAACTTTTTCAATGTCAACAACGGATGAAACACTTCAACATATATCCAATATAATTTCAATTTATGCTGGTATTCTCATGTTTGCTCTTGGTACGGTAGGTAATATTATGAGTGTACTTGTATTCTGCGGCCTTAAAACGTATCGCTCTCTTCCAACATCGGTTTTTCTTGCTGCTTTTTCATTTACTAATCAAATTAGTATTACAGTGGGAATCTTTTTACAATTCCTAACCGCTATACTTGGTTACAATCTTGGAGCAACCAATAGAATTGCATGCCAATTCATTTGGTTTGCTAAAAAAGCATTTCCAGAAATAGCAACCACTTGCCTATGTTTGTGTGCTGTCGATCGTTATCTAATGACCACAAGATCTGCACGACTTCGAAAATTATTAACTGTACCACGTGCTTATTTACTCATTGGTATAAATGTAATCATATGGATATGTTATGGTATACCAAGTGGTATCTACGTTATCAATGTACAATCAGCTAATCTATGTGCTCGAATGATTAGTTTCTGGCGAATATCAACTTATTTCGATTTGTTTATTCCTATATTAATACCGATTACTATTATGTCGGTATTAGGACTTCTAACTTGGAAGAATCTCGGACGTATACAACAAACACATATGAATAAACAGGTAAAAAACTCATGAATAGATAGTTGCCTAAAAGTCTATCTGACATCCATAATTTATGCTTCTAATTATAATTTTGAAGATAGCATTAAATGAAAAGATATCGCTTCAAGACTAACTATCATATTAATATTATTTTTTAGGTGGAGAAAATGGTCCTCATCGAAATACTCATTGTTTTTTTATCGAAGATTTCGTTAGGTTGTTTTCAAGTATATACTATAACTATAGATGTAAACACACTTTATTCAGTTAAGTATGTATTTACTTATTATATTGTTAATTTAATATCTACAACCCAATCATGGATTTCATTTTACGTTCATCTTTTTGTTTCACCGACTTTTAGAAAAAATATAAAAATCATTATAAGAAAAATATGCTGCTGTAAATCAAGAAATACAAATGATGTGGTACCCATTGACAACCCAATTGCAACTACATGAAAGAAATTAATCTATGTACTGTTTTGAGTTTATATTTTTTAATTAATTATTATTCGCGTATATTCTGTAATATAATCTTATTTATTTTCGAAAATCAAATAAACACACAATTAAAAAAAGTTGACATATATGTTTTAATATCTTGAAATTCTCTGAAGGAAAGTAAGAAGATACGCATGATATGCTATTCTAAGACATTCTATGTCAAAATGACTAATTAATATTGCATAGGAGGATTAAACATGACGATAGCATTCTTGATAGTGTGCTTGCATAATTATTATTTTATTTTAGTAATTAAAAAGAATTTAGTGTAGATACCAACATTGAAAGTGGTGGTGCTCTTTAAGAGTTTATTTGAAATTAACTTTTTGAGGGTAGCTGACGCATATACAATGTAGTTAACTGGCACCATTCAAACACAAACAAAGTTAAGCAAATTCTTTTCAACACGACCTATCATGTAACCTCTGATCAAAATAAAGCATATCATTATAACCAACATCATCCTACTTGAGGGTGAGGGTGCTGATCAGGCATGCCAAATCTCCTGATTTGACCAGGAGTCTCCTGATTTCAGGAGCTGATTTTTATTTTTTTCCTCTTCAGTCACATGAAATATTTGTGGAATAACAATCGAAGTCGGATGAGACACGACCTGGTGGGAGCTGAGCTGAAAATCCGAATGAATACTCATTTAACATGTAAAGAATTCTATAAGTATCTTTTGACAAAACCTGATTTGTTGAAAAAAATTCGATCGTCAGATAAGTATAGTCATGTTGCAAAGATTCCACGAATCGTTTGAAGATAATGGTCATATATGTATTTACTTGATACGTTTTCATTCATTAACTAATAGCTATAGTTTATTTTGATTTTCCATGTCTTTTTAAATGTTTGAATAACTATTTATGAAATAAATGTCGAGAAAAAAGCATCAATTTTTTTTCGATTTTGATTCGATTATTAGAAACTTTTTAGTAGTTATTCTGTAGCAAAATGTATGGGAGTATTCGCATTGATTAAACAGGTTAGTACTTGAGTTAATCCGTTAGAATATCGTTTGATAACCTTTGAGATTTCATAAAAAATCTCCTGATAGACTCCTGATTTTTTTCGGAAAACTCCTGATTTTGAAAATTTGGATTTGGCATCCCTGAAGCGGACTTCAATGAATCGAAATGACAACAGAAATATTTCGACATCTGCGATATGTATGGCGGACTAAAATCTATCAAAAAACCAGTCGATCCAAATGGTCTGTTTATCTATAAGAATCGTATTGGTAATGATGATTCGTCCGCTGATCTTAACTGCCCGAAAAGATTCAATGCTGCTCAAGTTCATGTCACAATCATTCTTTTTTTGTCTTATTAAAATCTTTCAAATATAAAGTTAGCATGACATAGTGTTCACATCCTATCACTCTTTCATCACTGACATCTATATCTATTTTCACTTGAAAAAGAGGCTGTTTCTAGATCAATAAGTTAGTTAATGAATTCCTTTTGAATTAGAATATTCCAAATGTCATTTATGATCGAATATGATACGTATAAATATTTTTGATGTTCTAATTGAATAAAAATTATAGAAAGAAAGAGATCTATAATTTTCCTTTTCTCTCACGGACGTTCAGTTGGATATCAGCATTATTGTCCACAAGAAATTATTCCCAGCCATATGCTCGAAACGAAAAGTCTGCGCACAATGACAATATTTCTCTTTAAAATGAAAAGAAATCTTTTTTTCATTCAGATCCAAAATGGAAACAATCAGCAATAACTGTTGCTGGAGGACGAGGTGAAGGAGGAAATCAGTTAAATCAATTGGACGGTCCTCATGGAATATTTATTGATAACGATGAAAATGTTTATATTGCTGATTTTGAAAATAGTCGTGTTATGGAATGGAAATTGAATTCAACAAATGGTCAAATTGTGGTAGGTGAAAATGGACAAGGAAACCAATTGAATCAATTGGATCGGCCAACACATATGATTATTGACAAAGTTGATAACTCTTTAATTATTGCTGATTGGGCAAATAGACGAGTTGTACGATGGCCTCGTCAAAATAAAGCAAATGCAGAAATTCTCATAGAAGATATTGATTGTTATGGTTTAACCATGGATAAAGACAGATCTCTTTATGTTTCTAATTGGAAAAAGAATGAAGTAAGACGTTGGAAAATAGGAGAGAAAAATGGAATGCTAGTTGCTGGTGGAAATCGAGAAGGAAGTCGTCTCAATCAACTTAGTTGGCCTACGTTTATTTTCGTTGATGAACATTACACACTATTTGTATCAGACTTTTTAAATCATCGTGTAGTGAAATGGCTAAAAGACGCCAAAGAAGGAATCGTCATTGCTGGTGGAAATAGTTCAGGAGATAGTTTGAATCAATTGTCTCGTCCTCAAGGAATATTCGTTGACCAATTGGGTCGACTCTATGTGGTCGATAGTGACAATCATCGGGTGATGCTTTGGCATAACGGTGCTAAAGAAGGAACAATTCTTGTTGGTGGAAATGATGAAGGAAATGAATTAAATCAATTGAATAATCCATATGGTTTATCATTTGATGGGTATGGAAATCTTTATGTTTCTGATTATCTGAATAATCGAATACAAAAATTTGAAATTGATACAACAAAGATTTTTGAGGATGGAGAAAAAAACGCATTGAATCATTGAACTTCTTTTCCTTGTACCTATCGACATAAGATTAAAATAAAATGAAACTCTCAAAATAGTTTATTGGTGTCATAGAAGGCAACAATAATATATCTAAAACGAGATCGTTGTTGAAATCACCAACAACAACAGACAATGATGAAGAATCAGTCAAATATGTAACTTGATTCGTAAAAGAACCGTAATCATATCTGAGAAAAATTCCTATATTATTAGAACCAGAACTAACGATGGCCATATCAAGGAAGGTATCTGTTAGGTTCTCTTTCTTTCTCTCTCTCTCTTTGACTAGGCTATATATCTTGTATGTTTTTCTTCGTTTCACGGGACTTGGAAAAAAGAATAAAGAAATCGAACCGATTGATTCGAAGCAGGGCTATAACAGAGGCGACCCTGGAAAGGACGGGGGGACATAAGCTATGCGAAATGGGCGCATGAGCTTTTTTTTCGAATTTAGCGTTCAATCTTTCTGGGAATGTTAAATAAGTGTTTATGAAGTAAATTCGAGCATAACTATGCATACCGAAGGTCAGTTTGGGGTTAAAATCTCTCTGAAGATTATGTAGGTTTTAGGTGATATTTGATGGTATCAGAGTGATTCCTACTGGTTCAATTTTTGATCGAAATGAACATTTTTTTAAAAAGATTCAAAGTTCAATTAACAACCATTAGAAAGAGCATTTAATTCTGCATCTTTTCATATATAGACCATTTTTTTCCAAAACAAATTAGGGTCGTCTATAGCATTACCTTTGTATCGAACATGATTTTTTTCCATATCATTTTAAAATATTTTAACGTATTTTAGCGTCTTTTTTTGCGTGATCCCAGTTCATTTATATACCATTTGATAGAGCAAACAAAGCGCTACAAACTGGTATATTTTTCATTTAATTTTAGGTTGGTCCCGGTATTCAAAAATATCAAAAACTGTCGGAAATTGGTCAAAATACTCACTTTTTTGCCTAATGTTAACGTGATTTTGCACCATTATATTCAATTTTAATCGAGATAAGTGATATATTCGAACTCAGCGTAAAAAGTTGAATTGATTTATACCCTTTTTCAATGTATCAGAGAACTTTTATTTTTTCCCTAAAATCTAGCCGTGGTCCCCCACAGGGATGGGTCAAAAATGAAAATTCATCAAAATTACATTCTGAACATTGAGTATTACGCAAAAACATCTCAGTA
>ERZ778027.4678-NODE-4678-length-11367-cov-4.528289_pt1 | contig 11367 bp, 10 predicted proteins | sample MGYA00375757_ERZ778027 | MGnify/ENA primary metagenome ERZ778027 (study PRJEB29350, sample SAMN05389817) | bioreactor metagenome | isolation source: Ammonium sulfate bioreactor | place: South Africa: University of Cape Town | collected 2014-02-18 ... | reverse complement strand
GGGCGTGATGGGCGGCGCCTCCACCGAGATCGGGGAGGGCACCACCAACGTCCTGATCGAGGCCGCGAACTTCGACCCGGTGTCGATCGCCCGCACCGCCCGCCGGCACAAGCTGCCGAGCGAGGCGTCCAAGCGCTTCGAGCGCGGGGTCGACCCGCGCGTCGCCGTGGCGGCCGCGGCGCGCGTCGTGCAGCTGCTCGAGCAGCTCGCCGGCGGCCACGCCGACGAGCTCGGCTCGCTGCACGACGCCGCGACCGACGCGGAGGCGATCCGCCTCCCTGACAGCTACATCGCCGGCCTGATCGGCGTGGAGTTCACCGCGGACGAGGTGCGCGGGGCGCTCGCCGAGATCGGCGGAGCGGTCTCCGAGACCGCCGGTGCGCTCCTCGTCGTTCCGCCGAGCTGGCGGCCCGACCTGCTCGACAAGTCGGACCTCGCGGAGGAGGTCGCCCGCATCGTCGGGTACGACCGCATCCCCTCGGTGCTGCCGGTCGCGCCTCCCGGGCGCGGGCTCAGCCGCGAGCAGAAGCTCCGCCGCGGCGTCGCGCAGATCCTCGCGGACAACGGCGCCACCGAGGTGCTCGCCTTCCCGTTCGTGAGCGAGAAGCAGAACGACCTCTTCGGCTCGCCCGAGGCCGGCGGCGTGCCCGCGGTCAAGCTGGCCAACGCGCTCGACGCGACCGCGCCGTACCTGCGCACGTCGCTCCTGCCTGGACTCGTGGAGGTCGCCAAGCGCAACATCGCCCGTGGCCTCGTCGACCTGTCGATCTACGAGCTCGGCACCGTGTTCCTCCCGGACGCGTCGCAGCTCGGCAGCGAGACGCTCCCGCCCGGCGCCGCGCTCCCCGACGAGGAGACCCTCGGCGCCCTGAACGCCGGCATCCCGGCCCAGCCCCGGCATCTCGCCGGGCTGGTCGTCGGCCACACGGTCGAGAAGCAGCCCGGGCTGGAGGCGGTCGCCGCCGGCATCGCCGACGCCCTCGCCATGGTCGCGCAGACCGCTGCGGCGGTCGGCGTGCAGGTCCGCCCGGAACAGAGCAGCCACCAGGCCCTGCACCCGGGACGCACCGCGCGGCTCCTCGCCCGCGGTCGCGACGGCGTGGAGACGGCCGTCGGCTATGCGGGAGAGCTCCTCCCCGCCCTGGCGGCCGAGCTCGACCTGCCCCGCGTGGTCGCCGTGTTCGAACTCGACCTGGACGCGCTCATCGCCGTTTCGTCCGACGACATCGTCGCCCGTGTGATCGCCGGCTTCCCTGCCGCGACGCAGGACCTCTCCCTGGTGGTGCCCGCCGAGGTGCCCGCGGGCGAGGTGCTCGCCGCGGTGCAGGAGGGTGCGGGCGCGCTGCTCGAAGACATCCGCCTCGTCGACGACTACCGCGGCACCGGGCTGCCGGAGGGACGCAAGAGCCTGACGTTCGCCCTGCGCTTCCGCGCCGAGGACCGCACTCTCACCGCCGCCGAGGCGAGCGAGGCGAAGCTCTCCGGAGCGGCGCTCGCCGCCGAGCGGTTCGGGGCGGCCATCCGCGAATGACGCCGTGGCGCCCGCCGAGTGGCGGCGGGCGCCGCGGGGCCGCTAGGGTGGACGCATGCTTTCCGTCCGGTGCACCGCGAGCTCGCGTGCGGCCCTCGCCGCCCGCGCCCTGCGCCGACGCCTGCGCGACCGCCGAATCTAGGCGGCGTTCGGGCGACCCTTCGTGGGTCGACGTGGGCGTCGCCGTCGCCGAGGCCCCTGTCGTCCACTCACTAAGGAAGTAGCATGACCTTCTCGGTCGCCGTCGCCGGCGCATCCGGATACGCGGGTGGGGAGCTCCTCCGCATCCTCGCCGATCACCCGGACTTCGAGATCCGCACCGTGACCGCGCATCAGAACGCCGGTCACCCCCTCATCGCGCACCAGCCGCACCTGCGCTCGCTGGCGCACCTCACGCTCGTCGAGTCGACGGCCGAGAACCTCTCCGGCCACGACATCGTCTTCCTCGCCCTGCCGCACGGCAAGTCGGGCGAGATCGCCGCGCAGCTGCCGGCGGAGACGCTCGTCGTCGACTGCGGCGCCGACCACCGCCTGGAGGACCCGGCCGACTGGGCCGCCTTCTACGGCGGCGAGCACTTCGGCTCGTGGGCATACGGCGTGCCGGAGCTGCAGGTCGGTGACGGCCGCCAGCGCGAGAACATCGTCGGCGCGACGCGCATCGCCGCACCGGGATGCAACGCCAGCGCCGTCTCGCTCGCACTCGCGCCGGGCATCCACTCGGGACTGGTCGAGGAGCAGGACGTGGTCGCGGTGCTCGCGGTCGGCCCTTCGGGCGCGGGCAAGAGCCTCAAGACGATGTACCTCGCGAGCGAGATCCGCCACCCCGTACGCGGTCGGGGGCACGCACCGCCACATCCCGGAGATCCAGCAGAACCTCCGCAAGGCCGGCGCCACCGCCCCCACCGTCTCCTTCACGCCGGTGCTCGTGCCGATGTCGCGGGGCATCCTGGCGACCACGACCGCGCGGGTGAAGCCCGGCGTCACGGCCGAGCAGGTGCAGGCGACGTGGGAGGCCGCGTATGCGGACGAGCCGTTCGTGCACGTGCTGCCCGCCGGGTCCGTGCCGCGGACCGCCGACGTGCTCGGCTCGAACACCGTGCTGATCGGGGTCGCCCTGGACGAGGCCGCGGGCCGCGTCGTGACGGTGCTCGCGATCGACAACCTCTACAAGGGGACGGCCGGCGCCGCCATCCAGTCCGCCAACATCGCCCTCGGCCTCGACGAGACGACGGGCCTCGCAGTGAATGGAGTCGCACCGTGAGCGTTACCGCAGCATCGGGATTCGCCGCCGCCGGCGTCGTCGCCGGACTCAAGTCGAGCGGCAAGCGCGACCTCGCGCTCGTGCGCAACCTCGGCCCGCTCACCGCCGCGGCCGCCGTCTTCACCACCAACCGCTGCAAGGCGAACCCGGTGCTGTGGAGCGAGCAGGTCATGACCGACGGCGTCGTGTCGGCGATCGTCCTCAACTCCGGCGGCGCCAACTGCTACACCGGCGCGCAGGGCTTCCAGACCACGCACGCGACGGCCGAGGCCGTGGCCGAGCGGCTCGGCGTCTCCGCCGGCGACGTGCTCGTCTGCTCGACCGGCCTGATCGGCGACCAGCTCGACCTGAGCAAGCTCATCGCGGGCGTCGAGTCGGCCTCCACCGCGCTGGCGACCGACGCCGGCCTGGGCGCCGCCGAGGCCATCATGACCACCGACACCCGTCCGAAGGAGGCCGAGCACCGCGCGGCCGAGGGCTGGACGGTCGGCGGCATGGCGAAGGGCGCCGGGATGCTGGCGCCGGGCCTCGCGACCATGCTCGTGGTGCTCACCACCGACGCCGTGCTCGACTCCGAGCAGCTGGACCGCGCACTGCGCACCGCCACCCGGGTCACCTTCGACCGGCTCGACTCCGACGGCTGCATGTCCACCAACGACACCGTCGCCCTGCTCGGCTCCGGCGCGAGCGGCGTGGTGCCCGACGAGGCGGCGTTCGCGCTCGCCCTCACCGAGGTGTGCCGCAGCCTGGCCGAGCAGCTCCAGGCCGACGCCGAGGGCGCCTCCCACGACATCGCCATCGAGGTCGTGAACGCGCACTCGGAGGACGAGGCAGTGGAGGTCGGACGCGCGGTCTCGCGCAGCAACCTCTTCAAGGCCGCGATCTTCGGCAACGACCCCAACTGGGGCCGGGTGCTCGCCGCCGTCGGCACGACCGGCGCCGCGTTCGACCCGTACGGCATCGACGTCGCGATCAACGGCGTCCAGGTCTGCACCGCGGGGGAGCCGGACCAGCCGCGCGACCTCGTGGACCTCACGCCCCGCGCCGTGCACGTGTTGATCGACCTGCACGCGGGGGCCGAGACGGCGACCATCCTGACCAACGACCTCACGCACGACTACGTGCACGAGAACAGTGCGTACGCCAGCTGATGACGATGGAGGCCAGCGAGGAGGGGGAGGACCGCTCGGGGGCGGCCGCGAAGGCCGCCACTCTGATCGAGTCCTTGCCGTGGCTCAAGCGGTTCCACGACCAGATCATCGTCATCAAGTTCGGCGGCAACGCCATGGTGAACGAGGACCTGCAGCGCACCTTCGCCGAGGACATGGTCTACCTGCGCTACGCCGGCATCCGCCCGGTCGTGGTGCACGGCGGCGGCCCGCAGATCTCGGCGATGCTCGACCGGCTCGGCATCCACTCCGAGTTCCGCGGCGGCTACCGCGTAACCACCCCGGAGGCGATGGATGTGGTGCGCATGGTGCTCACCGGCCAGATCAGCCGCGACATCGTCAGCAACATCAACAAGCACGGCCCGCTCGCGGCCGGCCTCTCGGGAGAGGACGCGGGCCTGTTCCAGGGTCGGCGCCGCGGAGCGGTCGTGGACGGCGAAGAGGTCGACCTCGGACTCGTCGGCGATGTGGTCGGGGTGAACCCGGAGGCCGTGCACGCGCAGATCGCGGCCGGCCGCATCCCGGTCGTCTCCTCCATCGCGCCGGACATCGACGACCCGGGGCAGGCGCTCAACGTGAACGCCGATGCCGCGGCGGCCGCGCTCGCCGTCGCCCTCGGGGCCGCGAAGCTGGTCATCCTGACCGACGTCGCGGGTCTCTACAGCGACTGGCCCGACCGCGACTCGCTGCTGTCGAAGATCGACTCCGACGACCTGCGCGAGCTGCTGCCCTCCCTCGAGTCGGGCATGATCCCGAAGATGGCGGCCTGCCTCGACGCGGTCGACGGCGGTGTCGAGAAGGCGGCCATCATCGACGGGCGCGTGCCGCACTCGATCCTGCTCGAGGTGTTCACGCAGTCCGGAATCGGAACGGAGGTGGTGCCCGCGTGAGCGAGCTGACACAGGGACAGTGGAAGGGTCGCTTCGGCGACGCGATCATGCGCACGCTGGCGACGCCGAAGCTGATGCTGGCGCGCGGCGAGGGCTGCCGGGTCTGGGACACGGACGGGGTCGAGTACCTCGACTTCCTCGCCGGGATCGCGGTCAACTCGCTCGGGCACGCGCACCCCGCGCTGGTGGAGGCGGTCAGCCGTCAGGTGGGCACGCTCGCCCACGTCTCCAACTACTTCTCGACCGCGCCGCAGCTGGAGCTCGCCGAGCGCCTGCGCACCATCACGGGCGCGGGCGACCAGGGGCGCGTCCTCTTCGGCAACTCGGGCGCGGAGGCCAACGAGGCCGCCTTCAAGCTCGCCCGCCTCAACCGCGGGCCCCACGGCAACCGCACCCGCGTGCTCGCGCTGAACAACGCGTTCCACGGCCGCACCATGGGCTCCCTCGCCCTCACCGGCAAGCCGCCGATGCGCGAGGCGTTCGAGCCCCTCCCGGGCGGCGTCGAGCACATCGACTCCACGATCGAGGCGCTGGAGGCGGCGATCGACGACCGCGTCGCCGCGCTCTTCATCGAGCCGATCAAGGGGGAGGCGGGCGTGCTCGACCTGCCCGAGGGCTTCCTGGTCCGCGCCCGCGAGCTCACCGAGCAGCACGGCGCGCTGCTCATCCTGGACGAGATCCAGACCGGTGTCGGCCGGACGGGGCGCTGGTTCGCGTACCAGCACGAGGACATCCTCCCGGACGCGGTGACCGTCGCGAAGGGGATCGCCGGCGGCGTGCCGATCGGTGCGCTCGTCACGTTCGGCTGGGCGTCCGACCTCTTCACCCAGGGCCAGCACGGCTCGACCTTCGGCGGCAACCCGCTCGCGACCGCGGCCGGCAACGCCGTGCTCGGCGAGATCGAGCGCGCCGGCCTGGTCGAGAACGCCGCCCGTCGCGGCGAGGAGCTGCGCGCCATCATCCGCTCCTACGACTCGCCGCTCATCGGCGACGTGCGCGGAGCCGGCCTGCTGATCGGCATCGGGCTCACCGAGGGGGAGGCGCACCGCCTGTCCGACGCGGCCCTCGCCGAGGGCCTCATCATCAACGCCCCGAACGAGTCCAGCATCCGGCTCGCGCCGCCGCTGATCGTGGGCGACGCCGAACTGGCGGAGTTCCGGGAGCGCTTCGGCCGCGCCCTCGCCGCCCTCTGACCTCCCGAGACGAAAGAGACCGATGACCAGGCACTTCCTCCGCGACGACGACATCACCCCGGCCGAGCAGGCCGAGATCCTGGCACTGGCGGCCGAGCTCAAGCGCGATCCGTACGCGCACAAGCCGCTCGCGGGCCCGCAGACCGTCGCCGTCTTCTTCGACAAGACCTCGACGCGCACCCGCGTCTCGTTCGCCGTCGGCATCGCCGACCTGGGCGGCAGCCCGCTCGTCGTCTCGAGCGCGGACAGCCAGCTGGGCGGCAAGGAGTCCGTCGCCGACACCGCGCGCGTGCTCGAGCGCATGGTCTCCGCGATCGTATGGCGCACTTTCGCCCAGTCGGGCCTGGAGGAGATGGCGGCCGGCACCCGGGTGCCCGTGGTCAACGCCCTCTCGGACGACTTCCACCCCTGCCAGATCCTGGCCGATCTGCAGACCGTCCAGGAGCACAAGGGCTCCCTCGCCGGGCTGACGATGAGCTACTTCGGCGACGGCGCGAACAACATGTCGCACTCGTACCTGCTCGGCGGCGCGACGGCCGGGATGCACGTGCGCATCGCCGCCCCCGCGGAGTACGCGCCCGCCCCGGCGATCCTCGCTGACGCACGCCGCATCGCCGAGACCACGGGAGGCTCGGTCGAGGTCTTCACGGACGCGGCGGCCGCAGCGGCCGGCGCCGACGTGGTCGTCACCGACACCTGGGTGTCGATGGGGCAGGAGGCCGAGAAGGCGCAGCGCCTCGCCACGTTCGGCGACTACCAGGTCGACGCCGCGATCATGGCGCAGGCCGCACCGGACGCGATCTTCCTGCACTGCCTCCCCGCCTACCGCGGCTACGAGGTGGCGGCGGACGTCATCGACGGCCCCCAGTCCGTGATCTGGGACGAAGCCGAGAACAGGCTGCACGCGCAGAAGGCCCTGCTGGCCTGGCTGCTCGCGAAGAACCAGGAGGAGGCCGCATGAGCGCGGAGACGGACGGCACCGGAGTCGGCAAGACCGGAGAGGGCTCGCTCTGGGGCGCCCGGTTCGCGGGCGGACCCTCGCCCGAGCTCGCCGCGCTGAGCAAGTCCACCCACTTCGACTGGGCGCTCGCCGCCTACGACATCGCCGGCTCGCGCGCGCACGCCACGGCGCTCGCCGCCGCCGGCTACCTGGACGACGCCGAACTGGCCGGGATGCTCGACGCCCTCGACCGGCTGGACGCCGACGTGGTGTCGGGCGCGTTCGTCGCGGCCGAGTCGGACGAGGACGTGCACGGAGCGCTGGAGCGCGGCCTGATCGAGCGCGCGGGCGCCGAGCTCGGCGGCAAGCTGCGCGCCGGCCGCAGCCGCAACGACCAGATCGCCACGCTGGTGCGCCTCTACCTGCGCGACCACGCCGGCGTCATCGCCGAACGCCTGATCGGCCTCATCGACGCGATCGCCGCCCAGGCCGACGCGCACCCGACGGCGATCCTCCCGGGCCGCACCCACCTCCAGCACGCCCAGCCGGTGCTGCTGGCCCACCACCTGCTGGCGCACACCTGGCCGCTCGTGCGCGATCTGGAGCGCCTGGCCGACTGGGACAAGCGCGCGGACGTCTCGCCCTACGGCGCGGGCGCGCTGGCCGGCTCGACGCTCGGGCTCGACCCGCTGCTGGTCGCGCGCGAGCTCGGCTTCGCCGCGAGCTCGGAGAACTCGATCGACGGCACGGCCGCGCGGGATGTCGTGGCGGAGTTCGCGTTCATCGCCGCGCAGATCGGCGTGGACCTCTCCCGCTTCGCCGAGGAGATCATCCTCTGGAACACGCGCGAGTTCGGCTTCGTCACCCTCGACGACGCCTACTCGACCGGCTCGTCGATCATGCCGCAGAAGAAGAACCCCGACATCGCCGAGCTGGCCCGCGGCAAGTCCGGCCGCCTGATCGGCAACCTGACGGGGCTGCTCACGACGCTCAAGGGCCTCCCGCTCGCGTACAACCGCGACCTGCAGGAGGACAAGGAGCCCGTGTTCGACTCCGTGCAGACGCTGGAGGTCGTGCTCCCGGCCTTCGCTGGCATGGTCGCCACCCTCCGCTTCCACACCGACCGGATGGCGGAGCTCGCGCCGCAGGGCTTCTCGCTCGCGACCGACGTCGCGGAGTGGCTGGTCAAGCAGCACGTCCCGTTCCGCAACGCGCACGAGATCACCGGCAGCCTGGTGAAGTTCGCCGAGGAGAACGGCCTGGAGCTGCACGAGGTGGACGACGCGCAGCTCGCCGCCGTCTCTCCACTGCTGACCCCGGAGGTGCGGTCGGTGCTCACCGTCGAGGGCTCGGTCGCCAGCCGCGCCGGCGTCGGCGGGACCGCACCGGATCGGGTGGCCGAGCAGCTCGCGTCCCTCACCGAGCGCGTGCGCGCCTTCACCGGCTCGTTCGCCGCGACGCGACGGGACCTGGTCTGATGGCCCGCCCGGAGCAGACGCCGCCGAAGCGTCCGTGGATCATCCCGACGGTCGTCGTGGTCGCCATCGCGGTCATCGTCGTCGGGCTGATCGTCGCGGTCGCCGCCGGCGGCCGCATCTTCTGACGCGGACCCGGCCCGAGATGCCGCTGCACCATCCCCGTCGCGAGGTCTTCGAGGCGTCGTCGCTGGAGGTCGCCCCGCGCCTCCTCGGCGCCGTGCTCCGCCACATCACCGCCCAGGGGACGGTCGGGCTCCGCATCACCGAGGTGGAGGCGTACATCGGCGACGGCCTCGACCCCGGCTCGCACGCCTTCCGCGGCCGCACCAAGCGCAACGCGGTGATGTACGGGCCGCCCGGCCACCTGTACGCGTACTTCACGTACGGGATGCACGTGTGCGCCAACGTCGTGTGCTCGCCGGAGGGCGAGGCGACGGCCGTGCTGCTGCGCGCCGCCGAGGTCATCGAGGGCGAGTCCCTCGCGGAGGTGCGCCGGGTGGGGGCCAGCGGCCGCACCATCCCGCACCGCGACCTCGCGCGCGGCCCGGCGCGGCTGGTCGTGGCGGCGGGCATCGCGCTCGCCGACGACGGAGCCGACCTGTTCGGCGGGCGCTTCGAGCTGCTGCTGCCGGACGAGCAGGCGGAGTACGAGACGGGCCCGCGCACCGGCGTCTCGGGCGCGGGCGGGGGAGCGGCGTTCCCCTGGCGCTACTGGCTGCCGGGCGACCCGACGGTGTCGCCGTACAAGCGGCACCCGAAATCGGACGACTGAGCTCAGGCCGCGACGAAGCGGAACAGGCCCGCGCAGACGCACGCCCAGGTGATGCTGACGAGCGTGCCGATGATGAACCGTTCGCGCGCCTCGGCGGTGTCGAGCTCGGTGAAGCGGCCGACGCCCTTGATGGCGATCAGCACGCCGAGCGCCTCCGGGAAGCCGGCCATGATCGCGCCGGTGGTCGCGAAGCGCTCCAGGAAGCCGATGGTGGTGCCGCCGCGCAGCACCTCGCGGGTGGCGTCGGCGGCGGAGCCGGTGGAGCGGTCGTGCACGACGATGCCGCCGTGGTCTCCCGCGACGATCGTGCTGCGCGCGGCCAGCGCGAGGACCAGCTGGGAGGCGGGGCCGCCTCCCGCGACGCTGAGGGCGAGCGCCGCGATGCCGATGAAGAGGCGGAACTCCAGCGGCGCCTGCTCCTGCGGCAGGACGGCGAGGATGAACGCGAGCGCGAGGAGGCCGGTCGCCGTGTAGACGAGGGGACGCCGGGGTGTGCGCAGGGTCGCGACCATGCAGCAGAGGGCGGCGATCGTCAGCAGCAGGACGAGCATCCACACGGTGTGCGCGAAGAGGAAGGCGAGGAAGGCCGCCGGGGGCAGGGTCGTCATTCGTCCTCCGAGTCGTGCGCGGTGGTGGGGGGAGCGGCGAGCTGTGCGGCGTCGGCGCTCGCCAACAGCCTAGTCAGCGCGGGGACGGCCGCCAGCTCGACGCGGAGGTTCGCGGCGCGGGCGCGGTCGCTCACCGATTGCGGGGTGATGCCCAGGCGCGCGCCGGCTTCCGTCTGGGTCAGTCCCGCGGAGAGGAGGTCGTACAGCTCCCAGCCGGCGGGGGAGCGCGCGTCGCGCAGGGTGAGGAGCAGGTCGGCGAGCGCTTCGACATCCCGAGCGGCCTCGGGGTCGACGAGGGCCTCCACGGCGAGGCGGGTGGGGGACTTCTTGGCGCGGCCGACGGCGGCGCGGGCTGCGACGAAGGCGTCGCCGCTCGCCGCGCGGGTCTGGGCGGGGAGCGGGAGGCGGATGGCGCCGATCCCGACCCCGACGCTCCAGAGTCCGTCCCGGGTCAGTTCGAGCACCAGCGCCAGCGCGGTCGCCGGGTCGGGTGTCAGCGCCTGGAGCTCGTCCCCGGCGTTGCGGTCGACGGGGAGGGCGAGGGTCTCGCCGTGGCGCTCCTGCAGGGCGCGCAACGTGTCGGTGGCGAGGTCGGGGCCGGTGCGGCTGCCGACCTGGTCAGCGGTGATCACGAACATCGGTCCTCCTGAATCGGTCAGGGCTGGTGGCCTGATCGGTACTCTATCAGGGATATAGACCTGATTACTAGTCCATCAGGTCCACGGACCTGACTGCCGACGGCGGGGAGGCCGGCCCTCCCGCTGATAATCTGGGTGGATGTCCGAATCCGCCACGCTCGAAACGCAGGCCATCGACCCGTCCTTCGACGACATCTGGGACGAACTGGTCTGGCGCGGTCTCGTCCACGTCTCCACCGACGAGGCCGCTCTCAAAGAACTCCTCGCGGGCGGACCGGTCACGTATTACTGCGGCTTCGACCCGACGGCGGCGAGCCTCCACCTCGGCCACCTCGTGCAGCTGCTCACCATGCGCCGCCTCCAGCTCGCCGGCCACAAGCCGCTCGGCCTCGTCGGCGGCTCGACCGGCCTGATCGGCGACCCGCGCCCGACCGCCGAGCGCACGCTCAACACGCGCGAGACGGTCGCCGAGTGGGTGCGCTCGCTGCAGGCGCAGGTCTCGAAGTACCTCAGCTTCGAGGGCGACAACGCCGCGCGTCTCGTCAACAACCTCGACTGGACGGCCCCGCTGTCGGCGATCGACTTCCTGCGCGAGATCGGCAAGCACTTCCGCGTCGGCACCATGCTGAAGAAGGACGCCGTCTCGGCGCGCCTGAACTCCGACGAGGGGATCTCGTACACCGAGTTCAGCTACCAGATCCTCCAGGGCCTCGACTTCCTCGAGCTGCACCGCCAGTACGGCTGCGTGCTGCAGACCGGCGGCAGCGACCAGTGGGGCAACCTCACCAGCGGCACCGAGCTCATCCGCAAGGTCGAGGGCGCGCACGTGCACGCCATCGGCACGCCGCTCATCACCAACAGCGACGGCACCAAGTTCGGCAAGAGCG
>ERZ778027.4668-NODE-4668-length-11391-cov-5.299753_pt1 | contig 11391 bp, 8 predicted proteins | sample MGYA00375757_ERZ778027 | MGnify/ENA primary metagenome ERZ778027 (study PRJEB29350, sample SAMN05389817) | bioreactor metagenome | isolation source: Ammonium sulfate bioreactor | place: South Africa: University of Cape Town | collected 2014-02-18 ... | reverse complement strand
TGTGCGTGGACACCTGTATCAATGTAAATATCAATTTCGATAGTTCTGTCGATAGCTTCACAACTATATCTATCACAATACCAATCAACGAATGAACCAACGATCCACGAGTGCTCTCAACCTCCTAGTATCTCACAGCAGATCGTGAAGAAGCAGCGAGGGAGCGACGATAAGAACAGCGATGCCATTCGACCACTTCATCATATCGCTCGTTGCCTGCTCTCGCTCACACCTCGAGGAGATAGATACCCTCACACGCGGCATCCAACCTACCTACTCATACAATCTCTCTGACACTCGAGACACACACACACACAAGCGTGCACATATGAGATGGATGTACTCGAGGAACGGCAGAGGCTCCTCAAAGATCTTCGTATCTTCTTGAAGATCCTCCTATCTACCTGCGAAACTTCCTCGGTCGCCAATGGCTCGGGAGATGCCGCGACCGACGTCGTCTTTGATAATAGTATCCATCTCGATCGATTCTGTGTGGCGCTCGAGCGTGTCTTTCGATATGGACTCAAAGGTTCGGATGGTGATATCAATCAATCGAGCCTGTGTGTGACTGTGTGTGTGACTGACGAAGAGTCTCATCAATCCAATGATCGATCATCATCTTTGATCGTATAATATCATATCTACTATGCGTCTGTGTTCGTGTTTGTATTCGTGTGTGTGTATAGAGAAGAAAGGGTTCTTTGGAACGCAGACGACAGGCGACTTCTGGGACTATGTCAAGAGCCTCGAACGAACGCATGTGTTCGCCAAGAGCTGCATCAACAACGTCATGAATCTATCCAAGGTCAAGTCGGCAGCAGGCAAAGGACGCGCGTTCATTCGATGCGCCTTGGTCGAGAAGTCGCTCGAGTCGTACTTTGCAGCGTTGGTGCGCAACGAACGATTGACCGAGGAGTTCTATGAGCCACATGCGATCTTGCGACAAGAGGACGATTGCAACATGATGTTGGCGCTGCTGGCGCCACTGAGCGTCGTCGACTTCTCGCTGTGTCTCAAGGACATGGACTTTGATAGCGCGCCGCCTGATCTCGGCTCGGCGGATGATGCCATGCTCGAGTTCCAACGCTCGCGACCTCAAGATCACCAGCTGCAACAACAGCAACAGCAGCAACAGCAACAGATCGAACAACAACAGCAGCAACTCGATCAGCAACAACAAGCGATGCTCGAGAGTGCGCGACGACATCAACAGGAGCTCGAGTCACTTAAGAGCTCGATCGCTGCAGAGATGGCACAACTGAAGCGCCGCTTCGAGGAGGGAACGATCGGCATCGATGGCATTCTACAGCAGCTCGATGCCAAGACGCTCGAGATCTCGCACCTCAACAAGGCGCTGCAGGCGCTCGAGGTCGAGCGCGTCAAGTGGATCGAACAAGCGCAAGCGGCACAGGCCGAGAACGAGCTTCTGCGCGTCACGACGAGCGGCGGCAATCGCGACGAGAAGATCGAGACCCTCGCACGCAAGGCTCTCCAGATGAAGGAGGCCACGCGACTCCTCGGTGTCGATATCACCAAGCTGCGTGCCGAACTCGCGACCAAGGAGAGCGCCAATGCATCGCTGCTGACGCGTGTCGCCGACCTCGAATCGCTGCTGGACGATAAGAGCCGAGCTCTCGATGTCAAGGAGAAGCAGCTATCGGCCTTGTCGATGACACTGGCACAGATGCGACGATCGAACGAAGAGGCCGCTCGCTCCGACGATGCCGCGGCAGCCGCCGAGCGTGAGCGCCAGCGACTCGAACACGAGCAAGTGCTCGGCAAGCTCGAGAGCACGCAGCAGGAGCTCGCTGCCAGCAAGCTCGAGCTTCAGCAGCATCTGGAGACGGCGGCCGCCAACAAGGCCGAGCTCGAGCGTCTGCAACAGGAACTGACGCACAGCAAGGCCGAGTTCGAGGCATCGATTCGCGACTTGAAGCAGGCGCACGAACAAGCGCTCAAGGCCGCCGAGAGCACCAGCGAGCAGCTCGCGAGCGAGAAGGCCTCGCTACAGGCTCGAGTGAGTGAGCTCGAGGCTGTGGCCGCCGCGGCCGAGAGTGCTCGTCGTGAGCTCGAACAATCACTCCGCTCGCAGCTCGAACGCGCTCAATTCTCGCTCGAAGCCAAGGAGCAGCAGGCATCACAGCATGAGGAGCTCGCTCGCTCGTTGCGCGAACAAGTCGCCAGTATCACCGAAGCGAAGGATCTGCTGGGACGTAGCAAGGACGACGAGATCCGCGCACTCGAACGCCAGCTCGACGAGGCCCGACAGCAAGCAGCAAGCGCCGTGGCCGACAACAAGCGCCTTGAGGCGAGCAAGGCCGACCTCGAGCGTGAGAAGGAGGGCGTATTCGGTGAGCTGCGCTCGCAGCTCTCGTCACTCGATGCCAAGTTCGAGGCCAAGGTCGGCACGCTCGAGCGCGAGAAGGAGACGCTGCGAAGCGAGAAGGAGGCGGCCATCGAGGAGCGCGATCGCCAAGTGCGTGCGTTGCGCGAGGAGCGCGATCGTCTGGCTGGCAAGGTCGAGGACCTGCAGCGCTCCGACGAGACACTCCAGAAGCAGCTCGAGATCCTGCGGCTCGAGAACAGCGCCCTGGCCAACAACGAGGCTGCCTCGCACGAAACCGTGGTCTCGAGCCTCAAGGCTCAAGTAGCCGAGCTCGTATCGCAGCGTGATACAGCCATGGAGCAAGCGCGCGAGAAGGAGCATCAGCTACTCGCTCAGCTCGAGCAACAGCGAAGCGAGAGCACTACCGAACTCGCACGCTTGCGTGAATCGCTCGAGGTCGAGCACAGCAAACGACTCGAACAACAGCAGCATGAAGCTGCAGCCGCGCTCGAGCAGCAACGCCAGGCTTCTGCGACGCAGCTGGAAGCAGCACAGCAGCAACAGCTCGAGCAACATCGCCGCGAGACAGAACAAGTGCAGCAACAGCTCGAGCAGCAACGCCAGGCATCCGCGACTCAACTCGAAGCGGTACAACAGCAACTCGAGCAACAACGCCACGAATCAGAGCAACTACGCCAGCAGCTCGAGCAACGAACCCAAGAGCTCGAGGCAACTCGCACGTCCAGTACGCTCGAGCACAGCGCTGCACTCGAGCGTGTGCAGCGAGAGAGCAGCGAGAGCAACAAGCGACTCGAGCAGAGTCTCGAGGAGGCCCACGAGCGGCAACGCCAGTTGGAAGCCGAGCTGCAGTCGGCTCGTGAGCAGCTCTCGAGCCAGGCGGCCGAGCACGAGAGCGCGATCGGCGCCATGCGCGAGTCGCTGTCGACCACCAACTCGGTACTGGCCGAGCAGTTCCTTGGCGAGAAGACGCGAGCCGACGCTGCCGAGCAGCGTGCCACCGAGGCCACCGAGCAGAATCAACGACTCGAGGCACTACGCTCGCAGCTCTCGAACACGGTCGAGCGCCTCGAAGCCGAGCTTGCTGAGAGTCGTCTCAAGAATGACGATCTGCGCCGCCAACTCGAAGAGAGCCAGCTCAAGTGCCGCGAGCTCGAGAGCAAGTGCGCCGAGTTGGAGCAGAGCGAGGCGGCAGCCAAGTGTACGCTCGACGAGCAAAAGGTCGAGACGCAGGGCCTACGACAAGCGATGGACTCTCTGGCGCTGGAGCTCGAGCGTGCCAACGGCTCGGTGTCGCAACTTGAGGGAGAGCTCGGCGAAGCGCGCAAGCAACTCGAGAAGCGCGACGCCGTGATCTCGCAACTCAACGAACAGCTGGCTGAGAAGAACGAGCTACAGCTCGGGCTGGATGAGAGCGGCAAGCGCGAACGATCGCTGCAAGCGCAGGTGACGCAATTGCAAGCAGCGCTCGAGAACGCCGGCGAGGCCAACGCCAAGGTCGGTCGGCTGGAAGTGGCTCTCGCAAAGCTTGCGGGAGACCTCGAATCGCGCACGGTCGAGCTCGAGGAAACCAAGTCGCTCGTGGCGCAGGGCAACGAGAAGCTCGAGCAGGCGAACGCCGAGCAGCAGCGACTCGAGCAAATACTACGCACACGCACGGCCGAGCTCGAGCAGCTCGCTCGTGTGGCGGACGAGAAGCGCGGGCTCGAGTCCGAGCTGCAGCAGGCGCAGGTGCTCCTGCAGGCTCGTAACCTCGAAGTCGAGGAGAACAAGAAGCTGCTCGGCGCACGAAGCGAGTACGCGCAGCAGATGAAAGAGCTCCTCGCGGCCAAGACCGCAGAGCTCGAGACCGCCAAGGCGTCGCTGACGGCCATGCAAGCCGAGGCCGCAAGTGCCAAGGGTTCGATCGTCGACGCCGAGCGCCATCGTACGGAGCTCACTCTCGTGCGCGAGAAACTCGAGCAGGAGGTACAACAAGGCATCGAACGCAGCGCACAACTCGCTGCGGCACACGCCGAGATTGCCAGCTGGAAGGCGGCGCTCGAGAAGACCAGGCAGCAACTCGAAGAGCGCGATGAGGCGGCAGTCGAAGCGGCAGCCACTCGCGACCGACTGCACGCACTCGAGCAGGAGCTGAACGAGCTGCGGCCCAACCTCGCGATCAAGGAGCAAGAGTGTCGCACGTTTGCCGATTCGCTGCAGGACGCCGAGCGTCTCAAGGCCGAGATCGAGACCGAGCACTCGTCGCTCAAGGTTCGCCTCAACGAGACACTCGGGCGTGTGTGTGAGCTCGAGGAGCGTATCGCCGATCTCGAGCGCGAAAACACGCAACACGACGCACAGCTGCGCGAGCTCGAGCTGCTGCGCCTCGAGAAGGCCGAGCTCTCGAGCAACGTCGAGAAGCTTGGTCGCGAGGCACAGCGTGTCGCGGAGCTCGAGCAGCAGCTCTCCAAGGGCTTCCAAGAGTACAACGAAAAGGAGCAGCGCTGCCAACTGCTGGAGCGCGAGCTGGCGGTGCTGCGTCAGGAGACCGAGCGCCGCGAGCAGATCGAGCAAGCACGCGATCGTCTCGCGGCTATCAATGCCACCACACACCCAGCGGCGCGTGCCGAATGGGAGCGAGCGACCGCCGACATGGCCCAAGCCAAGCGAACCATCGACAATCTCAATCGCCAGATTACGACACTCAAGGGCCAAATGGATGCCGACATTAGCAGTGCCTCGAAGGAATCGTTGCGCTCGACGCTCGCAGTGCTGGTTCAAGAGTTGAAGCGATCGCGAGAGGAGGTGCTACAACAGATGGAGCTCGTGCAGAAGACCAAGCGGCAGCTACTGGCATGCGAGGAGGAGATGGCTCAACTCTACACACAGCTCAAGACGCTCACGGGTGGCGCCTTCGAGATGCCTGGCTTGGCTACCGCACTGATCCCCATCACGAATGCGCCAACAGCCAGCAGTGAGTAGGTGGTAGTAATTATCGAGAGCTTGTTGTATCATATCTATCGAGATGGCGCTGATTGATAGCTGCTTCTCCCCTATCCTCTGCATCCCAACAATACAATCGAACGATCATGTCATGATCTCAATTCCGACACCCAATGGCACTCGTGAGAATAGTTTGTTCGGCTGAGAGTCTTATTAAACATACAGAAGGTGTGGGATTTACGGTACAATAGAACAAATATCTCGAACAAAATTCACAGACAAACAATGTCATAACTCAACGAATACGAAAAGGAATGAATATGATACGATACGAATACGATACGAATATGATACGATCTCTCTCTCTCTCGCTCTGATATACTATGACAAAAATGAAGCGGATTCGGAAGAGGGTGGTGGTAAGCTATCTTGAGAAATGATACTGCGACTTAACTTGAGAGCTCGTTTCTGGCTTGCCCATCGATCGGGTACATTCTGTCGAAGAACGAAACGCCGGAATGAATCATACCAATGGAGAGCAATCTCTGGGTCTGATAACAGGATCACCGCAAACACGATCTCAGGCGAGAGGTTGACACAAAGGTCGGCAATGTAGGCAGTGACGTTGAAGCCACCGGGAACGTGTCCCCGAGCGTAGCACTCGCTCTGGTCCAAGTGAGTGGCCAGGCACAAATACCAAGCAGTCAAGGATTCGGTGAGCTGTGTACGAGATCCTCGGTCAAATACCCAGTGGTTGATGCTCGCATACAAGTAAGCCGAGATTCCATAAAACAAGAACGCCACCAAGCGCCAATGCTTGTAGATTCCACTGAATCCGGAGAGCCACCAGATTTTCAGCACCACATACAACATGAGAATGGCAGCAATCAAGACGATGGTCGTGTACGGAAACCAGAACACCACGTCAGCGAACCAGCCATCCCACTATGATGGAATCAAACTCATGGTTGTTAGTATATGGTGGCAAGAGACACCGCGAGAAAGAGAAAGAGAGAGGCAGTACCTTGGAACTCGATACAAAGCACGGGCCATATCCATTGGATATGAATTGGTCGGCCAATCCAAACGATGCCGCATACAAGAACGGAATCACTGTGCCTAGGATATGAAAGATCACAGCCTGGGCGCGATCGGAAAGTGGCACTCGAACCGTACTGATCGAAATCAAGAGCCCGACACCGACCAAACAATACCAGACGGCAGCCGATAAGGATGCGAAGAAGAGCAACCAAGCGCTGACCCAACACCAGGACCAATGAGAGAACCAGCATCCGATCCAAGTGTATCCGTTGTTCGGATCGCTGCATTTGTCGCAACCGACCTTCTCCCAGCCGACCCACACTCCGATCACGATCGCCACACTCGCGAGAAAGAGCGGTACTTGGAGCCACGCGACGCTCGAACGAGGGTAGCTCGCTTTCCATGGATGCGTCATGTACGCAAAAAACACCAGCAAGGTGCAACAGATCGCAACGTGACCCTCCACTCCGACGATGATCGTGAGTACGTGTTGCTGCTGGTCCGACATCAACGGAGCCGGACACACGGCGACACAAGTGTTGGGTTCAAACTCGGACGTGGTTGTGTATGGAGGACACGTCTGATGAACTGTACTCGGATCCATTCTCGACATTGATCAGAATCAAGGTACGAATCTCATGCAAACCACCACCAACAGCAGTGGCAGCAGTACGACGTACTGGTGACTGATTTTCTCTTGTTCTCCGTGCAATGGACCGAGACTCCTTGAAAGTTACCCAACTGGAGGGTCAGATAGGTCTCTGGCAGAGTCGAACAGTCTTGGGGAGGAGCTCCAATCGCTGCCAGGAGTGCGCCACATTGCTCGTTGAACTTGTGGCAGGTCGACTGGCACGGAGGTCGAGGAATCGCCACTAAGAACACACAGCCACACTGGAGATGAGTTGATATTGCTTGCAACTTGTCGGATCAAGAGCCGTACGTTCGATTTGTAGAGAATCGAGCATCACCGTCTCGCATCCGAGAAAGATGCCAGCGCAAATGAACTCCAAAGCCGCGGCACTGCAGCGCTCGTCGACTTGCCGATACAGCAAATGAAAGGTCGAGTTGAGAGCTTGGTAGTCGAGCTGAGCCTGGGTGACTCCTTCAGGCACGAAGACGCGATTCCAGCTCACAACCTGAGAGCATTGAGAATACAGAGTCGGGGTCACGAAGCTATCGCATCGGCCCTTGTGGAGGCCCTGGAACGGGCGAGAGATGTTGAGAGTAGCCGAGCTGCAAGGGACCGAGAAGTTTGAGTTTCCAAGAGACAAATAGGCCGATGATACCGGATAGCTTGGAGAGTTCGTGTTGGAGTCGATAGAGTTGCAGTTGGTGATGGACGGTGGCAACACGCTCCACACGATCGGATCCGAGGCACATTGCAGTGCCAAGTCATCGCACACTTGTCGGCATGGAGGAGACGCAAGCAACACTACGCGAGGGTTCGGCGAACAAAGATCGCGATCGGGTTAGGGTTCTCCGCATGGGCAGATGTGATTGAGTGAGTTCGGACCTTGTTCACCCGCACACACTGGTATAAAGTGGCATGGTCGATACACGGAGCTACAAGCCAACGACATTAGAGCCCTCGCGCACGAGTCGCTCACCACACCCAAGAGCGCAAGACCCACGAGGCTCGCAGCTGTTTCCACCCGAACATTGATCGAGTGAATTGAGGGTCGCAGCAACGAGTTGTGGCAGAGGGTCGGCCGTACCAGAATCATCGAGGTGCGAGAGGGAGGAGTTGGCCGGAACGTAGACGGGATAGTTGACAACCGCTTGGCACTGAGAGCGAGGGAACGAGGCGGCATTGGTCGGCTGGCACGACGCTCTCGGCACTTGGTGGAGGCCCGCATAATGAGTTCGAGTGTGGGTGCATGGCACAGCCACCTGCTTGGTGCCGAGAGCATTCCATCGATATCAATATGAGAGACGCATTCGCCATTGGCACCTTCAATGCGACAGCAAGGGCGAACCTGTTGGCCTGGAGCAACCTCGACGATTGAATGATCGTAGGGGAAGGCTTCGACACCAGTAGAGTCGAGCGCCGTGTCACAGTTGGGTGCTGGCATCTGAAACTTAACGAGCGTAGTGGCACACGTTGCCTCGTACGCTGCGCATTGTCTCTTGCAGCTCGACGTGACGAGGAAGGCTACGATCGATTCAGAGATCAAAGTAATGAGTATGCGAGTGTGATCGAGGGTGGCATTGTGCCACTGCTAAATGATGCTTTGAGAGGAAGACAAGTAGACAGAGTAGAAGTCTCTTGCGCGCGAGTGATAGCGAGAGAGAGAGAGAGAGATAGATATCACTTGCGACATCAAGCCAGATATGCTCATCCACGACAACAACATAGATAACGCGAGAGTGAGAGCGAGAAAGAGAGGGGATGGTGGCAGTGCCACTGACGTACTACTGGATCCATCAGGCAGAACGACTGACGCACACTCACGATATACTTGCGAACAATGGAAGGCGACGGCGCATGAGGTGCACGAAGGAGGCGACAGACCAAGCAGGAACGGCTCCACGGCCTTGGCTGCTTGTTGGTCGAGCTGCTCCAACGTCGTATCGTCTGGCACGAACACCAAGGTGCCTGGCGCGATCGCCCTAGTGTATGGATGGGTGAGTGGGAGGCATTACTTTACTGCGGACGTGCGGTGGTTCTTAGGAGGCGCGCGAGAGCGAGTGAGTGAGTCAGTCACGTACAAATGGCACTGTGAGGGCAAGGACGAAGGGAGAGGTACACAAGCGGCATCGACTGGGGGCGCCACGATAGCCAAGAGGAAGAGGAGGAACACTAGGAGTATGGTGATGCACGAGCGCGCGACCACGAGATCATGGTGGCACGCGTGCGGCCTCGGCTTCATGGCAGCCGAGGAGCGGAGAGGGGCGGAGAGGGAGGAGAGAAAGGAAAGAGAGAAAGGAAGGCGGCGGAGGAGAGTGATATGAGCGAGCGGAGCGAGAGCGAGAGCGACGAGAGAGTGCGACTTACCAAAGACGTTCGGAGGGAGCTCTCGGCTATTCCCGCGGACACTTGCTCTTCTGCGCCGAACAACCCAACTGACCCGTGCACGGATCGTAACTGAAGAGCTGGGTAATTGGAGTAATAGGTGTAATTGTCTGTTGGTGACGTTCCTCTTGTGAATCTGCTGGTTGGTAGATAAGATCATCGTTTGGTAAGCTAAAACGCCTCCTGAACCAGCTCCAGTGCGCAAAAAAGCATCGATCTTTGTTGGACAACCCATCTGTGCGTGTGTGTATTGGATGGCGCATCGAGCTGGCTACGATCGCAGTGAGGCAAACTCTTGCAGCGACGTAATGGCTTGTGGCTCGCCGTGCAACGTGATTCCCGGCTCGACGATTGCCACATGCACGTAGTCACCTACCGACGGTACGCGGATCTGGGCGTCTGGCGCGGTCTTGTCGGGTATCGCTTGCATCGGGAAGACGACACGTTTGTTGGAGTCAGTCCTTCCAACAAAGTGCTCGCTCGATCGCTTGCTCACCTGCGCACCAGCAAGATCGACGGTGAGTGTTGACACGCTCTCTCTCTCTCTCTCTCTCGTGTGTGTGTAAATCGTAGCAACGAGATACGTACGCCATCAATCAAAACGAGGTGTTGCTTGCCGAGTTCACGTTGGCTCACTCCGATGGCCTTGGTGTGGAAGGTGTTGATGACCTCGTTCAGTCGGCGGCTCTTGACTGCCTCGGGCACGTCGTCGACGAGCTTACGATGCGCGTGGGTCTTTTCGCGCATCGAGTAGGCAAACATGAACGCGTGCTCGTAGGCCACCAGCTCGAGGAGCGACAGCGTTGCGCGGTGATCTTCCTCGGTCTCGCCGCAGAAGCCCGAGATAAAGTCGCTCGAGATGGCGCACCCAGGAATCATGGTGCGCACCTGCTGAATGAGGTCCAGATAGGCCTCGCGCGAGTAGTTGCGCCGCATCGCCGTCAAGACATTGGTGCTGCCGCTCTGAGCGTCGGAGCATGGTCAGCCTCGAGCTACGAGCACAAGTGCCACATTGGCAACACTCAAGCGAACGTGCGTACCTGTGCTGGAACGTGGAGCTGCTTGCAAACGTTGGGTGTATCGCGGATGATCGAGAGGGTTTCGACGGGAAAGTCCTTGGGATGCGGGCTCGTGAAGCGTACTCGCATCTCGGGATCGATTTGTGCCACTCGTTGCAGCAGCTCAGGAAATCGTACACCTGACGAATGTCATCATCGTGTGGCAGAGGCACCTCGACGTGAGCATTCGAGCCGAATGAGAGTGGCAGCGATCGGCGGTACCTTGAGCGGGAGCTTTGTACACGGTCGCGAACCCCGGCGCCAATGGCACCGATACGACAGTCGGCGTAGTGGTGAGATCGTTGTAGCTATTGACATTCTGCCCCAGTAGCACGACTTCCTTGAATCCTATACATATCCAAAGAATCAGCTGGTGAGCAGCAAGAGGAGGAGCAGGAACGGCGACGGCGACAACAAGACGTGGTGCGTACCTTGCTGCGACAGCTCGTGTACCTCTCGAAGGATCGAATCGACCGGTCGGCTTCGTTCGCGACCACGCGTGAAGGGAACGATGCAAAACGAGCACATGTTGTTGCAGCCTCTCATGATCGATACGTAGGCCGACACGCTGTTGGAAGTGGTTCTGACGGGCGAGATGTCGGCGTACGTCTCATCCTGCGACAGCATCACGTTGATGGCGTTCTCGTGTTCGGTTGCAACCGACAGCAAACGCGGCAGGTCGCTACCATATGAATCGAGTCGTGTGAGCCAATCTCGCCGACGAGCTAGCCCCCACCGAAACGACTAGCACGCTTGCCGTACCGATAGGAATCCGGTCCAGCAACCACCTGACACAGACCTTCGGTCTCGAGCAATCGCTCCTTGAGACGCTCCGCCATACATCCAAGCACACCAACGACTTGGTCCTTCTTGGGCTCGATTCGTTTACGTGATGGCTTTCGATGCGCCTTTAGCTCTACACTCGAATTTCGTTAGCTCGACAGATTCAATCATATCATTGGATTGGATTGGATTGGATTGGATTGGATTGGATTGGATTGGATTGGATT
>ERZ778027.4664-NODE-4664-length-11394-cov-3.456919_pt1 | contig 11394 bp, 12 predicted proteins | sample MGYA00375757_ERZ778027 | MGnify/ENA primary metagenome ERZ778027 (study PRJEB29350, sample SAMN05389817) | bioreactor metagenome | isolation source: Ammonium sulfate bioreactor | place: South Africa: University of Cape Town | collected 2014-02-18 ... | reverse complement strand
CCGCGCAACACCTACCGCCGCCGCAACCGCCCGGGGCGCAGCTTCTCGCGCTGGTACCTGATACGCGCCGTGTTCACGTCGACCTCGATCACGACGCCGGCGCAGCTGGTCGACGCCATCCGCTCGTACCAGTCGGGCGCCGCGAGCGCCTACGACCTGTCGGGCCTGAGCGACGCGCTGTCGCGCTCGCTGTCGCGCCGGCAGCGGCGGCGCTTCTTCCAGCGCCTGCTGCCGCGCATCGTGCGCTGTGCGCTGCGGCTGCCCGAGCTGTGTCCGACGCCGCTACCGCTGCTGGTGCCGGGCGTGTGCGCCGCGAGCTCGCTCAATCGGCTGCAGGTGCTGAGCCTGCTGTGCAACGCCTTCCTGTGCACGTTCCCGAAGCAGCAGCAGCAGCGGCGGCGCCTCGAGACCGCCGCCGACAATACCGGTACGGCCACGGGCACGGCCGCCGAGTGCCTGGACGACGTGGGCCCGTTCACGCTCAACGAGCCATTCAACATGTACCCGCTGTTCCGCGGCGAGCGGCACCGCGGCACGATTGCGCCGCATCAGGCCGCCAAGCTGCAGTGCCTGTTCGAGTACTTTGAGCGCTCGCTCAGGCGCGACGACTCGCTGCAGCGGCGCATCACGTTCGAGCGCCGCGTCTTGACGCTACCACCCGAGTGGCATGCGAGTGAGCGGCCGATTGCCGCGTGCGCGCTGCAGCTCGAGACCGACGGAACGATCGAGGACTCGGGCTCGGCGGCGGTGCACGTCGACTTTGCGAACCGCAACATTGGCGGCGGCGTCATCGGCATGGGCTGCGTGCAGGAGGAGATACGCTTCATCATCGCGCCCGAGCTCATGGTCAGCATGCTGTTGGTACCGCAGCTGCTCGACAACGAGTCGGTGCTCATTACAGGCGCCGAGCGCTTCTCGAACTACACCGGCTACGGCAAGGGCTTCCGCTTCGCATCGCCGCATCACGACACGACGCCAGTGTACGTGCGAGTGGCGCCCCTCGCACCTTGCACTCTCACTCACACTCACTCACACACTCTCTCTCTCGATGCTGAACGGCTGCTGGGCGCTCTCATAGTTGCGATCATGTGCTGCAGACGCGAGTGATCGTGATGGATGCTGAGAACTACGGCATGACGCCCGAGAGCCGGTTGTGGCAGTACTCGATGCCGCGCATCGTGCGCGAGCTCAACAAAGCCTTCTGCGCCTTCGACCTCGCTGCCTCCGACAAGCTCCCGAGCACGTTTGCGACTGGGTATGTTGCATAGCGAGTCGGCGCTCTGCGCCTCTCTGGGTGGTGGCTCGCTAACGCCGCCGACGGCTGTCGATAGCAACTGGGGCTGCGGCGTCTTTGGCGGCTTCCTGGAGCTCAAGGCGCTGCTGCAACTCTTGGCCGCTGCACAAGCCGGCAAGTCCTTGCGCTACTTTACCTTTGGCGAATCCGAGTTGGTTGATTCGTTGCCGAGCGTGTATGAGCTCTGTCAATCGGCTGGTTGCACTGTTGGTATGTGTGAGTACTCTCTCTCTTGATACTGTGTACGTCTGACTGACACACACACACACTCTCTCTCTCGCGTAGGTCAAGTGTTTCGGATGCTTGAGGATTTTTCGGATCTGGTCCTGGCGGACCTGATGTACGACGAGGACGCAGAACAAACGAGCGAGGAGGAGGAGGAGGAGCTTACGAGCGACGAGCAGACGCTGGAGATGGTCGAGGAGGCGGCCGTGAGAGTCGCGCGTACCCGGCCCCGCCTGCCGTTCCCGCCGCCGCTCTTTGCGTACCTCACCGAGAGACTGCTGCAGATGTGAGTTGTTGTTGTTGTTGCGTTTGAAGCAACGGAACGAACCGAAAACGAACGAGAGCTAGCAGATAATGAGCGGAGCGGAGACGAGGTGAGATGGATAGTAGTATGAGGCGCGGTATGGAATTGAATTGCATTGAAATGTGACGATCCACATGTAAATTAACAGAATGAGTAGCTGCGATCGATCAATCGATGATGGCTCTCCACAAGTGTTGTTGTTGGTGTTGGTGTTGTGTTGTTGGTGGCGGAGTGCGCGGTTCTACTCATCCTGAGGCACAGCGGCGTCTTCGTGCTCATGCTCCTCGTGGGCATGCTCCTCCTCGTGAGCCTGCTCCTCGTGCTGCTCGCTAGTGGTCGAGGTCACGGTGGTGGTGGAGCCGAGATGCTCACGGGCAAGATCGACCTTGGGAGCATCTACAAGCAAGAGAAGCAAAAGGCTGATAAGGCCACAGCAGGAACGAGATGGGGGGTGGTGGTGGTAGTAGGGACGTACTCAGGGCATTCTCGAGGCGGATGTCGGCAACCTGAGCCGGACGCTCACCAGTGCCGCGCACTTGCTCGTTGACGACACCGACCTTGGGCGCCTCTGCACACCGCAACGCAACGCAGGGCACATACTAGAGTGAGCGACATTCGGCCACTGATGGGAGGCGAGCAGCGCGCGCGCGCGTGTGTGTGTGTGTGCGTCTACGAACCGAGGGCCTTGAGGGTGGCCATGTCGGCGACCTGCGCGTTGCGCTCGCCGGCGTTGGCGCCGCGCACTTGCTCGTTGACGACGCCGACCTTGGGCGCCGCACGGGCGTTGAGGGTGGTCATGTCGGCGACCTGCGCGTTGCGCTCGCCGGCGTTGGCGCCGCGCACCTGCTCGTTGACGCTGTGCACGTCGGAGCTCATGGACTGCGAGGCCTTGGCGTTCGAGAGGCGGAGGTCGCCGTCGACCGTCGCGCCAATGTACGACTCCATGCCGTCGCCGCGCTTCTCGTTGCTGACGCGCGTCACGTCGGAGCCCATCTTCTGCGCAGCCTTGGCGTTGAGGAGCTTAAGGTCGCCGTCGACCGCGGCGCCAATGTACGACTCCATGCCGTCGCCGCGCTTCTCGTTGTTGACGCGCGTCACGTCGGAGCCCATCTTCTGCGAGGCCTTGGCGGTAGAGAGCGAGAGGCTGCCCTCGACCGTGATAGCGATCGGCTTGTCCTTGGGAGCGTGCTTGGGGCAGTAGGCCTTACCGTCGACGCCAGTGGCGGTCTTTTGCGTGAGCTTGATGTTGCACACGGCATCGCCCTCCTCGCCTTGGCCTGCAAGCGGAAGCAGCAGCAGCGCGAGCGAGTGAGCGCGAGTGAGCACGAGTGAGCGAGCGACAATCAAGCGACAGCAACGGAACGGAGCACAGAACGGCGCGGCGTACAGCGGAAGCAGATCTTGTGCCACGTGAGACCCAGGAGGACCTCAGCCTCGAGCGGGTACACGGTCTTGGCGCACTTTTGGCACTTGGGGTTCGGCATGGTGATGGGGAGGGGCGAGCGGGCAACGATAGCGAGACGAGACGGGACGAGACGAGGGCAGCGGCGGCAGAGGACGAAGAGGAGGAGGCGAAGAGCAGCAGAGAGAGCAGCAGGAGGGCGTGTAAGGTTGTACGCGAGCTCACCACTGCACTACGCCTCGGTCGTTGAGGCTCCTCTCCTCTCCTCTCTGCGTTGTGCCTCCTCTCCTCCTCTCTGCTCTGCTCCTTCCTGCTCCTCTGCTGCTTCTCTTCTCGTCGTCTCGTCGTTGCCGCATCGCCGCCGCCGCTGCTCCGCGTCCTACCCGCACGCCACCTCGCCCTCCAACCCTTCGCCTCTGCGTGCGCCGCCTTCGTTCACCTCTCGCCAGCCCATCCCCCTCTCCGCCTCCCCAGTCGCCGTCTCTCTCTCTCTCTCTCTCTCTCTCTCTCTCGCCCCTCGCCGCCCTTCTTCGGCGCATCGACACCGCCCCAGCACCGCCCACACGTGCGCGAGGCCTCGCTTACGTCGTCGTTCCCGCCCGGTCGGCCTCTCCTGTCGTGCTTGTTGGCTCGTGCTCACCTCGCACACGATGAGCTTCGCGGCGTCCAGCGCCGGCGGAGTGCCGTGTGCCGCTGCTCCTGGCTTCTCCCACTCTCAGCGTAGCGGTCGCTACAGATACTGTAGCTCCAATGGCCGAAGAAAATGGCGCCGGTATGGGGCTGACCTGGCGCTGTTGCTGCTGTTGCTGCTGTTGCTGTGGCGGCTCGTGGTGGTGTTGTTGTGGTTGTTGCGATGGTTGTTGGGTGCTCCGTCGTTGCGACTGGCGTCGTCGTCTGTCGCTCGCGCCTGGCTGTGGCGCGCTCGCCCCGTGGTTCCTTAGTCGCTCACTCGCTCGCTCGTTCTCCATGCACACAGGCCTGTATTGCACCGTGATGGGCGTTCTACGCGGCGCCTGCCAAGCCGAGGGCTGCACCGGCTGTCGGGTCTTCATGCCGGCTGAGGCCACGGCCGACGACCACGACGGCGACGGCGGCCCCTGCATCCGCTGTGGCCACTTTCCTCATCAGCACATGAGCGGAGGCTCGGATTCTGGTGGCGATGCCGAGGTTCTCAGCCGAATCGACCCGTTAGGCTTGCTGGCTGAAGGTACGGCAGCCGCATCCACACACACACGCACACCCACAGACCTCTGTGTGAGCGAGTGTGACGCTCACTCGACGCGCTACGGCATCCACAGATGCAACAAACTCAGAGAAGGAGATGGAGTCTCGCAAAAAGCTGCAGACCATGTGCGAATGGTCGATCGACGGCAACGATCTGCGCTTCACCGACCGCTTGGGATCGGGTAAGACCGCCAAGGTCTACAAAGGCCTCTATCATGGCGAGGAAGTGGCCATCAAGGTCCTGAAGCCCGTCATCGAGGAGAAGCAGATTCGTGATTTTAAGAAGGAGCTCGACGTTATGAGGTGCGTCGTCGTCGTCGTGGCCGCTGTTGTCGCCGCCGCCGAATATCGTCGACACATGTGGACCCACTCACGCACCCATCTACGTACACGCACAGTGCCATCAAGTCCGAGCACGTTGTCAAGTTCTACGGCGGCTGTCTGACGCCCAAGGTCTGCCTCGTGATGGAGTACTGCTCGAATGGCAGTCTGTTCCATCTGCTGCAACGCAAGGACTTCGACTTGACCTGGCCGGTTCTGTTTCGTCTGCTGAGAGAGACCGTAAGCGGCGTCCACGATTTGCACTCAATGGAGGTACCAATCGTTCATCGAGATTTAAAGAGCTTGAATCTGCTGGTACGTACTGCGCGCTACAACCGCCGCCGCCGCCACTGCCGCCACCGCTTTGATCTCGCCGTCATACACGCGCCACCGCCACTCATTCCAATTCCACCAACTCGACCAACAGGTGGACAAGAACCTGGCTGTAAAAGTATGCGATTTTGGTCTGAGCCGGTTTACTGCGGGCTCCGACAACATGGAGACGTTACAAAAGCTTCGAGGCACCTACGCTTACAGGTGCGGTATTCGTAGGGTGTTTTTGTTGGTGCTACGAAATGTCCCCCAACTCGGCTGACTGACTGACTGCTGGCGTGCTTGCTGCTTGCTGCTTGCTGCTTGCTGCTTGCTTCTCCCTCTTAACGATCGTCAACACACACAGCGCGCCCGAAGTGTACTTTGGTGAAAAGTATAGCACCAAGTCGGATGTATTTAGTATCGGTGTAATCATATGGGAGACCATTTGTAGATGCTTGGTTGGCGACTATCTGCGGCCGTACAAAGAGTTCAAAAAGATCAAGATCGACTATCAGATCATCATTCACAGCGCAAAGCATGGCCTGCGACCGACAATACCCGACTCGTGCCCTGCGTCTTGGGCCGACCTCATCCGAAGATGTTGGGTACGTTCCTTCGTCTGGCGCTCGGTGGGAGGCTGTACCACCACATCCGCCGCGCGCCTCTTCGACTGCGGCTTGTGCTGATACGCGCTGCATATGCGTGTCGTCGATCGACAGGACGCAAATCCCGACGTGCGACCCGAGTGCCCCGAGATCCTCGAGACCATGAGCCGTATCGAGGAGGAGTACCACGCCAACGAGCGCGAATGGGAAGCGAAGCGAACGCCCGCCATCAAGATCGAACAGACCGAGGGCTTTCAGAAGAAGACGGTCGACGACGTCATCGCCAAGATGGCCGCCGCCGCCGCTTCTGCTTCGACCACGTCGTCGACGTCGACCACCGACGAACCGGCTCCCAACCACACCGACGCACCCAAGGAACGGCGCGGCTTGTTCCAGAAGAAGAAGCCCAGCTCGTCGAAGAGCGACGCTGGATCGAGCTCGACCATCGTCACCCCGTCGTCGACATCCGCCACGCAAGCGGGCGGCAGCACCAAGGCACCCGAGATTGGCGCGCCGCAGTGGCGTCGCTTCGGCGGCGACGACGAGCTCGCTGCTGAGGACACGTTCGAGGACGACAAGAAGAAGAAGAAGGACAAGGACAAGCACAAGAAGAAGGGAATGCTCGGCCTCTTTGGCGGCTCGCGAAGTAGCAAGAAGGACGCTGCCGAGCCCACTTCCACCTCGGCTGGAGGTGTCGAGACTCGAGCGCAGGCACTCAGGGTCGTTGGCGATCAGGTATGTGCGCGTGTGTGCGCGTGGTGCGTGCTCCTGGTGAACAAGATTCTCACGGCTATCGGGTGTGGTGCAGGCCTTTTTGCGCGTCTATCTCGAGAACGGTAGCTACACTACTATCTCTGTAAATACCGCTGCCAAGACTCCCAACGTTCGATTACGCGCCGCGCACCGTCTGCATGTTGAAGATTGGCGAGGACATGGCTTGTTCTACGTCTCCAAGGATGGTTCGTTCGTCGTGTGTGCTCGTGCTCGACGAATTCGACGTGCTTGCGCGCTCACCGCTTGCCTGTTTGCTTTGGCGCCACAGAGAAAAAGTTCAAGCTCAAAGAAGACAGCCCCTGTAAATTCCTGTTGCGGCCGTGGGGCTCATCCAAGGAAACAGACGACGTGGCCGACGACGACTTTGCAGAGGAGGACTTTGATTGAGCGAGCGCTGTCGGCGACGGTACACAGGCTCGCATACCTCACGACCCATCTCATCTATGCGTACCCTTGACCCCTTGCACCGCCGCGCCCACGCTATTCAATCCAACAACCTCTCATTCTCTTTCTCTCTCGCGCAAGCATCTGCTCCATCCATCTCTTGTTGTGTTTACTGCCGTTTCTTCTTCTCTTCATCAATCCTCCTATCGTCAAGACGCAATGTATTCTAGCTTACTGTATGCGTATACTCGTCGTTCTCTCTCTCTCTCTCTTCCCTCTCTCTCTCTCTCTCTCTCATTCTCTCTCCCCACTCTCATTGTTCCCATGCTCACGGAGTCGTTCTACAAATGAACCGTATTGTACAAATCCAACGTGCTTGTCTTGCGTTTGCGTATGTTACTCGTGGCGCTGGCGTTTGGTGGAGCTGCTGTCATCAACGGCAGTTCGACTGCGCTTGCGCCTGCTGGCAGCCTCCGCCTCCTCCTCGTCGTCGTTCTCGTCTTCGCTCGTGTCGCTGCTGCCGAGGTCGATGCTGCCATCATCATCATCGTCCTCGTCCTCGTCCTCATCATCGTCGTCCTCGTCGTCATCGTCATCTTCTTCATCCTCATCGCCTTCAGCATCCTCTTCGTCGGAGAATGTGGGCGGGCTCTTGATGGCGTTTTGCGCAAAGAACGCTCGCAAGGCTTCGTAGTCGTGCTCCGGGTACACAGTGTGTGCGACGTCGAGGAAGCCAGCGGCCATGGCGTTGTCGTGCTCGTGGAAGAGCGGGTACTGCGGCCAGAACTGCGTCTGCAGCGCCTCGATGTGCTGCTTGGCGACGTCGACCGGTGGCGGCAGCAGCTCGTCACCGTCGCCAACAAGCTCGCACATGCCAAAGTCAATCATGTACACGACGTAGCAGCAGCTCGAGCGTGGCGCGTCGTCGGGCAGCGGCGCAGCCAGCAGCAGCTCGGTATCGCGGCACAGCAGGCGTGCCTGGAGCAGTGCTCGCGCCACGAGACGGCCGACGTGGCGCGTGAGCTCGCGGTACTGCTCGGCTCCAAGTACTGCTCGCAGCGCCTGCGCTCCCAGCAACAAGGTCGACGCCCCTCGGACGCACACTTGGTGCGCTTCACGGTACTGGCCGAACTGGCAGTCGATGAGATACGGTCGTGAGGCGTCGAAGGCGCTCTCGTGGCCTCCGCCAGTGAGGAGCGCCTGGCAGCGCTCGAGCGCGAGCCCGACAGCCGGCTGCAGCAGTGGCAGCAGGAGCGCCTCCTCGTCGGCGTCGCTAGCGGCCACCTGCACAGCCACTCGCGTGCTCGGCAGTGGCAGCACCAGGAGGCTCTGGTCGGCGACGCTCCGAGCGCGTTGTTGCATGGCAGCTTCGCGACGCACGAGCTCAACGCGCGCCGCGGCAGCAGCCGAGCGCTTCGGCAGCAGGCGCTTCAGTACATGGTGCGGGCGCGAGGCTAGCAGCTGGATTCGCGCGTGTTTGCCTTTGGCAATGTAGTGCGCTTGCTCTTCTGGAGGCACAACGAGGCGCTCGAGCGGGGACGAGGGCGACGAGGTCATCGAGAGCGGCGACGGCGACGAGGAGACGATGCTAAGAACAGCAACACTGCTGCTGCTGCTGCATTTGGGATGGTGAAACGATACGATACGAGGGTGAGTGCGTGTGAGTGCGTGTGGGTGAGTGTGTGTCTAGGAGTACTCGTTCGAGTGCTCGCTCTTGTGCCTGCAGTAGTAGTCTTGGTGGATCGAGTGTGCGATCGGCACAAAGATCGCGAGGCCCAGCACGACGCCGAGCGCCGAGCCCGACGTGATGTCCCACACGTGGTGGCGGAAGTCGCGCACACGCGTCAGCGCCACCCAGCCGGCGAAGCCCAGCGGCAGCCATGCGAGCACGCACAGCACTTGCGACACGGCTCGGCGCTTCCAGGTGGCGATCGAGGCGGCCGACAGCAGCGACGAGCTGACGCTCGAGGCGCGCGCGATCGTCGCGGCGCGCAGCCACAGGTGGGCCGCGAGCGTGACCGCGAGCGCGAACGACACGGACGCGTGGCCCGAGAGGAAGCTCATGCGCGCCTCGTTGAGCTGCGCCTCGGTGGCGGTGCCGGTGCACATATCGTTCGAGAGAATGGTGCGTCCGTCGTACTGCGCCGGCGGCATCGGCAGGCCGGTGCACAGCGTGCCAAAGTACGGCCGCAGCTCGCCGACAAAGAACTTGGTGAACTCGACGAACGCCAGCGTGTGCACGGCGGCCGTGGCGCCGGCGAGAGCGAAGCGCGCCGCGGCAAACAGCCGCCGCCGGCCGGTGCCGCTCATGGCCAGCACCTCGAGCAGCGCCATGCACGGCACGGTGAAGCACGCAAACAGCACGACGCCGAACATGGGCACGGTCTCGGGCAGAAACGGATACCACACCGTGGCATCGCTGACATAGAACGGCACCTGGCGCGGGCCCGCAACGCGCAGCGTGATCTCGGCCGCCAGGAAGATGACGGCCGCCAGCAGGTACTGGCCGTAGTCGAAGCGCGACAGCTCGGCGAGCCAGTCGACTGGCTCAGCGTCCTCGACGCGCTTCTGTGGCTCCAAGAGGCTCGAGTTCTCTTCGCTCGACATCTCGTACATAGATGAATTGGCTGGTCGCTGGGAGAGAGAGGCGAGCACGACGCGAAGAGGCAGAGGCAGCGGCAGCCAGGAGTGCGAGCGAGAGCGGGCGGGAGGGCGAATACGACCAACAGCACCACCATCATCGCCAGCGACATTCGCGATACCGCGCACGACCGATCACTGCATCTATCTCTATTGATACACTTTTATCTTTACTTGACAAGACACTGCCGTTCGTGCATACGGACGAGCATGTGGTTACGCCTTGGAGCAGTGCGTGTAGAATTGCGCCATGGCGCTTGTGATGCCCGAGCTGCAAGCACGCAAGCAAGCACGCGAGCAGGTTAGCAGGTATCGAATGCTAGCGTGCGTGCTCGTCGTCGGTGGTGCACGTACACGATCGATTGTGCCATTTGCTCGACGCTCCACTGCGACTGGTAGCCGTACTTCTTGATGACGCTCGTGATCGGGCGCCAGTTCTTGATGTGATAGAACGAGTGCAGCCGAATCTCGGGCGCGTCCTCCGGGAAGGTCGGGGTCAGCGTCAGCTGCACAACGAACGGATACGAGCGCTTGGGCGTCGTGTGGTCGCACAAGAAGCTGGCCGAGCGGAACTCCACTGAATCGTACTCGAGCGCGCTGCTCGATCGAATCGTTGTCAGCCTGCGCGTTGTCAGCCTGCGAGCGTTTCGGTTGTGTGCATCGCGCGTACCCGGGAATCAGAGCCAGCAGCGTGCGAATGAGCGCCGTGCGTCGGGATGCGCGGTCGACCTCTTCGGAGAGGCGGTGCGCGGAGGCGACGACAAACTGCGACAGCACCATCTGCTGCGCCGGCGTGCTGCCAGACCCGACGCCGGCGGCTGGGAAGGTCGGCGGCTGGAAGTTCTGCAGCGGGCCCGAGAGGCTGGTGTAGCGGCAGCTCAGTACGCGCCCCGCCGTCGAGAAGTACAGCCGCGGTTGTGTGTGCGGCGGCGGCAGCACGACCGACTCCATTGGCATACTGACGCGCACCTCGTCGTCGTGCAGCACCAGCACATCGACCTCGGACTGTCGGCGCGTAGCGAGAGCGAGTAAGCCGCTGCCCGACGCGACCCGGCAAAGTGCGCACGTTACGTACAGCGTCAGCGTTGGCCAGGAACGATATCAGCGGCCGTGCCGCGTCGGAGCGTGGGCGCCTGTGCAGCAGCTGCAGGTTGAAGCGCCGCCACGAGGCAAGCAGCTGGCGCAGCAGCAGTAGCAGTGAGGCAGCCTCGGACACTGACCAATCGGCGCCAAGCATCGCCGGTCGCTCCTGCTCGTCAGACACGAACGCCAGGAACGCCAGATGCTCCTCGGGGAACAGCACGTCGGGCGGGGCTTGAGGATCGGCGTACGAGAACAGCACCTGCCCTGCGCGATCAGGCATCGTCGTGTGAGCAGGCGGCGGTGGGCCGAGCGCAGCGCGACATCAGGGCCATCAGATCGTACAGCGCAGCAGCGTCTCGCAGTAAGGAATGTGCACGAGAATGCGGTCGGCAGGCGAGGGCGGCGGCCCGCTCGAGGTCGGCGTGTGGAACTCGAAGCCGCCGCGCAGCTGCGCGAACTCGACAAGGCGCTGGAACGGCTGAGCGAGCTGCGCCATCGCGGCACGGAGACGGAGACGGAGACGTGAGCGACACGAAGGAACGGGAGGAATGGCACGAAACGAATAAGGAATGGAAGGAAAGAAGGGGCGCCTTTCCGTAGAGGCAAGTGGGTCGTGCCTCGTGCTCGATGTCACTCACTGGCCTGCGTTCCTGTACCGCCACAAGCTCCAACCTGCTCGTCCGTTCATCATTGGAGGCAGCCAACACAACCCACCGCTCAAGTCCTTGATCATCAACTCGTTGATCATTCACTTTGCGATCTTCCTTCCTGGTTCGTTCGACACTCCAAACATCACTGCCTGCACCAACCACATCAATCCACA
>ERZ778027.4663-NODE-4663-length-11396-cov-3.908297_pt1 | contig 11396 bp, 10 predicted proteins | sample MGYA00375757_ERZ778027 | MGnify/ENA primary metagenome ERZ778027 (study PRJEB29350, sample SAMN05389817) | bioreactor metagenome | isolation source: Ammonium sulfate bioreactor | place: South Africa: University of Cape Town | collected 2014-02-18 ... | reverse complement strand
CGGCCAGCAGCAGCGCGTGGCGCTGGCAAGGGCGCTGATCACCAATCCGCGGGTGCTGCTGCTCGACGAGCCCTTGTCGTCGCTCGACGAGTTCCTGCGCCTGCGCATGCGCGGCGAGCTGCGCCGCGTACAGAAGGAGCTCGGCATCACCTTCATCCATGTCACCCACACCCAGCTCGAGGCGATCGCCGTCGCCGATACGGTGGTGGTGATGACCCAGGGCCGCATCGAGCAGGCGGCGAGCGCGCGCGACATCTTCGTCGCGCCTAAGAGCGCCTACGTGGCGCGCTTCGTCGGCGGCCAGAACGTGCTGCCGTCAGCCGCCGCGCGTGCGACGGGCGATGGCGCCCTGGTCGCGATCCGCGCCGATCGCATGAACCTTCAGCCCGGCACGGCGGGCGACGCCGGAACGACGTCGCTGCAGGGAGTGGCGCGATCCGTCGAGTATCTGGGAACGACCGTGCAGATCGGCGTCGACGTTCCCGGTCTGGAGACGATGTCGGCGACGGTGCCGGAAGCGCGTTTCGACGTGGCTCCGGTCAGACCCGGCGAGCCCGTGACTCTGTCCTGGAAAGCCGAGGACGTGCATGCCCTCGGGGCGTAGGGAGGCGGCCCCGTGCCGTCGTTTCACAAAAAGAAGGAGAACGACATGGCTCGCAAGATGAAGAGTGGCATCGGTCGCCGCGGATTGCTCAAGGGAGCGGCAGGCGTTGCCGGTGCAGTGGTCGGAAGCGGTGCAGTGACCGGCTTCCCCGTGATCTGGGCGCAGAACAACAAGAACATCGTGCTGCGCCAGTTCGGGACGGGCGTGTCGAACATCAACGAGATCGCCGAGAAGTGCAAAGCCGATCTCGGCATCACCCTGCAGATGACGGCGCTGGACTCCGATGCCGTCGTTCAGCGGGCCGTCACGCAGCCTAACTCCTATGATGTCGCCGATATCGAATACTGGATGTGCAAGAAGGTCTTTCCCGCGAACACGCTGCAGGCGATGGATGTCAAGAAGATCAAGTATTTCGACAAGATCGTGCCGATCTTCACCTCGGGCAAGCTCAAACCCGACAGCGTCGTCGCCCAGGGCACGGCGCCCAACACGGTGAGCTTCGTCGAAGGGCCGGGCTCGACTAAGTTCACCAAGGGCCAGACCGGCTGGTTCACTATGATCCCGACGATCTACAATGCCGATACGCTGGGCATTCGGCCCGACCTGGTCGGCCGCAAGATCGAGAGCTGGAAGGATATCCTCGATCCCAAGTTCAAGGGCAAGACGTCGATCCTGAACATCCCGTCGATCGGCATCATGGATGCCGCGATGATTGCCGAGTCGGCCGGCATCATCAAATACGGCGACAAGGGCAACATGACCCGGGCGGAGATCGACAAGACCATCGACTTTCTGATCAAGACCAAGAAGGACGGCCAGTTCCGCGCCTTCTGGAAGACCTTCGACGAGTCGGTGAACCTGATGGCCTCGGGCGAGGTCGTGATCCAGTCCATGTGGTCGCCGGCGGTGACGGCGGTGCGCTCCAAGGGGATCGCCTGCACCTATCAGCCGCTGAAGGAAGGCTATCGTGCCTGGGGTGGCGGCCTGGCGCTCGCCAAGCATCTCTCGGGCGCCCAACTCGATGCCGCCTACGACTATATCAACTGGTACCTGTCCGGTTGGGTCGGCGCCTTCCTGAACCGCCAGGGCTATTACTCGGCGGTGCTGGAAACGGCCAAGGCAAACATGACGGAGGACGAGTGGGGCTACTGGATGGAAGGCAAGCCGGCCAAGGGCGACATCAAGAACCCGCAAGGCGTCGTCATGGAGAAGGCCGGCGCGGTGCGCGACGGCGGTTCCTTCTACGACCGCATGGGAGCGGTGGCGTGCTGGAACGCCGTCATGGATGAGGACCGCTACATGGTCCAGAAGTGGAATCAGTTCATCGCGGCCTGATCATATTTGCTTGAAGGAGAGGAGGGGCCGCGTCGTCGGCCTCTCCACCTTGTTATGAAGCGTGTTTCCGCCTGGATCACCTACCTGCAGGTCGCGCCGCTGGCGCTGATCTTCCTGCTGTTTCTGGTGGTGCCGATCGCCACGATCGTCGTGGTGAGCTTCTTCGATTACGACACGACACGGATCATCCCGGCCTTCCTGCTGCAGAACTACGAGGAGCTGCTGCTCTCGCCCGTCACCTGGCGGACCTATCTGCAGACGATCGAGTTCGCCGCGATCACCTGGTGCCTGACGCTCGGTATCGGCTTCGTCGTCGCCTACTTCCTCGCCTTCCATGTCCGCTCGGCGACCTGGCAGACCGTATTGTTCCTCGTCTGCACGATTCCGTTCTGGACCTCGAACGTCATCCGCATGATCTCGTGGATTCCCTTCCTCGGCCGCCATGGGCTCGCCAACACGACGCTGATCAAGCTCGGTCTGATCAAGGAGCCGCTGGAGTTCCTGCTGTTCTCGGACTTCGCGGTGGTGCTGGCCTATGTGCACCTCTACACGCTCTTCATGGTAGTGCCGATCTTCAATTCGATGATGCGCATCGACCGCAGCCTGCTCGAAGCGGCTCGCGACGCCGGTGCCTCCGGCTGGCAGACCCTCTGGAATGTCGTGGTGCCGCTCTGCAAGCCCGGCATTGCAATCGGCTCGATCTTCGTCGTCACCATTGTCATGGGCGACTTCGTCACGGTGCGATTGATGAGCGGCGGACAGAGCGCGTCGGTCGGCCTGATGATGATGAACGCCATGTCGCTCCTGCAGTATCCGGCCGCGGCGGCCAACGCCGTGATCCTGCTCCTGCTGGTCCTGTTCACTGTCGCGGCGATGATGCGGCTGGTCGATATTCGCAAGGAGCTCTGAGCGTGTACGGCAAGCGTGGTCCTGCCTTCTGGTGCCTGGCGGCCTTCTTCGCCCTGTTCGTGCTGTTCCTCTACGGCCCGACGCTGACCATCCTGGTGCTGTCCTTCCAGGGGCCGTCCGGGGGGCTCACCTTCCCCATGAACGGCGTCTCCGTGCATTGGTTCAGGAATCTGTTCGAGAAGCAGATGGTGGGGGATTTCGCCGGCGCCTTTCAGCGGTCGATGATCCTGGGAGGGGCGGTGATGCTGGTCACCGTGGTGGCGTCGTTCTCCGCCGGCCTGGCGTTTCGCACGCGTTTCCGCGGGTCGGGTATCCTGTTCTATCTCGCCATCGCCAGCCTGATCGTGCCGTCGATCCTGGTCAGCCTGGGCATCGGGCTTCTGTTCCGGGTGCTGGGCTGGGATCCTGCCTGGTACAACTCGGCCTTCGGCGCGCATCTCACCTGGACCTTGCCTTTCGGCCTGCTGATCATGTTTGCCGTCTTCAACCGCTTCGATCGGCGTTATGAGGAAGCGGCGCGCGATCTCGGTGCCTCGCCGTGGCAGACGCTGCGGCACGTCGTGATTCCGATCCTTCTGCCGAGCCTGATCGGCGTCGGCCTCTTCGGCTTCACGCTGTCCTACGACGAGTTCTCGCGCAGTCTCTACACGTCCGGCTCGTTCAACACCCTGCCGCTGGAGATCTACGGCATGACCACCAATGTCACGACGCCCGTGCTCTATGCGCTGGGCACGGTGACGACCGCCGTCTCGTTCCTGGTGATCGGTGTGGCGCTCGCCTCGGTCGTCTGGCTGCGCCGGCGGCGCGAACGTCATGGCAGCGATGCCGGAAGGGCGGCGTGAGTATGGCGCGTCGGGCACGGGTGCTGCGGCTGCCTACCGCCGGCCCCCAGGACACGACGCCGCTCGCTGCGGCGATCGACAAAGGCGAGATCGATCCCGCGACGATCGTGGCCATCGTCGGCAAGACCGAGGGAAATGGCTGCGTCAACGATTTTACGCGCGGCTATGCAACCCTTGCCCTGAAGCTCCTGTTGGCCGAGCGGCTCGGCGTGAAGCTGGCCGAGATTGAGAGACGTGTCGCCATCGTCATGTCCGGCGGGACCGAGGGAGGGCTTTCACCGCATCTGCTGGTCTTCTGCCGGGAGGAGGTGGCAGAAGTGGCAGCGAACCCGCGACTGGCCATCGGTATCGGCCTGACACGGGCCTTTGCGCCGGAGGACATCGGCAGAGCGGCGCAGATCGAGGAAACCGCAACGGCCGTCACGCTGGCCATGAAGGACGCGGGCATCGTCTCTCCAGCCGATGTCCACTTCGTCCAAATCAAATGTCCGTTGCTGACCAAGGAGCGCATCGAGGCGGCGGCGCGGCGTGGTGCGACGGTCGCAACGGCCGATACCTATCATTCGATGGCACTCTCGCGTGGCGCGTCTGCGCTTGGTGTCGCCGTCGCTCTGGGGGAGATCGGCGACGTTGCGGAGACGGCCGTTTGCCGGGACTGGTCGCTCTATTCGAGTGTCGCCAGCACCTCTGCCGGCGTCGAACTGCTGCGCAACGAGATTGTGGTGCTGGGCAATGCATCGGGCTGGAGTGGTGATCTGGTGATTGGCCATGAAGTCATGGCCGATGCGATCGACGCCGCGGCTGCCCGGCGGGCACTGGCCGATGTCGGCGGCAAGCCGGTCGCCGTCCTTGCCAAGGCGGAGGCGGCACCTTCCGGCGAGATTCGCGGGCGCCGCCACACCATGCTGGACGACAGCGACATCCACTCGACCCGCCACGCTCGCGCCCTGGTCGGCGGCGTGCTGGCGGGCGTGATCGGTGACACGATGCTCTACGTGTCCGGCGGCGCAGAACACCAGGGGCCCACCGGGGGCGGTCCGATCGCGATTATCGGGCAGATACAGTAGAACGCCTACGGCTTCTGTCGCCGCGCATTGGCCGACAGGGTCGGCAGCCGAACAGCGAAACTAGTCCGCAATACGGACATTGGTGATTCTTGCGCGATCCTCCGAGAGCACCGAGCTTAGAGTGCGACCATGGAGGAGGTGACGGTGCGCTATCAATCCATTGAAGTGAGAAAGCTCACGCCGGCTATCGGTGCGGAGATCTTCGGGGTCGATCTGGGGAAGCCGCTGGGCAACCAGCAGTTTCAGGAAGTGCACGACGCACTGATGGAGAACCTCGTCATCTTCTTTCGCGACCAGCAGATGACGCATGAGCAGCACAAGGACTTCGGCCGACGCTTCGGCAAGCTGCACATCCACCCCTCGTCGACGAACGAGAATGCAGACCATCCCGAGATCCTGGTCATCAAGGCCGACGAGAACTCGAAATATGTCGCCGGCGAGGAATGGCACTCGGACGTCTCGTGCGACGCCGAGCCGCCGATGGGCAGTATCCTCTACATGAAGGAGCTGCCGCCCGACGGCGGCGGCAACACGCTGTTTGCCAGCATGTACCGGGCATGGGAGACGCTCTCGCCGGCCGTGCAGCGGCTCTGCGACGGCCTGACAGCTATTCACGACGGCGCGCAGGTCTATGGCGGTCGCTTTGGCCGCAAGCCCAAGGAAGGCACTTCCTTCCCGCGCAACGAGCATCCCGTGGTGAGAACGCATCCGGTGACGGGGCGCAAGGCACTCTACGTCAACCGCAACTTCACCACGCACATCGTCGGGCTCAAGAAGAACGAAAGCGACGCGATTCTGGAAATGCTCTACCGGCACTGCGAGGTCCCGGAATTCCAGTGCCGCTTCGCCTGGCAGCCGAACTCAGTGGCCTTCTGGGACAATCGCAGTGCCATGCACCATGCGATGTGGGACTACTTCCCGAACAAGCGGCTGGGCTATCGCGTCACCGTCGCGGGCGATAAGCCCTTCCACCGGGCCTGAGCCATGATCTCGCGTCGTTCCTTGATCGGCGCTGCCGCCTCGGCACCGCTGTTCGGATCGCGTCTTGCCGGCGCCGATACCTATCCCAGCAAGCCGATCCGGGTGATCCTGACGGGGCCGGTTGGCGGGCTGATCGACGTCTCGGGGCGCGCCATCGGCGACGCCATGCAGCACGATCTCGGCCAGCCCTGGATCATCGATCCGCGGCCCGGCGCCAACGGCATGATGGCCGGCCAGATCTTCCTGTCGTCGCCGGCCGACGGGTACACCCTGTTTCTCAGTGTCTCGGGCCACGTTGCGCTCAACTTCCTGATGAAGGCGCCCTACGACGCGATGAAGGACTTCCAGCCGATCGGCATGATCGGCGTCAGTACCGCACTGCTTTGCGTGCCGCCCAGCGTGCCCGCGAACAACGTCGCGGAATTCGTGGCGTATGCACGGGCCAATCCCGGCAAGCTCAACTATCTCAACTCGGCCAACGGTACCGGCGCGCATCTCCTGCCGGAGTTGATGAAGATCAAGTACAAGCTCGACATCACCTCGATTTCCTACAAGGGCTTGCCGCCTGGCGTGCAGGATCTGCTCGCAGGCCGGCTCGAACTCGGCATGGTGAGCACCACGATCGTCATCAATCACGTCAAGGCGGGCCGCTTGAAGGCGATCGGCGTCGTGGGGCCGAACCGTCTTCCCGAGTTGCCCGATGTCCCGACCATGGGCGAGCAAGGCGCGGGCGACGTCGAGGTGCGCTCGTCCCTGCCGCTCTACGGTCACAAGGACCTGCCGCAATCCATCGTGCAGCGCGTAAACCAGGCGTTGGTCGCCTCGCTCGGCGATGCCGAGACGCTGAAGCGCCTGAAGCAGGTCTATGACGAGCCCTTGCCGTTCACGCCCGCGGAGACCGCGAAAGCGCTGAACGACGAGCACGTACGGCTCGGCAAGGTGATCGAGCAACTGGGCATCAAAGCCGACGGCGGGTCGTGACCCCGCCAGAAGATCGCCCGGGCCGGCAGGTCTTGGGCTAAGCTTGCTCGATGATAGGATCGGATCCGTATGCGGTGCTGGGCGTGCGCCGGCGCATCAATGCCGCCGGTGCGCTGACCCGGCTGGGCGGCGCCATCATGGCACCGGAAGTCGTCGAAGCGATGGGCGCGGCGTCGCGGGCTTCGGTCGATATCGGCGAGCTGCAGGACGCGGCCAGCCGGCGCATCGCCGAGGTGACTGGTGCCGAGGCTGGGATGGTGACGACGGGCGCAGCCGCCGCCCTCACTCTGGCCGCAGCCGCCGCAATCGCGCGCTGGGACGTGGCCAAGATGGCAGCCTTGCCGCATGCCGGGGCTTTCCCGCACGACATCCTGGTGCCGCGGACTCAGCGGACCGGCTACGCCCATGCGCTGGCGGCGTCGGGTGCGCGGCTGATCGATATCGGCCACAACGATCGCGGCACGGGCGCCGGGGTGCGCGGCCTCGAAGCCTGGGAAATCGAGACGGCGCTGTCGGAGTCGGTCGTCGCCGTCTTCTTCTCGGCCAATGCCGCAAGCCTCGCCGACCTGCCGACGGCCGTATCGGTCTGCAAGGCCGCCAGGATCCCGCTGATCGTCGACGCAGCCGCGCAACTGCCGCCGAAGGAGAATTTGCGCCGCTTCATCGCCCTGGGGGCCGATCTCGTCGCCTTCTCCGGCGGCAAGGCGCTGGGCGGGCCGCAAGCCTCCGGTATCCTGGCGGGACGGCGAGACCTCGTGGCGTCGGCCCTGTTGCAGCAACTCGACATGGACGTGGCCCCCGACACCTGGACGCCACCGCGGCTGATCGATCGCAGCAACCTGCGCGGCGTTCCCCACCACGGCGTCGGCCGCGGCTTCAAGGCCGGCAAGGAGGAGATCGTTGGTCTGCTCGCGGCCCTCGAACGGTTCGTGACGGCCGACGATGCTGCAGCCAACGCCGCTTTGCAGCGGCGGCTGGAGGCCATCGCGGGCGCGCTCAACGGTTTCAAGGTCACCCTGGTGCCGGCGTCGGTCACCGGCCGTGTGCCGGTGCTGGAGATCGCCGTCGGCGATGCCCTGGCGGCGAGCGCCCGCCTGCAGCGGGGCGATCCGCCCGTGCATCTCTCCGAACGTCATGCCGTACGGGGCGTCCTGACGCTCGATCCGCAGGCCCTGCTGCCCGAGCACGATGCGCCGCTGGTTGCGGCACTTCGTGCCGGGCTTCACCCAGGCTGAGAAAACCTAGGCCGCTCGCAGGATGCCGAGCTGTTGCAGGGCGGTGACGCCGTCGTCGAGGCCGATTTCCTCTGCGACCTTGCCGTCCTTGATCCTGAGTACCGTCGTGCCGGTGAAGTGCATCTTGCGGCCCGAAGCGGCGGGCAACGCGCCGATCAGGAAGTCATCGAAGGCAGGCCCGGTATGGGTGCCGCCGCCCTTCCACTGTCCGACCACATAGTCGCCCTCGGCGATGAGATCGGCCGCGCCGCCGAACTCGAGATCCGGAAAGGCTTCGCGGAAGCCGACCATGAAGTTCCTCACGTCGTCGCGGCCGCGCCGCGGGGCGTGCAGGGAGTATTGCAGCAACATGTCGGGGGCGGCGAGTTCGTCCACGATCTTCGGATTCCAGGGATTGCCCCAGAATTCGGTGAACCAGCGTCCGACGATTTCCTTGTTTTCCTGTGCCTTGGACATGGTGACGATCCTTCGTCCTGTTGCGACCACGATTGGTCCGTGGCCGCACCATGTCTTCTTTCAGGGATCACCGAATATCCGCGCGCCGCTTCGTAATTAATATCGTCGGCGCGCGGCTGCCTCAATCGATGGCGGATTGACCTTCGTCGCGATAGGCCCAGCAGGTATCCGGCGGCAGGGTGAGGGCGACGTCGCCGTCCTGATGGCGGGCGGCGGTACCGAGCTCCAGCACTTCGAGTTTCTGGCCGCCGAACTCGACGTCGTAGACCGTCTGCATGCCCTGATAGCGGCGTTCGACGACGCGGCCGGTGAAGCTGTTGGCCGGACCGCGTTCACCGAGGCGGATGTTCTCGGCGCGAAGCGCGACACGGGCGCGGTCGCCCGGGCTGAGCGGCTGGGGCGTCCAGGCCTCGATGCGACCGGCAGCGCCGAGATCGATCGTGGCGCGCTCGCCCTGTCGTTCCAGCACCTTGCCCAACAGGAAGTTCGAGGCACCGGTGAAGTTGGCCACGAAGGAATCGGCCGGCCTGTTGTAGATCTCGCCCGGGGGCGCCATCTGCAGGAGCTTGCCCTCGCGCATCACGCCGATGCGATCGCCCAGCACGACGGCCTCCGCCTGATCGTGCGTGACGTAGAGGCCGGTCATGCCGGTCTGCTTCAGGATGCGCCGCAGCTCGTCGCGCAGACGGATGCGCAGCTTGGCGTCGAGATTGGACAGCGGCTCGTCGAGCAGCAGGAGCTGTGGCCGGTAGACCAGGCTGCGGGCCAGCGCCACGCGCTGCATCTGCCCACCCGACAGCGAGGTCACGGGGCGGTCGGCATAGTCGCGCAGGCCGACCAGTTCCAGGGTCTCCAGCACCTTGCTTTCGATGTTGCCGCCACCGTTGCCGCGCCGGTGCTTCAGCGGATAGGCCACGTTCTGCCGCACCGTCATGTGCGGCCACACGGCATAGGACTGGAACACCATGCCGATGTCGCGCTCGCGCGGGCTCACCAGCAGGTTGCGCTCGGGCTCCGACACGACGCGACCGCCGATCGAGATGCGGCCGCCGGTCGGATGCTCGAGGCCGGCGACACAGCGGAGCGTCGTGGTCTTGCCGCAGCCCGAGGGGCCCAGCAGCACGACGATCTCGCCGGCCGGCACGTCGAAGTTCACCCCGTCCACGGCGGGTTTGCCCGCCGCGAACCGCTTGACGAGGTTCTCGATGAGAAGCGCGGAGCTCACTGGCGATAACCGTAGGTCTTGTTCCACTCCTCGATCCAGGTCGCACGCAGCTTGTCGAACTGCTCGAAGTTCGGCACCCAGACCTTGATCGTCTTGGGATCCCAGCCCTTCGGGAAGGCGGGCGGCTCCTTGAGCGAAGTGATGTTGCCGAGCTTGTTGATCATGAAGGTCTGGCCCTCCTTGGAGAGGCGCCAGTTCATGAACAGCTTGGCGGCATTCGGGCTCTTGGCGGTCTTGGTGACGCCGTCGGCATAGGGAACGATCGGCACGCCTTCGGGCGCGAAGATCGCCTCGGCCGGCGCACCTTCGACGATCTTGGTGTAGATGATGTTGTAGAGCAGCGGCGCGATCGAGACTTCGCCACGTACCAGCGCATCGGAAAGCGGTGCGCCCGACGGGTAGAGCGCGATGCCGAGCTCGGCCTGCTTCTTCCAGTAGTCTTCGCCCAGCACCTGGCGCTCGAACATGATGCGCGTCCAGGTCGTGCCACCGGACGGGCCGATCACCTGGCCGATCTGCTTGTTCTTGTATTCGGGCTTCAGCAGATCCATCCAGGTCTTGGGCGCGTTCTTCACGAGCTGTGTATTGTAGGCGATCGCCCAGCCCAAGGTGGCGCCCGGCCACAGCTTGGGCGAAACCAGCGCATCGGGCCGATAGTCGGCGGCGTTGGGCGGGGCGTAGTCCTGGAACAGGTCGGCGATGTCCAGCATCAGGCCGCGGTCGGAATGGTTGACCACGTCGGCACCGAGCTTGCCGGCGGCGGCCTCGGTCTTGATGCGCTGGATGAGCTGGCCGCCCGGCGCGCGGACCATCGCCACCTTGACCTTGGGGAAGGTCTTGTTGAATTCCTTGATTACCTCCTGCTGCGTCTCGGCGAAGTCCGCCGTGTAGAAGGTGAGCTGGCCTTCCTTCTCGGCGGCCGCGATCAACTCCTTGGAGCCGAACTGCGTCTGGGCGGCGGCCGGCAGGGCCTGGAGGCCGGCTGCCGCACCGACGGTGGCGCCGACGGCGGTTGCGGTGAATGTCCTGCGGGACATGTGTTTCCTGGTCATGGGCGTATCCTCCGGTTCCCTCGATCTTGATCTTTGGTGTCTTGCCGTCAGCCGACCCTGGCGCTGCCTTGGGCGGCATCGCGGGACAGCCAGGTGGTGAGCCCGAGCAGGCCGGCCAGCAGCACGGTCTGCACCAGGCTGAAGGCGGCGGTCTTGCCGACATTGCCGCCTTCGTAATAGTCGAGCAGCAGCACGGCCATGACGGTCGTGTCGCTGGTGTAGAGGAAGAGCGACGAGCCCAGCTCGCGGATCGCCAGCACGAACAGGAGCGTCATCGACGCGACGACTCCGGGCCGCGCGAGCGGCAGCACGATGGTGCGGATGGTGCCGAGCAGGCCGCGGCCGCAAATCCAGGCGGCTTCTTCCAGTTCCCTGTGGATCTGCATGAAGGATGTCGACAGCGCCTTCACCGTGTCGGGCATGAAGCGGGCGACGAAGGCCAAGGCCAGGATCCAGAGCGTGCCGTAGAGGCCGCCCGGCAGGCCGATCCAGGCCCAGAGGTAGGCGACGCCGACCACGAGACCGGGAATGGCCACCGGCAAGGTCGCCAACAGGTCAATCGAGCGGCGGCCCGAGACCTGCGTGCGGTTGACGGTGTAGCCGATGGCGAAGGCCAGGGCGCCTCCGACCAGCGCGGTGATGACGCCGACCTTCATGGTGTTCCAGATCGACAGCATGGTCAGCGGGTTGTCGAACACGCTGTTGAAGT
>ERZ778027.4653-NODE-4653-length-11417-cov-9.712111_pt1 | contig 11417 bp, 9 predicted proteins | sample MGYA00375757_ERZ778027 | MGnify/ENA primary metagenome ERZ778027 (study PRJEB29350, sample SAMN05389817) | bioreactor metagenome | isolation source: Ammonium sulfate bioreactor | place: South Africa: University of Cape Town | collected 2014-02-18 ... | reverse complement strand
TGGGCCAGCGCTGCAGCGCCGGCTTCAGGGCCTGCTCGATCAGCTTGTACTCGGCATCCTGCGCCTCGTACGGCGGGTCGATCAGCACCAGGCCACGCTTCTCCTGCGGCGGCACCAGCGCCTTCAGTGCCTCGTAGCCGTTGCGTTCGTGCACATGCACCTGGTGGTTGCCGCGGAACAGGTCGCGCAGCTTGCACGCCTCCTCGGTATGCAGCTCGCACAACTGGGCGCTGTCGCCGGGGCGCAGCAGGCGGGCGACTTGCAGCGGCGAGCCGGGGTAGCGCTTCAGGCCCTGCGCGTTGTCGGCACTGCCCAGGATGCCGTCGCGCCAGCGGCGCAGCAGCGGCGGCAGTTTCTCCGCCGGGTGCAGGCGCGCGATGCCGTCCTTGAACTCGCCGGTCTTGCCCGCCTCGAAACCGTCCAGCGGGTAGTTGCCGCTGCCGGCATGGGTGTCGATGTAGCAGAACGGCGTGGGCTTGGCCTGCAGCGATTCGATCAGCGCCAGCAGCACGACGTGTTTGAGGACGTCGGCAAAGTTGCCGGCGTGGTAGGCGTGGCGGTAGTTCATGGCGGTCACGGGGGTGGGAACGCCCAGTATAGAGGGCCGGTGCCGTGCTCCCCCGGTACTGCGTAACCTTTCCTGCACATGGGCCGGTGCAGGCTCCGCTTGTTGCAGCGTTGCAACCGGCCGGACGTGCGGCTCCGGCCGTCCACCTGCGCGGAGAATCATCATGAAGTTCCTGCCAAGAATCGTTGTTTCGACGGCCGCTGTCGGCCTTTGCCTGGCATTCGGCACGGTCAGCGCCCAGGACACGGGAGGCATGGCGCCGTCACCGGCGTCGAGCAGCATGGGCCAGATGGGCGGCATGCATCACAAGATGATGCGGCACAACAAGAACGGCAGCATGCACATGATGCCGGCCACGGTGAGCTCGGTGGATACCAAGACCGGCATCGTCGAGGCGGACGCCGGAGGCATGTCGCTGCGCCTGCACTTCCCGCCGGCGTCGGTGGCGAACCTGAAGGCCGGCGACAAGATCACGCTGCACATGGGTTATACCAAGTAATTCGTCGGGTGACGGACAAATGGCGGCGGGGCCGGTCATCGGGCCGATGGACCCATGTCCAGAGTTGAGACCGGCCGGCACCGACCCTATGCTGTGCCGATGAATCGCGCAGTTCGCCACGCCGCACGCTTGCCGTCCCTCCAGGCGATGGCATGGCTGGCGTGGCTGATTCTCGCGCTGGCACCGGTGCACGGCATGCCGCGCGGGATGGTGGGCGACGTGCTGCAGGGCACGCCGGTGACGTCCGTTGCGCACGCGGCCGATCATGGCCAGCACGCCATGCCGGCCGCGCCCGATTGCTGCGCGGATCATGCGCACGGCCAGCACGACGCGATGACATCGGCCCATTGCGCAGCGGCGTGCGGCAGCATGCTGCCGGCGGCCGCCCTGGTTGCTCTGCTGCCGGTGGCGCCGGAACCGCTGCGCGTTTCCCCTCCCTTCGCGTCCGCACCCACCGTCGTGCACGCGGCGCCGCTGCGGCCGCCAGCCGCCTGATCCCCGTTCGCTGCGACCCTGCCTTCATGCCCGCACGGCAGCGAGCGTGGACGGCGGCCCGTGTCGGCACCGGTCTCCGGTGCCCTCCCCGAAGGAGATCAACGTGATTCCATTTTCCCCGTCGCCCGCGACCGACCTGTCGCGGCGACGTTTCGTGCAGGGCGTGGCCCTGGGCGGCGCGGTGGCCGGCCTCGGCCTGTTGCGTCCCTCGAACGCCTGGGCGCTGACCAGCCCGGGACAGCCCACGATGCTGAGCGGTACCGACTTCGCGCTGGACATCGTCGAGCGCACCGTCAACTTCACCGGCGCGCTGCGCTCGGCAACCACCGTCAACGGCAGCGTGCCCGGCCCGCTGCTGCGCATGCGCGAAGGCACCACGGTGAACCTCCGCGTGACCAACCGCCTGCGCGTGCCCACTTCGATCCACTGGCACGGGATCATCCTGCCGTTCCGGATGGACGGCGTGCCGGGCCTCAGCTTCGACGGCATCGCGCCGGGCGAGAGTTTTCTGTACCGCTTCCAGCTGCGCCAGAGCGGCACCTACTGGTATCACTCGCACTCGGGTTTCCAGGAACAGAACGCGTTGTACGGCCCGCTGGTGATCGAGCCGGCCGGCCCCGAGCGCTACCCCTCGGACCGCGACTACGTGGTGATGCTCAACGACTGGACCGACGAGGACCCCGCACGCATCTACGCCAAGCTCAAGAAGCAGAGCGACTACTACAACTTCGCGCAGCCCACCGTGCCGGATTTTTTCCGCGACGTGCGTGAAAAGGGCCTGAGCCAGGCGCTGGCCATGCGCAGGATGTGGAATCAGATGCGCATGAACCCGACCGACTTGGGCGACGTCTCCGGCTACACCTACACCTACCTGATGAACGGCACGACGCCGGCCGGCAACTGGACCGGCATCTTCCGGCCCGGCGAGAAGGTCCGGCTGCGCTTCATCAACGGTTCGTCGTCCAGCATCTTCGACGTGCGCATCCCCGGCCTGAAGCTGACGGTGATCGCCGCCGACGGCCAGGACGTGCAACCGGTGGCGGTCGACGAATTCCGCATCTCGGCGGCCGAAACCTACGACGTGATCGTCGAGCCGCAGGAGGAGCGGGCGTACACGCTGTTTGCCCAGTCGATCGACCGCAGCGGCTACGCGCGCGGCACGCTGGCGCCGCGTGCCGGCATGGAAGCCGAGGTGCCGGCGATGGACCAGCGCCTGTGGCTCGACATGCAGGACATGATGGGTGCGATGTCGCATGCGGAGCACGGCGGCGGCCAAGCCGCGATGTCCGGCATGGAGCATGGCAGCATGGATCACGCTCAGATGGATCACGGCGCCATGGCCGGCATGACGGCCACGCCCGCGCCGGTGGTGCATCACGCCCGCAGCGAATACGGTCCCGGCGTGGACATGCACGTCGACATGCCGCGCAGCAATCTCGACGATCCGGGCATCGGCCTGCGCGACAACGGCCGCCGCGTGCTGACCTATGCCGACCTGCACACCGTCGGCGGTCCGCTCGACGCGCGTGAACCCGGCCGCGAGATCGAGCTGCACCTGACCGGCAACATGGAGCGCTTCATGTGGTCGTTCGACGGCATCAAGTTCCCCGACGCCAAGCCCATCCATTTCAACACCGGCGAGCGCCTGCGCATCGTGCTGGTCAACGACACCATGATGAACCACCCGATCCACCTGCATGGTATGTGGAGCGAGCTGGAGAACCCGCACGGCCAGTTCCAGGCGCGCAAGCACACCATCAACGTGCAGCCGGCACAGCGCATCACCTATGCGGTGACCGCCGACGCGCCGGGACGCTGGGCCTACCACTGCCACCTGCTGTACCACATGGAGGCGGGCATGTTCCGCGAGGTGGTGGTGGCATGAGCACGAAGCGTCGAATCACCACACTTTCCCTGTACCGCCCGCTGCTGGCCGCGCTGCTGCTGGCCTTGTCGTTGGCGGCCGCGGCGCAGAGCGTGCCGGCCTCGTCGAGCAGCACGGCGCCGGTGACCATGGACGCCATGCCGGGCATGGACCACGCCGGCATGCACCACGTGCCGATGCCGGTCAGCGCCAGCAGTACTGCCGAGCCGGCAGCCAAGGCGCCGGTCAAGACGGCGAAGCAGCTGCACGCCCCGGCTGCGCCGTCCGTTGCGCCTGCAGGCACGCAGCGCATGCACCCCATGGACCACGGCGCGATGCCACCGATGGACCATGGTTCGATGCACGGGATGGATCACGGCGCGCCGCCCGCCACGCCCGCAGCCGGTGGCCACGCCATGCCCGGCATGGATCACCAGGCGATGCCGGCGATGGATCACGGCTCCATGCCCGGCATGGACCACGGCGCGACACACGGCACGGAGGCGACGCCAGGCATGGCAATGGGCCCGATGCAGGGCGGCCGCGCGCCGGCGGATGCGCGCAGCGGCGATTATTCCGACGGTTTCGCCGCCAGCCCCGCGCATGGACTGCACCTGCATGGCAGCGCGCCGGCCGGCATGCTGCTGATCGATCAACTCGAAGCGTTCCACGGCCGCGATGCCAACGGCCAGAGCTGGGAAGCCGAAGGCTGGTACGGCAACGACAGCGACAAGCTGTGGTTGCGCAGCGAAGGCGAACGCAGCCGCGGCAGACTCGAAGATGGCAACGTGGAGGCGTTCTGGAATCGCAACGTCGCCACGTTCTGGAGTACGCAACTGGGCGTGCGCCGCGACTTCGGTGCAGGCCCGACGCGCAACTGGGCCGCGTTCGGCGTGCAGGGCCTGGCGCCGTACTGGTTCGAGATCCAGGCCACCGCCTACGTCGGGCCGTCCGGCCGCAGCGCGGCGCGCCTGCGGGCGGACTACGAGCTGCTGTTCACCCAGCGGCTGATCCTGCAGCCGGAGCTGGAGGTCAACCTGCACGGCAAGTCCGACCCGGCGCGCGGCATCGGCAGCGGCCTCACCGATGCCAGGCTGGGCTTGCGCCTGCGCTACGAGATCCGGCGCGAGTTCGCGCCGTATCTTGGCGTAGTCTGGACGCGCCGCTTCGGCACCACGGCCGATTTCGCCCGCGCCGATCATCAGGCAGTCTTCGACCGGCAGTGGGTCGCCGGCCTGCGCATCTGGTTCTGAGGAGAGCCCATGAAACGACTCATCATCACCGTCGTGATTCTCTGCGTCATCGCCGCCGCCGGTGTCGGCGCCTTCGTCTGGTCAGGCGTCTACAACGTCGGCGCCGACGACCACCACACCAGACCCGTCTACGCGCTGATGCAGACGCTGCGCGAGCGCTCGATCGAGCATCACGCAAAAGACATCGTGGTGCCGAATCTCGACGACCCGCAGCTGATCCTCAAGGGCGCCGGCCAGTACGCGGCGATGTGCACCGGTTGCCACCTGGCGCCGGGCATGGCCGAGAACGAGATGCGCCCGGGCCTGTACCCGCTGCCGCCCGAGCTGGCGAAATTCCGGCCCGATCCGCGCGAGGCGTTCTGGGTGATCAAGCATGGCATCAAGATGAGCGCGATGCCGGCGTGGGGTGCCACCCATGACGACGCCACGATCTGGAGCATGGTGGCGTTCCTGCAGAAACTGCCCGACATGACGCCGGCGCAATATCAGGACATCGTGGCCCGGGCACCGCAGGACCACGACATGGATGAGGCGGGCGGCCACAGCCACAGCCATGGCGGCACCGCTGACGAGGATGCGCATGGCACGGCGGCGATGGAAGGCATGCCGATGGCCGGCGAAGCGGGGCACAGCCATGACGCGGCTGATGGCGATGTTCACGAACACGCCGCCGTGCCGACGGTCGAGGCGCCGCTGTCGATGGAAGGCATGACGCCGGGCGCAGTGCCGGCGGCCGAAACGGTGGCGCGGGCCTTCCAGGCCGCGTTGCAGCGTGGCGACCGCGAAGCCGTACTCGCACTGCTGGCGCCCGGGGTCCGCGTCAGCGAAGGCGGCCACACGCAGACACGCGACGAATACGCCGCCGGCCATCTGGGCGAGGACATCAAGTTCCTGAAGGCCGCGAAGCTCACGCCGGTCTCGTTCGGCTCGATGCCGATGGGCGACACCGCAATGGTCGGCAGCGAAAGCGGCGTCGAGGTCACGATCAAGGGCAGGCCGACCACGCTGCGCAGTCGCGAGATGCTCAAGCTCGGCAAGGACGGCGACAGCTGGAAGATCGTGTCCGTCCAGTGGCAAACCACCCCGACAACCGGAGAATGACGATGAAACGATGGTTTTCCCGCATGGGCATCAGTTTGCTGTTTGCCGTGCTGTTCGCGCCGGCGGCGTTGGCGGCGAATGCGTTCGACGTCTACCGCGACCCGTCCTGCGGCTGCTGCGGCGCCTGGGTCGATTACATGCGCGCGCAGGGCTACACCGTCACCGTGCACCAGGACCAGCCGATGGCGACGGTGAAGGCGCGCTTCGGCGTGCCGCCCGGTGCGGTGTCTTGCCATACCGCGGTGATCGAGGGCTACGTGGTCGAGGGGCACGTGCCGGTGGAGGACATCCGCCGCCTGCTCGCCGAGCGGCCGGACGCCATCGGCATCGCCGCGCCCGGTATGCCGATGGGCTCGCCCGGCATGGAGATGGGCGCGCCCGAGCGTTACGATGTAGTGCTGATCGGCCGCGACGGCTCGACCCGGGTGTATGCGACGCACGGCCTGGCTGCGTGAGCGCAGCTGGTCTCCCGATCGCGATCCGCCGACTTGATCCGCGTCAATGACCTGCCCGCTGCCGACACTACAGTGCCCGTGAGATGAAACCCGCCTTCCGCCTCCGTCCCGTCGCCCGTCGCCGCCTTGCGTGGCTGGTGGTCGTGCTGCTGCTGTGGCAGCAGGTGGCGGTGGCGGCGTATGCCTGCGTCGCGGCACAGGCGGCGCCGGCCGCGGCCGCGCTGGCCGTGGCGGTGCACTCCTCGTCCATGGCAATGGCCGACGGCTGTGCGGACATGACGACACCGGTCGATCCGCTGTGCCGGCAGCATTGCCAGCCCGACCATGCCACCCAGGTCGATGCGCGCACCGCCTCGGTGCCGGCCAGCGCGTTGTCCGCGCTGCCGCCGGTGCTGCTGTCCGTGACGGCGGTGGCGTTGCCGTCCGAGCGGGCGTTGATTCGGCGCGAGCGTCTGCGAGCGCCGCCACCGATTCCCCGCTTGTTGTTCTGTTCGCTCCTGATTTGATCTGACCCGTCGCGGTATCCACCGACGTGGCGTCGTGCCTGCATGGCACGGCGCGAATCGCAGATCGACGGAGTGTTCACCCATGTTCTCCCTTCAATTCGCCCGGCGCCTGATGGCGGCGGGTCTGGCCGTGCTCCTGTGGGGAGCGGCGGCCGCGGCGGCGCATGCCGCCGAACCGCCGCTGACGCTTGATGCCGCCATCCATCAAGCGATCGAGCGCGCACCCCTGCTGGAGGCGCGCCGCGCCCAGTCGGAATCGGCACGACAGGAGGCGGCCCGTGCGGGTGCGCTGCCCGATCCCCAACTCACCGTCGGGGTCGACAATCTGGCCGTGCAGGGGCCGGGCGCATTTACGGTTGGCGGTGACAGCATGACCATGCGCACCGTCGGCATCAGCCAGGCCCTGCCATCGCGCCGCAAGCGTCAGGCCGAACGGGCGATGGGCCATGCCCAGGCGGATTTGGCCGCATCGTCGGAGGTGGCGACCGGCTTGTCGATCCGGCAGCAGGTGGCCGATGCCTGGATCTCCGCCTGGGGTGCGCACCGCGAAGCCATGATGTTGCGATCCATGCGGCAGGCATGGGCGCAGGACGTGGCCGTGGCGAAAGCACGCTTGCGCGGTGGTACCGGTAGCGCGGCAGAGGTGCTCGCCGCCCGCATGGAATCCCTCGACCTGGAAAACCGTCTCGATGAGGCGAATGCCCGCGAGGCACAGGCCCGCGCGGGCCTGGCGCGATGGCTCGGTTCTCCGATCGGGCAGCCGCTGGGGGACGCGCCAGACTTCGCCGTCCTGCCGCACGACGAAGCGTCCTTGCTGGCCAGCCTCGATCGTCAGGGCAACCTGCTCGGGTGGCCGGCCCGCGAACAGGCCGCCGAGGCAGCGCTTGCCGCTGCCCGTGCCGACAAACGCCCTGAATGGAGCGTGGGCTTGAGCTACGGCTCCCGTGTGCGCGGCTTGTCCGACATGGTGTCGCTGCAGGTCGGGGTAAGCCTGCCGCTGTTCACGCGCAACCGGCAGGATCGGGGTATTTCCGCCCGCGCGGCCGACCTCGATGCGGTTCGCGACGAACGCGACGACGCACGCCGTCAGCAGGTCGAGGCCATCCGATCCGCCTGGGCGCAATGGGAATCGCTCGGCCAGCAAGTGCGCCGGCACCGCGATGCCTTGCTCCCACTGGCCAATGACCGCGTGGTCCTGGCGCTCGCCGCGTACCGCGGCGGCGGCGAGATCCAGCCCTTGCTGGATGCCCGTCGCGACGAGATCGCTCACCACACGGATTACGCCCGCATGCAGGCCGAGTACGGCCGCGCCTGGGCGGCACTGGCTTATCTGTTACCCACTTCGGAGACGACGCCATGAAGCGCGCATTGATGATGCTCACCGCCGCGCTGCTGGCGGTCATGCTGCTTCTGATCGGCTACTTCGGCGGCCGCCATCAGGCGCCATCGTCTCCGTCGCAGGCCGGTACTCCCGCCTCCGCAGCGGAAGCCGGCGGTAAAAAAATCCTGTACTGGTACGACACGATGGTGCCGCAGCAACACTTCGACAAGCCGGGTCTGTCGCCGATGGGCATGCAGATGGTGCCCAAATATGCCGATGAGAAGCCGGCCGAAGAAGGGACGGCCAAGGATGTCGTCCGGATCGATCCGACGACGGTGCAGAATCTCGGCGTTCGCACCGCCACGGTGGAGCGTCGCGTGCTGGCGTCGGCGCTCCGGGTGCCGGGCACCATCACCTGGGATCTGCGCCAGGCCATCACCATCAGCGCCCGCACCGATGCGGTGGTGAGCAAGCTGGACGTACGCGCGCCGTATACCGTGGTCAAGGCAGGCGAGCCGCTGGCGGAGCTGTTGGCACCGCAGTGGAGCAGTGCACTGGCCGAATACGATGCGCTTCAGCATGTGCAGTCGACCGAAGCAAAAGGCCTTCGCGCGGCTTCGCGGGAACGCCTGCAGGTGCTGGGCCTGACGCCGGCAGAGATCCGATCGTCGCGTCGCGGCACGGGCGCGGCGATCACGCTGCACGCCCCGCAGGCGGGCGTCGTCACGACACTGGACGTGCGTGAAGGCCAGCGCGTCACCGCCGGTCAGACCTTGATGACAGTGAATGGCCTGTCCACCGTGTGGACCGAGGCGGCACTGCCGCAGGCAGCGGCGGGCACGGTGCGCAACGGCACGCCGGTGGTGGTCACGGTCGATGCCCTGCCGGGTCGGTCGTTCCCCGGCACCGTGGAAACCTTGCTGCCGGAGGTGGATGCGGTGACGCGCACCCAGCGCGCCCGCATCGTGCTCGACAATCCCGACGGTGCCTTGAGTCCAGGCATGTTCGCCACCGTGCGGCTCAGCCCCGCGCAGGGTGAAGCGGTGCCCGTGGTGCCGGACGACGCGCTGATCGCCACCGGCAGCCAGACGCGGGTAATCATCGCCGAGGGAGATGGCCACTTCCGTGCTGTATCGGTGCGCATCGGGCGTGCAGCCGGCGGCTATACGGAAATTCTCGACGGCCTCACGGGCGGTGAAAAGGTCGTGGTCTCCGGCCAGTTCCTGATCGACTCGGAGGCGAGCCTGTCCGGTGCGCTGGAGCGCCTGAATGACAGCTCCACCAAACCGGTGCCGGCCACGAGTACCCCCATGCCGGGCATGCCGATGGGAGACAGACCATGATCGCCGCCCTGATTCGCGCGGCGATCGCCCATCGCGTGTTCGTGCTGCTGGCTGCACTGGCCTTGGCCCTGATCGGCATGTTCTCGGTGACGCGCACGCCGGTCGACGCGCTGCCCGATCTGTCCGACACCCAGGTAATCATCCGCACCAGCTACCCGGGCCAATCGCCGCAGGTGGTCGAGGATCAGGTCACCTATCCGCTGGCCACCACGATGCTCTCGGTGCCCGGCGCGACCACGGTGCGCGCCTTTTCGTTCTTCGGCGACTCCTACGTCGATGTGCTGTTCGACGACAGCACCGACCTGTACTGGGCACGCTCGCGGGTGCTGGAGTATCTGAGCCAGGCGCGCGATCGCCTGCCGGCCGGCGTCACGCCCTCTCTCGGCCCTGATGCCACGGGACTCGGCTGGATCTACGAGTACGCGCTGATCGATCCCACCGGCAAACACGATCTCGGCCAGCTGCGCGCGCTGCAGGACTGGTTCCTGCGCTATCAGCTCAAGACCGTGCCGAACGTCGCCGAGGTCGCCACCTTGGGCGGTATGGAGCGGGCGTGGCAGATCGTGCCCGATCCGCAGGCGCTGGCGGCGCGCGGCATCACCGTGGCGCAACTGGTCGATGCGGTGCGCGCCGCCAATGGTGCTAACGGTGGCTCGGTGATCGAACAGGGTGAAGCGGAGCTGATGGTACGCAGCGAAGGCTACCTGAAGAGCCGCGCGGACTTCGAAAACGTGCCGATCACCGTCAACGCCAGTGGTGTGCCGGTGCTGCTGCGCGACGTGGCGACGGTGCGGCGTGGCCCGACGTTCTGTCGTGGCATTGCCGAGCTGGACGGGCAAGGCGAAGTGGTCGGCGGCATCATCGTGATGCGCACGGGCAAGAACGCGAAGGCCACCATCGCCGCGGTGAAAGCACGGCTGGCCGAACTGCAGCGCAGCCTGCCGGCCGGCGTCGAAATCGTGCCCACCTACGACCGCTCGCAGCTGATCGACGCCGCGGTGAGCAATCTGTGGAGCAAGTTGTTCGAAGAATTCCTGGTGGTGACGCTGGTCTGCGTGTTGTTCCTGGGGCACCTGCGCTCGGCGCTGGTGGCCGTGATCACGCTGCCGCTGGGCGTGTTGGTCGCCTTCATCGCGCTGCATCTGCAAGGCGTCACGGCAAACCTGATGTCGCTCGGCGGCATCGCCATCGCGATTGGCGCGATGGTGGATGCGGCGATCGTGATGATCGAGAACGCGCACAAGCACCTGGAACATTGGCGCAACGCGAACGGTGGACGCGAACCGCAAGGTGCGCAGCGGTGGTCGCTGATCGCCGACGCTGCCGCCGAGGTGGGGCCCGCGCTGTTCGTCAGCCTGTTGATCATCGCGCTGTCGTTCGTGCCGGTCTTTGCGCTGCAGGGACAGGAGGGCAAGCTGTTCAAGCCGCTGGCCTTCACCAAGACCTACGCGATGGCCGCCGCCGCGGGGCTGGCGGTGACCCTGGTGCCGGTGCTGATGGGCTACCTGATCCGCGGGCGCATCCGTGCGGAGCGCGACAATCCGCTCAGCCGGGTTCTGATCCATGGCTATCGGCCCCTCCTCGAAGCCGTGCTCCGTTATCCGAAAGCGGTCCTGGTGCTGGCCGGTGTGCTGCTGCTTACCGCGGTCGTTCCGCTGACCAGGCTCGGCAGCGAGTTCATGCCGGCGATGGACGAAGGCACGCTGCTGTACATGCCCACCGCGTTGCCGGGACTGTCCGCCGGCAAGGCCTCGCAGTTGCTGCAGCTGACCGATCGCATGATCAAGACCGTGCCCGAGGTCGATCATGTGTTCGGCAAGGCGGGGCGCGCCGACACGGCCACCGATCCGGCACCGCTGGAGATGTTCGAAACCACGATCACCTTCAAGCCGAAGGACCAGTGGCGGCCCGGCATGACGATGGACAAGATCAAGGCGGAACTGGACAAGGCCGTCCACGTGCCGGGGCTGACCAACCTGTTCGTGCCGCCGATCCGCAACCGCATCGACATG
>ERZ778027.4651-NODE-4651-length-11428-cov-4.894135_pt1 | contig 11428 bp, 9 predicted proteins | sample MGYA00375757_ERZ778027 | MGnify/ENA primary metagenome ERZ778027 (study PRJEB29350, sample SAMN05389817) | bioreactor metagenome | isolation source: Ammonium sulfate bioreactor | place: South Africa: University of Cape Town | collected 2014-02-18 ... | reverse complement strand
TTAGCCGAGGCACCGATACCGCCCAATCTCCCCCCTTGAGGGGGAGATGTCCGGCAGGACAGAGGGGGGTGCAGCCGGATGCATGCCTCTCCCGTGGCGTTCGTCAGTCATGACCCGCCCCTTCAAATACGCCCTCTTTGCACTCCCCGTTGTCGCACTCCTCTGCGTTGGCGCATGGTCCGGTCTGAACGCCCTCGATCGGTCCCACCCGCCGCCGCTTGCCGAAGCCGGGCTTGTCTCGACCGAGGTGGTCGACCGCAACGGCGACCTTCTTCGTGCCTTTGCTACGCCCGAGGGTCGTTGGCGGCTGGCGACGCATATCGAGGATGTCGATCCGAAGCTTATCAAGATGCTGATCGCCTATGAGGACCACCGTTTCTATTCCCATCACGGCGTCGATATCGCGGCGCTCTTCCGCGCCGCCGGCCAGTGGATCCTGAACGGCCATATCGTCTCGGGCGGCTCGACGCTCTCGATGCAGCTTGCCCGATTGATCGAGCCCCGCGACGAGCGTTCCGTCCGGGCAAAGCTTATCCAGATCGCCCGCGCGCTCCAGATCGAGCGGCGGCTGACCAAGGACGAGATCCTCGCCGATTACCTGACGCTCGCGCCCTATGGCGGCAACCTGGAGGGCGTCCGCGCCGCTTCGCTCGCCTATTTCGGCAAGGAGCCGAAGCGCCTTTCGGTGGCGCAGGCGGCGCTGCTCGTGTCGCTGCCGCAATCGCCGGAAGCACGCCGTCCCGACCGCCATCCCGCGGCGGCGCTGGCCGCGCGGGCCCGCGTGCTGGAACGTGTGAAGGATGCGGAAGTCATTGTCCCGCGTGAGATAGCCCTTGCCTCCGCCGAGCCGATCCCGAGGGTCCGTCGCCAGCTTCCGGCCCTTGCCGCACAGGCCTCGGCCGATGCGATGCGCGCCGATCCATCCGTGCGACGCCTGCAACTCACGATCCGGCGCAATGTCCAGCAAAAGCTGGAAACGGTCGCCCGCGACGCTGCCCGCCGGCTCGGCCCGAAGGTCTCCGTCGCCATGATCCTCGCCGACGCTCCGACCGGGGATATTCTGGGCGAGGTCGGCTCGGCCGATCTGTTCGACTCCCGCCGCGCCGGCTGGATCGACATGACGGACGCCGAGCGCTCGCCCGGCTCGACGCTGAAGCCTTTCATCTACGGGCTTGCCTTCGAGGAAGGGTTGATCGCGCAGGAAACAATGATCGAGGACCGGCCGGCCGATTTCGGCGGCTACCGGCCGAAGAATTTCGACATGAGCTATCAGGGCAATGTCTCGATCCGTCAGGCGTTGCAGATGTCTCTCAACGTACCCGCTATCCGGCTCCTCGACGCTGTCGGGCCGCTGAGGCTGATGGCCCGTTTCCGCCGGGCCGGTGTCAATCCGGTCCTCCCTCGTGGCGAGGCGCCGGGTCTTGCGATCGGGCTCGGCGGCGTTGGCCTGAAGCTCAGCGATCTCGTTCAGCTTTACACCGCGTTCCCGAATGGAGGCAGCGTGACGATGCTGCATGACCGGCCCCTGGACCAGCCCGCTTCCGCGATGCTGATGGAGCCACAGGCGGCATGGCAGGTGGCCGACATATTGTCGGGCGTTCGGCCGCCGGAGGGCTCGCGCACGGTCGGGATCGCCTACAAGACCGGCACCAGCTATGGCTATCGCGACGCCTGGTCGATCGGCTTCGACGGCCGCCATGTGCTCGGCGTCTGGGCCGGCCGACCGGACGGCGGGCCGGTACCGGGCCTTGCCGGCTATGTCTCGGCCGCGCCCATCCTCTTCGACGCCTTCGCCAAATCCGGCCTCGCAATCGCGCCATTGCCGAGAGCGCCGGCAGGCGCGCTCCGCCAGGCGCGCGCCGACCTGCCGGTGACGCTGCGCGATTTCACGCCGCCCGGCGAACTGCCGCCGGTCCATGGCATCCCCGAACCCCCGCCGCGCATCATCTTCCCGCCGGAGGGCGCGCATGTCGAACTCGGCTCGGCGGGCAGCAGTTCTGCCACTCCGCTGCTTCTCAAGCTCCAGGGCGGCCGCGCGCCCTTCCGCTGGCTCGCCAACGGCAAGCCGTTGCCCGAACCCGCCCGGACGCGCATCGGCCAATGGGTGCCGGACGGAAACGGTTATTCGACCTTGACGGTGATCGATGCGGTCGGCCGCGCGGCCAGTGTTTCCGTCTACGTCCAGTAGCGGCGGAACAATTCCTGTGCTGTTGTCAAATCCCCGCCGAATTGGGCATGGTAGAGTACGTGATGGCCAACGAACACACGCATTCGAGCGCGCTTCATATCTCCCTTGCCGAGCGCTTCCGCCACTCGCGCGGCGAATTGATCGCCGACGGCATCGTCCATGTCGTCGGGGTCGTACTGGCCATCTCCGCCGGATCGGTGCTGCTGGCGCTCTCCGCCTTCCACGCCGGTCCCTGGGAATATGTCGGCACGATCTTCTACGTCGCCTCGCTGGTGACGGTACTCTCACTTTCCGCTCTCTATAATATGTGGCCGATCTCGCCGCTGAAATGGGCATTGCGCCGCTTCGACCATGCGGCGATTTTCCTACTGATTGCAGGTACCTACACACCGTTTCTCGTGCAGATGGACGATCCGCAGACGGTGCGCCTTATGCTCGGTATCATATGGGGAGCCGCCGCGCTCGGCATCGCCGTCAAGCTTCTCTTTCCCGGTCGTCTGGAGAAGGTCGCGGTGGCGTTCTATCTGGCTATGGGCTGGAGCGGCGTGGTCGTCTTCAATACGCTGTCGGTGTCGCTGCCGCGCGCGACATTGTGGCTGATCGCAGCCGGTGGCATCGCCTACAGTGTCGGCGTGATCTTCCACATATGGCACCGGCTTCGCTACCAGACGGCACTATGGCATGGCTGTGTGCTCGTAGGCGCCGCGCTCCACCTCGCCGCCGTCATGGACAGTCTTGTGATTTCGCGCTTTTAGCCGCTCACACCGTCTTAAGCATCCGCTTGCGCGGCCCTTCGATGTTCGGAAGGAACACGGTGAGAAGCCCGATCGCCGGCAGGTAAGAGCACATCGCATAGACGAAATCGATGCCCTTCGCGTCGGCGATGACGCCGAGCCCGGCCGCGCCGACGCCGCCCATGCCGAAGGCAAAGCCGAAGAAGATCCCGGCCACCATCCCGACGCGGCTTGGCAGCAATTCCTGCGCATAGACGATGATCGCCGGGAAGGCCGAGGCGAGGATCAGTCCGATCGGTACCGTCAGGATCGCCGTACCGACGAGCCCCATATGCGGCAGCACCAGCGTGAACGGCAGCACGCCGAGGATCGATACCCAGATCACGTATTTCCGGCCGAAGCGGTCGCCAAGCGGCCCGCCGATGACGGTGCCGGCCGCCACCGCTCCCAGAAAGACGAAGAGCAGGATCTGCGAGGTCTGCACCGAGACGCCGAATTTGTGGATCAGGTAGAAGGTGTAATAGCTCGATAGGCTGGCGAGGTAGATGTATTTCGAGAACACCAGCATGCCGAGGATGACGAGCGTGGCGACGACCCGCGCGCGCGGCAGCGCCGGCGGGGCGCCATAGGCCTTCGCCCGCTTCGCCACAGCGGCGTGATTGCGCTTGTACCAGCCGCCGACATTCCACAGCACGACCATTGCCGTCAGCGCGGCCAGCGAGAACCAAGCAAGACTCGACTGGCCGAATGGCAGCACGATGAAGGCCGCAAGCAGCGGCCCGATCGCCGAGCCGAAATTGCCGCCCACCTGGAAAAGCGATTGCGCCAGCCCAAGCTGGCCACCGGATGCCATGCGCGCGACCCGCGAGGCATCCGGATGGAAGATCGCCGACCCCATGCCGACGAGCGAGGCAGCGACGATCAGCAACCCGTAATGCGAGGCGCTGGAGAGCAAAATGAGGCCGACCAGTGTGAAACCCATGCCGCAGAAAAGCGCATAGGGCTGCGGCCGCTTGTCAGTGACGATGCCGACGACCGGTTGGAACAGCGACGCCGTGCCCTGGAAGGTCAGCGTAAGGAATCCGACCTGCGTGAAGCTCAACGCATAATTAGTCTTCAGCATCGGATAGATCGCCGGCAGCAGCGACTGCATCATGTCGTTAAGGAAATGGCAGAAGGAAAGCGCAGCCAGAATGGCGAACACCGTCTGGTCGGCGGCCTGTTTCGTATCGGGCTGGGCGCCTTGCGCCGCTGCCTCTTTGCGCTCCATCACGGTCATGGTCTGCGACCCGCTTTCATTCGACTCATAGCTTTCGCAAGAGCGGGGATATAGCGCCTTGTAACGCGACCTGTTTTCGTGATTAGCTCAATCTCTTTCGCGAATGGGTCAAAGCCATGACGGTCGTCGACATCAGGGACCTGGAGGCAATCCCACGCCCGGTGCTGGTTCGCCGGGCACAATATCCGGCTAGCGACCGCATCCTGCCCCACAGCCACCGGCGGTCGCAGCTTCTGTGCGCACTGGAAGGGATGGCGATCGTCATCGCCCAGCGCAATCGCTGGCTGATCCTGCCTGACCATGCACTCTGGATACCGGCCGGCGTCCGCCACTCGGTCGAGACGATCGAGCCGCTTACCACAGGGTCGATCTATATCGAGCCGGCTGCGCTTTCCGACCAGCCGGCGCAGAGTCATGTGGTGCGCATGAGCGAGTTGATGAAAAGCCTGCTGGCCGAAGCGGTGAAGCTGCCGCACGAATACGACCCAGACGGCCGCGACGGCCTCATCATGGCGCTGATCCTGGAGGAAATCCCGCTACTACGGCGCGCGGCGCTTTCGCTTCCAATGCCGCGCGAGGCGCGGCTTGCGGCCCTCTGCCGGCGCTTTATAGCCGCGCCGACCGCGCATGAAACGATCGACGGCTGGGCTGCGGATATGGCGATGAGCCGGTCCGCCTTCACCCGCGCCTTCCGGCGCGAGACAGGCATGGCGGCGCTGGAATGGCGCCAACAGGCCTGTCTGCTCGCTGCGTTGCCGCGCCTGATGTCGGGCGAGCGAATCGCCAATGTCGCCTTCGATCTCGGCTACGAGAGCGCGGCCGCCTTCACCACCATGTTCAAGCGCGGGCTCGGCGTACCCCCGCGCCGCTATATCGCCATGGCCGGCAACGCTTCACCTGCTGCTAAGTCAATAGGTGCGGTAGCAGCAATGTGATCGCCGGAACCGCGACCAGAAGCGTGATCCTCAGCATCTCCGCCGCGAAGAACGGCATGACACCCTTGAAAGTCTGGCGCATCGGTACATCGGGCGCGAGCGAATTGATGATGAAGACATTCAGCCCCACCGGCGGCGTGATGAGGCCGAGTTCCACTACGATCAGGATGATGATGCCGAACCAGATCTTGAGGTCGGCCGGAGACATGCCGAAATCGAGCCCTGACACGACCGGCCAGAAGAAGGGCACGGTGAGGATCACCATCGACAGGCTGTCCATCAGGCAGCCGAGGATGAGATAGAGAATGATGATGAGGACCAGGATCATCAGCGGCGACAACCCGCTGCCCTGCAAGGCCTCGGCGGCCGCCTGCGGCACGCCGGCGCGCGCCATGAAGATCTTGAGGAGTTCGGCGCCGAGCAGGATCAGGAAGATCATGCCGGACGTCCGCGCCGTCTCGAGCAGCGCATCGCCCATCCCGCCGATCGAAAGCCGGCGCGTCACCAGTCCGTAGGCGACGACGAGGAAGACGCCGACGGCGGCAGCGGCCGTCGGATTGTAGATGCCGGCATAAATGCCGCCGATGACGACGCCGAAGACGACGAGAACCGGAATGACGGCGATGCTGGCGGCGACGAGCTCGCTCCGCGACACCGCCTCCCCTGTCGGTCCGGAGCCCGGCACCAGCCGGACATAGACAGCCACCGTCAGCATGAAGAGCAGCATGGCGAGGATGCCGGGAATGAGCGCTGCCGCGAACATGGTGACCACGTTCGCCTCGACGATGATGGCGTAGACGATGAGCACCACCGAGGGCGGTATCAGAATGCCGAGCGTGCCGCCGGCGGCAATGGTGCCGGTGGCAAGCGAAGGCGAATATTTGTAGCGCCGAAGCTCCGGCAGCGCGACCTGCCCCATGGTCGAGGCTGTGGCCGTGGAGGAGCCGCAGACGGCGCCGAAGCCGGCGCAGGCAGCGACGGCCGCCATCGCCACACCGCCGCGGAAGCGGCCGAGCCAGGCATTGGCGCCGCGGAAAAGATCGCGCGACAGGCCGCAGAACTGCGCGTAGGCGAGATCCTTCAACTGGTTGAGGACGATCAGAGGTCCCGACTGGATGGTCGTGCCGATGATGCCGACGAGGATCATCGTATAGGCGATAGGAACCCTGACCGCGATCAGTGCCAGCAGGCAGACAAGTCCGGCAATGCCGATGAAGAAACTGTCGAGCATGTGGAGCCTATTCGACCGGCAGGGTTGCGGGCCGCACGCCGCCGCCGTGGCGAAAACCGTGCCAGCCCTCCGCAAGGGTGATCAGCGACGCGATAAGAAGCAGCGCGAGCGAAACGAGGATCGGCGGGAACGCTGTCCAGAGCGGCAGATGCAGCACCGGCGTGACCTCGGGATAGGCCATGTAGGAGAGGAAGCCGGCATACATCTGTACCAGAAGCAGGACGGAAAAGGCGATCGCGAAAAGCGAGGAGAAGGCGACCATCGCCGACTTGCCGCGCGCGCTCATGCCTTCGGTGAAAATGTCCACCGTCACGTTCGACCCGGTCAACTGGCAGTAGGGCAGGAACATGAAGATGGCGATGGCGATGAAATGCTTGACCAGTTCGTAATCGGCGGCGAACGGCTTGTCGAAAAGGATGTTCGAGATCGCGCCGAGGGCCGTCATGAACGCCAGCGCCAGCGTCACCACGCCACCGAGCAACGCCCACCAGCGGATCACCGCCGCCAGGAAGGCGACGAACTTTCCACGACCGGGTGGCGGAGGGGGCTCGTCGCCCCCTTCCGCCGGATGGACGAGCGCGCTCACGCCTTCTTGGCCGCTATGGTTTTCCGGGCCGCCTCGACCAATGCCTTCGGGTCGAAGCCGGCATTCGCGTGAGCGGCAACCCATTTGTCGACCACGGGCGCAAGAACCTTGTTGAAGGCGTCCATCTGCTCCTGCGTCAGCACGATGTGCTCGTTGCCGCTGTCGACGGCCATCTTGATGCCTTCGTCGTCGTCCTCGCGCCAGATACGCGCGACTTCGTGCAGCCACTCCTCGCCGCAATGTTTGTTGAAGGCCTCCTTTAGGTCGTCCGGCAACCCTTCCCAGCGCGCCTTGTTCATCGACACCTGGAAGGTCGTGGTGCCGAAGCGGTTATTGTCCGGTCCTTCGATCTGATACTTGGTCGATTCCTGAAGCTGGAGCGCGGGGATGATCTCCCACGGCACGAGTGCACCGTCGACCACATGCGTCGTCAGCGCCTGCGGCAGGTCCGGCACCGGCATGGTCACCGGCGTCGCGCCCATCGCCTCGACGACGGCATTGCCCGTCGGGCCTGGAACACGCAGCTTCTTGCCCTTGGTGTCGTCCGGCGTATGCACGGGGACTTCCGCCATATGGAAGGCCTGTCCGGCGTGGACATGGTTGAAGAGGACGTGCACGGCCTTGTATTCCGGGGCAAGGTACTCGTCGAACATAGCGCGCATGGCGAGGTTCGTCGCCACGATGTCGTTGGTGAAGATGGTCGGCAGCTCGAACACTTCCGAACGCGGGAAAAGGCCCGGCGTATAGCCGTTCACCGTCCAGACGATATCGACGATACCGTCCGCCACCTGCCGGAAAAGCTGGGGCGGCGACCCGCCGAGCGACATCGAGGGATAGATGTCGATCTTGATGCGCCCTTTCGATTCGTCCTGGATCGCCTGTGCCCAGGGCTGCAGCATCTTGACCTGAGCGGGCGATTTCGGCCCGAGGAAGTGGTGCAGCTTGAGCGTCACCTCCGGATCGGCGGCGCGTGCCTTTCCGATGACGGCCGGAGCGGCAAGCATCGCCGCCGCCGAAACGAGAAATTGCCTGCGTTTCAACATCTGTTCTCCTCCACTATTGCCCGGAGCCGCGAAGACGCGACTTCCGGCATTCAGCCGGCATCGTCAGCTGACCCCGGCTCTCCCGTTACCTCCGATCCGAACGGTAGCAGACCGAAAATAATTAACAAGTAAATTATTTACCCTCGCCTCATCCATGCTGCAGCCACACATCGAGCACCGCCGAGCGCTTTTCCTCGCGCACCACATGCAAAGCGTCGGCCACGGCCTCGTCCACTTCGTCCGGCCGCTCCACCTTGCGCGCGTACGCCCCGCCTGCGGCTTTCGCGATGCCGGCATAGTCGGGCGACGGGTCGAAGGAGAGGTCGAGATCGTTGGCGCGGCTGGCATAGCCGTCGGGATGCACGCCGAGCGCGGAAAAGCGCGGCGCCTTCCAGCCGCGATTGTTATAGACGACCTGAAGAAAGGGCGCCTCGTACTTCGCCGCCATCCAGTGGACGGAAGCCGGTATCGAGAACATATAGGACCCGTCGCCGGTCAGCGCGACGACGGTCTTTTCCGGCGCCGCCAGCTTGGCGCCGAACGCCGCCCCGCCATTCCAGCCCAGCGAGCCACCACCACTGGCGAAGATCGAGCCCGGCCGCGTCATCGCCATGTGGTTGGAAACTGCCGGATAGTTGGTAATGCCCTCGTTGAGCACGATCGTGTCGTCATCGATGTGCCGGCGCACCGTCGCCGTCAGAAATTCCGACGTGATGATCCCGTCATTTCCGGTTTCGAGCGCGGCAAGCCGGTCGCGCCGCGCCTTGCTTTTGACTGCGAAACGGCCTCGCCTCTCCGCCACCCGGGCGCCGTCGAAAGGTCGCGCGGCGAGCGCGTCGTTAAGCTGGTGCAAGGCGGTCGCCGCGTCGGCCCGGAAGGAATGTTCCGCCCCGATATACCAGAGCGGCATCTTCTCCTTCAGCGGATCGACGTCGATATGGAAGATCGGCGCGCCGTCGGCCGGCCGGCTGATCGTCGGTATCCACGGCACGTCGCTGTCGATGACAAGGATGCAGTCTGCCTCCGCCAGCGCCTCGTTCTGATGCGGCTCATTCCACTGGTTGCCGAGATAGAGGTCGTGGTCGTGCGGGAAATTCATCGCGCTCGGCACGGATTCGTGCACGCCGGCGCCGACATGCTCGCAGAAACGCACCAGTTCGGCCACCGCATCGGGATTGCGGCCGAGATAAGACGTCACCACCAGCGGCCGGCGCGCCTGCCCGAACGCCGCGAGCAATTGTTCAATGCCCTCCTGCGGCAGCGCTGCCGGCGCAATAGGCCGCCATTTCGCCATGTCGATGGAAACCGCTTCCGCCAGTTCCTCTTCCATCACCTCGCGCGCTCCGACGAGATAAACCGGTCCCTTCGGCTCACTCATGGCGAATTGCAGCGAGCGGTGCACCATCTGCTTGATGTTCTTGCCGGTGCGCAACTCGTTCTCGTATTTCATGTAGCCACGCACGATGCTGCGCTGGTCCGGTACGTCCTGTATCCACTGGATGAACTCGTTGCGGCTGCCACGCATCTCGCCTTCCTGCGTGAAGGGGGAAGCACCGGCGAAGACCAGGATCGGCGCCCGCCCCTTGGCGGCATTGTGAACAGCCCCCGCCAGTGATTGCGTGCCGCATTCGACATGCACGATCACCGCCTGCGGCTTTCCAGAGACCTGCGCATAGCCTTGCGCCGCGCTCATGCCGGCCATCTCGTTCGGGCAGGTGATGATCGCGGGGATACGCCTGCCATGCGCCCTCGCCTCGGCGATCGCCTCGATCAGCGCCGGGTGGTCGCTACCGAAATTGGCGAAAATGTAGGAGACGCCCGCCTCGGTCAGGGCTTCGAGAAAGGCGGTGCTGGCTGTGTACATTAGCGTGTCGTATCCGGTTCAATCGAGGGAGGCAGTTATGAGCCGCAGGAGACGCAGCAATTCCGGTCGCCCCTCCCCGACGATCTCGTCCAGAACCCGGTCATGCGCCTCCGCATGTGCCACAAGCTCCTCCAGCCTCGCCTCGCCCGCTTTGGTCAACGACAGCGTGTAGCTGCGCTTGTCGGCTGGCATCGTCTTCCGCTCGATGAGGTGGTTGCGCAGAAGGTCGCGCAGCACCGGCGTGATGGTCGACTTGTCGCGCCCGCTGGCACGGCTCAGCACAAGCGGCGTAATGCCCGGATTGTCGTGGATGAGGCTGAGGACGGCGAACCAGCCCGGCTTCAGGTCGGCCTCGCCGGTCTTCTTCTTGAAAGCTTTGAAGGAAGCGTTCTGCGCGAGCCTCAGATGAAAGCCGATACGGTCCTCGAGAAGGCCGAGGCTGAAATCCTTCGACTTCGCCGCCGGGCCGGTATCGTCGCTCCGTTTCGAGGCTGCCTTGGAACCGCTTCCGGGCGTCGCGATCCGCGACTTCATCCGCTCCCTCTCCGTATTGCCGGAACCTGTCGGCTCCGTGCTGGCGCCCACGAAAGAGCGCCCCAGACCGAACTACATTAGCGAAGAGGATATGCTACGGCAAGATAGTTTTGTCTCAAACTATCTTGCCGTCATTGCGATGGCCATCTGCTCAAGCGACCGGATGGTTCGCCAGCCGCTCCAACGCACGCACGAGGCCGGAATGGTCAAGTCCGCCCTCCCCGTTCGCCACCATGGAATGGAAAAGCTGCTGGGTCGAGGCCGTGTTCGGCAGGGCGAGACTCAGCGCGCGCGCGCCTTCCAGCGCGAGGTTCAAGTCCTTCTGGTGAAGCTCGATGCGGAAACCCGGATCGAAAGTGCGCTTGATCATCCGCTCGCCATGCACTTCCAGAATGCGCGAGGAGGCGAACCCGCCCATCAGCGCCGAGCGCACCCTGGCCGGGTCGGCACCCGCCTTGGCGGCGAAGACCAGCGCTTCCGACACCGCGGCAATGTTGAGCGCGACGATGATCTGGTTGGCCACCTTGGCCACCTGACCGTCGCCACAATCGCCGACCAGCGTGATGTTCTTGCCCATCAGTTCGAAGAACGGCCTGGCGCGGTCGAACGCGGCCTCCGACCCGCCCGCCATGATAGTGAGCGTGGCAGCCTTGGCCCCGACCTCGCCGCCCGACACAGGCGCATCGACATATTCGGCGCTGAGATGGCGGATCTTCGCGGCGAACGTCTTGGTCTCGATCGGCGAGATCGAGCTCATGTCGATCACCAGCTTTCCCTTCGAAAGCCCTGAGGCGACTCCGCTTTCGGAGAAGAGCACGTCCTTCACCTGCGGCGTGTCGGGCAGCATCAGGATGACGATCTCGGCCGCCTTCGCCACCTCCGCCGGAGTATCGAGCACCTTCAGCCCGCCCTCCGTCAGTTCCTTCGCCGGTGACTTACGGTGCTTGGAGGTGACGAGCGAATGTCCGGCCTTCTGGAGATTGAGCGCCATCGGCGTTCCCATGATGCCGAGCCCGATGAAACCGATCGTGGTC
>ERZ778027.4645-NODE-4645-length-11440-cov-13.171454_pt1 | contig 11440 bp, 16 predicted proteins | sample MGYA00375757_ERZ778027 | MGnify/ENA primary metagenome ERZ778027 (study PRJEB29350, sample SAMN05389817) | bioreactor metagenome | isolation source: Ammonium sulfate bioreactor | place: South Africa: University of Cape Town | collected 2014-02-18 ... | reverse complement strand
GATTTCATATTTCACGAATAGAAGCGAGAAAGCAATTGGATGATAAATTAGCACAAGAAAGTGCACGAAAAAAACAACGAACTTATTAATTATTGATTTTTTTTATACGTGTGAAAAAGATGATCACAGACTTTATTTCACTGATTCTAATGTAAATACGGATGTGTAAGATAACTAACAAAAAGAAATATGAAAAAAAAATGCGTGATTGTTGTGTTTGTTTCGAGTGAATTAGTTGTCGGTTAATTTGGATGCAGCTGCTTTGTCCAAATACCAAATAAGATTTTCAACTTTTCCAATTGGATAATTTGTATTTTTATCTTGAATAACTTGTTTAACAATTGCTGATTTACTTTCACCGGTAATAACAACGAATTTATATTTCGATTGATTAATTGTATTCAATGTTAATGTCACACGTTCAGGTGGAGGTTTCGGTGAATCTTTAATAAATGTCACCAAACCTTGATTGTCGTTGAGAACAGAATGATTCGGAAATAGACTTGCTGTATGTCCATCGGGACCCATTCCGAGTAAAACAATATCAAATGTCTATTCATCAAATAAGAAGAGAAACATCAACAATCAGATGAATCAACAAGAAAAATACGAACTTGATTTTGTTGATCGAAGAGTTGTTCTAATTTTGTTTGATAATCTTGTGCACAAACTTGAACATTCTCTAAATTGGGATCGATTTTAATAATATTTTTATCAGTCAAAGGTAATTGTCGAAATAGTTTGGCTTGATAAACGGCATAAGTTGAATCTTCAGATGAAAATGGAACAAATCTTTCGTCAACAAAAAAGAATCTCAATCGTGCCCAAGGCAATTGCAGACGAGGTAGAATCGAAACTAAAATATCAATAAGAGATCCTCCAGATAAACCAATTGTTATTGTTTGTTGTTTCGTCATTAAATCTAAGACAATTTCTTCCAAACGATAACCAAATTTATCCGAAAGAATTTCATCATCATTGGTGACAAAAACATTTGTCTGTGACATTGGATTTGTTTTACACTGATCTAAAAACGATTGAATCAACAAAATCTCGTCTCATTCTTAGCAAATATTAATCACCGAAAGCAAAAAACAAAAACAATAGAAAAAAGAAAAAGAAGAAATTAGTTCTGTTGAATCGATTCGAATAGAATTGGTCGTAGTTTATAATAACAACCTAATCTTAATTTGGCATATTGCACATAATCGAAATCGATCAGTGAAATGTTTGATTGAAGCAAAGCCCAAAGTCCCCACATAAGATGTGAAAGTGCAGAAAATTGATCAATTCGATGACAAAGATCATCGTCGATGGATTGGTTTTCAATTGGACGAATTTGAAAATAGAATTTCAACCAACGTTTTTGCTCATTTCGATCGGGATATAAACTAAAATCTGCATCATCAACGCCAGCATATTCAACGAAATGATTGGCTATATCAAATAAATAATAATTCAAATGTGTATATTCAAAATCAATAAAAGAAATTTTATCATGTTTATCATCATAAACGAGGTTTTTAACAAGTAAATCATTATGACAAATAACCAAATCTTTGCCTATTTCAGCGTTTGGAACTAATTTTGGAAGAATTTCCTGTTCTATCACATTGACATCATTTATCAAATCTTTCATTTGTTTAAAAAGAAAATCTTGTGTTGATTGTTGATATTGATTAATTAATTCAATAAATTTTTTGCATAAAGTCATCACATAAGGTTTTTCGATATTTTCAATTGAAACGGAATGAAGTTGTGCAAGTTTCGTTGCAATTAATTGAGCAACATGTTCTGTTCGAACTTGTTCTCTTGAACAAGCTCGACCAGTTGCAAATTCATAAATAATTCCATTATTAAATTCAATTAATACTTTTTGAGATAAAACTCCTTCTCGAGCTAATTTTATCATCGCTTCGAATTCAGCTTGTCGATCGATAAATAGTTCTGTATGTGCACCAAACAATTTTATGACTAAACCAGTTGATCGATCATCTCCTGTTCGAGTATCGAAAAGACCAGTGATGGAATTTGTTATTCCTTCACTAAATCTCACCAAACGAGTATTTGACGAATTCCAATCAGGTCGAATTGGAGAGATTAATTTAAAGATTTCATTCGAAAGATTTTCTAATGATAAATCGAAATTAACAATAATCGGACGTTCACAATTCATCTGAAAAACAAACAATTTCTTCTCTTTTTTTTTCTCTTCGGAATTTTATTTAATTGCAAGAACAAAAATTCTTATTGGCAAAAGTTCTCGAACAACTTGTTTCAATTTCGATCGTAAATCTTTAACAATCGTAAAGCCAGATCGATGTGCAATATCATAGAATTGTTCACCTGATCGAATATAATATTGATCATCGGGATCGAATTCAGGTTCTTGACCATTATTCACACAATTATCTTTTATCACAACTAAACCATTCTTTTTTAATGTTAATTTCAATTTTCTTAATAATTTAACAAGATCATCTGCAGTTAAATAACCTAATACCCCTGCAAAAAGTCAAAATATTGACTTGATTTTCAAAGAAAAACAAGAAAAGAATGGATTTACATTGTGCCCAAATAAGATCATATTTAGGAGATAAAGGTAAATCAAGTTGACCAATTGAACAAGGAAATGCTTTATCGATTTTCTCCGGTTCGTCTTCAAATAAAGATCGTGTTTGTTGACAATAATCTTCGAGAAGATCATTAATATCAATATGATCGAAATATCGAGATAATAAATGTTGTGTCACTCGACCAATTCCACAGCCAAGTTCAAGACAATGTGTTCGACCTAATTTCCCATCATATTGCTAAACAAAATGATTTTTGTTGTTACAAATTTCAATTGAAAATAGCTCGAACTTTAAATAGAGTTTGAATTAATTGATTCGATTCTTGAATATCTGCATCATGAACTTGTGTGTAACCACCTAACATTGTATCGAATGTTTTCGGTCGAGATGAATAATAATCTCGTGTGACTGTTTGTCGTTCATCAACATCTTCACGTTCACCTTCCATACGAACAGATGAAACATTCTTTTTTGTTGGCATTTTTATTCAATTTCGACGTTGATTTTTAAAATAAAAAATCTTTTTTTTTCTATGTCGTCGTCGTGTCGTATTGATTTGTAATTTGTTTGTTAGAAAAACCAATGAGAAATCTGAAGAACATCAGTAAAGAGGGCAGATCTTAACAGAGGAAAGACAAATGAGAAAGTGAAAAACGAATTTGAAATTGCAAATCAAAGAAAATGACAAGTACAGGTCAAATAGCTGAACCTTGGAAATCAACAGCAGCTACTCTATTTAATCCCTATTTAAATTTAAATCAAAATCGACAGCCAACCGTTCGAACACATATCGTTACACCAACACGACATTCACGAGCTCCACCAGAAAGTCTCGTTGGAAATGCCACTATCAAATCAACCAACATCGATCTCAATAGAAGACCGAAAACAAAACAATTTCCAAATCCAAATGCTGCTGAAGAAGTTTCCATTTATGTTCAACAAATGATTCATAATCAATTTTGTGGTCGAAGTGGAACACCAAGTGATATGAGATATGAACATTCGACAATTCGCTTCAATACAACGAACAATCAAACTCGAACAAAACAACGAATTCCCTCGGCTCGACAACAATCAAGAGGTTTTACGAAATAATTATCTCTCTTTCGAATTTGAATGCATCGATTTGTTTAGTTTCTGATTATGCATTAGATGACTTTTTTAATACAGCTGATCAACAAATGTCTCGTATGGCATCGATGATGCCTGGAAGAGAATCAACTTTCAGTGAGAATTATTCTCAATATAGTTCGAGGTTTGTTATTTCAACATTTGACTTTTGTTTTTTCAATCGAAACAAATGACAAATGTAGATCGAGTCCGAGATATAAATCCAATCCTGGTGAACGTTTAACATTAGGAGATATGTGTCATATTGCTTCTAATGTAGGAGATAAAATGAGTCAGAGTAAAGAAAAGGTATTCGTTTTATACTAATCATTTTACACACACAGTTTTTTTTCTACCTGTTTGGATTTGTTTTTCACCTTTTGATTTGAAATCCAAAAGAAACAATTTGCCAAATAAACTTTGTTTTTTGTTTGTCTAAATAAAAAGGTTGGTCTCGAAGCAATACGTGGTTTTCGTTTGCCATCTGCCCGTTTAGCATATGAACCGTACGAACATCATCCAATGGATCCTCCGCTTGTTCTCGGTCAACCGGTACCCAGGTAAATTTCATTTCTCTTGGTTTTTGTCAATGAAAAATGTTTTTTTCGTGAATGAAGTGAATCTGTTCGATTGAGTGATATTTTAATTGATGATAATTATTCGAATACACCGATGATTGAATTTATTGATACTCAGTCAAATGATGAAACAACATCGAAAATTCATAGAAAACATCTTCGATCAACACCATCAACTAAAATCAATGAATTTAAAGATTGGAGAGGCAAAATTACTCAACCAAATCTACCTGAGTTCGTTTCTTCTTCTCTTTCTTAGACATTTTCAATGTTTCGTTTTTAGTGTTCGAGATCGATTAAAACGACAACATTCAGCATCGATCATTTCTCCTCAACGGCCATGTACTGCCGTCAGTAGTCTATCGAAATCTCGTCCTGATTCATCATCAATTCTCGTCAATGAAACTCACAAAGATGATCAACCAACACCAACACAAGACGTATTTACTTTCGTTTGCTTTCAATTCATTTTCAGAACAGATTTCTTTTCAAGGAAATGAATTCGTCGACTCATTTCAATGTGAATAGTGCACCAGTCAATTCAGTTCTCAAACAATCATCAAGTTTAAAACAACGTCAACGAAGTTTTCCGTTAAATGTTCGAATAGCGGAAACAACAACTGATCAACAAGACAAATCTTCACATGATAATCATACCGATCTCGTTCCATTGAGTCTTCCAAGTGAAAACAATGACGAACACTTAAAAATCATTGAAATCAATCCTAATTCTACACCTGATCCATTGATTTCGAAAAGTACAACTCCATTTACAAACGATCATCACGATAATTCATTCGATGATCATCACAATCGAAAATCTTCGTATCGATTGATTCTCAATTCATCATCACAAATCTATCGAACTGTTGTTCAACCAACAAATACAAATCAATCTCAAGAAATCAATCAACAATTAACTGATTTAACTGTTTCACAACTCGAACTTTTGGAAAACTATGATCCAATGGTAAGTGCAAAGATCGGTGTTCCGTTTATTCCCGTTCAAATGTTACAACGACCACGAGACGCACATTTAGCATCGAAACGATCGATTCAACAGATTAAAAAAGATTACCCAACGAAACGAGGTCAACCAGTCTATGAAAATCGTTCGACTCATCCGTCGACGAATTTAATTGATCGAACACAAACTTTACAATTGACTCAATCGAAACGAATTCCTATTCAACGACAAACAACTTTCGAAAAACCAGAAAATGAAAATCTTGTCGAAGAAGCCATGCACATCAAATCATTTGACAATCCAAATCGTTTGGCTATTTCTGTTTATTCATCGCCAACACAACGATCGATGGTCAAACATCTCAATTCAACACGAACATCTTCCAAAGCACAACCATCACGTTTCGAAACCAATTCAATTTCACAGATTTCCAAAGACGAAGACAAAATCGAGTCCAATCTCAGCGTTCTCAATCTTCAAACACAACAAGGTCGAACTTCTTCTATTCCGAACAATTTCTCTCGATTTCTTTTGTTTTTTATTTCTTTCTTTGAATAGAAGTCGATCAAATGCGTCGAAGAGAAAAACCAACGACGAAACGACTCGTCTTTCCAACATCGATTGTTACACATGCAGCAGCGCTACAAAATCAACAAAAGACTTCCAAACAACAAGGACGACCTATATCCAGTGTTTTTATCACTCAAGATCCAGTAATTCGTAATATTCTTTTTGCTTGTTTAAGTTTTATATTTTGAACGAAAGGATGAAATCAATTATTCGACATCGATCTATCGTCAAGCAAGAAATGATGTCGATATCAAACGAGTTTTTAAAGGTTTTGTTGTGGAGAATCTTCAAAGGAAATTATCAGCAAATGAAAGAAAAATCCGTGAAGAACAGCAATTAGCTGCGATTAAGATTCAAAGGTTTTTGCTTTAATAAAACAGGAAAAGAAAATGATTTGTTGTCGTTGAAAAGAGCATATCGAGAACATTTAAAACGAACTCAACGAATTGAAAATCGTCGTCCATCGACAGCTCAAAGTCGAAAACAAGATCGAGAACATCGACGAATTCTTTCGGCTAAACGAGCTCAATTCGTTGAACAACAATTAACTCAACAGACCAAGTTCATACATTCAATTTTTCAATAAAAAGAAACAAGATTTTTCTTTCAGAATCAATGATGAAAACAAACAATATCAACAAATGATTGATGACACGGGGCCATCACTTCAAATTTTCAAGAGTTTCAATCGAGTCGATGCACAATTCTCTAAATCGACATTGAATCGTGCAGCAACATGTATCCAACGGTGGTGGAGAGGCTTCATTCTTCGGCATCGATGGAATTATTTAAAACAAGAAGTTTGACAGGAGAAATTTGTTTCTTCAAACAAAATGCGTTTTCGTATGTGAATTAGGTTGCCCTTCGCGGAATGACTTGGTCACAATTTGCATCTCGTTATCGATCTCTTGTCGAGCGAATTCAAAAAATACGACGAGCAGAATATCGACAATTTGTGTTTGATCTTAATCAAGCTCGAGATTTTCTTCTCATGGAAAAAAGTTTGATCAATAAAAGAAAACGATCATTTCAAATAAGTTAAAATGTTTAGAACTGACAACTATCTATGCAAATCTATCATTCAACGGAAAATTAGATGAAAATGAATTAGAACAATTGTTTCAATGCTGTGATTTGTCTGTGACACAAGGAGAAATTGAAGAAGCGTTACAAGATGTTCTTCGATGTAATTTCATCTGATTTTGACAGAAAATCTGTTTTTAAGAAAGAAAAACAACTTCTCATTTGAATAGATTATCCGCAAAAGAAAAATGACTCGTTAACAGAAGAGATTGTATTTGATATTGTTTATTACATATTTCCACCGGTTGCAACTGGACTTGAAACGTCAAGAAAATCGACATGGGTTAGACCGATTATCGATGGGCAAGATTATACTGCTATTCAAGGTTATCATTTTCTTCGTTTTGTTTTTGTTTTGTTCAAATCAAGTTTTGTTTTCATTTAGGAACACCTTTCTTAGAACCAATCGATTTAAATGTTATTAACAAGTTTTTGGGTAAACAATAGTTTCAACATGATTTATGTATATTAACTAACTTCAGTTTTTTTCTCCAACCATTTCTATTCGATTATCTATAATCATTTCATTTATTTTTATGTTTATGAATGTTTTTCCTCTTTTTCTACACAGCTTCTATTTTTTTACTTAGTTTTTTTTTTGACATCAAGGTTCAAATAAATAAAATTTTCGGTAATAGAAACTATGTTCATGGCAATACCAATTAAAATTTGCCTGTAAATGGCTCATTTAACCCCTGTTTTTCATTAAAAAAATAGCAAGCATCAACTTTGTTAGACGTCAACGTCAATGAATGTATCCAGTAGATATTAAATTATTACAAATATTTTAGTTTTCCTCGTGGTCTTTTATCTATATCATTCTGCACGTTAATATGTGTATTCAACTATTTGTTTTCGTTGAATGCACTTTCTCAATTAACTATATAAATATATTGTGAAACCATCTCACAAATGAAAATCTAAATCTATTTATAATAAATCTCAAAACATAACGTTTCCTTCTATCCGTAATTCTATTTGAGAAAAAAGACAAATAATTGTTAGTATAATTTTACTCTTACTTCTTTTGTCTCCTTGAACAAAAAAAGAACCCCTCTATCATTCGAGTAATTGTAATTCAATTCGGATTTCTTTGCCGTTATTTTTCTTTTGAATATTATTTTTTTTTACTAGAAATGATTCATTTACGCTGTAGATTTTACTTGTTTAATAGAATATCACATTATTTTCAATATCAATGCGGATATTTAAGATCAAGTAATACGATGACATTGTATCAAAAAGATTTGAAAGTCGAATACAAGCGAGAACATGCGATCATCTGTTTTAGATATTTAATAAAAATAAAGATAATATGGTTGACGTAGAAATAATTACTCACTGTATATAAGTTGAATATTATTAAATAAGACTAATAAGCAAAGGAGATGTTTTAAGAGAAAAAATCTACATATAAAATAGATTAATGAAAAAAAATTATAATTACAGTCAAAAGAAAGGAAAAGCAATATATCCTTCGCATAGATATATTTTACTATTTAACTTAGTTATTTTTATTCTATCAATCTATTCCTTTCTCAGTGCATTTTTTTAGAACAAAGACATGTCCTCTACCAATGATCAAATCAATGAATTAAATCAGGCTGCATCAACATTCTTCTTAGTTGTTTCAATAGTCAATTTTATTTTGGGTTCAATTGGTTTATTAGTGAATGTCATTGTTTTTACTCGACCTATTTTACGCCGTGAACCGTGTTCATTATATTTTTTGATTTCGTCATGTTATAATTTGTTTGTTGTATTTATTGTGATGCCAACTCGTGTTCTTTCGAATTCTTATAGTATTTCTCTATCGAATCTCAATGATGGAATTTGTAAATTCGAATATTTTATCTTTTATGCAACTCGAGCAACATCGATTTGGTTAATTTTATTAGCTTGTATTGATCGTTTTCTTCATAGTTCATCAAAAGAATCAATTCGTCGAATTAGTACATTGAAAACAGCGAAAATCTCGATTTTAATAACAAGTCTCATTGTTCCTATCCTATACAGTCATATGCTTTTCTATTACGAAATAGCAAACGTAACAAATCAATATGGAAAGGTTAATCCTCAATGTAATGGACAAAAGGGTTTTTATCGAACATTTTTTGGATTCTGTCATATGGTAGTTTATTCGATTTGTCCAACTTTGTTTATGCTTTTATTTGGCTTTTTAACATTAAGAAATGTTCGTCAACATCGTCAAATAGTTCGACGATTTCAAGAAAATTCGAATAATCGCCGAACGGACAGTCAACTATTACGAATGTTAGCAACACAAGTAATTGTTATCATTATCGCAACATTACCTTTTTCTCTTTATCAACTTTATACTTCATTTACTACAACTATAAGCAAATCAACATATCAAGTTGCTCAAGATAATTTAGCTGCACGAATAACGGGTATTATGACTTATTTCGCTCATTCGACGAGTTTCTATCTCTATACATTAACTGGAAGTATTTTTCGAAACGAAGTTTACAAAATTATTCATCGACGTTCTCGTTTAAATCGAAATCATATTAATCCAATGGACACAGGACCTCGACAGACTTTACCTCAGAAAAGTCTTAGTAATCAGCGGATTACTACCGATCGAAATATTTAACTGACAGATTTTGTTTGAATCATAATTAGTCTTTGTCTATTAGACAATAAAGCAAAATATACGATCATGTAAAGATTGTTGCAGACTTTGTTTGAATATTTCACAATGACTTGTTGATGAATAAATAAAAACCAGACTTGGTACGAAAGGAGAAATAAACGGTAGAAAATAAGCAATAAAATAAAGTCATAGATCTCGTATCGACTTCGAACATCCTGGTAAAAATTTCATGATAAAATGAGACAAAGACAAAATAGTTAGGATAATCGGAGAAACAATCAACTGTGTAGATTCTTCTAATTGTTTATGAAGTTATCACTTATAGGATATACATCTTACTTTTGATCGACTTTGAGCCATCGTATGTAGCATTAACAATGTTGAAATTAACGAAATGGCATGATGAAATTATAAAATTGATCTTGAGAATATGCTTCAATCGAATGCCAAAAACGGCGAAATAGTTTTAGTGCAATTTGTCACTCGAACAAATGTATATGAGAAGCCGATATCACTTTGATCTGTATTTCAACAGACAACTGCCTTTTGATTGCACCAAAGACCTTCAATTGCGTTTAATTCACAGTGGTATTTGGGGCAGTATATAATCTTCACATGATATTTGGTTGCCAACATCTCAAGTTTTGTAATCTATAAATAGCAGAAGTATAGGACAAAATATTTTGCATAGATGTAGAATGTCTTCCACTTACATTCTCAAAGGCTTTGTGCTTCAAAATGCAACGGTGACGATAAATCAGTGCCACTGTTGCATCTCTAGCTGAAATATACTTTAATACAAAATAATTTATCTGATATTAGTACATAATGTATATTCGTTGGGACAGTTCCTATAGAAGTTATGATAAATAATTCTATCACTCAAATCTTAACAGACTGGAACTTATCTATTGTCACTTAGCATTATTTCTGAAGTGCATTGAGTTCCATCACAACAATGAAATTCGTTTAATTGGCATTCAATCTTTTTCAATAAATCACAATTGAGTTCATCAATGAAATAATTCGATATCCTATAGTTAGTTCGAGTCTACGCTCACACAAAGAACCAAACCAAGGTTCCGTGAAATTCATATAAGTTTCGTTAGCCATCGACTCATCGAGTGTATTCATATAATATTCGTATCGTTCGATAACATCTATAGGTGCTAACCATTGAACAAGTTGATAACTAGTTACATTTTCTCTTCGAAGTTGTTCAAAGGTAAAACTTTGATGATTTCTGTATTATTCGAATGTATACAAAATGATTCAACTTTAATCATATTGCGCAACGCTGAACTTATATCTGGAAACAAACTATTCATATAAACTTCAATAAAGCAAATATACCCAATATGTCTATTACCAACACGATCAGTCAAATATAATTCTATTGAATCATTTGCCCTTCCAATCGTCATTTTTCAATATGCAATAGAAGATAAAAAATAGTTTACGTTACTTCTGACAAAAAAGCAAGTGAGTAAACTATTAACATGATAAATACTTAAAATATTTCCATGCACTCTAACATATTTCGTCTTTTGAACTATACGTCCTGTTCAAACTAAATTCCATTCGAACTTTTTGCTCTAACTTTTGATTAAGGTCGCTTCAAGTATATGTATCTTAAGAGACGTTTATTTTTCTCTCTCATCGTTTTTATTCTCATACGTAATTAAAGAAGAAAAAATCAAGACAAAACTCTAATATAAAAGGTAAATATCACAAAATGAAGAAAAGACGTAATAGAAATGAGTGAGTGTTTATTTTAAATTCTTGTTGTTAAACTAAAGGACGGGGGCGCATAAGGTCCATTTTTGGGCCATCGGCAACTTCGACTGTTTTTTAGTCTAGTAGATGCAAAATGTGATGAGAAATCGTTTGGTAACAAGAATAAGTCATTTCCGACGAGTTTTCATATACCTGTACT
>ERZ778027.4642-NODE-4642-length-11447-cov-3.081110_pt1 | contig 11447 bp, 17 predicted proteins | sample MGYA00375757_ERZ778027 | MGnify/ENA primary metagenome ERZ778027 (study PRJEB29350, sample SAMN05389817) | bioreactor metagenome | isolation source: Ammonium sulfate bioreactor | place: South Africa: University of Cape Town | collected 2014-02-18 ... | reverse complement strand
AGTGATTGAGCTAGTTGCTAGCTGTCTCCTCGCAGCGTGGCACACGTACATCTGGGTGCGTGCTTTGTGCTTGCAACAAGAACTCCTCGCCGTGGCTGGGGCTGCCCAACTCGACGAACTGGATGCCGAGGTTGGTGAGCAGCGTGCACAGCACCTGCTTCTGCAGCTCGGGACGCGACTCGGACAGCGACTGGCGCACGTCGTCCATGAAGGTGTTGGCCTCCTTGACGGCGAGCGCCGCGCGACCGCGCAGTAACAGAATGTCGATCAAGCGCTGACGCGTCTCGATCGACGTCGGATCCGTGCTGCCAAACTCGTTTATCCAGAACGACATGGCCCTGCGGATGGCCTTCTCGGCCTCGCGGTAGCGGCCCTGTCGCCTGCGCAGCTGTCCCAGGATATCTAGGGATGCAGCAAGAGTGAGAACGAGAATAAGGCGTCATCCACGCACACGCCTACACGCACCTTGAGCTTGCGCATCGAGCACTTGGTTGGGATGGGCCGAGTCGCTGGCCATCTCGATCGCTGCGTTGACGATCTCCTCAGCCTGAGCGAACTCTCGCAAGAAGATGTGGGCCTACGCGTAATACCGCATCGCGCAAGAGCTGTGAGAAGCAACCGACAGCGAGAGGGAGAGAGGGCTCGAGAGAGGGCGAGGGCTCGAGACGTACGAGAGCGAGTTGGCAGCGGAACTCCATGATAGTCTCGGCCGAGACGTTGTTGGTCTGCAAGATCTTGATCGACCTACACGCACAGTAGTCAGTATCGAGCGCGATCCTCTGATACGAGCTCGGCCTCGTCGTCATCGTCGTGGTCGCGTACTTTTGGAGCTTCTTCTTGGCGACGGCATACTTTTCGAGCGAGAGATAGCACTTGGCGAGCGATTGCTCGACCACTCCCACGAACAAGTGCGACGGGTCATTGGTCTACGATACAATCCATCAATACGAGGCACACTATGGTCTGGTCTCGTTTGGAGCAGACGTACCTCCTTGAGGATGTACGCGAGCGCCTCCTGGTAGGTCTCGATCGCACGACGCGGATTGGTATCGCGCTCCTTGGAGCCCTTCTCGAGCAACTGCTGCAAGTGAGACGCCTCCTTCTTGGGTGGCGCTCGAGGTACGTGTCGAGGATGCTCCTCGCCCATCTCGCGCTAGTTCATCGAGGTTAGCGAGGTCAGCGAGCGTCTCGATAAGCGAGAGCGAGCGAGTTGTATCGTCCGACGTACGCCATGGCCCTTCTGTGCGCGCTTGTGATGTTCGGAGCGTAGCTCCTGGCTAGACTTGCCACCCGATGCCAAGTAACCGACGACCGCCATGGTCGCTACACCACCGACGACCACGGCCGCGATTTGCCACCATTGCCAATCGGGTTGGGCGCCTGCAAGGTTGTCGCTCATGATGTCGCTGCTTTGATGCGGTTGGTGGTTTTGTCGTTCAAAGTGAGAGCACCAGAAGCACGCTCTCTCGCACGCTCGCTTGTGTTGATGTAAGAGAGGGATAGAGCCTCTCGCACACGCAAAGAGAGATAGAAAGTGTGTCGAGTGAGAGGGGGAGATGCGTGTGAGAGCGAGCGAGCAAGCAACTGAGCTCTCGCGTGCTTGTGGTTTCGAGGAAGAAAGATAGAGATCCACCAGAGAGATCGACAGCGCGAGATCGATAGAGCGATCGATATCAGTTGCCTCTTCCGCCGCTGCTGCTCACACTCCTCGCTCTCGCGTGCTGTTATCCGCAACATGGCATCCTTGGGTATATGATCAAGCCCCATCCCCATCCAACCCTAACCCATCCAAACAATCACTCACCTCTTGATTCTCTACATCCCTCAATCAATCTGCATTCGGCGATATCTCTGTCTCACTCTCTCTCTCTCTCAATCGAATCTCGAATCTCGAATCTCGCGCCACTCGATGATGCGTAGGTAAGTGCACCATCTGCACCAAGACCTGCTACCAACTCGAAGGTCACCGCGTCGGTCCTCCGGGCAAGGAGATCGTCTTCCACAAGCGCTGCTTCAAGTGCCAGAACGAGGGCTGCGGCTGGCAGCTGACGCTGACGTCGTACAAGTTCTGCGACGGCAAGGTCTGGTGCGCCAACCACTGCCCCGTGCGTGGCTTCTCGAACCCCGACCATTGCAAGCCGACCTTCGATACGTCGGCGCTCGCGGTCGAGACTGCCATGGGTACGTCGAGCTCGTTGTATCATCGAATCGACTCGAATCGAGTCGCTTCGTGCCGTTAGCGCTCGCTCGCGAGATCGCTCCTATGATCGATTGGATTGGACTAAAATGTCTGGACTAATGGGATGACCGTAGCTGCTCCCAAGCTTGATACTGTGAATGACCAAGTGCGCGGAGCTTCGAGTGCCGCTCCTGCCGTTGGCATGGACTCGATGCACATTGCGCGTGCCGTTGGTACGTCCAGACGACGCGCTCGCCCGGCCTCGGCCTCTCGCACTGACCCGTCATTGAATGTACGCGGCATGCACTCGAACAGCTGCTCCCAAGCTCGATACGGTCAACGATCAAGTCAGGCTCGTGTGCCCGTCGTGCAATGCCCGAGCCACTGGCAAGTTCTGCTCCAGCTGCGGCAGCCAGTTGCACTCCGAGCTGCTGCAGTGATGCTGCTCGCAGCCCATCAACGCTGCAACTCCCCCCTGCTGCTACGCAGAGTGGCGAATACGCGGCCCTCGATGACTCGTACACTCGAATGTGATCGTCGTACAGTCATACATTACAAGTAACTTGATATCATACACCATCTATCGACGGCAACAATCGAGCCGGCCAGCCAGCTAGCGGCCCCGAGCATGGTTCAATCGAACTGCCTCTCCCGCACTTGGCCGTCGGCAATGTGCAACCAGGCCGCTCGCTCTAGCTCTCAAAGATGAACACCGTCGAAGCGATTGGTTTCCTGTCGATTGGACAGAGCCGGTTGCTGTTGAGCACCATGTTGGCGCACGCCTGGCACATGAGGTAGTGTCCACACGGCAGCAGCGCCACCTCGACGTCGGCAGCCTCGCATACGATGCATAGCGGACGAGCAGTGCGGTGCATCTCTCGGTCGACCTTGAACTGGCTCTCGTGCAGTGCGACGGCGAGCTCGGCGTGCGCTTGCTCGAGCTCTGCGCGTAGCGAGACACATTGCGATCGTAGCAACGAGACCTCGGCGCGTAGGTGCGCGAGCTCGTCCTGGTGCTGGGTGTGGCTCCTGGAGGTGGCGCTCGTGCTGGTGGTTGTAGTAGTGGTGGTGGTAGTAGTGCAGCTCGGTTCCGAAGTCGAAGCGGCTGCAGTACCGCGGTTCAGCCACGATGACGATGCATTCCGAGGAGGTAGTGGCGGTCCAGGAACAGGCGTTGCTGGTGGTGTTGGTGTTGGTGTTGCTGGTCTTCGTACAGGCGATGGAGATGCCTCGGGCTGCGGAGTCGATGACCTCGTGTAGCTAGCAGCACCGCGCGACGGCGACGGAGAGTTCGCTCCAGTGCTTGGCGGCGACGGCAGGTGGTTCTTGCAGTACAGCTGCTCGTTACGACGGAAGGCGTTGTTGAGACGCAGAGTGCAGCGACACGTGCGGCATTGGAAGCAGCGCTTGTGGATCAGTAGGCCTTCGAACTGAAAGCTCTCGGGCATGTAGGCGCGCCCGGCGCATACGGGACACGGCAGCGACATGGGGATGTGATACTTGTGCGACCAATCTGTTATCCGACGCAGCGTGAGAGGCAGCAGCAGCAAGAAGGACACGAATCGAATGATATCTCGACACTTCACTGAATCAAGCCTGATCGAGGGATGGATTCTTCCTCCGCACGCTGGATTGAATGGGTGAGTCAATATTTATAGTAGTAGGTACAATGATAGATAGATAGACAGATAGTTATTGATATCGATCGATCGATAGATAGGTAGATAGATAGATAATGTGGTTGCAGATTCAAATAAATAGCACAATCGAATGGAATCGATTGCGTCCCTCCCTACGCCAAGCCCGAGCCACTGGCCTTTCGTCGCAGGTGCTTGACGATTCGCGCACCCATCGAGCTTCCTGAGTCGCTCTTGCGCTTGGTGGTGGAGAGTCTCGTGGCCAACGTGCCGCTAATGTCGCCAATCTCCTGCATGAGGTTCGAGAAGGCGGCGATGGCTTTCTCGGCGAGCGCCTTGTCGCTGGGCGGCATGTCCTTGATGATGTCGTCGGCGATGCGCAGAATGTCTCCCTGCTGCGAGTAGAGACATTGGTAGAGCACCGCTGCGGCGGTCGTGTGTGCCGCCTGCTCCTGTGGCTCGAGGTAGCCGAACGAGAAGGCGTATGCCTTGCGCGAGAGCTCGACGTCGGTGTGCGAGAGCTCCTGGCGGTTCTTCTCGAGGAACTGCGCAATGTGCGCGGCGATCTCGGCGTGCTCGTCGGCGTCCGGTCGTCGGAGCGTCAGCTCGGGCTCGACTGTTCCGTCCCACACCGTATCGCCGAGAGCCACCCAGCGTTGCTTAAGAACGAGCTTGCTCTTGCTGATGCTTCGAGTCGATCGCCTGCGGTCGTTATGTGCTGCGATCGCCACGGCCGTCGCAGTCGTGCCCGAGAGTGGCAGCGCCCCACTGCCTCCGCCTGCTCCTCTTCCTCCTCCTCCTCCGGCGTCGGTGCCTTCGGAATTCGAGTAGAAGAGCCAATGCCCAGCGAACTCGACCATGGTGGCACGGTGGAACGCGAGGCTGTCGGCCGAGCGCCGCTCCTTGAGAATCTTCTGGAGCAGCAGCTGCATGATCTCGAACGGCGTCGAGGATTGCAGCACGGTCAGCGTACGGAACGTGCCAGCAATCTCGCAGTCCTGCATCTCGATGCGAATGATGCCTTTGGTCTTGGATAGAGCATTCTCACTGCGCACCAGCAGGCGCGAGATCTTGCGCTCGGTGAACTCGGACATTTCTTGAAACGACAATCCAAGAGGAATGGAGCTTCCAGGTTTAAAGAGCAACTGTGCCAACCAGCAGTAGCGGAAGAGAGAGAGAGAGAGAGAGAGAGAGAGAGCACGCAATCAGTTAGAACTTCATCGTCCACCTCGAGTGAGAGGAATCGATCGATCGTTCGATTGACATACAGCGAGTTCGTTGGGTAAAAGCAGTCGATTGGCACTCTCGACAAACAACCAATACTTGCCGTAAGTTGCTTTGATCGTTGTCAGGTGCTCTGGAGTGACCGAGCCTACGATAGTCACACGAGTGAGTCGAGCGGCGTGGCGAGGAATACTGCCGCCATTGGTGGTAGGCGCGTACCGAGCTTGTCTTGGCAAATCGATCTCAGCACCAACTCGATGCACTCGAGGCATGTCGTGTGCGACGTTACCGACACCGCCTGCGCCCCAAAGTCTTGCACCTTGACGCGTACGATCGAGTGGATGGTCTCCTTCTCGCGACGGATCGCGTACCACTCGGCAGCCTCCTCGGCAGTTAGCGGCAGCAGATCGATATGTAATCGTGTCTCGATGCTGCCATCCCACACGAGGTCCTCATCATGCAAGATGGTTCGCTCGCGATCAAGCGTATTGACGAGAATCACGTATCGGCCGCTGTAGAGCTCCTTGACCTTGGCCATCTCGGCCGGTGAGGCGCCTCGCGGTGTTAGCAAACGCATCACCATTTCAACCAGTGCCGCGGCCGTAGTGGTGGTGGAGACCGAGACCGAGAACGATTGCGAATCGATCTGTGTGCATCAACGGGAGTCGTGGCGATTAGCGGACTGGTACAGAAGTGAGGCACTCTATATTTTGTGGAGCGGCGCTGAGATTGATCGTACATGTACAAAGAATGGTCGTTTGGCGAGGGGTCCTCGTGGTTCGTCATTCGAGCCGGATACAGAAACGCGCCGTCGGTCGTTCGTAGCGTTGGTATTTGTTTGCTGTCATCGATGACAACGATTTTTGTGAGTATGTCGCAAACGAGAGCGAGCGAGCGAGTACAGCGAGAGAGAGAGAGAGAGAGAGAGAGAGAGAGAGAGATGCATGCGTACCAGGAGCTGATCGAGTAACGTGAGAATGGCAGGCTCGGACATTTCGAGCCAATCGTTGAATTGCTCATTTTGAGTGAGCGGAGCCTCGGTGTTGCGGCGGATACGAGAATGACCTCCAAGTGCGTGACCGAGAGTGCGCGGCGTCACACCCAAGCCAGCTAGACGCGGGCTAACGGTATTCGAGCCGCGTGCCGAATGCTGGTGGTGGTGGTGGTGGGGATGATGATGGTGATGACCGGCGATACGTGGCGTCACGGGTGTATGTGCTCGTGGAGTTCCAGGCGGGATGGCGTCCTCCGGTCGCGGACTATCGGAAGCCGAGCGAGGTCTCGTGGTTGGCGATGGAGGAGGTAGATTGAGAGGTGGCAGGGCGGTATCGGACTCGGTGGTGGCGAGGCTGCGAGTACGATGGGCGGTCGGGGCCTGACAGCTGACCGTACGACCCACGGTACCGGCGGCCATCTTCTGCAGGGCGGCCAACGATACTTCTTGCAAGCGCTCCTCTTCGATCGCAAACTCCTCATCGTACTCGTCGTCGGTGTCGTCGTCGTCGCCATCGCTCAAGCACTCGCTGGCGGCGTCGTTGGAGGTCGAGACGGTGGTGGCTGTGGTGGCGGTGCTTTCGACAGAGGTGCAGGTCGTGGCAGTGATGGTAGCAGTGGCATTGGCGGCGGCGGCGGCGGCGGCAGCAGCAGCAGCGCTACCAAGCGCCTCTGCGCCCGATGCTACGATGCCTGGTAGCAAGAGAAGTCGCAGCAATTCGTCGTCCTCATCCTCGTCGTCATCAGCCTCCTCGTCATACTCGTCGTCGTCGGTGTCGTCGTCGTCGTCGTCGTCGTCGGGCGACAAAGAGGCGCCGACTGTCTCACCTTGACTGGCACCCAGAGAAGTTCCCATGTCGCCCATGCTGCATGCCATGTCGGTGGTGGCTTGCGTGCCGACGCTGGTGCCAAGCGACGTTGCAGTCGTGTCCTCCTCGGTGCCATTCTCCTTGGTGGTCTCGCCGGCGCTCGTGGTACTGCTATCGAGAGAGGCACCGATGGGCGGCGTGTCTGCACCACTCGCCTCATGACCAGGTGTCGGAGCATCGAAGCGACCACCGACGCCACCCATGAGAAACAGTTTGCTGATACTGGTCAGCAGGCGTGAAGTGGCGATGGGCAACTCTACGAGACAGGAAGAACGAACGAAGAGCAAGTACATGGCGGAACTCGTAGTGTTGGTTAGAATAGTCGGATAGAGTTGGCTCAATTCGAATCGAGAGTGAGAGTGAGTGAGTGAGAGAGACTCTTTGTGTGTGTGTGTGAGCCATACCAATCGAACTCGAGATGATGCCATATCGTTGTGGCGATGCGATCAGCGGGCAAAAGAAGCGCAAAAAGAAGAAGCCGCCGAGCGATGTGTAGCTACAGAGGAGTCGTAGTGGTGGCAGTGGCGGCGAGGCGCGCGAGGAGGAGGAGAGGAGCAATACCAACCACACGCACGTCAGAGGCTGCGACACATGCGAGCGCGCGACGGCCATGGTCCACGTCGTCAGCGTCGCGCGTCGTACCGATTGTTGGGGAACTTGGCGTCTGATGCGAGAACGATCAACTCTCCGATGGTTTTGATGACCTGCGGCACGGAGTCGATGTGCGTCTGCAAGGCCTGCGCAAAGACAGTAGCCAGGTCGACGACCGCCTGGTATCATCGTAGAGTGGTACGCAGGGATGATGAGCGTGCGGCTCGGCGGCATCAGCGGCGGCAGCGGCAGCGGCAGGATACCTGTGGCGTGAAGGAACTGATGGCTCCTCGCTCGAGCGGCAGCATCGGCGTTCGGAGCACGCTGCAGTACCACTGCTTTCCGACCGCATGGCAGTAGGTCGAAAGCAACAACGATAGTGCCGTGGTCTCTCGAAACAACGAGAAAGCATTCTCTGTCATGGCACGTCGCAAACGCGTTCATCGCCGATATCGATATGGTGGTGGTTGTGGTGGTTGTGGTGGTTGTGGTGGTAGTGAGATGATAGTTCGTCAGCGATATCAGGCCGAACGCGGACGCAACTATCATCGACAGTGCGCGCGTACTGGTGTGTGCGATCTCAGCACGAATGATGGCTTGCAACAGCGGCAGATCAGCCGAGCTCTTGCTCATGAACGTAATGTAGGTTGCGAGCGATTCGGCGACGTTCTCACGATGAAGTAGTGGTGTGAGGGAGCGCAGCACGATGCAGGTCGGCTCCTCGAGTATCTGTGTGTGCGTGCGCGCGTTGCGTGTGGTGCGTTGCACGCCGTAAGCACACGGCGGTACGCGCGACGATAAGGACAACGGCAAGGGCGTTAGGCGAGTAACGAGACGTACAGCTTTGAGCCATAGCGGATGCAAGGCCAACGAGGCGATCGAGTTGGCAGAACCTCGACGACGCATGAGAAGGCTCAAGCGGCCGCAGTGGCCCCAACGAACGCGAGAGAGCTTGAGAGAGTTAGCGAGATCGACGCGCTGCTGATTGTCTTTGATGGCTGGAGAGAGACAGCGACAGGGAGAGAGGGCTTTCGCGCGAACTATCAACACAGTTGGAAGGGGCGAGAGAGAGAGCAGCTGTAGCAGCAGCAGCAGGAGGAGTAATATGAAGAAGCGGAGATCATCGAGAGCGCGCGCGAGCCATTCGAGTGGGCGGCAACAAAACCGAAAGGAAAGTAACACGCACACAGGCACAGGCAGGCGGCCTACCGGACTTCAACCGAAGCTCTCCTCCCCCCCGCTCTCACACCAGCAAATCCAACTGAGCGAGAGTGCGTGTGGTGGCTAAAATCCGAGATCGCTTGGCGAATATGGATAGATCATATGGTGCGCGCCTCTCTCTCTCTCCCTCGCGCGCTCTCCTGCCGATCGATTCGATTCGCGATTCGTTCGATGGTTCTTTCTGTCGGGCGCGCACTCGCGCGATGAGGCGCGCTGCAGACGGATTCCTGGAGCAGATACGAGGGGTTCCACCATGAGCTAGTGATCCACGAGCTTTGTGGTCGGAGGTACCTGCTCGCCCGTGTGGTGTCATTGCTTCCCTTTCATCGTGTATCATCATCTCGTTGTTCGTCATCACGATGTTGATGTGAGGGCGAGTGAACGATACCAACCCTCGGCCCGAGCATCTGGAAGATCCTCAGATTGTTCTCAAGTGCGCGCCACTACAAGACGCAACAACTCTCACGGTGATGCCCGCATGATCCTCGCCCCGCCCCGCCCCGCCCCGCCTCACAATGTGCGCTCTCGCCAGCTCCGGAGCTTGTTCGATCGACGGCCTCTCGTTCCACTTGTTGGCGGACCAAAGCGAATGGGAGGCTCTCGACGAGTCGCTGCCCAGGGCCAAGGCTGAGGTGTGGTACTCGCTGGCCGCTCGTTCGCGCACCACCGGCGAGGTGGTTGGCGGTATCGTGGCGTCGACCTCGTACGGCGGTCTGTATGTGCTGGCGATCGGCGTGCGGTCGGATTGGCGTCGCACTCGCGGCGTCGGGCGCGCTCTGCTTCGGAGCGTGGTGGAGCGCGTGCGCACGGCCACGAGCGCCACCGAGCGGCCGGGCGTGCTGCACCTGGCGACCTTCGACTTTCAAGGCCTCGAGTACTATCCGAAGCTCGGCATCCATCAGGACGCGGCGCTTGCGGGCTGGGCGCACGGCATGTCGGCGGCGTTCTTCTCGTTGCCTCTCGGCATCGACGAGGCCGGCGATGCGGAGCGACTCTTGCAGCCGCAGCACTCACCGGCGTCGGACGCCACGCTACCGGACTTTACGATCGAGCCCGTGGAGATGTCGGCACTCAACACGTTCCTGACGGAAGTGTTTGTCTCGCATGCACAAGAGACGCTCGGACTCGACGAGCAGGACTTTGACTTTGCGTTCGAGGCGCGGGTGCCCGCGGCGGCACAACGCACTGCCGGCGAGCAGCCAACGGGTCGCGTGGCTGCTGTCACGGCCGTATCGTTCTTGGGAGGCGTGCAACTCGCACTCGAGTACGCTCGCTCTCGTGGCTGCTCGGTTGCGACGGTCGAGCTCTTGAGCACGGAAGCACGCAAGCAGGACAGCTTCTGGCGCCGGCTGGGCTTCCGAGAGTTCGGCCGTACGCCAGGCTTTGTCGATGGCGCTGAGCTGGTGCATCTCGCGCTGCACATGACGCCCGGCACCGAATCGCACGCGACGGCACAACAAAACAATAGTTAGGGTTTGCGATCGATTGTAGGTTACTATCGATAATTGTATACTTGTTGTTGTTGTTGATAGGATATGATGAAGATGATCTACATAAACCACAAAAAGCCAGAGAGAAGCGAATACTACGCAACACTCCGAATACTACAACGTAATTCGGGCTATACTGTATGTATGAATGAATGGATGGATGAAACGAAATATATCAAAAGCGCGAGTCCATAGCGAGTGGATGAATGGAGCTGTGAGGTGTGAGGTGTGAGGTGTGAGGGACGGTCAAGACGCGCGCTCGTGCTCCTTACTCGGAGGTGATCTCAGCCACCTTGCCTTGCACGAAGCCACGCTTGACGTCGTTGGCGTAGGTGTTCATCATGGATGGCGAGTGCGGAACGAAGACCGTCGACGCACGCGAATGGGCGCCAATGTCCTTGAGAGTATCAAACTGTACAACGGCACACACACACGCACGCAACACAATGAGCGCTTGGTTCCTCATCCTGCTTCCTCGTGCTGCTGTAGTGGCATGTCGACGTACGTATTGGGTCATGAGGACAATGTCCATCACGTCCTTGGGTCGCGTATCAGGCACTTGATCCGAGAACAGCACGACACTCTCGCGCAGGCCTTCGATGATGGCCTTTCGCTGGCGCGCGATACCGACACCCGAAAGGTACTTGCTCTCGGCATCAGCCTCAGCCGCCTTGACCACGAGGATCTTCTCGGCCTCGGCCTTGTCGGTGGCAGCGACACGCATGCGCTGCGCCGCGTTGATTTGGTTCATGGCTGGAGTGGCGTATCAATAAATGTAGGTGTGTGTCAGCCATCGAGGTTGCTCTGCGTGCGGTTGGTGGCTGGGCTCGAGCCAAGAGACGAACCTTCCTTGACCTTTGGGTCGGGATCGATATCCGTAATGAGCGCCTGCAGAATCGTGTAACCAAAGTCATGCATCGACTTGGTGAGCTCCTCCTTGACGGCGAGAGCAATCTCCTCCTTGGTCTCGAACACATCGTCGAGCTTGATCTTGGGCACAGTCGAGCGAACCACTGGAGGGAGGGAGGAGCACGACGACGGTGTGAGCGAGAGTGACACTATCACCACCACCCCGCGACAAAGACGACGATGACGTACCATCGAACACGTAGGCGGTGATCTGCTGGTGGACGTTGGTCAGCTTGTAGAATGCATCGTACACCTGGTCGACGATCACTTGGTACTGCACAGAAACGACAATCTTGACGAACACGTTGTCGCTGCAAATACGCCCACACACACA
>ERZ778027.4640-NODE-4640-length-11448-cov-3.566839_pt1 | contig 11448 bp, 13 predicted proteins | sample MGYA00375757_ERZ778027 | MGnify/ENA primary metagenome ERZ778027 (study PRJEB29350, sample SAMN05389817) | bioreactor metagenome | isolation source: Ammonium sulfate bioreactor | place: South Africa: University of Cape Town | collected 2014-02-18 ... | reverse complement strand
GGTCGGCGATCTCGGGCTTGAAGATCAGCTTGGTCTCGAAGTCGAGGCCGGGGGAGTAGCCGAGATAGGCGTGGGTGGGGCGGGCGTAGCAGTAGATGCAGCCGTGCTCGCAGCCGCGATACGCATTGAGCGCGCGATCGAAGCCGATATCGGGTGAGCTGTTCCAGCTGATCGCCGACCGCGTCGAATCCTTGGTCAGCGTGGTCGCGAGCTTCGGCAGTTCCCCGAACTCGCTGGTCAGCGTCTCCCCCCCGTCATCGAACGGGCTGGCCGCCTGGGAGTCGAATCGGACGGGCGGATTCGTCGTCGCGCCGCGTCCGCTGCGCGCCAGGCGCGGCATCTGCGCGATGGGCGGCGGTTCGGGGGCGCCCGCCATGTCCAGTGCGGCGAGCGCGTCGGCGTCGTGGCTGGAGTCGACTTGCTTCCGCATCTCCCGTTCTCCTTCCGTTCGAGTCGGAGCGTGGCACCACGGGCCGCCCCGGTCAAGAACGGAGAGAGAACACGCAGGGAGAACGGGCGCGCGCGCCGCCGGCGGAACGCGCGCGAGAACGCCCGCAATCGGGGGATCCGGCCGGCGGGTCCACGATGGTCACAGGGTGTGGGGGGCGGCCGCTCGACGCGCTCGCCCGGTCGCTGGCGACCGCGGGCGGCGCAGATCGGGCGGGGGCTGAGGGCGGGAGTCGGGCACGTGCGGCGGGCGGGCCATCGCCGCACGCGGCAGCGCGCGGGCGGGTCACGCTCGGAGCAGATCGGCCAGAACGGTGGGGGCGCGCGCCGGGTCGGGCGCGCTCAGACCTTCTCGACCTGCCCGAATTCGAGTTCCACCGGGGTGGAGCGGCCGAAGATGGAGACGCTGACCTTGAGCCGGCCCTTCTCCTCGTCGACTTCCTCGACGGTGCCGTTGAAGCTGGTGAACGGGCCGTCGGCGACGCGCACCTGCTCCCCCACCTCGAACAGCACGGCGGGACGGGGCCGTTCGACGCCTTCCTGCGACTGCTTCAGGATGCGCTCCGCCTCGGCCTCGCTGATCGGGCTGGGGCGGGTCCGGGAGCCGAGGAACCCCGTGACCTTCGGGGTGTCCTTCACGAGGTGCCACGCGTCGTCGGTGAGCTCCATCTTCACCAGAACGTAGCCGGGGAAGAATTTGTGCTCCGCGTTGACCTTCTGGCCGCGACGCATCTCGACCACGTTCTCGGACGGGACGAGCACCTCCTCGAACAGGTCCTCGAGGCCTTTCTGCGCCGCCTGTTCCTTGATCTGCTGCGCGATCTTCTTCTCGAAGCCCGAGTAGACGTGCACCACGTACCAGCGCTTGGCCATACCCCGATTAAATCCCCATGCCGAACAGGGCGCGCACGCCGAGGCCGACCACCTGGTCCACCACGAAGAAGAAGATGGCGGCGACGGTGGCCATGGCGAAGACCAGGCCGGTGGTGACCAGCGTTTCCTTACGGGTCGGCCAAGTGACCTTGCTCACCTCGCTCTTGACCTCGCGCACGAATTTCGCCGGATCAACCGCCACGCCACTCAACCCCTGTATCCCGTTCCAGAAAGCGCGGCCTTGCGGACGCGGTCACGTCCCGCGCCCGGTCGTTGGCAGGGGTGGAGGGTCTCGAACCCCCAGCCTCCGGTTTTGGAGACCGGCGCTCTAGCCAATTGAGCTACACCCCTGCAGCCGACGGGCACCGATCACGTTCGGCACCGCTCGCGCAGGGGGCGTAGAAAGGCCGCGCACGGGCTTGTGTCAAGTGCCGGGTGCGGGTCGCGTGGCGGCGGACCTGCGGAAAGCGGCGTCTGGCGGGCGTGCCGACCGCGGCAGGGGAGGCCGGGAGCGATGGATCGGGACGCGTGACGGGGTGCGATGCCCATGGGGCGGCGAACGGACTGCGGCGAGGATCGGCAGGCGAGGACGCGTCGCCTGCGCCAGGATGCGTGGACGCGTTCGGGCAGGCCAGGCGAGCTGGAGCGGGTGACGGGAATCGAACCCGCACAACCAGCTTGGAAGGCTGGGACTCTACCATTGAGCTACACCCGCGCGGTCCCGATTGTATCGGGACCGGGGAGGCCGCGCAAATGCGTGTTGCTCAGGCGGAGGCCGGGATCAGGTGCTCCAGCGCCTCGGCGACCGAGTCGAAGCGGCGCGTGCGGCCCATCATCGGCTGCACCACGATCCCCTTGGCGGAGCGCCACATCATCCAGCGGCGGAAGGCGCTGTTGGGCGGGTAGAAGGCGAGCACTTCCTCGTACTCTTCGCCGTCGGTGCACCCGTCGAGTTCCACGACCAGTCGCAGCCCGTGGAATTCGGCCCATCCCTGGGCCATGAACAGGTCGGGCAGGTCGAAGGCCAGTCCGGTCGGCAATACCCGCGCGTGCTTGGGCGAATTGATGTCGAACATGCCTGTGTCTTTCCTAAGATGCGGCTTGGTGCCGATCCATCACGGGTCTGTGATCTCTCAATGCCCTCACGCCAGCGTGATCAGCAAGCATTGTTTATGAGACTTGTTGGGTTTCTAAACCGAACATGGGCTCGTTCTCAATTCAAGTCTCGCAACAAACGCGTAATCACCTGATCCAACTGCGGCAATGCGGAACTATGTTTCCGCGTTAGGATTGTTGCGTATCCGCCGGAAATCTTTCGGAAGCGCGGTTTTGGCGCCCGAACCGGCCCGGCGATACATCACGAATCCCTGTTCGCATCTTCATCGTCCTTGCAGTGAATTCACCGGTTTGTTATCAAGGGAGCATCACGAGCCCGAGAGGACGGCCATGGCCCCGTTCGGCATCTCCGACCAGCGCCCCACAGCCCAACCGGCCGCCGAGAACCTGCGCGGCGCCGGGGGACACACCTCGCTCTCCTCCGGGGTACACGCCCCCCTCCCGTCGGTCCTCGCCGCACGGTCGGCGTCCCTCTCCGGGCGGCATCCCCTCCACGCCGAACCGATCCGCGCAGCGAGGGGCTTCACCCTCGGCATCCTGGTCTCGCTGCCGGTCTGGGCCGGGGCCGCCGCCCTCCTCTGGGCAAATCTCTGACCCGCCCGACACCGCAGCCCTGCCCGAACGCGTCGCCGTACATCGCCCTTTTTTAGCATCGCCTTGTGAGCGTCTGGCGCGCTGACTAAGCTCCGGTCCGCACCATACACGGGCCTTGCGATGAACGATCTTTCCCCGGCAGGCATCTCCCTGCTCGATGCCGACAAGCGGCACCTGATCCATCCGCTCCACCACCCGAAGGACCACGCGCAGCCGAAGCTGTTCGTCTCGGGCAAGGGCGAGATGCTGCACACCGCCGACGGCAAGTCCTACATCGACGGCCTCTCCTGCCTGTGGAACGTCAATGTCGGCCACGGTCGGAAGGAAATCGCCGACGCGGCCGGCGCGCAGATGGCCACCCTCGCCTACGCGTCGGCCTATGCCGGCTTCTCCAACGAACCGGCGATCCGCCTCGCCGAACGCCTGGTCGGCCTCGCCTACGACAACATGGCGGCCGCCTACTTCACCACCGGCGGCGCCAAGCCGGAGAAGGTGAAGATCATCTCCCGCCGCTACGGCTATCACGGCGTCACCTTCGCCGCGATGAGCGCGACCAGCCTGCCCGGCTACCAGAAGATGTTCGGGCCGATGGTGCCGAACTTCCACCAGGTGGCGCCGCCCTACCCCTATCGCTGGACCGGCAACGGCGACGCCGGCGTCGGCGCGGCGGAGGCGGTGGAGGAAGCCATCCTCGCCCACGGCGCCGACACGGTCGCCGCGGTGATCGCCGAACCGGTGATGGGCGCGGGTGGCGTGATCGTGCCGCCTGCCACCTACTGGCCGGCCCTGCGGCAGGTCTGCGACAAGCACGGGGTGCTGCTGATCGCCGACGAGGTCATCACGGGCTTCGGCCGCACCGGCCGGTGGTTCGCCCTCGGCCACTGGGGCGTCGAGCCCGACCTGATGTCCTTCGCCAAGGGCGTGACCTCCGGCTACCTGCCGCTGGGCGGGGTGCTGGTCTCCAAGCGCGTGCACCAGGCGATCGAGGACGCGCCGCCGGAAGAGAAGTTCATGCACGCGGCGACCTATTCGGGCCACCCGGCCTGCTGCGCCGCGGCGCTCGCGAATCTCGACATCATCGAGAAGGACGGGCTCGTGGAGCGCGCCGCGAGCGTGGGCAAGAAGCTCGCGGCCGGGCTCGAGACGCTGCGCAGCCTGCCGGTGGTGGGCGACGTGCGCGGGATCGGCATGCTGGGCGGCGTGGAGCTGGTGAAGGACCAGGCCTCCCGCACCCCGGAAGCCGGGCTGGGGGGCAAGGTGGTCGCGCAATGCGCCCAGCGTGGGCTGATCATCCGCCAGCGCGGCGCGAGCGATGGCCCGCCGGCCAGCGGCGACACGCTGTGCTTCGCACCGCCGCTGATGACGCCGGAAGCGACGATCGACCGGATGGTGCAGATCGTGGGCGAGTCGATCGAGGCCGCGCTGGCCGCCTGACCGGCAGGACGGGTGGATGTCCGAGCGCGGCTTGCCCGCTCCGGACGTCACCCGGACCGGGCGCGAGGACGATCGGGGGCCGAGGATCCGGGCGAAGACGATCGGGGCGGTGGAGCAGGCGGTGGGACGGAACCCCGGACCGCGGCCGGGCGGGCCATATCGCCCGCCGCCCCGGCCCCGGCAGGATAGCCCGGCAACGCGCAGTCATCCCGATCCGTGACGGGACACACGTCGCCGCCTGCGACGACGTGAGGCACGCGCGACGGCGGCGACGGATGCCGTCAGGGGCGCGTGCGGACCAGCCCCGCCGAACGGTCAGCCCTTGCGGCGCTTCGGCTGCTTCGCCGGCATCAGCCACCACTGCACCGGTTCGGCCGTCTCGTCGCCGGCCGCGGCGATTCGACGGGACGGCTTCGGCGCCGAGGTGGATTTCGGCGCGCGACCCGGGCGCTTCGCCGGCAGGTCGACGGGGCCGGGGGAGTCGAGCTCCCGCACGATCGCCTCCGCGTCCGCGCGCGCGAGTTCCGCCTCGTGGCGCGCCGCCTGCTCCTGCTCCAGCTTCGCCTCGAGTTCGGCGACCTGGCGCTGCAGCTGCTCGCACGCGGCGTCCGCCGCCTCCACCCGCTCGTTCATCGCCCGCAGCTCCTGGCGCAGGGCGATGATCGTCTCCTGATCATGCTGCGCCGCGTCCTGCAGCTCGGTCTTGGCCAATTGCGCGTGTCCCAGCTTGGTCTGTAGGTCGTGGATGATGGCCTGCGCTTCGGCTAGGGCGCGCTCCGCCCGTTCCCGCGCGGCCTGTTGCATGGCGACGGCGGCCTCTGCCGCCTCCAGCCGGGAGCCCCCGGCCTCCGCCGCGTGCTCCCGCCGGTTGCTGTTCAGCACCGTGACGGGAACTTCCCCGTCCTGTACGAAGCGGCGCTTGTGCCCGCCCCCTGCCACGGGCCGTTCGGCCGCGCGGGGGGCCGGAGCCGCCGGCGGACGCTCCGCCTCCGCCCGCCGCGGCATGCCGAACAGGCCGAGGGCACGGCGCATCTGCGCCTCAACCTCCTGCATGTGGGCAGGTTCGACAGGGGCGGCGTCTGTGGTGGCTTTGACGAAGTTGTCTCGAGGCTGTTCAGGCAGCTTGACGTTTTCAGACACGATCTCTGTCCGGTTGGGCGATGACGCTTTGAGGAATTACCGTCGTCCTGCCGTGATGACGGCGCCGTTCTCGGCGCGGCGAATCACTCCGGAATGGTCGGAGCCGCATGCCGCGGCGACGGGTTCAATCCTGCGAATCGGTTCTGTGCATGACTTAAGTGACCGAACGGTTCTTGGCAAGTGACCTATTCGATTCGTAATGCCTCTCCGCTGTTCGACACGGGGTGACCAGGCCTGGTCCGCCCCCGGCAAATACAAACTACGACAGCCGGAGATGCTCCGCTCACGCGGCCGGATCACGATTTGCCAAGAACCATGCTTGCACGCTGCATATTACCAAAATGTCACTACTGCGGCACCGACTCGCCCCGCCCCCCGGCAAGCGGCCGGGCGGGTCAGGGCGGATCGAGATAGAGCGGGCTGCGCAGGTAGCGCCGCAGCCAGAATCGGAACAGCACGCCGATCGTCGCGGCGACGGGAACGGCCAGCATCACGCCGAGGAAACCGAACGCGGCGCCCCCGGCGAACAGGGCGAAGATCACCCACACGGCCGGCAGCTCCACCCGGTCGCCCAGGAACCGCGGGTAGATGACGTAGCCTTCCAGCACCTGCCCCGACACCAGCACCGCGATCACCACGGCCAGCCCATGCCAGCTGGGCAATTGCGCGAGCGCGAGGCCGATCGCGGTGACGCCGCCGGTGATCGAGCCGACATAGGGGATGAACGACAGGATGCCGGCCGAGAGCCCCACGACGAGACCGAGGTCGAGCCCGGCGATCGTCAGCCCGACTGCGTAGTAGCCCGCGAGGATGAGGCAGCACAGCGCCTGGCCGCGGACCCAGGCCGACAGCACGCGGTCGACCTCCCGCGCCTGGGCACGGATCACCTCGGCATAGCGATGCGGAAGCCAGCTATCGATCTTCTGTACGACGCGCGGCCAGTCGCGGAGCAGGTAGAAGCCCACCACCGGCGTCACCACCGCGAGCGACAGCACGTTGAAGATCGCGAAGCCGCTGCCGATCAGGCCGGTGATGGTGGAGAGCAGGATGCTCAGCATGCTGGCCGCCTGGCCGCTGACCAGGTCGCGCAGCTTGTCGTTCACCACGTCGGGGCCGAACTTCGCCTGCAGGTCCGTCAGCACTTCCCGCGCCCAGCCCTGCAGCAGGGTCGCGTATTGCGGGATGCGCGCGACCAGCAGCCCGATCTGCGACAGCAGCAACGGGTAGAGCAGCAGGGCGAACAGCAGCACGCCCGCGAGCAGCGCCAGGATCATCAGCAGCGCCGCCACGCCGCGGCCCAGGCCAAGCCGGGTGAGGTCCGTGGTCGGCGGGTCGAGCGCATAGGCGATCACCGCCGCCGCCACGAACGGCGCCAGCACCGAGGCGAAGAGCTGCAGCGTGATCCAGGCCGTGACGAGCAGGCCGAGCCCGAGGGCGATCCGCTGCGCGCGGGTTGCCTTGGAGGGGGCCGGCACGAGCATCGGCCCGATGGCAGGCGGCTCCGGCTGTTGCGGCGCCCTGGGGGCCGCCTGGGCCCCGCCGTCCGGCGGGATGGTGTCGATGGACGTCATGGCAGGGTGGCGGTCATCCAGACATAGGCGGCGCCGGAGGCGAGCGTGCTGGCCGCGACCGCCCAGACCAGCGCGTCCACCACCAGCGGCACGTGCAGGCCGAAGCCGGTGAACGCCAGCGCGACCGCCACCAGCCCGATCTGCAGCGCGGTGTTGAGCTTGGAGACGAACAGCGGCCGGATCGCGACGCGATGTCCGAGAACGCCCAGGACGAGGACGCCGCCGACGATGACGAGGTCGCGGAAGACGACCAGGATCGCCAGCCAGTCGGGCAGCACGTTCACCGCGGCGAGCGTGACGTACATCGTCACCAGCAGCGCCTTGTCGGCCACCGGGTCGAGCACCGCGCCGACCATGTTCCCACCGCCCATGCGCCGCGCGAGCCAGCCGTCCACCGCATCCGACAGCCCGGCCGCCACGAACAGGTAGAAGGCGAGATCGAGCCGCCGCTCCACCACCAGCCAGAAGGCGAGAGGCACGGCGCAGAGCCGCGCGAAGGTGATCACGTTCGGCACCGTCACCAGCGCGGCGGACGCATTGCGGCCGAGCTGCGATCCGTCAGGCATCCACTCGGGTCCCTCCGCCGTCCGCGCCCCCGTCCGCTGCGCATTGCCTGGAACGGGCGGCTATGGTTGTGTCCGCCCCCGCCAACCGGCTTACTGTATAGAGGGCCGCCATGACCAGTGGAGATCACCAGCGCGCGGGCGGCCGCGCCGGCCGTCCGGACGCGCAAGGCGCGCCGACGGAGCGTCGGGGCGCTACGGCGGGCGGACATGCGGCCGCGCCGGCGACCTCCGCTGCCGGGTCCGCCGGCGGTCGCAACGGCCTCGACTATCGCACCGCCGGCGTCGACATCGAGGCGGGGGACGCGCTGGTCGAGGCGATCAAGCCGCTGGCCCGCTCCACCACGCGGCCGGGCGTGATGGGCGGCCTGGGCGGCTTCGGCGCGCTGTTCGACCTCAAGGCCGCGGGCTTCCGCGACCCGGTGCTGGTCTCCACGACCGATGGCGTCGGCACCAAGCTGAAGATCGCGATCGACACCGGCTGCCACGACACCGTCGGCATCGACCTGGTGGCGATGTGCGTGAACGACCTCGTGGTGCAGGGCGCGGCGCCGCTGTTCTTCCTCGACTATTTCGCCACCGGGAAACTATCCGTCGCGCAGGCCAGCGCGGTGATCGCCGGCATCGCCGAGGGCTGCCGACAGGCCGAGTGCGCCCTGGTCGGCGGCGAGACCGCCGAGATGCCGGGCCTCTACGCCGAGGGGGACTACGACCTCGCGGGGTTCTCCGTCGGCGCCGCGGAGCGCGACGCGCTACTGCCGCGTGACGTCGCGCCGGGGGACGTGCTGCTGGGCATCGGCAGCAGCGGCGTGCATTCCAACGGCTTCTCCCTGGTGCGGCGCGTGGTCGCGGCGGGCGGGATCGGTTGGGACGCCCCGGCCCCGTTCGCGCCGGACCAGACCCTCGCGGCCGCGCTGCTGGCGCCGACGCGCATCTACGTCCGATCGCTGCTCGCGCTGCACCGCGCGGGGCTGCTGAAGGCGGCGGCGCACATCACCGGCGGCGGATTGCCCGGCAATCTGCCGCGCGTGCTGCCCGAGGACACGGTGGCCGAACTGGAAGCGACCTGGCCGGTGCCGCCCGTGTTCACCTGGCTCGCCCGCACCGGCGGCATCGCGGCGGAAGAGATGCTGCGCGTGTTCAACTGCGGGGTCGGCATGGTCGCGGTGGTCGCCGCCGCCGACGCGGACGCCGCGATGGCGCTGCTGCGGCAGGCGGGCGAGACCGTCAGCCGCATCGGCACGATCGCCGCCGGCGCGGGTGCCGCCGAGGTCCGCTTCTCGCCCCCGTCCGGCTTCCTCGCGTGACCCCGATGCCGGAGCGCACCGCGGCGGGGAGCGCGCTGCGATGACGCGCCGCCGCGTTGGCGTGCTGATCAGCGGCCGCGGCTCCAACATGGCGGCGCTGCTGGACGCCGCACGCGACCCCAGCTTTCCGGCCGAGATCGCCCTGGTGCTGTCCAACCGGCCCGATGCGGCGGGTCTCGCCACCGCCAGGGCGGCGGGCGTGCCGGCCCGCGCGATCGATCACCGCGACTTCCCGCGCAACCGACCGGCGCACGAGGCTGCGATCGACGCCGCGCTGCGCGAGGCCGGAGTCGAGCTCGTCTGCCTCGCCGGCTACATGCGGCTGCTGACCCCGTTCCTGGTCGGCGCGTGGGCGGGCCGGATGCTGAACGTCCACCCTTCCCTGCTGCCGGCCTTTCCCGGGCTCGAAACGCACGAGCGGGCGCTGGCGGCCGGCGTGAAACTGCACGGCTGCACGGTCCACCTGGTGACCGAGGTGATGGACGAGGGTCCGATCCTGGCTCAGGCCGCCGTGCCGGTGCTTCCGGACGATACGGCGGAGACGCTCGCCGCACGCGTGCTGGTGCAGGAGCACCGGATCTACCCGGCCGCGCTCGCGGCGCTGGCGAGCGGTCTTCCCCCGCGCGCCGCCGCGGCCACCGCCGCGCTGGCGAACCCCTTGCCGCGCGACGCGCGCGTGCAATAAACAAGGCTCATCAAAGACCACGGGATCGGGGCGTCTCTCATGGCCGAACACAGTACAGTCTTCACCGGTCCGGAAACGCAGGAGGCGCTGGTCACCGACCGCGTCCGCACCTGGAACGCGTTCACCGGCGCCACGACGGGGGCGGTCATCGTCGCGGTGATCATCCTCGCGCTGATGGGCTTCTTCCTCTAAGGCGCGATCGGCAACGGCATCTTCGCCGGAGCCGCGACTGGGGCGGGAAAGCTCCGCAGAGACGAGGGCGGTGGACCAACGGTCTGCCGCCCTCGTCGCGTTCGGCGCCGCGTTGATCCGGCGCGCGGCGACACACCCACGCTGTAAAATAGTTCGACACGATGCAAGTCGGTGCGACCCTGTGACATATCTCACAGCCGAACGATGGCCGGATGGGGAGACTGCCGCCGACCTATTCGCAAATCGGATATTTCCATGAGCCCTGGCATGCCGGAGTCGGACCTCCCCTCCGCGGCCCCCAGCTTACCGGACGCGCCGCACACGACCCCGACCTCCTCGATCACCCCGGAGGAAGAGGCGGTCGCCGCCCGGCGCTTCGTCGCCTGCTACGAGGAACTGATGAACGGCGACCGCGCCGCGACCGGCGCGGCACCCGCGAAAGACGATGCGCGCGGCCAGGATCATGCGGCGGTCATGCTGTTGCTCGCCGTGCGGATCGGCGCGCCGGAGGTGACCGAACTGCTGTTCCCGGCGCTCGCCCGAACGGCGGCCCGGCGGGAGGATTGCGTCGCCCTCCTGCGGCGCTGCACCGCCCTCGCCCCGCGCATGGCCGCGCTCGGCATGGTGCAGAGCCTCCTCGCCCCGCTGCTGGCGCAGATGGCGGACCGGCTGCCGGATGCGGCGTTCGAGAGATGGGTACCGCGCGTGTCGCGCTATTCATTCGGAACCGACCGCAGCACGCGGCTGAGCGGTCAAGCCGGCGCGCGCTGCGGGCGCACCGCGTTCCGGGCGGCCAGCGCCGCCTGACGCCCGATCGGCAAGTGCCGGAACGCCGGGGCCGGCACGTGGCCGATCCCCGGCGGCCTCGTCCTCAGGCGGCGATCTCGATGCCCGAGAAGAAGAAGGCGATCTCGTTCGCGGCGTTCTCGGCACTGTCGGAGCCGTGCACGGAGTTCGCCTCGATGCTCTCGGCGAACTGCGCGCGGATCGTGCCGGCGGCGGCCTTCTTCGGGTCGGTCGCGCCCATCACGTCGCGATACTTCGCCACCGCGTTGTCGGCTTCCAGCACCTGCACGACGACCGGGCCGGAGATCATGAAGGTCACCAGGTCGCGATAGAACGGGCGGGACGCATGGACGGCGTAGAACGCCTCCGCCTGCTTCTCGGTGAGGTGCAGCCGCTTCTGGGCGACGATGCGCAGCCCCGCCTCCTCGATCACGGCGTTGACCTTGCCGGTCAGGTTGCGCCGGGTCGCGTCCGGCTTGATGATCGAGAGGGTGCGTTCGGTCGCCATCGTCTGTGTGCTCCTGGTCGGATTGGGCAGTGTTTCGCGGCGCGTCCTATTCGGTCTCGCGCCGTCCGGCAACCTGTTCCGTCCCGCGCATCACGTCTCCTCCGGCGCGCACGGCGTCGGGGATCAGCCGCGCGCCAGGCCCTCGGCGACGGAGACGAACTCGCCGCCGCCGACCAGCCGCTCCGCCCCGAACCGGTCGGCGAACAGCTTGCGGACCGCGGGGACGAAGGCG
>ERZ778027.4630-NODE-4630-length-11472-cov-11.560480_pt1 | contig 11472 bp, 8 predicted proteins | sample MGYA00375757_ERZ778027 | MGnify/ENA primary metagenome ERZ778027 (study PRJEB29350, sample SAMN05389817) | bioreactor metagenome | isolation source: Ammonium sulfate bioreactor | place: South Africa: University of Cape Town | collected 2014-02-18 ... | reverse complement strand
GTTGTTGTTGTTGTTGGCGCAGTTGTTGTTTGCTGCTCTATGCTCATGACCATGCCCGATATTGTGTGTATGTGTGTGTGTCACTGAAACAAGCAAAAGAAGCAGATGAAATGACGTGCCGCTCTTATTTTTTTTCTCTTCGTTGTCGTCGTTTTTTGTTTCCACTTTTCTACTGTTATAGGAAAAAAACTCTCTCCCTCTTTTTTTTCTTCCTCATACATCGGTCTTTTTTCTTTCTCTTCGCGTTCTTTTTTTTCTATGCTTCCATCATATATATGGCTATATATATATACTGTGCAGAGAACGTTCGTTGTTGCGTTCAATCCATAATTCATCTGAGACATAAAAAGAACGGAATGAAGAACGCTCGCAAGTTAAAAAAAAGTGGAATACAAAACGCCTTTTCAGCTTGTTTGCAATGACTGTGTAACATGCTTTCTGATCATTATTGTATGAAGTTCTTAGTTTTCTCCCTCTTTCTCTCTCTCTCTCTTCACAATTGTCTAAACAGGAACAATTCCGACGAAAGGATCGTTCGTTCAAGTGCAATGTCAACATGCGTTCACATAAACTCACAAAATTCGTTTAGTACCAAGAAGAAAAACAACAATTGAAATTCAATTTTGCCTAGACGTTTATCTGAAATATAATAGAAAGTCTTCAAATATTCTCGCTTTGAAATATGAGGAAAATATTAAAATGACGGTCGATGTTCGTGATTTGCATGATTTGACAAGTTCGTGATGTACGAAGTCGAGTCGTGGAGAAACGAATGAACGATATATTATTGTCGAAAGTTTTTTTTTTTCTTCTTCTCTGTTGTTCTTGTTATTGTTTAATCGAGCTTCGAACTTGAGCAATCGATAAGAGAAAGAGCAGAAGAAAACTATATCGAAGCAAGTTTAGAAATTAGTTCCTGTTGGGATAAATCTCTCTGGAGAAAAAAAAGATTAATGAGCGTTTTTATTTCGTTGATGATCAACTATTTTGTTTACAATCGATAGAGATCAATTTAATTTATACGAAATTTCGAGTGAATAGAAAAATTCCTAATTGATTTTTTTGTATTCATTTACTGAGCTGAGCATTTTATTAAGACGAAACGATGACGAAGAAAAAAAAAGTATTTCTTCTTTAAGCGGAAATCAATCTTTCCGCAACTTGAAAATAAATTTATAGTTCACTGAAGAAATACGACGGACGACTTCTGTTCTTTTTTTCCTCTTCTTCAATCAGATCAAATCTAAGCGTCTTCTTCCTTCAGTTTTCTTTTGCTCGTGTAGCTTAACTTAACTCTATGAAAGATTCATTTGAACATATCGTTATGCAAAGAAGAAAACGTTTCATTTTTTCAATGGATCTAATCTGAGCTAAGCAGAAAAGAGCGCGATTATATCGAAGTAATCGATTAGTCGAGCTGTTGTTGTACTTTTCTTTTGATTGCTATTGACAGAACAATTAATAAGCAATACAAACGTCGTTAGGCTACAATCGAAAATCTTTTCCTATTTTTTTTTCTTTCGGATGTCACAAAAATAAATATCTATAAATTGTTCGCTTTCCACTTCGATGTTTTAGTTCTTTTCATCTTTTCCTATTGAAAAAAAAAGAAATGAAAACAAAAGGTCAAGGAAAAACGTTTGAAAAAGAGATATTTTCAATAATAAAATATCTAAAAAAAAAAGCATTCTATTCTATCTAGTATTTCCTGCGGACATTAATTAATGATTGAACAATTATGCTCACTATGATTTCAGCAAACCCATATGCGTCCCGTTATGTCTCTCATAGATATTATTTTCCGAAAAGAAAATATTAGCTTCATTATTAAGTAACTTAAGATCATCAATTTTTATATGCCATTAACTAAATAATGCTGACGATATGCGTTCAGTTTGTCTATGTAGAATTCTTACATAATCAAAACCGGAATGGAACTATTACACACTCGATAATGAAAGCTCTTTTCTTTCCTTTTTAGGACGCAATCGATCAAATAAAATATTTACTCTATTCGATCGAGTTTTCTTTGTGTGCGAACTATATAAAAAAAGAAGAAGAAGAAGAAGATGATGATGATGATGATAGCCATGGTTAGCAATCTTTTTCTATATAATATTTGTTGTTCGATCAACTTTCGAATTAATTATGATTTTATTTGTACAATTAAAAATTCGATTATCAATTACAAACACATCTGATTATTTGACTAAGACGATTTGTTAGATTGTGTATCTAAATAACCTATGCAGAATTGAAGATAAATTCTAAGAATATTTCTCAAGGACTGTCGGAAATGAATTAACATAACTAATAATAAAGTAATCTCGACACATCGAAAATGGCATCTATTTTCTTCGCGAACACAAAAGGTTAGAATTGTCGGTCAGTAGATTTCAAAAAAGAACAAATCCTATATAAGAAATCTTAATCTTGTGAGGATTAGAATTGGCAATTTATTTAATTGCTAAGGATTCTTTTCTGCTATTCGTCTGTATTGTTGGTTCATGAAAAACTAATTGCATGAACGATAAGGCCCTCTACAGAAGTCGCTTTACGATATACTTTCATTGAAAAACTTTTATTTAATTAAAATCTCGCGTTATTTTATCGAGATTATATTTTCTATATCTATTGAATAAGATATTAAGATTTATATTCGATGTAAAATATCTCAAAGAAAACACCTCAATGATGCAATATTATTGGTTTGGATACTTTTCCTTACATCGAAATTCGTTCGTTCGTTCATTCATTTTGTAAAGAAAATCGAAGTGTTCCTATCATTTTTGTCTAGACAAATAAATTTTGATCCTATACTAGATTAGATTTGAATCATCATGCCAACGAAACTCTATGTTGGTAATGTACCTCGTTCGATGAGTTCGACTGATTTAAAAGAATTATTCGAGAAATATGGTAAAGTTCTCGAATGTGATATTGTGAAGGATTATGCGTTTGTTGTAAGTGCAATGAAAACATGAGAGAACAAGAAGAAAATGAATTTGATTTTATCTAGCATATGGAAGATTCGAGCAAAGCAAAAGCATCAATAGCAGCTTTGAATGATTTTAATTTGAAAGGAAATCGTATTCGAGTTGAAGTAAGAGTTGTTGTTTTTCTCTCTCTCTCTCTCTCTCTCGAAAAATTCATCTAATTGAAAACTGATTAGCTTTCAACAACACAAGTTCGAAATTCTGATCGATCATCGTAAGACGATTTATTGTTTTTTCATTTCGAATCTTTTCTTTATAGTCGTCGAGATGAATCACCACGTCGTGAATCGAAATCGTCTCGGTTAGTGATAGAACAAAAGCAACTTTTTCCTATCGATTTTGTTTTCAGTCATCGAGATTATCCAATAACGTCGTCTAGTCGAAATGGTGGCGGTCCTGATCGATCGTATCCCAGTGCACGAAGCGGTTACTCGGATTCGCGATCTCGTCCATACGATTCGCATTATGATCGTCATCGTATGCCTCCACCGCCCATCGGCTATCCAGATCCGTACAGTATGCGTGGCGATCCGTATGTTCGCGATGATTATTATCATCATCATCATCGAGGAGCACCATTGCCAGTAGATCACCACGGACGTGGACCACCAATGCGGTATGTTATCTTATCACTTGAGATTAACAAACATGAGAATTCATTCGTGGAAAAACAAAAAAAAAACTTTGCCATTGATCGTACTCCGATTTCAGGTATTGTTACGATGCTTATGCTGATTATTCTCCTCGAATGAGTTCAACGGAATCTCGGCGAAGGTAAAAAAAAAATAAGAAAACGAGCTGAGAAAACCAATGAGAACTGTTTTATTTTGTTTTGGTATAGAGAAAATTCAAAAAAAAGAATTTTGTTTTTCTTTTATTTTTAGTCGTTATGCTGATTCACCACCACGAACATCATCGTCCCGCAATGGATCTAGTCGACATAGTCCTCCGCCACGATCATCATCTCGTCGTTCAGGAAAACGATCACCACTGCCTTCGTCTTCCAGCTCATCGCGATCGCGTCGATAAAATACGCATTCCATTGATCCCTATTAACACATCATCCTTCCATTCAATGAAAACAAATCTTTATTTTTTGAAATTCTTGTGATACACACACACAAACATATATCTTTTTTTGGCTTAGTCAAATGAAATCCTTGTCATGACTTTCATTTTGTGTATGTATTTTTGTCTATATACGAGTGATAAATAAAAAAAGGAGAAAATCCATCTCAAATGAACGTCATTACTTCGAACACTTTGATAAAAATCCACTTTTTCTATACTTAAAAATGATTAGTGTCAACCAACCAACCAAACAACCACCATGTCTTTTTATTGCATTTATGTTGATTCAAAACTAATTTCTTCCACGTTCGATTGTTTTTATTTCTTTTTTTTATTATAGTATTTCATTATCATTCTCACTGGAGTTCGTCGTGATGTTTTTGTCGAGCAAATTTGCGATACAGAGGAAGAGGGGGAAATGGCTCCACCCTTTGAAATAATTTTTTTATAGTTGCTTTGTCGCTATAAATATTTAATCATATGTTTTGCTCAAATCTTTCTCTCTCTCTCTCTATTTTCCATAACCCCTTCATTAACTCAAAAACATTGACGATTAGAAAAACAAAAAGAAAAAGTTTTAAATCGATCTAAAACATTTTATTATCATTTCTATTTGTTTCTATGTTTCTTAATATTATTTCCATTGGAAATTAGTAATCCCATTAGTTTTTTGTTTCGCTGCAGATGATATTTTTCTCGTTTTATTTCCTTCTTCTTTCCCCTTCCGTTCGATTACTATCTTTTTTCTCTCCGAATTCCTTTCCTCTTTTTGTTCTTCACTCTTCGGCTAAATGTTGTTTTTTTATTGACGATAGCAGAGTTATTTTTTTTTCTTTCTCTATTTTCACATCGTTCATTTGTGAAGATAGACACAAATTTGCCCCTATTGAAAGAAGAAAAAAGGAAAACAACAAGCGAGAAAAAACTATATGTCTACGGAATAATTCTTTTTCTAGTTATTTTCATAGAAAAATTCTTTAGAAAAAATAAAAGACAAAAGTGACGAGAGAGAGAGAAAAAGGGAGCAAAGAAAGAGCGAACTCGAGCTTTTCTCTCAACATTAATTTCCATTGCATTCGGTGTCATTCGTCACACCGTTGGGAACAAGACTACAGACGTACTGAAAATCTATTCGTCATGTGGTACTATTTGTCGACTTTAACAACAACAGCAGCTTTTATGCTTATTTTAAGTCGAACAGTTTGTGGAACCGACTGGATGGATTATAGTGAACCAATGATAGATGTTGATGCTACCTATGACGATCAATTGTTAACTGCCTTAGCACGTGATCAAGAACATGAAATACATAGTTCATTTATAACCGGTTATAAACATGTATCGGGTGGTGCAGGCGAAGGCAAACAACATCTAAGTCCTAATGGAGAAATACCCAATCATCCTGAAGTTAAAACAGACGAAGAATTACCATCATATTGTCATCCACCTAATCCATGTCCATTAGGTTTTGAAGGTAAAATTCTTGTCGAATAAAAAAATAAACAATTCGCATATGAATACGTTTTAGCTGATGATTGCGATGCATCACCAATGCGGAAATTTACTGGTGAATACAGTCGATTATATCAAAATACACAAGATTGTCAATGTGACAATGATCATGATCGATGTTACTCGAATAATATTGATGTAAATAAATTTTCTACGATTTTTCTTATTTTTTGTTTTCTTCAAGTATCATCTTTCGTCGAATAATCCAACACGAGATATGCTAAAACGATCTCGACGAGTCCGACGAGTAAGTGTTTCTCCTTTCCTAATCAAACTATAGTTTTGTTTCCTATTTCATCAGGCTACTAAAAAGGAAAATAAAACACAACATCATCCATCTCATCATGGGCAAACACTCAAATTTCATGTTGCAAAAAAATCCCCAGCTAGTTCGAAGTTTTAAACTATCGTCTTACGCATGAACACACATACGAATTTTTGATTTCGGTTTAAAAACATATATAATTCAATATTTCCTTTCAACAAACAAAAGAAAAAAAGAAAATCTGCTTTTTTTTCGCGTCATAATTTACGAATAAATATGAGCTGTAACATTTCATACAGATATCTTTCATCGAGACAAGAATCGAAAATAAACATAATTCATTTGATGTGTAAACTTCTCTTTGTGCTCGATTTGTTTGTTTTTTTATTCAAGAATAAACAGAAACCGAAACGCTGAACAGTAGTTATGTACAAAGAAAAAGAAAAGAAACGCAAGCTAGCCACTAGATTGTCGAATAAAGTAATAGATTTCGATTATCTCACTGTTTGTTTGTTTGTTTGTTTGTTTTTGTGTTTTATACAGAGAAACCCAGTTAAACTAGGACATCGAACATGCTCAAAAACCGGGAGCGAGAAGAGAAAAAGGAAAATACAATTATGATCTTGCAAAATAAAATAGATATGTTTAGAGATCCATAAGAGAACAAAAAATACGGAAGATGAAAAGAAAAAGAAAAAAAACCTGAGATATACAAAAAAAAATTGTTTTTTTTTCTTCTTCTTTGTCATTATTTTTAATCATTTGAATCGCTTGTATCAGGAAATGGGATCAGATTTTCAAGTGAATGATGATTTAGAACTGGTCGTACGACTGAATTACTACAAGTCGACGATGTTAACGAATCAGTTGCATCACCATTTCGTAAGGAAATATCGACAGCTGCATCAGCTAATTTTTCCACGAGTTCAACTTCGAAATCCGATTTGAGACTATCAAACGAACTGCCATAGACGCTCAATGATGGCGCATCTTGAAAACTGCCCGAACCAGCTTCAATATACGCTGGTGCAATGTCTTTATGTGTACTTGGTACATGTACTGGCGTCGATTTCGACCATTGAATTCTATTCGAACAAGAAAATAGAGAGAGAATTGATTTGATTTCGAAAGACAAACATACGGTAGAGATTTTAAATCGGCATCGACGATATTCATCGATGTTTGCGGTAGATCAGCTGTGAATACATTCGAATTCGGATGACAAACGCTCACTGTTGCTTCGGAATAATGTTTAAATTGAAATTGTGGTCCCATCCAAAGACGACGATGCGGACCAAGATGTGTATTCATTTCAACCTAAACAACGATTCGAAATAAATTTCTACGCATCATCAAAATCTACTTGTCGAAGCCAATCGTCTTTAGTTTGAACTTTATTCGTCGATTGTAATCGTTGATATTGAGATAGAAATGAATAACCAACCGACATGCGAACTTCCGGCCATGTAATCAATCTAAAAACGAGAAAGCTTCTTTCGAAATCAATTCATTTCGAATTTCATATCGAACCGTTGAAGTGACCATTGAGCTTTCGGCGAGGCTTTCAAAGCTAACGGTGTTTCGGGCGTTACACGTGTGCCATGTTTAGTTGTATCTAAACGAGAAGGAATTCGGATTTCTCAATCAACAAAACAATATATCGTACCAGGTATCGGTTCGAGAACATATTCAATTAATTTGCCATACCAACTGATAATATACAACGAACTACAAGCTCTCGGTGTTTGTTCTTGATTGATCATATCTTCTGGATTGAGAAAGCCTCTTGACACACCGAAATTCGTTGCCAAACAAATAGCATCGATATTAAACGGTGCTGTGAGGCCACTGACGAGATTTTCTGTTGGTTGACGAATAATTGTTACAGCTGTCGAGAAAATACATTCGTGTGGTCGTTTGGTTCGTGTTGAATTCGAATTATTCGACGTTGAATTGAGATTATTTGTCGAATGATGATTTTCATTTCCATTTCCATTGACTTGTCGGTTCGATTGTTGTTCATCGAGACCAATCGAACGTTGATATCGATTCGCTTTATTAACAACATAATGTTTCGTATGCGTACGAACATTAACAACACCTCCGTACGGATTGATCGCATATAAATGTGTTGTTCCTCGTTTAGTTGATATCGCAAGCCAACGACTATCCGATGTAAATGTCATTTGTGAAACTCGACAATCGGTATCACCACGAAAAAGTGTATACAAATGTTTGATATACGTTCGTGTACAACGATAAGGTGATGCATGAATTTCTAGAACATTGAAATAATGTCCACTTGTATCGCATGTCACAAGTAAATGACCGCTTGGATTGAATTGCAAATAGCCGATTGGCTCTTGATGCGCTTGAAAATGAGCAACGATCCAATTCTGTTTTTCATCATGAATCGACGAACCAAACAGCTTCAATGTATCAACAACCGTCACAATGCCCGGTTGTGGTTCATCTTTGCCCGAACCATGTCGATGTCTTGTCGAATTTGACGGTGTTTCATTCGTATGATTATGTAAATATTGTTGTTTAGGTGGTGAAGATTTCTCATTGAAGTTATTCATCTGTTGTCCACTATAGCCAAGCACACTTTCGCCTATTTTAACCACACTTTTCGACAAGGATTTAGCTGCATTTAACATAGCACCTGTATACGATGCGTATTGTTCAGAAACATTGCTTTGTATGCCGCCTGATGATTGATGAACAAGAAAAAGACGATAATCAACAAATGCTAACCAACGTGTTGACAAAGAAAATGGTAAAGATGAGTAAGCGTTGGGAATGAAGAATTTCTCTTCAAATCGAATAAGATCATAGCCGATGATGAATGTATGTGATGCACAAAGAAGAATCGACGTATTCGATTCGATTGACACGGGTTCGGCTTGAAGACCGGTGCCGGGTAGATGAAGAATTTTAATTGTATTTTGATCGTTTTTCAAGGAACGAATTTGAATCGACGGTGGTCCAGCTGATTTAGCAAAGGCGATCAACGGACGATGAGATGCATAGGGATCATCTGCTGATAGTTTTGTTGTTAATAAACATGATGAACAGATATTATGTTCACGAATTGAGAATAATTCATTGGCAATACCATTGTTTTCGATTGTCCATAAAGTTAAACCACTTTTATAGGCAATTAAAAGTACTAAGGTATCCGAACGAATCGATGGATACCATTGATGGGCATTCGAAAGGAAACGAACCCATTCGATAGCTTCGAATTGATCGTTATTGACTGGTCGTGATGAGATTGCGTAAGCCTAGGAAACCGATGAGTTGAATTGAACGAAAGAAAAGTAAAATTTTACTTGAGGAACTTTTTCTACGACATCATGAAATAGATCAACAACGGATTCAACAATACTTTTCTCACTAAAAGAAAGACAAAAATTGATCGTTTGTTTTTTTTCGTTTAAGTACGAATATTACTTGACGGCTTCTGGTCGAACTTTTCGTAATTCAATTGATGATACATAGGACATTTGAGCAAAAGTTATTTATCTTCGAACGAGAAAAATTTAGATTGAGAATGAGCAAACAGACAAAGAAATATATATCAAAAAAATCTATCGTCATAAATCAGCTGACAAAACTTTTTCTCCCTCTCGCACGCACGCACACGCTATCGAACACAACAAAAGCGTGATGCTTTTGATGAGTCATGTCAAAGATCGACAAACAAAGAACAGTAACAGGTTAGTGTCATTGGTTTCATAGTTCTAACCATTCATCCTTAGAATTATTCCAAGAACAGATGTCGCTTCATAGGGTTATTTTATTTCAAATAAAGAGAAAAGACAACTGTCTAATTTATCACTATTGTAAATAGATTAAGGATGAGTTCTAAGACGTAATTGCGTATGAATTGGCACCGATTCTCGTTAGCATAAAACAGAAGATTGAAAACGAGACAATTTGAGAGACAAAATGTAATGTTGAAACAATATCAATTGAATTCTCAGTTTTTGATGGTGATAAAAGCGAAGAATTATCTTGTTCTTTGACGAATAAGAATGGATTCTCTTCGATATGTTTTAAATAATCAACAAGTCGTGTGTGACGAGCGAATAATGTTCGTAGACGAGACTTTTCAGTTCCATGTTGAGTAAGAACGAGAAGATACGCACTGACCCATGCATCGATAAGAGAAAATCTAATTTAATTATACGAGAATTGACTATATTAAATCAAAAAAGTTTTTTTTTTCTATGCTCATACTTTTCTCCGCCAAGATATTCTTGATTATTTTTAGTTAATTCATTTTCTAAGATTTTCAAACATCGATCAGCATCTGTGTAGATCTACGACAGTACAACAAATAAATGCAACAACATTTTTTTTTGTTTCGTTTCGTTACTCGATCGAGTTCTTCGTTGGTATAAGCGCATTTCTGAGCAATTAGATTTAGCCATGTTTGTGCTGATGAATATTTCTTTCGAATATAGAATAAACTTGTTGGTAAACCAATTGTCGAATGATATAATGTTCGAAATGATGTTTTATTTGTTTCGTCAAGCCATTGAGAATGCAACTGACAAGAAAGAAAAACACGTGAGTATGTGTGATAAACAAGTCCATTACGAGAACATACAAATGCTGGAACGAATAGACGTTTGAACGTTGCTAATAGAGAAAGTTCGTCAGCTGATGGCTAAACAAAATTTAAATTCGTTTTATTCACAGATATAACGAAAGTTTAAGAGTACAAACATTGATTTTTCGACTGTAATCATAGATTGAATCGAATCCAACATAATGTTTGTTCACATTAGCATCGAACAATGTTGGATAAGTTCCTAATTAATCAGAAAAAAATAATAATCATCGAATTTGATAAGAAAAATACAAAATATGTTTACCAAATATCATAGGTATTTGCTGATTAACATTGACAATTGAAAATGCATATCCCTGCGATCGAAGCCATAACTAAAGTGAATAATATAATGTTTAACTAGGAACACTCAAGCATTTCCTCATACGGAAGCTGCTAAACAAGTAGGATCAATTGTTGATAGATGTTTGTAATTAGGCCAAACCGAAAGAACTAAATCTTCTCGTGTTTCATTCTGAAATATTCATAAGAATTAACTTATTTTGCAGTCAAGAAAAACACATGATTTACATTTGGACTTGTTGTTGTTTCCATTTCGAAGTCAGTCGGTTGTTCGTCTATCAATTCTGTTACTACTGTGCGAGAAAGAGAGAAAAAAATAATCAGACTCGATTGACGAATGAATAGTAAAAGAAGACATCTATCGTGTTTACAATTGATCCGTAGAATTCATCAATCATATTTTACTAAATGAAAACTCAACCAATGGTAAATATACCATTCATTCATTTATCGGAACATAATTTTTTGGATAACTGATGATACATCGTAATAGTAGTTTGATATAGCTTTTAATGGTATTGTTACAGAAGTATAAAATAGTTTGCACATTGACTAATCTTTTCAAATAAATTAATTGTTTTGTCTCTTTCTCGATAGCAATCATATTAAAAGCTGAATGAATAGATATGCCTTGAATTTACAACCTTTAAAGATTGAGTCATTGAGAAAAAAATTCGAAATACAAGATGAAAACACGATAAATT
>ERZ778027.4628-NODE-4628-length-11480-cov-3.098118_pt1 | contig 11480 bp, 21 predicted proteins | sample MGYA00375757_ERZ778027 | MGnify/ENA primary metagenome ERZ778027 (study PRJEB29350, sample SAMN05389817) | bioreactor metagenome | isolation source: Ammonium sulfate bioreactor | place: South Africa: University of Cape Town | collected 2014-02-18 ... | reverse complement strand
GACGTCGGTGCGCTCGCGCGATGCGCTCGACCAACGTACTCGCTCCTCGTTCGAGAGCTGCGACCGCGCCATGGCCTCGCCACACGACGTGCACGGGATCGATTGACGGCCGCATCCTCCACACTGCACCGCACGCGACCGTAGCACCGCCATGGCAGCAGCGACATTCGCTCGTCAGAGACGACTCACTGTGATGCTCCCGCTGCAATGCAATGCAGCGCAACGCAACGCAACGCAACGCAACGCCTCAGCGTACGACGTAGAGCGATCGGAACAGCGTGCGGTGTCGATATAACGCGTGAGCCGTGAGAGCCAGGCACCACGAGCACCAGCGCCTGAGCTCGACCTCGCTGCTGGGCTCCAGCAGCACGGCCGCGTCTCCTGCCGCGCGCACCGCCACGAGAGGCCGTCGCTGCGGCGCCTCGTCGGTGCCAGCCACGTCGCCGTCGCTGTCGGTGGCATCGTGGTTAATGAGTAGCGGGCGGGATCGCGGCGCAGGCACGCGGCGCACGAGGTGCAGGCACAGGTAGCAGCGCGAGTCGGCGGCGTCGGGGTAGCTCCTCGCGGCGCCGCGCGGGCACGCCACGCAGCGCACGGTCTCGTTGGCGCAGCCGCTGCAGCGACGCACGTCGCGCGACAGCCACCCTCGCGACACCGACGCATGATCGGTCTCTGCGAAGCACCAGCTGCAGAACAGTCGCTCGCTGCCGTGCATCGATCCGCAGGTGGCGCACGTGTCACGCGGCAGCGAGCAACAGGAACAGAAGATCGCCTTCTGCCATCGGCCGTCGCTCTTCTTCTCTTCGCTGCCTCGCGCTGGGAGCGTGCGCACCAGGCTCGCTCTCATGTCAGTCGTCGTGGTGCAGGTTCCCGACGATGGAGGCATGAGTAGGAGGGCGGCACGGCTGGCATGGTGCCGTTCGCTGCCACGCTCGCCGCTGCCGCTGCTGCTGCTGGCTGCCGTACGGCGCCTCGATGTGCGCGCGTGTGTCCGTGGATCGACGAGCGACGCTTGACATTGCGTTGATTGCGGTGCATGACCGATGCAGATTGGGCTGATGCTGCCGTACAACACGCTTCTAGTGAGCGTGGCCAAGTACAAAGCCTTGTTCGGCGCCGACATCCTGGTGGCGGTCGGCATCGGTGCGTGAGGCCGCGCACCGCCACGCGAGCGCGTCGGTCTGACGCCGCGCTCGGCGCTCGTGCACCACACACAGCGTACTACCTGCCTGCGCTGCCGATCTTCTTGGCTCAGCAGCTGGGAGATCCGTATCTCGACATGATCGCGCCCTCGCGCTCGCTCTTCTTGTACGCGCCGTCGAGCCCCGCGTCCGCCCCGCTGACCCTGCCCCTGACCATGACCGGTCCTGCGTGGCCAGGTATTCGGGGGCGTTGGCAATTGCTGGCGGAGCGTGCACTGTAATGGCATTGGCGCTCAACGTCATGGTGCTGGTCACTCGCTCGTGGTTGCTCATGTACGAGAGCGCGTTACGCATCAGCTCCACTGTCGCGGCACCACGTCGTCTGACATCCACGTGGATATCTCGGTGCAGCATCTCGTTCTTCGTCGGCCTCTTTGGCAGCCTGGGCTACGGTGCACTCTGGCAGCTGGTGTCGCTGCTTCCTCGCCAGTACAACGTGCGTGTGCGTGTGTGAATGTGTGGTGCCGACACCGATCGATCGCGCAGAGCCTGACCTGCGCTCTCGCTCGCATGCGAACGCGATAGTCAGCCTTCTCGATCGGGCTCTTCTGCCCGATCTTCGTGCTGCTCATGTTGCAGTTCGTGACCGGCTACTCGCTCCCCCGCTCGTTGCTGCAGCTGCAATCGCCGTTGGCATTCTTCGTCACAGTGAGCGGCCTGTGCTGCATGGCCGTCGTGGCACTGGTGCAGCTGTTCCGTACGGACCTGGTCACGAAGGCGTGCGAGCTGCGCGATCAACGGTGCGGCTGGCAACACTCTCACTCTCCCATGAGCCGGCAGTGACGATCGATTGAACGATTGAGTGATGCATGCTAACGCGCGTGCACTCTCGTGTGCCATGTGCACTCGCGCGATCGATCGTTCAATTACTAGGAGGCGCCAAGGCACCACAACCGCCACCGTGGCTCTCGTCGATGACGGCCGCACTGACAAGTCGGCCACCACACAACCGGGCCCAAGCGATGCGGCCACCATGCCAGTGGAGTGGTCATACTCAAGCACCCTGGGCGCCGTGTGGCCGGCTCTGTTCGTGCTCAGCCTCTCGATCATCGCCAGCGTCTCCGAGGTATGAGAGTGTCCTCGAGAATTCAAGGTGGCACAGTGGCGCTGAGGCGCTCCTGTGGCATGACAGGTTTCACTGTATCCATACGTGCCTTCCGAGACCGACTGGCCCTATCTGGCCGCGCTGCTGATGGACCTTAAGACCATGTGCGATCTCCTCGGTCGCGTGCTGACCTTGTTCCGCATCCAACTGGCGTTCGAGCCCTTGGTACACACGCTCTCTCTCCCTCACTCGTACCACGCTATCGTCTTCGGTTTCGCCATTCTTACTCTCTCACTCTCGTGTGTAGCTACTTGTCTCGGCTGGGCTATTCCGCTTCGCAGGCTTACTGTTCTTCATCACATATACGTTTGCTAGCTCCTTCTATTCGGACTGGATGATTGCTGGCTATACTTCCGTTGCGAGTTTGCTTTCAGGCTACATTAATACCATCGCCTATCAGGTATGCGCTTGGGTGGCAAGGCCACTCCAGCATCTCACTCCAGGCCCTAACAATCTGCGCCTGAACAGTACTCTGCCGCAGCAGTACCGTTGAATGAGCGAACGCGAGCTGCCGCCATCATGAACGTGGCATTCCAGTGCAGCATCTGGTTGTCGGTGTCGCTACAGTTGTGGGTCACACACAACCTGGCGCCGCATCAAGCAAACCAGAGCTGGCAGACGTTGCCAGAGTGAGGAAGTTGGGCGTGCCGTCGTCTGGCGGCGCTTGCGGTTATTGTTGTTGTACATAGCGCAATTTTGTTCGAGATCATACGTAGAGTGTATTCCAAGGCGTGTATTCGAGAGACCAACAAGCTAGCTATCGAGTGCAATCTCACACCCGGTTGGGTGCAGTATTATTGCGGGTGCTTAGAGCGGCTGCGAGCGAGCCAACCACTTACCAAGCTGCGAGTGCACCTCGTTGTTGACCTTCTTTCTCTGTGCAAGGAAGAAGTCCGGAGCCGGGCACTTGTCGAGCTGAATCGGTGGTTGAATCGGCGTGCAACCTTGCTTCGGGTCGCAGTTGTTGACAATCTGACCCGTCCTGAAGAACGTATCTAGAGAGAGAGGGAGGGAGGGAGAGAGAGATTAGCATCGAAATGTGCGGCTCGAAGGCGTATGGAAGGAACGGGAATATCAGGCCAACGTACCCATCTGCTGTTGAGCACGAGGATCACGGCGAACACACTCGTGAGTATCATACTGCGATGGAGGCGGAATGTTGGTCTGCGGCACGGTGGGCACGTCATAGGTCCAGCCTTGGATGACGCTGCCCGAGGTGAAGGGACCGTTGCCGACCGGGAAGCCAAACAACTCCTCGTTATCCTCGCGCACGTTGCTCGGGAACATCGAGGCACCAATCGTACGGCCCATGGTCTCGGCACCGAGCCAGCTCACTTGCGCGTCGCCGAGATTGTATTGCACGATCACGCGGTGGCTCGGCGTATTGGGGAGCGGATTGTTGGTGAGGGCGTTGATGTAGCCTCCGGGATCCGAGCTACGTTGTCGCCGACGATTAGGAAACGAGACAACACGAAAGGAGGGTGTAGCAACGCTCACGCGTACCGGTCCCAAAGTTGCTGGAAGAAGGTCAACAAGAAGATGCGATCGAGTTGGTTGCCGTATTTGATCTTGAAGATGTCGTAAAAGTCGGCAAAGTCCTGGCTGCGAGGCAACAGAAGCGAGAACGGAGCTCCCGGCACGCCGAGCACGCCCGATAGAATATCTGGCGTGGTCGACATGAATGTGCCACCCATGATTCCACCTTGGCTGTTGCCGTCTGTGTCACATGGAGAGAGAGAGAGAGAGAGAGAGATGAGTGAAGTGCAGTGTCTAGTAATGTATGATAGATAGTACGTACTATACGAGACCAGAGTCGTGTTGATGACCGACTTGCCATTGAAGATGACAGCCGGGTCATTAGCGAAAGCTCCACCAGTCATCAAGCGCGTGAGCACCATGAAGTTGAGCACGCCTTGTTGGCAACGGTCGGGCACTATCGAAAAGTCAGTGTTGTTGAAGACGGCCATGTAGACCAACGACGGCACATCGAACTCATCGAGGCCCCACCAGTTGGTGGCGCACAGCACGTAGCCGAAATTGTACGCCAGTTCCTGCGCGCACCATCACGTCGTGGCGGTGAGGCGCCGAACCCAGGAGCAAGTGAGTACAGCCCGACGAACGAACCTGAAGGTACGAGGTCTGGATCTCGTCTTGGTTGCCGAACAGGCCGTGTCCGTACTGCACAATTCGACCCGCCGTGCCGTTCACGACGAGGCTCTTGGGAATTTGAACCGAGAAGGTGGCATTCGCGAAACCCTGGAACACTGGCAGGCCATTGCTGTCGAGTACCAAGTGCGAACCCTGAACCCTGAAGTGAGCAGGCGAATGGAACCGACGGCGAGAAAGGATTGTGTATCGTACGGGGAAAGGGCTGGTCATATACAACGGCACGGTCATCTCTCCATGGATGTAGCGAGCGGTCCAGTTGGAGGGGTTGTCGGTGATCTTGGTGATGCGGTAGGTCGGTCCGCTCGCAGGCAGACGAGGCAAGCCGTCGTCGCGCATGTGCAACAGCCTGCCGTTGACGCTCTGGCTCGAACCGGTAGTAAAGTCCCACGCCAGCTATCGATCGTACGCGGCGCATTTCAGCATCGAAATACATGGCGGCTCGAACGCCCCGTTGGCAGAGAAGCGTGCGCGTGCACCCGGGCGCGTACCTGCAGGTTGGAGCGCGGGATTCCGGCCGACTGGATGTGCGCAAAGATGTCCTCAAAGTACGCCTGTCGCAGGTACACGTTGGGATCGGTCGAGTTGGTGTCTGCTCAACAACCGCGGTGGTACCGTCAGTGTCCTCTGGATCTCTTCGTAGCATCCATGCGATCGATCGATTGCTGCGTACTGTCTCGCAGGGCCTGGAAGGCAGGCGACGGCGCCAGCGGCTCGCCGGTGCTCTGGGTCGCGAGGTTACGGATGGCGACAATGTACCTCGCGCCACTTTGCAAGCGCTGCACAGACGCCACGGCAGATACGACGAAGTCAGTGACTCGTCTTGATGCGCCAAGCGCACTCGGCAGCAGCAGCGGCGTGGCGAGCGTACCGAGGCTGGCCAGATCAAGAAGGCCTGCTCCCCGCGGCCATCGCTCGACCAATCGAGCTCGGCCCAGTGCGGCAGCCTGCACCATGCCAGTCAGTAGGTCACTCGACATGCACGGCCAACCGCGTGCATGAGACGCACGTCTTGTTGGTGGCGGCGTCGATCAGCACCGTGGGCGAGGCGCTCGAGAGCGACAACGAGATGTCCTGCGGCGCCGCCCGCGAGGCGTCAGTAACGCGAAGCCGCCCAGCGAGCTGCGAACCACTCGATCGCGGCTGACTCGACGCAGATTGGAGGCTGGGGCGCGTGCGACTCGACGTACGCGATGTCCCGGCACGTTGTCGAGCGACACGTCGGGGAAGTACGCCATCAGCGGCGCCAGGGCCGAGAAGCCGTCCAGCTGGTTCCACTCGGTCGGCTTCACCGAGTCGCCTGCGATGCCGTCGGCGGTGCGTCAGCCACTGGCTGCCCACTAGCTGCTCGCGGTGCATTGCTTCGGTCGCTTCTGCTACGTGGGCTCTGGCGTCGTACCGAGGTGGTCGGACGGCGTGGCGGTGACGCTCACGTTCAGGCGCACGCCCGTCGCCGTGCTGTCGCAGTCGCACAACCGCCCCCGCACCCACACGTCGATTCAAACCCGCAACGTCAGCTCGCAGCCGCCACCATCACCGCCAATAGATCGACGTTGAAACACGCAAGCGGTGGGATATGGCATATGGGGCGTGGAGGTCGGCGGGCGCACGTACGATGCGTCGTTGACGGCGAAGAAGTTGTTGGGCCACGGGAAGGCGCAGTACTGCGGCACCAGCGGATCGCACGCGCCCAGCCCGCTCGGCAGCGCCGGCGCCTGCGACGCCACCGACGCCACGAGCATCATGAGCGCCACCATGAGCGTCATGGTGGTGGTAGCGGTCGTGATCATGGTACCGAGCGAGTGTCGCGCCATGCAGCAGCAGCAGCAGCAACAGCAGCAGCAGCAACAACGCAAACAATCGAATGAGCGAGCGAATGAGCGCGATCGCTGTTGCTTCATCGGCTGCTGCCGCGCGCTGCCTCGCTGCTCGCTGCCTCTCTCGATGGACCCCACGCGAGACCCGGCCACCGTCGCCCTGCTGCTGCGTACCCTTGATTCACTCGAAGAGTCCGGCAACAAGCTGTTCGATCTGGCGTACTTGTGCGTGCCTCTGCGTGCCTCTGCGTGCCTCTGCGTGCTTCTGCGTGCGTGCCCTCTCGCTGACGCGCGCGCCTTGCTGCTCGCAGTGCGCACAAGGAGCACACGATCGAGGGAGCCAAGCGTAGGTTTGCCGGCGTCTCTCGGCCCTCGTGCCCTTGCGAGTTCTGATGCATGCGTGTGCGTGTCTCTCTCTGGTTTGTGTACGTAGGGAGCGTCGAGGATATCAACCGGATGCTCGCCACAGTCGACCGCACCATCGAGCAGCTGATGGTGGCCCACGTGCACGGCACCAACCCCGACGACCTCGAGACGATGAACAAGCAGCTGCAAGCGCAAGAGGCTGAACGCAGCGCCCTGCAACAACGGCTCGCCATACTCGTGTCGCGGCTGCAGCTGTAGCCATGCGCCTGGCTCGCACAACCACCGCCGTAAACCTGCTGTGTACATCCTGTTGTAACCCTACGCTCCTCGCCGGTCGATGGCAGCAGCAACGCTCACATTCGCAACCGCCTCGATGCCACGGCGACCCAACTCGGCAAGGAGCCTCAAGATGCGATCATCCATCGCCGAGCTGCTTGCCTTGGCCTGCGCCACCATCTGGACACACGCACACACACGCCGTGAGTCACCACCGACCACCGCTGCCTCTCTCTGTCTGCCTCTGCATCGACCACCGCTGCCTCTCACCCACGTGCTCAAGGTCAATGCGATTCCGACCAACATCATCTTGTTGAACTCCTCGCGGAACTCCTCGTGGCTCCACGTCGCTCCGCTGGCGATCGCATGGTCGGCGTACAGCTGCTGCAGCTCGTGGCGGTGTCCCTTCTGCCATCACCACCATCGCCGTCGTCATCTCGGCATGAGCGAGTGGCGCACATGGCTCGCGATGAGTGCCGCACCGACACGAGACGCACCAGCAACTCGGGCGACAGGTTCGACAAGAAGAACGAGATCACGTCGTTCGCAATGTCCGACACGCTCAAGATCTGGAAGTCGATCAGGATCACGTCCGACAACGACTCGGGCGCCTCCTCCTGTGGCGGTCCAGCACCCAGCGTGCGGCGAGTGAGGGTGTTGCTCGGCGAGCACACTCTGCCATTGCCGAGGTGCCAACACGCACATGAGAGGCAGCCAGCGTACCTTGAGCAAGAACATGTTGTCGAGTCGGAGGTCTCCATGCGAGAGGGTCTTGTGAGGCTTGAACGATCGATGCAAGCCTTCGACGTGAGCCACCAGCCGCTGCAGTCGCTTCGACGTCACGTCGGTGAGCGAGTCCTTGAAGTACTCCTGCAGTCGCACATTCACAGCAATCAACATTCGACATTCGCATCGGCCTGCCTCCAGCATTCGTGAGCGAGCACCCGCACCTCGACCACCGGGAGAACGAGCTTGAAGTTCTTGATGCGAGGAGCCATCTCCACAATGTTGCTGAAGCTGCTGACCTCGGGCGCTTCAAGACCGGGAGACTCCCACCATGTGCCATGGAAGATGCCGAGTTGTCGTGCAATGTCCTGTCGCCATGTTCACAACTCAGCCTCGTCGTCGTCATGCAGCTGCCATTCGTCATGCACTACGAACCTTGGCATAGCGAAGGTCACACGACAAAATCTGGTCTCCAACCGAGTAATCTGTGCATCCATCAACCGCACCACTGGCGTATGAGCCATCTAGCTGGCAATAGAATTACGAGAGAGTTCGAGTGAGTGAGTGAGGTTTCGTACGCTTGTTCAGATTCTCGAGCAGGAGCACAAAGTCATCGGTATCGTCATCGTATTCCACGACCAAGGCTTTGGGCTATCGCGCGCATGAGAGAGAAGGTAATCAGCAATTGACTCTCCTGACAACGATTGCCAACATTGAACATACATAGCTAACCCCTGCAGTACGAGGCAGTACGTGGCGATAAGACACGACCTCACGCTTGTACATCTTGGTTCCCTTGAGAACAGCGCGAATGGCATTCGATGGAGGCAGAGGGAACTTGATGTACAGCATGTGTGGCAGCTCGTGCTCTCCATCCTGTGCCATACCCAAAAGATACTCGATATTACATTACTGCCACCATCTACAATCGAGAGAGAGAGAGAGAGAGAGAGAGAGAGACATACCAAAGGTCCTTCATACTGGATATCGTTGATAATGGCCGATGAGCCAGCGTAGCCGTGAATCTCGCCGACATCGCCAATCGTGAAGTTCGAGATCTTGACGCCGTTCTCGCGCAGTTCTTGCGGCACTACCGCGTTCGTGAGCCATTCGGCGGTCACTTCAGCGCGCGAGATCGGAAAGCTCGTCTTGCGCTTCGGTGCCTCGGCAGGCAAGCCGACCTTGGAACCAAAGAATTGCTCCTGCACTGACACGCTGTACATTCGACACACGTGTATGAGGCAGTGCAACAGCAACCGAACGAGATATGTGAAGCACGAACCCATCAGTCACTTGCCAAAGCTCCTTGACACGGTGTTCGTCATCAAACAAGCTGACGCTAATCGTCGTGGTCTTGATGAGAGCTGGCGCGTCGGGATTTTGGGACCAAGCCTTGGTGATGTTGGTGAATCGGATGGTGCGGTGGTTGGCGACCAATCGACCACAAGCAAAGATGCGATCGATATCAACGTAATACTCTTCGAGACCGAGGCGGCTTTGGCAGCCAGCACGCAAGAACTCGAGGTCCTGCGTCGCGTAAGAGCCGCCCACGCAAGCAATCAGCTCCAGTCAGAATCGAGCCAAGTATCCACACACAAACACAACAAGCCAGCAAGCCAGCGAGGCAGCACGAACCCTGGTTGCGAGCTTGGAATTGTGCACCATGACGTCGGGCTGGTACAAGTCCATAGTTCGGTTCACGTCCTTGTCAATCAGAAACTGACGATGTTGACGATGATGATGATGACGTGGTGGCCATTCCAAGCATTCAAACCATACATCGATCGACCAATCGATGAGTCAAACAAATAAAGAACACCACAACAGCGCCGAGCTCATCAGATCGAGCGAGGGATTGAGATATTTTGCTCGGCGTGGCAGTAGCGTCTCGCCCGCGCAACGCTGCATCGCGATTCAACGTAGCGCGAACCTTGAGCTGCTGCTCGGCGGCAGCAATGTTGGCTTGTTGCTGCTCGGCGCTGATGACCTCGTCGGCGTCCGAACGCTCGGCCACACGATCCTCGAGCGCGACGGTCTCGAACTCGATCTTGGAGAAGGTGTTGTTGAGGACTTGGCATTGCTCGAAGGCGTGCTCGCGGTCGCAGTTGGCCCAGAGATGCGAGATGAGGTGCTGCTGGTCGAGCTGTACCATCGCCAAGAACAGCATGCGCACCACGCGCGCTGGCTGCTTGGGAGCACTACCACGCCATTGGACTTCGTGCGCTCCCACAAAGTAGCCCACCAAGAGGCCTTCGTTCTGCACGTACGCGCGCGCGCACGCGCAGAGACACGACCAGGTTCATCGACAGTCAGCGAGGCATCGAAGTACCGTGCACGCCAGCAGCGCCCGAACCTTGTCGTTCACGGCGATGATCTCGGGATCGAAGCGCAGCGATGGCAGCGCGTGTCGCGTCTCATCGATCCACTCGATCAAATCATCGAGAGAGTTCTGTGCAGCGTTGCGCCAGAGAGCGTGAGCGAGAGCGAGGGTCATTCTCGCGCTGGTACCTCTCACACGTACCGAGTGTTGCGAGTGGATGGTGACTGACGGAGCATCAGAGAACAGAGCGCGCAAGCGATCGACTGGCTCGGTGGCGAGAACGCGACCGAACTCGCGGACAGCTTGATGCGCCATGTAGCTGCTCGAGACTTACAGAACACGAGGCATACACAGCGCCAATCCACTCATTAACGCAAGCGCCAAAGGATGGCTGAGCGGGTATACCTGAGATGGATCAAGCAGAAGCAGACCGAGGTGAGAGAAGGGATGTGCGAGGTGTGTGAAACAAGGTGCGCGTGAGTGTGGGAAGAGGCCGATGGAGCTTTCGCTTCGGAGCGAAGAGCGCGCTGATAAAGCCGAGCGCCGCCATCGTGGAAGAGCTTCCCGGTACCACTGCCGGGAAACGTGGGCTGGTACGTGCCCGCCGTCGTGAGGCAACGAATAACTCGAACCCGACCACATCAAACTCGATCACGCGTTGTATACTCGTTGCGTTCGACGAGCTCCGCGCCGTGGTTAGCGAGCGAGAGTCCCCTCGCGCCAGCCCGCCCTCTCGGAAGGCCAGCGCGTGGTCGACCATGGTCGACCATGGTCGCCCCGATTCAGTTTTGAGCGGTCGGTCGCCGAGAAGAGAAGAGCAGAGAGGAAGGAATGTATTAAGGGTTCCAACGAAGCCCGCGTTATTTTACGATGGGATTCACGGATCCAAGTGCACGCGCCGCAGGAGCCACTTTCGGCTCGCAACCGAGCGTTCAGGTTGGCGCGCTTCTTCCGCTGCTTCTTCCTTCTTCTTCTGCCTCCCTCGTCCTCCTCGCAGCAGCAGCAGCCGTCGTTGCAGGTGGTGGTGCGTGATGGAATCCGCATGTTCCTCTCGTAGTTTGCCGTTGGTGGCGGTGGAGTGGTGGCGTTGGTGGTGTTGGTGATGGCGTTTGCGTCTAACTTGGTTAGCGTGTGTTGGCGGTCTTGGTCTTGCGTCTCTGTCTGCGTGCGTTTGGTGGTGTTGGTGCGTTACGTCGTGTGTTGTTACAGTGCGCACGCACGCTGTTCATCGCTCACGAGAGAACACGAGTGAGCGAGTGTGGGGCGTGATAGAACATTGGCTCGATCTTGAGGGTACGTCCACCACCACCCACCACCACCAGCATTGTTCCAATCTCTCAAATCTCTCGCTCTATCTAGCTCCACCAGGAAGGAAAGAAAGCCACACTCCTCCGGCACTCCGATTCTCTGTTGTTGCTGTTCCACCACTATGGAGGCAGTTCTTGAGGGCATGACCACGGCGGGCAACAGCCCGTGGACCGCATGGCTTGCGTACATGGTCG